>ERZ1035032.601-NODE-601-length-27541-cov-9.729899_pt1 | contig 27541 bp, 20 predicted proteins | sample MGYA00520693_ERZ1035032 | MGnify/ENA primary metagenome ERZ1035032 (study PRJEB33766, sample SAMN09781740) | gut metagenome | biome: gut microbiome | host: Homo sapiens | place: Madagascar | study: EMG produced TPA metagenomics assembly of the PRJNA485056 data set... | reverse complement strand
TATAAAAAGTTTCCAAAAGAAAGCAAAATTTATATTTTTTCTGAAGAAATTTAAAAACAAAAACAGCCCCTTTTGAGGGCTGCGTTTGTTGATGTCAAAAAAAGTTAATTAAGCTGACTTTTGCAAATCTTCAGGCTTTTTAGGCATATTCACAGCCAAATTTGCCACCGCCGACAAAATAAAGCCCAGCCAGAAAGTGTGGCTAACTACATTGAGCATGCCTAATATGCTGATAAACACATAGCTGTAGAGCGTAACGCGCAAAGTTTGACGGTACGGAGCTTTATAGACTGCCGACATTATCCAGTGCAAAACCAAAGAATAAATACCCATAATTATCAAACCGTATAAAATCAAACCCAAGAGCGTAAAACCGAAAAATAACGGAATGATATAGTGTTCAGCGCCATTGAAAAAGGCGTCTGTCACTTCTTTATCAATTACCATGTTCGGCACATCGCGCAAACCGTTGATACGTGTTTCATTTTTGTTGGCATTATAGGTATAAACCGCAGAACGGCTGATATATAAGCCACTCTCCTTAAATGTTGACGGCTCAAATTCTTCGGTACGCGTATCCAGTACAACCTTAAACTTTGAATTGCCATCGCCGTAAGTTTTTTCAATTAAAGTATTTTCCGGCTTGGCTATCATTCCGTCTTCAATGGTAATAGGCAAAAAGTCGGCCGCATTGTTTTTTACTATCGGCAAATATGTGTTCATAACCTCGCCGACTGCTCCGCTGAAATATAAAGAATTGGCAAGGCACATAAGTATAAACACTGCAGCTCCAAGCCATTTAGCGGTCAATAAAAATTTTAAGTCTTTCATTTTTCCTCCTTTGTTAGGTTAAAATAATCCGTCAAACAAATCCGGTTGGCGGCTATCTGTTTGAGCCAAAAATTCCATGGCCTTTCTTACAACATTGTAGTTCACGGCACATTGATAAGCAAGAGAAATGTTGTCGCACTCTTCAACCAGTTTGCCTATATATTCAAATGAACGCGGCGCGTTGTTGACAATAAAATTCAGCACATCGGGGTTAATCAAAATCTGCCGGTCGTTGAACAGTTTGACAATCAAGGTTTGCAGCATAGTATCGTCCGGCTCTTTGATTTCTACACTGGGCAACATATTCAAACGCGACTGCAAATCTTTTAGCGGAAAGTTCATCCGGCTGGGAGCCTGCTCTGCCGTCCACAGCATATAACGCCCCTCGTTATTGTAAATGTTAAACAAATGAAACAAAGCTTCGGCATGGGCTTTGGACGTCAGATTTTCAACCACGATACTCTCATTTTCCGAGGCTATTTTATTGACATTGCGCAAATTTATACGCGATGCATCTATCAGTGACACTTTTATCGGCTTATCGGCAAAAATTTTGACTTTATCGGCAAACAGATGCGCCAAATGCGATTTTCCGCAGCCTTTAGGGCCATAGATAATCAAACCATGCGTCAGCCACTTAGGCCAAGAATCCACCATATTAAACGCTTCACAATTACACGGCGCAACCATAAAATCTTCGCGTCCCATATAAGTGCGAGGCACAAAGTCAAAAGGTATTTGCTTCAATTCTTCATCTTCAACAACTGTCATTTTTCAGCCAACACTTCCTGCACTTTTTTATGCAAATCCCCCAAACTGTACGGCTTGCTCATAAAATAAAAATCCGATGAGCCGGCCAGCTCCTTGCGCGCAATTTCCTCTGAATATCCGGAGGCCAAAATAATCAGCATCTGCGGATATTTTTCATGCACGATTTTTGCCAATTCGGCGCCGCTCAGCCCAGGCATCATCATATCGGTAATCATCATATCAAATTTTTCGCCGTTTTCAATATGTTCCAGCGCATTTTCGGCAGAAATGCAATCCACCACATCAAAACCCTTTTGCTTTAGGCCGCGGGCACCGACAGTGCGGACGGCGTCTTCGTCTTCCACAAACAGAATTTTAATTTCGCCGGAATTGGCGGCTAAACTGCGCCGGCTGTCAAACGCCGAAACATTCAACCCAAGAATCATCTTTTGATTCTGTCCCATATTTACGGCCGGTGTAACGGTTTCCAAAGCGGCATTTCCGGCTTTGTCGCGGATTATCTCTTCTTGTGGCGCCTCTTCTGTTTTTTCTTCTTTATCGCTTTCATAAGACGGCAGATAAATTTCAAAAGTCGTGCCTTTACCGACTTCGCTATGAACCTTAATAAAGCCTTCGGTTTGACGCACAATACCGTAAACCATAGCCAAACCCAGCCCCGTTCCGGAACCGACAACATTCTTTTTGGTCGAGAAAAACGGTTCGAAAATACGGTTTATATTTTCCGGAGGAATGCCGCATCCGGTATCCGATACGCTGATAACAACAAAATCCCCGGGTTTAATAACATCGGCGCCGAAATGATACGGTTCATTCAAGCGTTCGCCGCGGGTGGCGACCGTCAGCGTACCTTTACCGTTCATGGCATCTTTGGCATTGATAACCAAATTTATCATAACCTGAGAAAACTGCACGGGATCAACCCTGATATAGCCTAAATCGGCACCATAGTTGATTTGAAAACGAATTTGCTCGCCAATCAAACGCGACAGCAAATGGTCTATTTCCGTAAAGGCCTCAGTAACATCTATCAATTTAGGATTCAGCGGTTGTTTGCGGGAAATTGCCAGCAGCTGACGCGCCACACCGGCCGCACGGTTGGCATTTTGTTTAAGCTGCACCAAATCCGAAAAAGACGGATCGCCGACACCGTGGCGCTGTATCAGTAAATCACAATAGCCGATAACCGCCGTCAAAAGGTTGTTGAAATCATGAGCTACGCCGCCGGCAAGCTGTCCGAATGCCTGCATTTTCTGCGCCTGCGCCACTTGCATTTCCAAATTACGCTTATTAGTTATATCGGTAACATACATAATCAATCCGTTGATTGTGCCGGATAAATCGGTATAATGCATAATCATCGGGCTGATATGTATCTGCACATTTTTTTCTTCTTTAGTAAAAGTTAAAATTGTTTCAAAATTATATTCTTCCGCATTGTTTTTGGCATATTCCTGCAAAGCTTCTTTGATTTTGCTTTTTACCTCATCATTAAAGTAATCGCCGACTTTTTTATGAACAATCTCAGCAGACGTTTTTTCAAAAATTTCTGAAATATGCTGGTTCAGCTCCAAAATTTTCTGCTGCTTATCCACCAGAACAATTCCAATCGGCGCTGTATTAAACAGCCACTCAAATTTATCGGTAACTTCATTCAGTTTTTGCTTCAGCTCAACATCGTTAGGCAGCTGCCAAATAACTACACCGCGGGTTTTGATTTCGGAATTTTCACGCACATTCTGCTGGCGCACAAACGCTTCCTGACTTCCCAACTCGGTTTTGAACACAACATTCCCGTTAAATGTACCGGTGCTGTCGTGCAGCTGTTCAGGTTTATAGGCAATAAAATCGTCCAAAGTTTTGCCGACGGCCTCATTTTTTTCTATCTGCCAATAGTCCGCTAAGGTATTGTTTATATATTCAATCAGCCCCTGACTATTGCATGTATATAAACCAACCGGCAGAAAATCAACAAAGTTATGCAGAGATGACATTTCATCCTGATATACCTGCTCCATATTTTTATATGAAGTAATATTTTCCACTGTCCAAAAAATGTAGGCTTCTTTGCGGATTTTCTTCAGAGAAAATTCATCTTCAAAAATATCAGCTTTGCGCAAATAAATCGGCTTTACACAAACACGTAACCATTCTTGCGCAACAAACACGCTATTTTTATCGGGATTGATTGAAAGATGAACAGTCGTTTCCTGTAACTTGTTCACAGCAGAAGCCAGCTTTTGCAAATCCAACTTATTGGCGGCAGAATCGATAATATTATGTTCTAAAAAGTCTAAAACCGCTTCATTTTTGAAATAATCCTGCGCTGCGCGGTTGACCAGAATCGGAACGCCGGCAGCGTTATCTATACGGTGGTATTTGTTTTTATCGTTCAAAATTTCAGAAGCCAAAGCACCAAAACCGATGGCATTTTCGCTGACCTTCAAAATTCTGATGGTTATCAAAATACACAAGATATTCCACACCACTATAGATATAATAATGTATAAGGTATACTGCGGATATAAAAACAAGGCAAACAAGCTCAAAGACATAAGCATAATGGCATAGGCCAGAAAAACTAAGTTTCTTTCCAGCTGTCTGTCAGGACGCCGTCTGTTTATGTCTTTAAGCATCTGTTTTTCCTACAATCAAAAAACTATGTCAGCACGTCTGCTTTTGCTTTGCCGGTGCGCTCGGTAATTTCGCCGATTTGACGGGAAACATCGGCTAAGCCTTCCAGCATCAGCTCTACATTTTCATTCAAATCTTTGGTCTCATAGCGTTCCAGATAAACACGCAGAGTAGCACCGTTAGTACCGGTGCCGGACAAGCGGTAAACAATACGCGATTTATCGGTAAAGTACACAATCAAACCGTTTTTAGTCGAGCTGCCGTCAACCGGATCATTATAGATAAACGGCTTAGCTTCAGATACGGTGTAAGTGCCGAAAGTTTTACCGGTCAAGCTTGACAAACGGCTTTCTAAATCGGCCATAAGTTTGTTGGCAACATTTGTATCCAAACCTTCATAGTCATTGCGCATATAATAGCTGCGGCCGTACTTTTTCCAGTGTTCTTCGGTAATTTCCTGCACGGATTTTCCGGTTACGGCAATAATATTCAGCCAAAACAGAACCGCCCAAATACCATCCTTTTCGCGGATGTGACTAGAGCCGGTACCGAAACTCTCTTCACCGCAAAATGTAATGCGCTTGCTGTCCATCAAATTACAAAAATATTTCCAGCCGGTCGGAACTTCGTAGTAACCAATTTTTAATGCTTCGGCCACTCGGCTGACAGCTGTAGAAGTGGCCGCAGATTTTGCTACGCCGTAAATGCCGTTTTTATAAGCCGGAATATATTTATAGTTATCGGTCAAAATCGCCAAACTGTCGCTCGGAGTAACAAAAAACTTTTTACCCAAAATCATATTGCGGTCGCCGTCGCCGTCATTGGCCGCGCCAAAATCAGGAGCTTTATCCGAATACATCAAATCAACCAAGGACTTTGCATAAATCAAATTCGGATCAGGATGCAGTCCGCCGAAATCTTCCAACGGAACATAATTCAAAACCGAACCTTTTTCAGCGCCTAAAATTTCTTCAAAAATCTTGCGTGCATACGGGCCTGTTACGGCGTTCATTGCGTCAAACACCATGGTAAAACCATTGGCAAATAATTTTTTGATAGCGGCAAAATCAAAGATTTTTTCCATCATATCTACATAGTCTTTTACCGGATCAATAACTTCAATTTCCATATCACCGAGTTTTTGAGTACCTAATTTGCTCAAATCAACATCCGGTTCGTCCAAGGTTTTATATTCGCTGATTGTTTTGGAAATTTCATAAATTTTATCACTTACGGAAGTGGGGCATTGGCCGCCTGAAGCAATAGCGTATTTGATGCCAAAATCGCCGTTGATTCCTCCCGGGTTATGCGAAGCAGACAAAACGAATCCGCCGTCCGCCTTATTCATCAGCAAAACATGAGATGAAGCCGGCGTAGAAATAAAACCGTTCTGTCCGACAATCATCTTTTTCATACCGTTGGCAGCAGCCATTTTCATAATTTTTTGAATAGCAATCTTGTTATAATAGCGCCCATCGCCGCCCAAAATAAAAGTTAAACCTTTAACTCCGCCTATAGCATTGAAAACACTTTGCACAAAGTTTTCCAAATAGTTTTCCTGCAATACAACTTTAGATTTTTTGCGCAACCCTGCCGTACCCATTTTCATATCGGAATACGCAGTAGTTTTAACAATTTTAAGCATATATGGCTCCTTTCTCTAATAATTAAAACTCTTTTATATATATGTATCATTAAAAGAAAGGCTAGGTAAAGTTTTTTTAATAAGCTAGACACATTTATTTATGCTGCCAAATAAAATCGGCTAAAATCAAAAGTTCACGGCGGGCATAAACATCTGCCATTGACATATTTATTGTTTTAGAAACCATCAAATCGGCTGCTCCGTACCCCTCGTCAATATGCGTATAGGCCTTGCGCTGTTCCAGAGCCGGAGCTGTTCTGAAGCCATAACGGCGGGCCTGCCGTTCCAACTGTTTATTTAACTCATCATGTTCGGCGACGGCCTTATTTTCCGTCACCACCCAGTTTAGGTATTTGATACCGGCAGCGGCCTGATTTTTTTTGACTTTCCAAATTAAATTTAAATACGAATCGGAAGGTTGCCAATTTATATCTTGTAGGCTCTGCACCAGCGTGATTATGGTGTGCGCCTTAGAAAACACCGAAAGATAATCTTGATTCTGCTCAGAAGGAATATCGGCAATAACCACAGTACAATCAGCAAAATCACCATTAAATAAATTTTGTTTACTTATGTTTTGTATGTTTTTCATTGTCGGATTTTGCAACAACAAAACCGAGCGTTTTTGCATAAATTCAGCAGCTGCTGATGAATAAACACCGACCTTGTAGCCATCCCGCAGCAAAGCCGTAGCTAGATTAAAGGCCAGCGTTGTTTTACCGGCGCCGGCCTTAGGACTGCTTATAACAACCAGCGGAGCCGTCATCAGCGCTGCGCCATTTTCATTGAACCGCTATCAGCCGTTACCAAGCAAGACTGATTACTACGCTTCATATTGCGACAAATTGTATTGGCATCATTTTTTGCCAACCCGATAACTTTTGAACGATAGACAGTTTTACTGGCTGCCTGAACTTTTTCAACTTTAATATCGTGAACCGCATATTTTTTTGCTAATTTATTTTTAACCGTCAAAGCATAGTTGCGGGCACGCTGATAGTCTGAAAAAGAGCCGACCTGCACGGCATAGCGCCCACCTGATATCGAAGCAATATGTGAAGATTTAGCTGCCGGCTTGTTTTTAGCTTTAGCCAAACGAACAGTCTTAGTTTTAGCCGAAGCTTTCTTTTGTACAGAAGCCAAGCGGGTTGCTTTTGGCTGAGTTACGGTTCTACCGTTTATTTCATTCTTCAGCATGGCAATATCAACATCACCTTGCTGCATATGAACCAAGCCTCTGTCCATCATCTTAGAAACCTTTTTATCGCGCTCACCCACGCTGTTATGCCCCATGGTTACGGCAATTACCCGTTTGCCTGAACGTTTGGCAGAAGTAATGATGTTATATCCAGAAGCAGCGGTATAGCCTGTTTTCATTCCGTCCGCACCGGCAAATGTTTTCAAAATATAGTTATGTCCGCCGATGGTTTTGCCTTTATATTGAAAACTCTTAGCCGAAAACCATTTATAATATTGTGGAAAATGATGATATACCGCCATCGCTAAAACAGCCATATCACGGGCTGTAGTTTTTTGCTGTTTATTCGGCAAACCGGAAGCATTTTTGAATGTTGTGTTATTCATTCCCAATTTATGGGCAGTGTTAGTCATCAATACAGCAAAATCAGCCTCAGTCGGCGCAAAGTGTTCAGCCAAAACGGTAGCACAATCATTGGCAGATTTAACAATAACAGCCATAATTGCATCTTTTACCGTTATGGTTTCTCCGGCGCGCACCCCAAGTTTAGACGGCGAGCGCCCAGCGGCAGTGCGAGAAACTTTTAGTTTATCCGTAAGTTTAATATGGTTGTTTTCCAAAGCGTTAAAAGTAATGTACAAAGTCATAAGCTTGGTTAAAGAAGCCGGATAGCGGCGCTCATCAGCATTCATTTCATACATAACATCGCCGTTTGCGGCATCAATCAAAATAGATGAAACCGAGGCATTGGCTGCCGTAATCCGCAGTATTGCTAAGATTAAAACACAAAAAAACGCAAATTTTTTAATCATCTTTACCCTCTGGACTGATATATTATTTTTACAATAGTCCCTAAAAGAAAATAAAAGGTTAATATCCATAAGTATTTTTTAGAAAGAATTTGGATTTTTTATAAATTTGATATTGACTTTTAGACAGTTTAACTGTATTAAAACACTGTTACCACAATGGCGGATGTAGCTCAGTTGGTTAGAGCGCTGGTTTGTGGTACCAGATGTCGAGAGTTCGAATCTCTTCATCCGCCCCATATTAAAAAAGCTCGTCGCATGGCGAGCTTTTTTTATAGTAAAAATTGTCTTTATTTAGTACGTTGCTTCAATAAAATATGTAACTGATATACCGATTGGTACAATAACAAAAACAATAAATCTTGGTACGGCGATGCCTTTTGCTCAGATAAAAAATGTATTGTAGCTGCAACCATTGCTGATTTTAAAAAAGCTTACAGCAACTGTACAGACAAACAAGGCTCCTGCATTGTCAGCCTACGTTTTTAGCTGAATATAGTTTTCTACATATTAGAATCTATAATCCCACCGCCTAGCAAAACTTCATCCGTATCGCTGTTTTTGTGATAAAAAACAACCGACTGCCCCGGTGCAATGGCTTTTTGCTTAGCATAAAAGCGAACTTCGATTTTACCGTCCGGCAACGGCGTCACTTTGACCGGTGTCGGCTGCTGCGATGAGCGTATTTTGGCTTCACATTCCAAAGGCTCCGATAAAACAGCAACTTCTCCGCATAAATCAGAAGCAATTAAACCTGAACGTTCGCACTCTTCTTCAAAACCGACAATAACTTCATTTTTGTCCTTATTAAAGCCCAATACATAAAGCGGACGTTCAGCGGCTATTCCCATACCGCGGCGCTGACCGACAGTATAGTGCCAAATTCCCTGATGCTGCCCTAAAACTCGTCCGTCACGGGTTACAAAATTGCCGATTTGCGGCTCGTTTTGCAAAATATCGTTAATATCGCCGGTATAAAAATCCTGACTGTCCGGCTTGTCAGAAACCTCCAAGCCAAACTCGCGTGCCAGCTCGCGCACCCGTTTTTTAGTCAGTCCGCCCAACGGCATTAAAACTTTTGACAGTTGTTCTTGACTCAGACGATACAAAAAATATGACTGGTCTTTGGAATGATCTAAACCGCGCTTAATCACATAACGATTACGGTTTTCATCAAAGCAAACCTGCGCATAATGTCCGGTGGCAAACTTATCAAACTCTATTCCCTGCGCGGCAGCCTCCTCCGGCAAAGCGTTGAATTTTATATATGAATTGCACATAACACATGGATTCGGCGTGCGACCGGCCTTATATTCATGCTTAAAGTTTTCCAGCACCATTTGTTTATAGCGGGCGGAACAATCCAAGACATAATACGGAATACCAATTTTTTTGCACAAAGCACGCGCCGCTTCAATATCTTGTTCTTCATGCGGAGAAAAGCAGGAATCGGCATGGGCATCACCGCTGAAATGCGTGTTTTTATCCCAAATTGACATGGTAGCGCCAATCACTTCATAACCTTGCTGCTTTAACAAACAGGCCGTTACCGAAGAATCGACACCGCCGCTTAAACCAACCAAAACTTTCATTTTTTACCTCGCATTATTTAAAACAAAGAAACTCCGGACAATAGAATCCGAAGCCTCTTGGGGAAAAATCCCTTTATCAAAACGGAATATCATCATCCAAATCAGAAGGCGTAGAAGCCGGACTGTTATCCCAACCAGAAGAAGTACCGCCTGCAGCCGGAGCAGCAGAGAAAACATCATTACCGCCGGCCGGAACACCGTCGCCGCCGCCGTTTTTAGAATCCAGCATAACCAACACGCTGTTGAAATTTTGCAAAACAACTTCTGTAGTATAGCGGTCAACACCGTTATTATCAGTCCATTTACGGGTTTGCAGCTGGCCTTCCAAATATACCTTTGAGCCTTTGCGCAAATATCTCTCGGCCGTGTCTGCCAACTGAGAATTAAAAATCACCACACGGTGCCATTCGGTTCTATCTTTGCGCTCGCCGGTGTTGCGGTCTTTCCAACTGTCTGTTGTCGCCACATTAAGGTTTACAACCTTTGCACCGGATTGAGTGTTATTAACCACCGGATCTGCGCCCAAATTACCAACCAAAATAACTTTGTTTATCCCAACCATTATTTTATCCTTACAAAAAAATTAAACTTTTTACAAGCATAATGGCTTTTTGCAAATTCGCAACCACAAAAAGCCATTGCTGCACATCATTTTACGCGGCGTTATCAACAGAACAAAGCTCGGCTAATACCTCTTTTTTAAGCGTTACATTGTCAGCTTTGCCGGTTGCAAATACCGGAAGTTTTTCATGATACAAGATAACACGTGGCAAATAAAGCTCTGACATACCGTTATTTTTTACATATTCGTGCAACATTGCAGAAGTAACTTTTTCATTATTGGTTACCAAAACAATCTGTTCACCTTTGCTTTCATGAGGAATCGAAACTACACCATAGCTGTATTCCGCGCCCATTTCCTTGGTGGCGTCCATAACCATATCCTGTACGGCGTTTAATGATACCATTTCGCCGCCAATTTTAGCAAAGCGTTTAATACGGTCTTTAATGGTAAAGAATCCGATTTCATCCATTTCCACCACGTCGCCGGTATGATACCATCCGTCTTCCGGCGGAACCAGCACACCAGGGTTAGACGGCATATAATAGCCCTGCATAACATTCGGGCCTTTTACACAAAGTTCGCCACCGTTGGCAATGCCGTCAACCGGCAGAATTTTGAACTGCATTCCGGGCATAATTTTGCCGATAGAACCGAATTTATTGAAAATTCCGTTATTAGCGGTCATAACCGGAGAACATTCTGTTGCGCCGTAAGCTTCCATCATACGCACACCGGAGTGTTCCATCCACATGCTGCGGGTATCGGATTTGGCAGCCTCGCCGCCGGAATACATCAGACGGATATTGTGGAAATCGTACGGGTGGGCAATTTTAGCATAACCGCGCAAGAATGTATCGGTACCAAGCATCAGAGTTGCGCCCAGCTCATAAACCAATTCTGCTACCACACGATAGTGCAGCGGAGACGGATATAAGAACAGCTTAGAACCTTCAAACAACGGGAACAAAGTACCTACAGTCAAGCCAAAACTATGGAACATAGGCAAAGCGTTAAACAACAAATCCTTAAAGTTAATGGTTTGGATTGCCGTCATTTGTTTGATATTGGCGATAATGTTGGCGTGGCTCAGCACGACACCTTTAGGAGCCCCTTCAGAACCGGAAGTAAACAGAATAACCGCCTTTTTATCTCCGCCGGTTTTATGCGGAATATGCTTAATCTTATAGCTGATATAAGCACCGATTTTAGTACACAGCGACATTTTTTTAGCAATATCTTCCAAATAAACAATATTGCAACCGGCGTTTTTCATATCTTCAACCACATTTTCCATTTTGGCTTTAATCACAAAAGAACGAGAAGTCAAAACAGTTTTAACCAGCGCAGTTTTGCACATGGAAATCATATTTTTGGAGCCGACCGAAAAGTTAATCATCACCGGCGTGCGGTTATAGGCTGAAAGCCCGAAAAACGTACAAACCGTTGCAATAGCATTCGGCAGCAAAATACCTACGTTTTCATCAACTTTGGTAAACTTTTTAAAACTGCGCCCCAAAGCAAAAGAAGCAATAATAATGTCTTTATAGGACTTTTGCTTGCGGTTGATGTCTTCTATAATCCGCGGACGTTTAGAAAAAAAGCCTGTGCGAGAATAAACTTTAGCGGTTTTCATCAATTGCGCGAATAAAGATATGTTTTTGTCGTAGTTAATATCAAAGCACATCTCACGCAAAATCATATACACTTCATTGCTGATATGGTCGCGCTGGCGGCGCAGCTCGTCTTTCAGCTTAAAGCTGCGCGGTTTGCCGACATATATACGCATTTTTGGTAGCGGACGATGCGGCAGTTTGCCTTTAGTTTTAGAAAAATAGCCATATTGCGGGCCATCTATCCAAACCGGAATAATTGGTGACTTAGATTTATCTGCAACCAACCCCGGAGCTTCATAAATCTTCATCAGACCGCCGTTTTCGGTGATGCGTCCTTCGGCAAAAATCACAACCAAACGCCCCTCATCCACTTTAGCAATCAGCTTTTTAATATCTGACGGTTCAATCGGATTAAACTTTATAATATCGGCGCGCCCCATCAAAAAACTAATCCAATGACGGCGATATAAATGCCCATTCAAAGCAAATACAGGATTGCCGGGGAGAAAAGCAAACAATAAAATCGGATCCAAATAAGAAACGTGATTTACGACATATACGCCTTTTTTCGGCAAATTATTCACATCAAATTCAAAAATGCATTTTGCTTTCATCAAACGCAAAACCGTTCGCAGGCAAAATCTGACAAACTCTTTCACAAGTCCAACCTTTCTGTTGTTAAATATTATCATTATCCATATAATATTCTTAACGATTTGTAAAGAAAAAACGCCAGAGTCATTAACAGGCAGCTTTTATCTTATATCTATTTGTTTTAGCGTTGTTTTTCAAATTTTATCCCCAGTTTTAAGCCAAAAACTTGCCAAAATTGATATATTACTGTATTGTGCGCCCTATGTAACGCAACCAGCTTGGGTTACTGTGTTTTAATAATAAAAAGGTTTAAAATGAAAAAGGTTCTTACATTAACCGCCTTGAGCACCCTTCTGCTCTCTACCAGCGCTATGGCCGCCGGTTTCCATTTAAGAGAACAGTCAGCTGCCGCTCAAGGTAACGCTTATGCCGGCGCAACTGCCGGTGCAGAAAACGGTTCTTACGCATATTATAACGCCGCCGGTTTAACCCGTCAAAAAGGCTTGCAGGTAAACTTGGGCGCTACCTACATCGCACCGCGCGCCACAGCTAAAAATGTTATGAGTGATAACGGCACCCGCGGAGCCGACGTTGAAAACGTGGTTCACGCAGCTGTTTCGCCAAACGGTACAGTATCATATCAACTAAACGACAGAGCTTTTGCAGCTATCGCAGTTAATTCTCCGTTTGGCATGATTACAAAATATGACAGAGACTGGATCGGTTCCGACCATGGTATTACTTCGGATTTGAAATCCGGCACCATTACCCCGATGTTTGCCTATAAGGCAACAGATAAATTGTCTTTGGGTGCCGGTGTGCAAATGCAATATGTTTGGGCACACCTGACCAGCAGCCACAACAATTCTCGAACTGGTTTGGTTACTGAAAACGGCAACGATTTTGATATGGGTTATCAATTAGGTGCTTTATATGAATTTACAGATTCTACTCGCGTTGGTGTGGGCTATCGCAGCGAAATAAACCACAAATTAAAAGGTAAAATGAAATCAAGCGGCAGCGCTTTGGTTGCTTCGGACAATCCGTCATATGTAGGTGCCGGAATGCAAGCAAATGCTTTGATGAATCAAAAAATCAGCGCTAAATTAACTACTCCGGCCATGCTTTCTATGGGTGTTTATCACGACATCAATGAAAAATGGGCGGTTATGGCCGAATATCAGCGCGTGTTCTGGAGCTCTTTCCAAAACCTGACTTTTGTCGGCAACCACTTGAACAAACCTGAAGGCTACATTGCTCAGGTAAAAGAAAACTGGCGCGATACAAACTTTTATTCCATCGGTACAAGCTATATGCTGGATAATCAATGGAAACTGCGTTTGGGTTTAGCCTATGACCAAAGTGCCGTTCGTTACGCTCACCGCACGCCGCGTATTCCGGATTCAGACCGTATTTGGTATTCTGCAGGTTTGGGCTATCAATATAACGAAAACCTGAGCTTTGACGTCGGCTACACCTACATTAAAGCCCACAGCGCAAGAATGAACTCTGCTGTTACCGGCAATGAGGGATCTCACGTTTCCGCAGACTACTCTAACTCGGTAAAAGTTTTTGCTTTTTCTTTGAACTATGCATTCTAAGCTGTAAGCTATCGCTTAAAACTCCCGATGCCTTGTATCGGGAGTTTTTTTATGCTCAAACAAATACCCCGCCGCAGTTACCATCGGGTAAAAAACACACCGTCGCCTGTGCCGCGGCTGAAAATAGCATAAATACCGAAAAAATGGCTGCACTTTTTAACACCTCGCCCCATTTTATAATGCCGTAAAATTATAAAGTTATTGCATTTTTTCTAAATTTGTGATACCTTTTAAAAAGTGTTAAAAAAGTGTGTAAAAAAAACGGTCGTTTTTTTACACACTTTTTTATGGTTTAACTATTTGATATTTAAGCAGATTACTCTATGCAAAATATTATCTACAGACAGCCCAAAGTCTCTTTGGCATAGCGAGCATAATCCTGATAGTATTGCCGCAGACTTTCTTCAACCAGATAGTTTACAGTACCTTTCGGATAATTTCCGTTATTATCCGCCTTGCCGGCTTTGACTCCGGTCAATATTTCTATACCGTCATCAACCGTATCAATCGCATAAATCGTGAATCTGCCTTCTTCCACTGCCTGTACAATATCTGCTCGCAACATCAAATTATCCACATTGGTGCGTGGAATAATCACGCCTTGCTTACCGGTTAGGCCGTCATGTGCGCAAACATCAAAGAAACCTTCAATTTTTTCGTTTACGCCGCCAATTGGTTGAATTTCACCAAATTGGTTGATAGAGCCGGTTACGGCAATGTTTTGTTTTATCGGAATGTTGGAAATTGCTGACAGCAGGCAGTAATACTCAGTTGAAGACGCACTATCGCCGTCCACGCCGCCGTAAGACTGCTCGAACACGATTGATGCAGACAGAGAAAGAGGAGAATGTTTGGCAAAGCGGTTAGAAATCAGTGATTTCAAAATCAGCACACCTTTGGTATGGATTGGCCCGCTCATAGAAATTTCACGTTCTATATCCATAAAATCGCCTTTACCGATACGCACTTGAGTTGTAATGCGCGCCGGCTTACCGAATGAATAGCGGGAAAAGTCATAAACCACCAGACCGTTAATCTGCCCCACGCGCTCGCCTTTGACATCCATCAAAATCGTACCTTTGTCAATTTCTTCCAGCATTGCTTTTTTAATGCGGTCAGAACGATAAATCTGCGCTTCAATAGCTTGGTCAATGTGGTTTTTACCGATTTGTTTAGAATTGGAAACCCGCGCCCAATAGTCCGCCTCGCGCAGCAAATCACCTATAGAAGAAATATGCGCGGTCAATTTACCGGCGTCGTCGGCCAAGCGCGAAGCATATTCTATAACTCTCGCCACCGCCTGACGATTTAATGAGCGCAGCTGTTTCTTTTTAGAAAGCGAGCCGATGAGTTTGGCATATTCAATTTCATTTTCGGCGTTTCTATCCATTATCATACCAAAATCAGCCTCAACCTTAAAGAAATCGCGGAAATCAGGGTCTCTTTCGCTTAAAAGCTCATAAATTTCAAAATCGCCGGTCAAAACAACTTTAATATCCAAAGGAATCGGCTCCGGGTCTAATGATATGGTTGTAAAACTGGTTTCTTCGGATGGTGCCTCAATTTTTACCCGCTTAGAAGCAATCGCACGCTTCAAAGAATCCCACGCATACGGCTGTTCCAAAACCTTGCGGGCATCAAGCAGCAAAAATCCACCGTTGGCCTGATGCAAAGCACCGGCTTTAATCAAGGTAAAATCCGTAAGCAAGGCGCCGTATTGCTGAATGCGCTCAACTTTACCGACTAAATTGCCTTGAGTCGGATAATCCACAGTAATAATCGGCGCGCCGGAATCCGGAACGTTTTTAACTATCACATTTACCTTAAACTTGGCAAATTTGTCTTCTTCCGGCTGTTTCATTTTGCTCAAAAGCAGCTGCAATGGATCTTCCTCAGCACCGGCGGCGGCAGCCTGTTTGTCACTGTCAGTCGGGACAAAATCATCTATATTATTCAAAATATTATCTTGAATTTGCTTCAAAAATCTGGACGGCTGCAAACTTTTATATTTTTTGCGCAGGGCGTCTATCGGGTCTTTTACGGCCGAACGCACAAATTTTTCGCGCAAAACAGTAATCTCGCGTTTTTGCTTTTCTTCCCAGCGCGGCAAATCCTGCGTAGCGTTTTCAATTTCTTCCTGCATGGCGTTCAAATCGTCCATAATCATTTTTTTCTCTTCTTCGGGAAGCTGTTCAAACGCATCAGGGCTTAAAACTTCTCCGTCTTTCATCGGAGCAACAACCAACCCCATTTGCATGTGCAGCAGCGACACACGCTTGCCTTTGGCTTTTTTTTGCAGCACATTGATATATTCTTCTTTTTTGGTCTTATATTTCTGGCGGATAATTCCCAAAGCAGCCTTATATTCTTCCGACTCGATAATTTCCGGCAGAGAATCAGACAATTCTTCCAGCAATTCATCAACATCTTTAGCAAATTCAGCTGCTTGGCCGGCAGGAAAACTGATAGCTATCGGCTTATACGGCTCATCAAAATTGTACACATAAGCCCAATCATCCGGCGTTTTACGATTTTTGGCTTCTTTTTCCAAAATACGCTTTACCAAACTTGTTTTGCCGGTTCCCTCCGGACCAAGACAGAACAAATTATAACCGCGGGATTTAATGTGTATGCCAAGCTCCACCGCGTGAATAGCTCTATCCTGCCCCAAGGCTGACAAACGTTCTTCCAAATCGGCCGTGGAGTTAAAATCAAATTTAGACGGATCGCATTTGCGATAAAGTTGGTCAGAAGTCAATTTTGTGATAGCCATTTTATTTTTTTCCTTTATGATTTTATGTTATATAGATATTAAACTGAAAATTGCTAATAGAGTGTAAATGTTGGAAAAATATTTTATTTGGGGTTGTTTGGCTTTTTGGGCAGCCGCCGCTGCTTTTTTGGCAGCGATTATCATATATTTACGTTTTAAGCACCTGAAAAAGCTGACACGTCTGAATATATTGCGCCGGCAGCAGCTTTTTAACTCAACGCGATTTTTTTCTTCCGACATATTGGACTGGGCAGTCGGCAAATTGTTTTTTACATTCAGCCGCCACGCCCATGCAGCCCTTGCCTCCCTGATTTACGGCCGCACCTATAAAGCCACAGCTTATCTGCAAAAACAAAATCCTCTGTCTGCCCTGCTGCTCAAAGCACATACCGATAATTTGCCGCCGATTTACCACCGGCTTACCGCAAAGCGTAAAAAGTTGAAAGACAGCCGAATCATTTTAGCCGCCGCACAGATTGCCCATCTGTTATTTAAAGAAAAAGAAGTGACAACTTTTTTAAATAAGCTCAAAAATCGATATCTTCCGCAAAGATTAAAAGCCGTTCAAGCCTATCTTTTATCTACAGCCTATCTGCAGGAAGGCGATATGCTCTCGGCTTCCGAACAAGCTTCGCTGGCCTTAAAACTCTTCAAAAAGCAGCATTACTATTATGAAACAGCTCAAACATATCTGCAGCTTGCCGAAATTTACCGTATCAGCTGCGTGAATGACATTGCCCAAACCATGATAGAAGCGGCACTTAAAATATATAAAGATACAGGACTGCAATTTTTTTATGCCAAAACCACCACCGTTTTCGGAATGTTGATGCTGTTTGAAAACCGGTTGGAAGAAGCAGATGAAAAACTGGCTGCTGCTCTGCATCTGTGTCCAGAAAATCAGCTGACCGCCGATATTCTGAATCAGATAGCCCTTCTGAAGCTGGCACAAAAAGATGAAAAAAACGCAAAAAAAATTGTCTGTAAGGCTCTGAATTTGCATAAAAAACAACAAAATAAACGCGGAGAAGCCTTCAGTTCGCAGCTGCTGGGACATTTTTTGCTGAATTCCGGAAAATTAAAACAAGCAACTGCACATGCAAAAAAAGCCGCGGCTTTATATTTTGAGCAACAAAATTTTTCGGCTTATGCGGAATCCCTTTATTTACAAGCTCGCGCCTTATGCGGACTGCAGCAATATGAAAAATCTGAAAAAATTTTACGACAAATTTTGGAAGAACACACAAAATACAGCTTGAACTTTCACATTGCAGACGCCTACAGCCTGCTTAGCTTAATTTATTTGCAAAAACATGACCCAGCACGAGCCAAATCCTTGCTGCAGCGATCTTTGCATCTGGAACAAAACCATAACCGCTGCACCGGACTTGCCGCCGATTATGCCAATTTAGCTCTGATAGAAAATATGTTGGGCGATACAAACACCGCCGCCTTAAATCTCAATATCGCTTTGGAATATGCCGAGAAAACCGGTGACACGGATTTGATTGCTCTCATAAAAAAGAAAAAATCGCCAAAATAAATTCTTTACAATACCTGCCGCTTTGTGTAGAGTGAAAAAGTAACTTTGAAAATTTATCTTTATAAAGAATTTTTCAGCCGCTACAATAAAGGAAAATATTTATGATAGAGCAAAATCCTTTTTCTAATGCTTCTTTAGTCGGCGATTCCGATTTGGCTGATTTATTTGCTTTATTCAGCGCTAAATTTGAAAAACTGCACAGCGCGGTTATTTATGAATTCGGTCCAAACGGCGTCTATATTTTGGGAGCTTTTGTCGGTTTTTTGGCCTTAATTCTGCTTATTTATATAAAATCAGTCATTGATACTTTTCGCATTGCCGACGGTGAATCTTCCGACGCCGGACTTTTTTATACGGCAGCACAAGCGGCAGCTGCAGGTGATATCGAGCGTTTAAACAGTTCTGATGCCGAAGATTTTATGGAAATGGAAAAACCGCGGCTGACCGTTGACGCTAATGACGAAACTTTTGCCCGCCAGCGCTATGCCGCCAAGATTGAAAAAGACAAAGAACTTTCCCGCGAGCTGGTTGCCTCATCCGCCATAACCGACGATATTTTACAGCTTAAAGAACAACTGAAAAATCAAGCCCAAAAAAGATATGACATGCAGCTTGATTGGCAGAAAAATTCGGAAACAGTGTATGAAGATTTGGCGCATGATACAGAATTGAAATATAATCAGCAGCAAGAAACAATAGACCGTCTTATCAGCCTGATTATAAATATGCTGAGCAGACAGGTTTCAACCGAAAAAATTGCTCAAGCCGTGTATTACCGCAATCAGGGACAAACCGAAAAAGAAGAAATTTTACAGACAATTTCAGCGGTTAAAGATTTTATCAGCCTCTGCAATACCGGAAAATTCGACAGGCTGCCTAACCGTAGTGAACTTCCCGACAATGCAGAAGCAATATACGCTTGGGCCAATGGTGATAACTCTTATTGCCTGAGTCTTATGGAAAATTTAATCAAGCAGCAAATTGACAAAGCTGATACGCAAGACGGTTTGGTAAAAGAATTAACCTACGCTCAAGCTGCATCGTACGCCTGCATTTTCGGCACCATCGCCGGAACAAACAATTCCGAACTGGCACAAAATTCCTTTGAACTGGCTTTAGAGCTGGCTCCGCAAAACACCAATGCATGGAGCCGCTGCGGGGATATTTATTGGCAACAAGGAGACTTTGACAAAGCGGTTTACGCCTATCAAACCGTGGTTGAAAACGGCGACAATGTTTTGTATGCTCCGCAAATTGCCAATGCACAGCATAAACTGGCTCTTTATTATGCCGATAACGGCAAAAACAACACAGCCATGGATTTGGAGCAGAATAGTATAAATTATTATCAAAACTCCGGTATCACAACGTCACTGAGCGAACAAGAAAATCAAACCTTGCAATATATTGAGCAAACCGGTTCAGAAAATTTGCAGCCGGCAATTTTAAAATTACTGCAAAATCAGCAGGCACAATATATGTAGTTTTTTTGTTAATTATCGTAAATAAGCTTGAAGAAGCAAATTCTTCGTGTTATGTATAAAAGTAATTATTAGAACTTTCGGCCGACGGAGGAAATATGAAAAATAACGGATTGATTGCATTGGTTGCTTTGGGCATTTTATTATTGATTGCCGTAAAATTTAACCTATTGCCGAATATGAAACCTTCTTTATATGATGACACAGCTTTTCAAGAATCGCTGAACGTTAAACACGATGACGGTGTAGAAACCGAGTATTACCAAAACGGCAATATAAAATCGGAAACACCCTATAAAAATAATAAAATAAACGGTATTCTGAGAGCATATTATGCTAACGGTAATATAAAATCAGAATCAAATTACATTGCCGGAAATCAGGAAGGCGAAACAAAAACCTATTATAAAGACGGTGGTATTGAAAAAATATATACCTATCAAAATGGCAAGCTGAACGGTCCTGTTAAAGCTTTTGACAAAGACGGAAAATTGGAATCCTCCGCCGAATTTCAGAACAATGAGCAAATCGGCACCGAAATAGGATATTATCAGAACGGAAAAACAAAATATGTTATGAACCTTAATGCCAATGGTCAAATTGACGGCAAACTTATTCAGTATTTTGAAAACGGTAAAATTTCATCAGAAACACCGTATAATAACGGCAAGGTTGAGGGCATCGAGCAAGTTTATTTTGAAAACGGCGAAATGAAAGAGCAGAATAATTACGTAAACAACTTGTATGAAGGTATTCAAAGAACGTATTTTGAGGACGGAAAGCTTTATGCCGAAGCCAATTATAAAGCCGGTCATCTGCAAGGCGTAACCAAAACTTATTATCCTAATCGCCAGCTTGATGAGTATATGACATTCAGCGACGATGTTAAAAACGGACTGTATAAAAAATATTATGAAAACGGTAAATTGCAGGTTGAAGTCAACTTTGTGAACGGCTTGGCCGATGGAGAAATGAAAAACTACTTCGAAAACGGCAATATTTATTCGATTTTACCATATGTTGACGGGGCCATTACCGGTCGGGCTCAAATGTTTTATGAAAACGGTAAAAAGAAATCCATTGCTGATTTTAAAGATGATGAATTAAACGGACACGATGTTGGATATTATCAAAACGGCAAAATCATGTATGATAAAATATACAGTAACGGCGTGCCTAACGGTAAATCTATTGAATATTTTGATAACGGCAATATTTCAAGAACCTCGACTTATGTAAACGGCAAGCTAAACGGAGAAGTTGTATCCTATAATAAAGATGGTTTGCGCGTGGCGCAGGTTTATATGCGCAATGATGAAGTCGACGGCAAAGTAATCACCTATAAAGATGACGGCAGAACCATTGATCAAGAATATGACTACAGTGGCGGCGCTTTAAACGGAGAAGTGACAAAGAAAGACGATTTTGGAAATACCGCAGTTAAAGCTCTGTTTAAAGACGGAAAGTTTGCCGGAACAGAAACCGGCTATTATGAAAACGGCGCTGTTAAATATGTATTGAAAACAGACAAAGGAGAAATGTCGGGCAGTCAGTTGGAATATAATGCCGATGGCAAACCTAAAACCGACAATCTGAACGGTACAATGATTTTATATTATGAAAGCGGCGCCAAAATGGCTGATGTACCGTATGTCAACGGCATTCAAAACGGATTGATTAAAACATATTTTGAAGATAACGGCGCTCTAAGCGAAAAAGTTGAAGTAACAAACGGTAAGCGCAACGGAAAATATGTGGAATATGACAAGACCGGTAAATTGATTTCTGAAGCAACTTATAAAAATAACGAACTCAACGGCGACTTAAAGTTATATTATGAAAACAACAACATTATGGCTAAAGTTCCGTATAAAAATGATACTATTTCCGGCGAAGCTTTGGCATACGACCGCGACGGCAACAAGCTATACAGTATGAACTTTGCGAACAATAAGCCGGAAGGCACTCGCACGGCGTATTATCCAAACGGCAAAATAAAGTATGTAAAAAATTATAAAAACGGAATATGGGACGGCAAAAGCTATAAAGAATATGATGAAAATGGACAGCTGATGTATGAAATCAGCGATGACGGCTACAGTGCCACCTACCGTAAAAACAACGGAACCGGCACTATGATAATTATGCCTAACGAAGAAAAAGAAGCTTTGTTGAAACGTATTGACAACCGGAAGGCAGAAAAGAAAGACTTAGAGATGCTTAAACAAATGAAGCCTCAGCAAATTGACTTTTTTTAAGGTAGTAAAATGATAGATTTGGAAATAAATCAGCGTCTGATAGCTATTGAAATGACACTGGACAACCAGCAAAAAGCTTTAGATGATTTGAGCGAAATGGTGGTTAAGCAAGGTAAAATTATAGATAATCTTATGGCGCAGAATACTATGCTGAAAAATATGCTGTCGCAAGATATTGTTAAACCACAGAGCGAAGAAACACCTCCGCCGCACTATTAAAGGAGAAATAAAATGCGCGTTGTAATAAAACCTACATACGAAGATTTATCTTCTTGGGCAGCAGATTATGTCGTCTACAGAATCAATAAACACCGTCCTACTCCCAAAAAGCCGTTTGTTTTAGGCTTGCCGTCCGGCTCTACACCGCTTGGAATGTTTAACGTTTTAGCCAGATATTACAAAGAAGGTAAGATTTCATTTGAAAATGTGATTTTTTTCGGCACCTGCGAATATGTTGGTGTCGGCGCCGGCGATGAACGCGGATTTCAGTATGCACTGTGGGATAAATTTTTGAAATTTGTAAATGTCAAAAAAGAACATGTGCATTTTTTGAACGGTTTAACTACAAACTTTTCTAAGGAATGCGCGGCCTATGAAAAAGCCCTAAAAGACTGCGGCGGCGCAAACTTGTTCATTGGCGGAGTGGGCGAAGATGGTCATATAGCTTTAAATGAACCATATTCATCGCTAAACTCCCGCACCAGAGCCAAACTTTTGGCTCCCAGCACTTTGCGGGCCAACTCCCGTTTTTTTGGTAACGATGTAAGCAAAGTTCCGACTGTAGCCCTGACTATCGGTATTGAAACAATGATGGAAGCGGAAGAAGTTTTGATTTTAGCCAGCGGTGCTAAAAAGGCTCAAGCCGTGCAGCATGCGATTGAAGGCTATGTTTCCCATGTTTGGCCGATTACCGCTCTACAGCATCACCAACACGGCATAATAGCCTGCGACAAAGCTGCAACCGAGCAGCTTTCGCAAGAAACGGTGCAATATTTTGACGAGCTGGAAAAAAATAATTTTTCTTAAAATTTTTAATTCAGTATTTAAGCACCTCTGGCATACTCTTGTCCGAGGTGCTATGCTTATCGCCCGTTAGCAAGTACCATAATTAAATCGCATTTTTGTTTGGAGCATACTCCACATTTTGCAGCTATAACAGCCAAATCAAAAGGTTCACAGTGCATTTCCTTGGCATAGTAGTCAGGCGCGGACTTTCCGCAAACGGTCAAAATACCGCCGCTTCTACCGGTAATACCCTCATTTAACACAACAGCCCACGAATCTTCATATTCTGATTGTAAATAAAACATTTCTTTGCAAGTTTTTACCGCATTTGTATCCGGTAACGTCCAAAACCGTAAAAATAGTCGTGATACAGTTATCTGGCTATTTGGCGGAGTAAAAGAATATATCTGCCATGAATTTCCAAACGCATCTTTATTTTGCGCATTTAGCATATTTTGCGGAATAATTCCTATATCTTTATACAAATTCATCATCATTTGATTATCGGTATTTGTATAACTTTTTTCGTTCATATACATAATCTTCAGATTTGACGTAAGAGTTACAATGTTTTCTTTCCAGCGATTTAACTTAAACATCTCCATAGCTTTTGAATATCCGGCAATACCACCGACACTCAGCACAGCTATAATTGCAAGAACTCCAAGCATTTCTATCATTGACCGGCCTAATCTATTTTCATCATGACGCGAAGTTAATGGATTGCTTTGCTGCACCCGCAATGACGATTGCTGAAATTTAATTTTACCAGAATTTAAATCTCTTTCTAAATTACTTTTCATTTCAACCTCTTTCCTTTTTGAAATAACAACAAAAAAGCCGCTGGATGAGAGCGACCGGAAGTTGAGAACTATTGCTTATAAGTATAGTGTAGCATATTAGCGTATAGCGTATTTTGCTACCTTCCGATCAATAGACCAGAAGGTATTTAACGTCTAATATTTGACGTATAAGCAAGAGGTTCTCACACCTCGGACAGACTATTGCCTGTCTGCTGTAACGTTACTAACAAAAACAAATTATTGCAAGCGTTATTTTACACAGTAGAGATTAACACGACTTTTGTACGTTTTAAATTGACACATTTGATGGGCTTTTTTATAATAAAACAAAATTTTAGCGGGTTATTAGCGTATTCGCAGCGTTAATAACCCATCTTTTTAGTATTCAACTAATGAATATACCGCTTTCAAACCATCAGCTGCTGCCGAAGTAATTCCTCCGGCGTACCCTGCTCCTTCACCGCATGGATACAATCCCTTGATATTGCTTTGCATGGTTTCATCGCGCACAATCCGCACCGGCGAAGAACTACGAGTTTCAACTCCGGTCAAAATTGCCTCATAACTATCAAATCCATGCAATTTTTTAGCCATTTCAACAATGCCCAAACGCAAAGAATCTGTAATTTCTGACGGCAATACCCGATTAAAAGAATCTAGCACCACTCCCGGAAGATACGACGGCTGCACTTCTCCGAATTTTTGTGAAATTTTACGTCGCAAAAAATCTCCAACTAAAACTGCGGGTGCGCGATATGTTTTATCTCCGGCAATAAAAGCATTTTCTTCTAATTTACGCTGAAAATACATGCCGGCCAACGGACTGTCACTGCAAAAGTCTTTTTCAGAAACACCTACCAACAAAGCCGAATTAGCATTTTCCGCCGCACGGGCAAATTCACTCATGCCGTTAGTTACCACTCGCCCTCTTTCGGAAGCAGCAGCCACCACCACGCCTCCAGGGCACATACAAAACGTATAAACGGAGCGTCCGTTGGGCAGGTGCACTGCCATTTTATAGTCAGCAGCCCCCAAATATGGGCTTTCCGCAGCTTTACCATATTGCACTTTATTTATCAGGCTTTGCTTATGCTCTATTCTGGCGCCGACCGAAAACGGCTTCTGTTCCAAATGCACTCCTGAATTATACAGCATTTCAAAAGTATCGCGTGCGCTGTGGCCAACAGCTAAAAACAGCTTATTTACAGGTAATTCGTAAGTTTCTGATTCATTGGTAACTTTGACAGCAATAAGCTTATCATTTTTAATAACCAATCCGCTAAGCCTGCTGTTAAAACGATATTCCCCACCCAGCGATAAAATTTTTTGCCGGATATTTTTGACAACCAGACGCAATTTATCTGTTCCAATATGAGGCTTTGCCAAATAAAGAATTTCTTTTGGAGCTCCAGCGGCGGCAAATTCTTGCAAGACTTTGGCTGTAAACTTGTCTTTTTTGATACCTGTCATAAGTTTGCCGTCCGAAAAAGTACCGGCGCCGCCCTCTCCAAACTGCACGTTGGAATTAGCTTTTAGCTCTCCGCCCTGCCAAAAAGCAGCCACATCTTTTTGACGCTGCTCAACCGGTGCACCTCGTTCCAAGATAATTGGTTTCAGACCGGCTTCCGCCAAAGCCAAACCAGCAAACATACCGGCAGGACCGCTGCCGACCACAATCGGGCACACGCCGTCAGATTTGATTTTAAAGGTTAATTTTTCAATTTCCGGCAGCTGTTCAATATCCTTGTCACGCACCAATGAATCTGAACTGCAATCTACACTGTACACAAAATGCACATTATTTTTGTTGCGAGCATCTACCGATTTTTTGGATATGGTAAAATTTTGGAGTTCTCTTTCTTTAACCTCCAATTTTTGTGCAGCTTTTTGTTTTAACTGCTGTTCGCCGGCATTCAGCGGCATAGAAATATTGTTAATGCGTAACATAATATCCCCCTTCGTTATGGGGTATATTACACAAAAAACGCAAATTTGCAATTATTCTTTGTCATCTTCATCATCACGCAGAATCTGCAATAGCGGCTTGCGGTACATCCACAGATTTATAACGCCCAACACCACCGACATGGAACCGAAAATATACAAAAGATAGTACCAATTCAAGTTATCGGCCGACATCATTACATCTTGATTTGTGACGCGCAAGAAGCCGATTGCAATGGCTGTTACCACAAATGCGGCGATAAAAGCCAGCGTCCATATTCGATGCACAACATTTTTGTTGACCATAGCCGCGGTAATTAAATAGATAAAAATTAAAGCAATAAGCAAATATAATTCCATTAGTTTTCTCCCTGTTTGGAAGATAATCAATTTATCATTTTTTTCAATAGCAGAGAATAATTTGCAAAAAATGAAAAAAAAGATTGACTAGGTGCAAAACATACGCTAAAAATATTCTCGTTATCACTAATGGAGCGTTGGCAGAGTGGTAATGCAGCGGATTGCTAATCCGTCATCCCCTTAAAAGGATGCACAGGTTCGAGTCCTGTACGCTCCGCCAATAAAACCCCATAGGGCTTATCCCTGTGGGGTTTTGTTATGTTAATTTTGTTGAAACCATATAAACTGATTCAAAAAGTAAAAATATCTTTACAACCGATATGATTGCAGTTATTCTGTTTTTGAAAGTGCAATAGTACTTTTAGGGCTTCGAAAACCCTTTGAAATATATGTAGTCGCTTTGAGCATAAGCGACTTAAATATCTATATGCCGACTTCTGTTCATTTGGGATGGATGTCGGCTAAATAAGGCTTCGCGCCAAATAAGCCGAGCCGTTTTATACATATATTTCACGGTTTTCGAACATCCGCCCGCCTTTATAGCGGGTTTTATTTTTTATGTAACAATTTACGGAGTTAGAAATATGTATAAGAATTTTGAAAACGGGCGGTCAATGATTGAAATGTTGGGCGTGCTTGCTGTTATTGGCGTATTGAGCGTTGGAGGAATCGCTGGATATTCAAAGGCGATGGAACAATATAAAATAAACAAAGCAACAGAAGAATATGTATACTTAATGTATGGATTATTGGAATATTTACCGGAATTTCAAAAGAATAGTAAAAGCCAAGACAATGATAACGACAGACTTGTTGACTTTGTAATAGCCGCAAAACTAGTGCCTCCGACTTGGAAACAGTTGACTAATCGTGCGCTTTTAGACGCCTATGGCAACAACCTAAATATTTTCTCGCGCAATAATCGTTTAGTTGTAGACTTATTTTTGGGAGCCCAAACAAAAGCTGGGGAAAGTGGTTCGGTTTCTATCAATTTTCCATCAAAACTATGTGTGCAATTATTTGAGAACTTAGCTATTCCCTTAAAAGAATCACTATACAATGCCTACTATATTCATAATCCGGGAACAGCTTATACTTTTTACGGCGATAATTATTGCAGTAAAGGCAGAAATTGTCTTAATACTCTATCTTTAAGCCGTATAAACGAACTATGCAGCTATTGCCCTGCGGATAAGTCTTGCGGCATAATTTTTGAGTTTTAGAAGTAAAGCTTCTAGGTGCTGACGCTTTGCGCTGCGTCCTTGTTCGGCTTTGCCTCACCTGCGTTCCAAAGTCCGCCTCTAGTCTAGTCGGACAATCTTTTTTTGGGGTTCAAATCCCTTATACGTCGGTTATACGTAAAAGAAAGAGGCGAAGGAAGCGAGACATAACATTTTTATAAATGTAGAAGCATATTTACCTTTAATAGAGGTACTTTTATAAATTTTATTTAGAAGCAAGACTAAGTATTCGCAAACGGTAGCAAAAATTCAGATAGATACCCACCAGTAAACTGGTGGTGCT
>ERZ1035032.590-NODE-590-length-28088-cov-107.111048_pt1 | contig 28088 bp, 35 predicted proteins | sample MGYA00520693_ERZ1035032 | MGnify/ENA primary metagenome ERZ1035032 (study PRJEB33766, sample SAMN09781740) | gut metagenome | biome: gut microbiome | host: Homo sapiens | place: Madagascar | study: EMG produced TPA metagenomics assembly of the PRJNA485056 data... | reverse complement strand
TATGCTCAGATTGGTTCATCGGGCGACTATGCTCAGATTGGTTCATCGGGCGACTATGCTCAGATTGGTTCATCGGGCGACTCTGCTCAGATTGGTTCATCGGGCGACTCTGCTCAGATTGGTTCATCGGGCGGCTATGCTAAGATTGGTTCATCGGGCGACTCTGCTCAGATTGGTTCATCGGGCGGCTATGCTAAGATTGGTTCATCGGGCGACTCTGCTAAGATTGGTTCATCGGGCGACTATGCTCAGATTGGTTCATCGGGCGACTATGCTAAGATTGGTAGCACTGGAGAGGATTCCGTTATCATGTGTGCAGGAAACAATTCCAAAGCCAAAGCAAAAATAGGCTCATGGATAACGCTGGCAGAATGGAAATGGAGTGATGAGAAAAAACATAATGTTCCAGTATGTGTTAAGACTGAGTACGTTGACGGAGAAAATATCAAGGCTGATACTTGGTATCAACTTAAAAACGGAAAGTTTGTTGAAGTTAATGAGTAACTAACCACCCTCTCCTGTAAAAGGGAGAGGGTAAAAAGAAGAGGATATGATTAGATTTGAATATCGAACCTATTGTAACGAGTATAAGATAATAAAAGTAAGCAGAAAAGCTTATATTATTAAATACATTGATTACCACCAGCATCTTTATTGGCAGGTTAAGGAACATAAGTTCAAGTCTAGGTTAAAAGCAGAGAAACATATTAAAAAACATTTTCTTGTGGAGGATAAGCAATGAGCAAAGAAAAAGCAATAGTTCACATTAATAATGTTTCCAAGATGATAGGCTCAAAAAGAATAAAATTGAGTGAAGGTATGGCAATTCATATTCAAAACGAGTTAGTCTTGGCACTTAAAGAATTGGAGGATTGAAAAATGAGTGTACTAATATCTCCAGAGGCTTATAAAAAGATACTTCAAGGAGATTTAAATTGGCTTCTCAAACAACCTGAAAGTCTTGAAAAAGACCATATTGAAGCCATATTAAAAAATCTAATAAAAAGAATTGAAGAAGGAAAGGAATTTTAATTATGGACAGAAATCAAGCTAAAGAATTTTATCCGATTCTGCAAGCTTTTGCTGAAGGAAGGGTGATTGAGTGTAGAACCAAACCAAGTGCCATAAAAGGCACAGATGTACCGAATGATTGGACGGAAATGAAGGAAATAGAGTACTGGAATAATATAGAGTATCGCATTAAGCCAAAGAATAAGGAAGCAAAGTACAGACCATTTGCCAACGCAGAAGAGTGCTGGGCTGAAATGAAGAAGCATCATCCGTTTGGGTGGATAAAGTCTAAGGAAGATGGAAGTCGTTCCTTAATTACTCTTATTATTAGCGAAGAAAATATAGATATAAATTGTATCGGTGGCTTTAATTCGGATAAAATTATGAAAAGATTTACCTTTGCCGACGGAGCAGTCTTTGGAATTTTAGAGGAGGAATAGCTTATGTATAGACCGATTACAATGTATCAGATTGTTTGTGATAGATGCGGAGAAGTATTTGGCGGTACAGATACTTGCTCTGCACTATTCTGTAACAAAGAAGTTGATATTGGTGACTACTCAGACTGGGAAATGATAGATGGTAAACACTATTGTCCCGATTGTTATGAGGTGGAGGTCATTGATGGAGTGTATAACGTTAAAGCAAAATAGATATGAAGATAGGAAATATAAAGTTCAAGGCTAAACGTCTTGATGGTAAAGGATGGGCAATCGGAGATTTGCTGCATTCCTACGAGAATGGTGCTATCATAGTTCCCATAGAAGGTGGCGGTGCTTTTTCTGTTGATTCTTCAACAGTCTGTCAGTTCACAGGACTGACAGACAGGAACGGAGTTGAAGTTTACGAAAATGACATTGTGAAAGCAGTCGACTGGGAGGAGAAGATTTGTAATGTTGAATACAAAGATTACGGATTCTGCTTGTGTAGCAAATCTTTTCGTCATGGCGTAATGCCTTTGTTTGTTGCAGTAGATAATTGCGACATCTATGTTATTGGTAATAAATTCGATAAAAAGAAATAGCGTATGAAGAAAAAGATTTTAGACTTAGCCAAGTCAGCCGTTTGGTTCGTCTTGTGCTTGCTTGTAGGTGCATTGATATTTGAGGGCATTCGCTCTTTGGCTAATAGCAATGAAACTGCAAAGAAGATTGGTACGTCAGTATTCACTGAGGAAGGACACGACTATCTGGTTGTGGACACGAAACATGGAGTTTGCGTTATCCACGCAGAGAGCTGCCCTTGTCGTAAAAATAAATAGTTATGAATAAAACAGATTTACATTCATCATTACTCTTCCTGATGCTTAAACTGGAAGAGGCAAAGAGTAACCCGATGCTAGACAAGAACTTTGTCTTGGCATTAACGGAAGTGCTCAGATATTTCCGTGATAACGGAGAGTTGAAGAAAGCCTATGAAATCCAAAAGGATTCATTGGCAGACGTAGCCAATAGCGAATGGGGGAAAGCACTGAATGGCTTCATAACCTCAAAAGTGAAGGAAGATGGAGTCGATGCAGAATTACCAGACATTGATTCTCTTATAAAGAAACTTACATCTGATGAGTTCATCGAAAAGAAAATCAAAGATGTTCTTGGCGATGATATGGCAGACGGAAAAAACACAGAATACAAACCAACAATTAAACAATGAAATATCCAAAATTTAACGTCAATGAATTTGTCGGTGGGCACTTCGAGTACACCACTCCCTGCCCCTTCGGCATATACGGCAAGTACACCAACGAAATCCTATACGTAGGTAGCCTTGCTTGCCAGCGATGCGAGCACTTCCGAGGTATCAACAAAGAAGATTGCATCGTATCTTGTGGAATTGAATAGTAAAAAGAGTGCAGCCTATCTGCATTCTTCTTAATAATTAATCAAATTTAATATATGAATACAAAGAAAATCTCAATTATTCAGCGTATCAAGGAAAAATTCCTTGGCAAGCAGTTCTTTATTGCAGTTATCGCCAATAAGGGAACCAGTTCCTATTTCGTTAACTCTACCATCTACCGCTCAGAAAAGGAGGTGAAGGCTTACAAGAAGTACATCACCACAGATGAGCGTATGAAACAGAGCTTCGATTTCGTAGGCTATTATGGTTTCCGTTCAAAGTTCGACTTCCGCATACCTCTCAGCGGAAAGCCAGTATCAGTTGAAGAGGCAAAGAAACTGGCAGAGAAGTAACATGGCAAAGATTAAAGACCTCACTGGGCAAAGGTTTGGCAGACTGGTTGTCTGCCGCCGTGCCCCTGCCGAAAAGGGAGCAAGAAACGGAGTCTACTGGATATGCAAGTGCGATTGTGGCAGAGGAAAGAAAATCCTCAGTTCTGCCCTACTCTCAGGATTCACACGCTATTGCGGTTGTCTCCGCAGCGAAAATGCCAAGAGAACCGTCCGCCTGATGCAAGCCGTCAACAGAAAAAGACGTGAATCATCAACGGATAAAGTAAGCATTTCATAAATTCATCGTATATTTGCAAAATGAAATTCAAGTATTTAATAGATAAAGTAAAAGACTTCTGGCACCGCAACGATTTTGTGGTACTGGACGGAAGAGCAAACTCGGTCACGCTCTCCAAGGGCATCTATAACCACATCATGCGCAAGGAACGTTTAGACACCTCTATCTTCGTATTCAGATTGTCCGAAAGAGGAACATACGGATTCTGTATGCGTGAGGACTGGGAATACCTTCACAAAGCCAACACAGCCTTCGCTCAGCTTCAATTCAATCAGAAGTATAAGAAGGTAGGTTTCAGAAGTGACTACCCTTCCATCACCGCCATCCTTGATGAGTACAACCTTCCTCTCAACAGAATGGTTCGCCTTACTTGCATCCCACGCAAGTCACAAGAAGGAGAACCTTATTACGAAATCATGCGACCAAACTCAAATTTAAGCACATGGCAACAAGACAAGATGTAATATTTCAAGGCTTGACACACTCACCATCCGACTATAATTGTCAGGATGGTGAGTTGGCAACCTGCCTCAACCTCATCAATGAGGATGGGGCACTCCACCCTATCCACCAGCCAGTGGTAGCCGAGCAGAACATCACGCTGGATGCAGGAGACACCATAGAATTGGTGCATAAGGTGACACACGATGAGGCGATTCACTCCCACTACATTATCCGTAAATCAGATGATACTTGGTACTGGATGGAGAAAGGTGGAGACGGAACCAAGAACACCATCAACCTCAACGGATTCCACGTCAATGCCGTTACTGCGGTAGGCAATATCCTCTGTTTTGTCGGTGTTTCTAAGACCATTTATGGTTATTGGATTCCTGCAAATGCCAGCTACACGATGTTCGCAAGAAACAATTTCGATTACGATATATCAGTAAGCATCAACAAAACGGAATCGTTCAGTAGTGTTGTTGCTGATTTAGCTGACGTATTTTGGGACTACTTCTCATGGTCAAGTTTTGGAAATGACAATGAAGGTAACCGCAGGGTTACAAATATACCAGCAGATAAAGTTCAGAAAGTTTTCTCTGCCATTGATGCTGAGAATAATCGCACACTGGCAGCACTGGGTGATACGCATCAGAAATATAACACTTTTGCTGTTGTTGCAGTAAGACTATACGATGGTTCATACTACAACATATCTAACATATTCCGCCTTAACGGAATATACAACACGATAGACGAAGTTAACTTCAACGCTGACAACAAAAAGATATATGTTAGCAATGCTGGCAGTCTGACTGCTTATGATATACAGATAACATTCGAGTCATTAGAACAGATTTACGACCTCATTCAAGGTGTAGACATATTCCTTACTAAAGGAAATCCTTTTGTCGATTTATCTAAACCAGTAGATACGTTTACCTTTACAGACGGAGACAAGCACAGACAAGGCAAGTTCTATATTCCAAAGATGAGCGTATCTACAGCTAAGCAGGAGATTGACAATCTTGTCTTCTATCACTCCATCTTCATCAGTAAGACAGAACTCGGCAAGAAACATACCCTTAAAAGAGTTACAGAAGCAGAAGAGAGCATCCAGCTAGCCAATCTGTTCCGTTCTGATTTTGGCGGTACAACCGCCATCACCTACAATAACAGACTGCATATAGGAAACATCAATACAGGAGATATTAAACTCAAAAACACGTATACGTCAGGTAACGGAGTATTCGACAAAGAAGGTATCATCAAAGTGGAGACCCGTAATAATTCCATCCTCTGGAAAGGTATGCTATCCTATATAGATGAAACCATCTATTGTGTTCCTATCAACGATGTGCTACGTGTAAGTTATTACCGCCACCAACTTATAGAAGGTGGAAAATACGAAAAGGCAATAGTAAATCCGCTATCTTCTGATTCTACTGCATTCTCGTTCTATATAGGTGAAGATGCGAAAAACGGTATCACCTTTGAACTTCCGTGGACTGCATCAACAGAAGAAGAGTGGAATAAGGTTGTTGAAGAATATAAACAATATAACAAGAATCCATCTGTAGAAAATAGCCCTAACCTTCTAAAGGTAAGCGAAGCAGAGAACCCTCTTGTGTTCCCTGCCAAAAACTCTGTTCAGGTAGGTTCTTCTGTTATCAGCGCACTAGCCGCCAACACCCGACCAATCAGCGAAGGTCAGTTTGGTGATGCTCCTCTCTATGCCTTCACCGATGAAGGTGTGTGGGTACTGATGCTGAGTGATGAAGGTACTTATCAGACTCGTCAGCCAGCGCAGCGTGATATATGTTCCAATCCGAAAGGTATCTTGCAGATTGATGATGCAGTTCTGTTCCCTACAGAGCGAGGTATCATGATGCAGCAGGGCAGGGAATCTGTATGTATCACGGAAGTGCTCGATGATTATCCTTTCAATTTCCTCACGATATATTCTCACTCCGTCAAGGATAAAACCTATCCCAACAAACTCCTTGCGCTTGGTGGCATTCCTGAGGATGATGTGAAGTATGTCAAGTTCCGTAGATACCTCATTGAAGCTGATATGATTTACGATTATTACGATGCCCGAATCATCCTCTTCAATCCGAACTACTTCTACGCTTACGTTTACTCGTTAAAGAGTAAGATGTGGGGAACCATGCACAATGTGTTCAACAAGCGAGTCTACATCTATCCAGATGCCTACGCTACCGACAAGGAAGGAAAAATACTCAATGCATACGTAAAGGAACCCACCGATAAGGTTTCCTATTTCCTCTGTAGCCGTCCGTTGACTCTTGGGCAGGAGATTCACAAAACAATGTTTAATTGCATCACAAGCGGATATTTCGGAGACTTCGGGGCAAACAAATGCGGCATGGTGCTATTCGGAAGCAACGACCTGATGCACTGGTTCTTCATTGGTTCATCTACCAATATGTTCCTCAGAAACCTTGTTGGGTCTCCATACAAGTATTTCCGAATCGCATTGATGGGCAGCTTGGATGCCAACGAGTCTATCAGCACGCTACACACCGATTTCCAACCACGTTTACAAAACAGACTTAGATAATTATGACAGAATATACATTATTAGAATTTGACTCACGGAAAGTTGAACTAGGTGCAGCCATTGGATATGAGAAAAATGGCAAGATTGAGATTTCAAACTTTGTGAGAATAGCAGATATAGGTGAAAGAAGTCAATACTACGGTTACGTTTCCTTTGGTGCTGGTTCTCCTTTATATGGTTTCACAAAGGAAGGTGAATGCTTTTCTTCATCAGAAATTAAAATAGCTGACTTGAAGATTGTCGACTCAACCATCACCCAAACCACTGGTACGAAAATCGTCAAGGAGACGGATTCCGATGGTTCCAGCCATGCCAGACCATACAACCCTATCAGCGCAGCAGCAGAAGGAGAGGTAACCAGCGAAGGCGAAACCACGGAGCCTGATAACGTCTTCTCCATCGCCACCCTACAGCCGAGAGAGGAAGTAGCCATGAGCTGTCTCAACGCAATGCTCAGCCACTACAATACTCCGCTCAATATTGATAACACCAAGATAAAGCAACTTGTAAGCAAGTCTTATATGTTCGCTCAGGAGTTCATCAATCAGGCAGTACTCTATCGTGAGAAGGAGACAACATCTTCTACCGCAGAGAGCAACAAATACGCATCAATAGATGCCAACTCGCTCAGCAGCGACACCGATAAACTGCTCTACAACATAGCCACTGCCATCATCAACTTCATGGCTCAGGATAAGAACCAGTATGCCGAGCAGCAGAAGAATGGCTTGAAGGTCAACGCTGAGGTAAGCGGAACCATCACCACCAAGCAGGAATCTGCTGGTGACTCTACTGGAAACACAGAAAACGTATAAATTCTTATATATATATCTTTCTTAAAACAAAAAAGGGTAGCCGTCCGTGATGGATAGCTACCCTTGCTTTTTGCGTTAACCTAAAACGACTAATATACTAAAATGGATGCAATGCAATTCTTACCCTGCCAGCCGAACGGTTGCTGGCATCCTTAATCTTCTGTTTCTTATCCTCAGCCAGTGCCCAGAACCTATCAGCACCATCAGGAAAAACAATCATCAGCCACTCATATAGGCATTGATTCACGATATAATCATGAATATATACCGTCATGGTATGCACGCTGGTCTTCGAGAATCCGTTTGGCATTCTCAGAGCCAAGTAATAGGCTTCCTCCTCATTGGTAGGCGAGCCGATGCACTCTGCCCACTCGTTCGAGTCAAAGCCACCACATAGCATTTCTACCTTGGTAAAGCGGAAAAGCATTTCCCTGCAATCCTCCACGGCTGAATCCAATATCCTAGCCAGTTTATCACGGTTGCCTTCCTCAGATACGTCAAACACATTCTTCAACTGCTTGGCATCCATACCTTTCTGACTGGCATAAGAGTCAGCAAAAGAAAAAGCCGTATTCTTGATGTCGTATATCAACTCCTTCTTTTCCAACTCTATCATCACTTTATATCCCTTATTGCAATGTTTCATATCCTACCCTCCTATCTTGTTGGTCTTTTACGCATATAGAGAATAGCATCCATCTTCACCAGCAAAGAATTTGCCTTACTGAGATAGTCTTCCGCCTTATCCTTAGAAACTACCAAGCACCATTCTGCTACTACCTTGTTTACTACATAGCTGATAGCCGTAGTCTCCAAGGTCTTCGCCAACGACTCCTTGAAAAGTGTGCTTAGTCTCAGCCCGAAGATTTCCTCTTCATCCGAATCACTTCTTTCTGTAGCAAGCACGCTCCCCAAGGCTGCTGAAACGTCACCGATGGCATCATGCCAAAAGCCTTTCAGCATATCCCTGTCCGCATCTGTCACAAACACTTGGTCATACAGACTCTTGCCGTTGGCATCCAAGTTCTTGCCACCGATGTAAGCCGTGGTCTTAGCCACCTCCTCATACACCTTATCTCTGTTGATTGATATTCGTATATCTCGCATTCTTGATTCTCCTATAAATGTTAAGCCCTAACAATACCAGTAGCACGCAGGTAGCACCCATCGCCCATGCGGCATACTTCAATTCAAACTCCTCCCACTTCGTCAGCTTCCGCTCTACTGGATAGGGTACTGGGATGGAATCTCTTTTCAGGAAGGAATCCACCTTCACCTTATACACATTCTTATAGATTGTCTTCTCATGCCATCGGTCAAGAAAGCAAGTATCTCCATTCTGTCTGAGGAAGATTGAATCACGCACGAAAACGCTGTCAGAAGTATGCAGCGTATCGTGTTTTACTACGTCCCGACATATAACTTTTTCCATCGGGACGTATTTTGTCTTGCATCCCGACAGAAGAAAAGCTATCAGCAACATACCCAAAACATATATCAGGAGTTGCCAGAAATCAGTATCATACCACTTCTTCATAAGCCTACACTTTGAGTGCTACCAATGCTCTTTTCAAATACTTGCGTCTATGCTCTAAGCCGTAAGTACCACCATTGATGGTCTTGGTGATAGCAACGAAACTGCCACTATCAGCCAGTTTGTTCAAGCCGTGTTTCCACCACCACCACATGGCACTCTTGGTAGCATAACGGGGCTGCTCCAATATTTCAGGATGCTCCATTATATCATCAGTCACTTGCTTGCTATTCTGAAAAGCCTGATAATTGGCTCTGCCAGTAATCTGAATCAAGCCCCTGCCACGATACTTATAGCCGTCACCATCCTTCAAGTTGCCGAGCATGTTCTTCAACTTACCCACATCATACTTGTGGAAATAGTTCTTGTTGCCGAGTTCCTTGGTATATCTCAGTTCACCACTCTCATGTGCAATCTGAGCCAAGAAATGAGCCATACGCTTAGGAGTATCAATGTTGAAAGCCTCAGCATAACCATTGATGTAAGGCAGAAAGGCATCCACCTTAGCCTTTGCGTTCGGCATAATCTCCAAAATCTGTTCTCTTGTTACCTTCATATTATTTACTTTCCTTTACTTGTTTCAACATATTTGCGAGTTCGTCCTTCACCTTACTCTCAAAGTTACCTAATTTGGTCTTAAAATAAATGTTTACCCCGAATATTGCTCCAGAGTAAACAAGTGCTTGACTGATGTACCAGAGCACACCATCCGAAATAATATAGTTGTTCAGAAAGAATGATAGGAAGGCAAGGACGATGCCGCTCACTACCATTCCAATGGCTGTACCATATTGCAATCCTTCACGTACGTTTGGAGTCATAACTTATCTTTTTATACTATTAACATTAATAATATGCAAAGATAAGAAATGATTCCCAAATAGTCACTTTATCCGTTAATAGTATGCCATATTTTGCTTGTCGGATGCAAGCAATCAGGGTCTTGCAGATACTCTATAGCCATCAGAACCACCATTTCCTTCAATTCGTCTGCATCCTTGCTATATCGCTCCAGCATCACATGATGGTCACTCCTCAGAAGATTCATAGTCACCGCCAAGTCATGGATGGTGTAGTCTGAAATATCATCCTGATGCTTGTTGAAGGCATCCCTTATCTCCTCATCCGTGAAGAAGGGAGCCATGTGCTTGGTTCCGTCAGCATCCTCATACCACATCTTGCAAATTGCATCATCGGCAAAGTGCTTGTCAAAATGCTCTTCGCTCAACACACCATACACCATCGCACAAAGATGATGCTCTTCCACATCGCTCAACTTGCATGAAAGATACTTGCCGACAGCCTTAGCTACTGCCAACATCTGTTCAGGAGTCAACTCCTGCTGATACTTTTCTATGAAATCTACAAAATCCATAATATAAAAATTAAAAGTTTATGATGCCGCAAAGATACGAATATCTTTCATGCAGCACCATAAACTCGTAGATATTCCTGCATTTATCTGAATATCAAACAAATACAGTTACGATAAAAACACCTCCTTTCTTTATTCGTCCTTAAATTTAGTTCTCTTCTCTCCGCCCCTCGTCCAGATGTCGTTTTTCTTGCGTTTCGCCACCTTTCCGATAACGTCATTCTCGTAAAGTTCGGGCTTGTCTTCCCTACCTTTGGTCTCTGAAGCAACACCACCATTCGGGTTGCCACCTTGGTTGGCATCAGGTTTCCCATTGCCATACCATTTCTCATTATTCGCCTTGTCTGCTATCATAACTATAAATTAATCAATTATCACTAAACATTAATCACTAAACATTATGCAGCTAACGGTGGAGTCTGTCCGTCAGGGTTCACTCCCTGACCGCTCATCATCTGCTGCAACATCGCCTGAGCCTTCGGATTACTCTGTGATGCCTGAGCCACTTGGGCTTCAAGCTGAGGAGAGAATCCTTGTGGAGTCTCACCATTCTTGATAGCTTCCTGATTGGATGCCACCGATTGCAGCAACTCCTCTCCAAATGGGAAATCACCTACCTGCAACAACTGCTCCAGCGTGATAGCCTGATTCTGCCACAAGGTCATAAGGAACTCGTTAGCCATCTGTCTGTATACAGGAGTAGCCGTACTTTCCGTGATGTTGATGTCAAACTCCACGTCTCTAATCTTCTTAGGGTCATAGCGTACAATCTGTCCTGCCCTACCCACGATATTGAAGTTGCGAGCCACGTCATAGTACTGCTGCATATTCTTCACGGTCTTGTAAGCACCATCAATGATAAACTGGCTGAAACTCTCCAATATATCAAGCAGCGACATGGTAGCATTCTGTGTCTGCTGGGCATAAAGCGAACCGCTCGTACCCGATACTCCTGGTTTGCCTTGCAGCGCACCATTTACTCCCGATATATCCTCGAAGAACTTCAACTGATAGCTGAGCAAGTCACCGATGCCGATATTCGTAGAGTTATTGGCTACTTGCTGAGGAACCTGACCGCTCTTGTTTGGCTTGTATCTCACCACACCATTGAACCTACTCCACTCATCACAGAAATCATCCCAACTCATATCATCAGGAAGACAATCCTCAGGACAGAGCAATACACCCTTGGCACTCGCCCTCATGATGAAGTCGTACATCGTGATAAGTCGGTTCACGTATCTCTGCTGGTCAATTACATCTTCCACGAAGCTGTGAATCTCGCCATCAATGAACGGATAGAACTTAAAGCAATAAGGATGCTCACCATGAGCATAAGGAGTCTCGCCCTCTCTCAGAATATCACCGAAAGGAGAAAGATAGTAGAAATGCCAGTAATCATCCATAAACCACTCGGCATCAATCAGAGGAATATCCTCTTCCATCATACCAGCAGCCATACCTCGCCTGATTCTGTCTCTGTTCTCAGCATCTACAATATCAGCCTTATCCTCAATATCAATCTTGAAATCATCGCCATTGTTGTAGTCGTGGCATCTGTATCTCGGTTTACTCTCCTTGCGCCAAACCTCTATCACTCGGCAGAGTGATGGGTTGGAAGGATTCATAAAGTCAATAGTCCTAGGGTCGAACTCACCAAATCGCTGGGTGCAGTCTGCAATCACGAAATCTCGGTTAGCCGCCAACCGATATATCTCCTTCAACTTGCGAGCCTCAGCAGGAGACTTGGCAAACTCTCTCAGCACGTTGCCGATGGTAATGTCATGCACCTCACCCAAACAACTTACGTCCCAGCCACGAAAATCCCTCATATTGTTGTCTATGAAGAAATTGTTCGGGTTCACGTAGTCCGTCCAGCAATCCAACCTACCTCTTCGCCATCCATACTTTTTCTTATAGATAGCAGCACCGCTTATCAGGAACTCTTCCATGGTTCGGGCATCCAGTTCCGTCTCTCGGTTCAGTTGTCGGTTACATTGCAGCACCACGCTCATAGTCTCGCCATATCGCTTTTCATCCTTATCTCTGGTATTGCAGGTAGGTTCCTTGCTCTGGGAGCGATATACACCCAGCACATTCTTCACCAACCTACGGATAAGGTTGTTCTTCAATGGTTCGCTACCCTGCTCACGGATATAGTCTTCCTCCCTGATACGCTTGGTAAAGCCACACTTGCTTTTGAACTCAATGGTATCGCCCCACTGGTCTCCATAGCAATATCGCTTGTTTCGTAATCTTCGCTTTCGGAAGTTATCCATGTTGTTGTAGTATCGCTGAGCCTCCATCAAGATAGAGAAGGCACGCTCGTATGGCTTGTCAAATCGGTTCTTGGATGCCTTCACGCTATCCAGTTCTTCCTTGTCAAGCACCCTGCTCAACGATAGCAGTTTGGTTTCTTCTTTCTTCTTTGCCATAGTTTATGATGTTTCTGTAGGTTCAACAATATGTGCCAGCTTCCGAGCTACCCCAAGCAATCCGCTTGCAGAATCGCTATCGCCAAGACTGACACAGACAAGATAGCCAGCCATATACACGATGGAGTCCTTCAAGGTTTCAGGCAGCGTTATCTTCTTTTGGCTGATAATCGGCATACACACGCACGAAAGCACCACCGTAGCCTTGTCACTCCTGCTGGTATACAACTCCAAGAACCGCTCGCCATCGCTGTGAATCAACGCTGCAATAGGTCGCTCAGGATTCCCCCTTACTCCGAATCGGCTACCCTGCATCTTGTAGGCATCATCATCCTCGGTGATAACCTGAGCCGAACGTTGCCAGTCACTAGCCTTCACGCTCAGCAACCTAATCATATCCGATGGAAGATACATGGTTCCCACATAAGCCCCATAAGACTCTTGCCAAGATACATCAAGTCCCTCGAATCGCTGACCATCCAGCATACTGGCAGGAGCATCCTTCAATATGATTCTTGCTGCATCTACTATCTTACTCTGAATCAACTCGCCTTGCGACAAGGTATCAGTATCGGTAGGAGTCAGCAAGCCCGAAGTCTCTTGGTTCCTGTCCAAGAGCACCTTCACTTCTTTCACCAGTTCAGATACAGCATACGTACTCATTACTCCAGTCCTTCTAGTTCAACACCCTTTTCCTTGGCAATAGCCAAGATGTCTTCCTTGGTCTTCATCTTCGAACGACTCACACCGAAGGTCTCAGCCAGATAGTCCTTGGCATCCTCAACGTCTGTCACTACGTGAGTCTTCTTCTCGTCAGCCACCTTCTTCTTTGCCTTGGCAGCAGCCTTCTTCTTGGCTTCCGCAGCTTCCTTCTTCTCGTCAATACTCTCCACCAAGAAGAACTTGTCGTTGAACCAATAATGAGACTCGATAGCCTTCTGTACCTTTGGGTCTCTTGTCATATAGACACTACTGCCCATGCTCTTACCCTCAAAGACAATGCGCATCCGCTCGTTACCTACCATAACGCTGAATGCTAAATCCGAACCTGCTTGATATTTCTTAAACATGATTATACCTTATTATATATGTGTTACTAAAAAAGGGATGGGGCTAGTGCCCACACCCCTCACTATTTAATGAATAATTTGCAATTATACTCTCTTTTAGGCAGCAGTCTTCAACTCAGAATCGTCTGTCTGAGATACTTCCTCAGGAACCTTAGCAAGGCGCATACGAGCATGAGCCTTAGGGTACTTCAAGTACAGACAAGCTACCTCCTGAATAACTACTGCATCGGTGTTACGGATGCCAGCCGCCTTCAAGTCGAGCACGTTTCGTGTCCAAGACAAGTGTACTCGCTTAACCAAGAACTCTGGGTCAAGGGCAAAGCCGCAGTCACTCATACCATAGAGGTCAAACAACTCTGAGTGAATCATCAGTACCTCACCGAAGTCAGTCTCCCAACTCTTGAACTTCAACTTCCAAACCTCAACGGTGTCCTTCAGGCGGAATTTGTCTGAGTCAATCTTGCTGAATGCACTCACGAAGTCAGAACCAGCGATAATCACCTTGCGCTTGTTGCCGATACCAGTACCCACAAACAAATCCTTGGAAATGTCAACCAACTCCAAGTCAGTAATTACTCGCTCATTCTTGTTACGACCTTTCTTGATTTCATCAGCAGTAGCAACATGACCTACCTCAATGTCCTTACCAGCCATCCACCAGATTCCCTTGGTAAACCACTGGGCAGAGCCGTTCTTAACCTCATGCTTGATACAAGCCATATCACCGAAGAGATAAGTACCCTCCATCGCAAGACGCATGTCGTAGATGCTATCCTCCTCAATGTCCGAGAAGTCCCAATCCACTCGCTTGGCAGCAATCTTGTCAAAGGTACTCTGCTCAACCTGAATCATGAAGTTCTGACAATACTGAGTCTCAGATGCAGGAAGGTTGTTGAAACGACCCGTCTGAACGTCCATTTCACCACAACTCTTAGCCATACGGATGAGCTTCTGACCCTTCTTCAAGGCTGGAACACCGATAGCCTGCTTGTTAATCAACTTACCATTCACGGCATACACAATCGGAAAACCTTCTGTGTCCTTACCGCAAACGCAAAGTTCCAAATCAGGAGTAGGAGCATCTGTGATGGTTGAATAAGCAACACCCTGATAGTTGGTAATCGCCTTCACGCCTACCACTCGGATGGTATCATCCAGCGTAAACATCGTAGGGTCTTCCACCTTCAATGTCATAGATGTACCAGTACTCTCCACGGTTGCTTCCTTCACGGTAGTCTTGATAGGACGTGTACCGATACTCCAATACTCAACTACAAACGAGTTGGCTGACTTGGTTGTCGCATAGCGTGAAATCTGGTCAACAGGAGAAGCCATCGGACGAATCTTGGTAATCTTCTCATCAATGTCGTTCAGGTAATACTCCGTGCCGTTCTCGTTAAAGTGCTCACGGCCCTTTGTCTCGGTCTTGATACCATCATCCTGACGTGCCGCACCGCCATTGCCAGCTTCACCAGCAGCAGGAGCACCACCAGCTTCCGCAGGGTGACCGCTCTCGGTACTGCCGCCATCAGGCAGTGTTGCCGCCTCAGCCATGATAACATGACCATTCACTCCAAAAATAACTGCCATAACCATCAGGAAGATGGAAAGCAGCCGATTAAATGTACTTTTCTTCATTGTTATTCTGAATATTAATTAAACATTATATATTATCTTTTCATCTTGTAGAATTATCTAATGTGTGTTCTCTTCTCGTTGCCACGCTCCCAGACGTTACCCCTACGTGATACCCTGCCCACTGCACCAAGGTTAGGCTGCTTGTCTGTCTGCTTGGTCTCCGCATTGGAAGAATCAAGGTCAGCAGTACCATCACCCTTCTTGCGTAGCTGCAAGTTCTTGACGTGCTTGCTGTTCTTACCACGAACCTCACCTTCATGTGCCGCATCAGCCACATCAGTATCATGGTTCTTAGCCTTGATGAAAGCAGTAATCATTTCCTCGGTAAACTTGCCAGTAACCACATTGCGCATAGTCTGAAAGCACTGGTCGATGGCATCGTTCACAGCTTCCTCGCCATACTTCTCTTCCAACTTGTCAAACACCTCATAGCTGGAAGGCATGTTCTTGTCATACTCCTCCTGCAATTTCTTGCCGTTGGCAGCATTCTGCAAGAACTCAGACTGAGCCGATGCAATCTCATCCGCATTGTCTGGGTCAGAGTAGTAGTCAATGGCATCCTCGCCATGTGTACGAATCAACTCGGCATAAGGACTCTTACCTGCCTTCATTGCTTGTAGGAAGGTAGCTGCCTCAGGGTCACTGCCCAACCAGTCACCCATCGCCTTCTCATTATCCTTATAACCCTGCAAAGCCTTCTGGTCGGCATCATAATCATCATTGATGGCTCCATAGATAGACTCATCATCCGCATACTCCGTATCAGGGTGTCGGGTCTTCAAACGCTCCAAAGCCAAGTCTCTCTTGGTCTTGGTGTCTTGCTGTTTTGCAGCACCAGCATTCTGCTCAATATTTGTATTTTCGTCCATATATATATGTGTAAATTTATAAATCAATGCCCAAAATTAATGCTTTTTCCCGATTTTCGTCTTTTATCCGTTAATTTAGTCTAATCGGATGCAACTAATTCAATACTTTTTTGTATATTTGCAGGGTCAGATATGAAATATAAGGATTCACGATGCTATTTTATACAGGAACGTGATGCTGATTTATTGAGGGCTTACAAAGAAATTATTAAGGTAAGAGACAATATCAGACTCTCAGAGATTGAGGAAAAGCTAGCCCAGTCTCCGAGCAGAAGATTTTGGGTTTCGGAAGACCGTGCTTATATAGTCATATTAGACTTACTGAAAGGAAAACCTCTTGACAATATGATTCCTACCCGAAAGGAAATGTATCAGGAGATTTTCAGACGATTCCAGATTCATAAGAGTAATGAGCCATATCTCAGTAATATGGAAATCATCAAACGTGTATGTGCTGAAAAAGCACCCAGTTTCTATTTGACTCCTCAAAGCATACACGTAATTCTTAGCAGGGTGAGAAAGGAGGAGAAGCAAAGATGCTACGAGAGACGAAAGAGAAGATTGCGCTTTATGCTGGGTACATTATAATAATGTGTATCACTTTTCTTGGATATGATGGCATGGGTCTCTTTGTCGATTGTTCTATTCAGAACCGACTAAGCTACCCTTTCTTTCATCAGAATATCTTTCATGCTGCCATCAACCTTTACGTCTTCCATCAGTGCTACCGAGCCATCCCTTGCGGCATCGGTCACATGGTGGCATTCTATCTCATAGCCATCAGCTATCCCTTCACCTCATCCCTACCAATCATCGGTCTCAGCGGCTTTATCTATGCTTACATGGGCTTTATCGCCCCCTACGTGGAGAATAAGGTAAGATACAATCTCACCATCCTCCTATATATCTGTGTTGGAATCTTCTTCCCTTGCATGGCAGTTGGAGTCCACATCTATTGCTATGTACTTGGTCTGTTGTGGGGTTATCTAAATGCACCGCTATGCCAAGACAAGTAACCGCCAAACTGACTGATGCACTCGATAAACACGTATTGGGCATCCTGAAGGAGAACGAAAAACGCATCAAGGAAATCAACACACCCTTCAATCCTATCAAGGGTGAAGGTTGTGGAGATAAGCGATTCCTGCTCTTCCTTCCTGATTTCCCGATTCAGAAGCAGCAGCTTCCAGTTTCGATGAAGAAGATTCCGCTCGTCAAGATGCTCATCGAGTTTGGTAGCTGCAAGGCTGTAATCGAGGAACTGCACAAGGATATAGACGAGCCGTACAACCTAGAGGAAGAAATGGAGCAACTGGTGGAGCAGTTCACTCGCATCAGAATGAAACACGACCCTTTCTTCTTCTTCGCCACATTCATCTATATCAAACCGAAAGGTGGAGGTCTCCCCTTCCGCTTTGTGCTCAGAAGACCGCAGCGCAGACTGCTCAGGTGGCTGGAGGAGCGAAGAAAGAAGAATCGCCCTATCCGTCTCATCCTGCTGAAAGCCCGACAATGGGGAGGTTCAACGGTCATTCAGATGTATTTCCTATGGCTGCAACTCATGTGGCAGAAGGGTCTCAACTCCCTCATCGTGGCTCAGGTGAAGGACACAGCAGAGACCATCCGAGGTATGTTCGAGGAAGCTCTGAAAAACTTTCCTACCAAGTTCCTCTACGAAATGGGAGAAGCATTCTCTGAGAACGAACCGAAGTTTGTTGGAGTGGGAACATCAGGTAATGTAAAGAAGGTTCCTCAGCGATTCTGCAAGATTAAGGTGGGTTCCATGGAGCGACCGTTATCAGCCAATGGTGAAGACTACAACTTGGTTCACCTTTCTGAGGTGGGCTTGTGGAAGAAGACGGACGGAAAATCTCCTGAGGAGGTGGTACAGAACGCTACCAATGGTATCTTATACCGACCATACACGATGATTGCCTACGAGTCCACCGCCAATGGTACTGGCAACTTCTTTCACAAGGAATGGATTGCAGCAGTCAAGGGCAAATCCCAGTTTGAGCCATTCTTCGTTCCTTGGTACGAGATATACGATATGTATCATCTTGAATTTGAATCCAAGAAACAGAAGGTGGAGTTCGCCAAATGGCTATACGAGAACCGCAACAATACCAATACGATGTCCGACCGAGAGGAACCATGCACCTATCTTTGGAAGTTATGGACGTTGGGTGCTCCACTCGAAGCCATCAACTGGTATATCGCTGAGCGCAAAAAGTTCACCGACCATGCCGATATGGCTGCTGGCTACCCTACAGATGATATTGAAGCATTCAAGCATTCAGGAGCCAAGGTCTTTGCAGAAGACAAGGTTGACAAGTTCCGCAAAGGATGCCGAGCACCTAAGTTCATCGGTGACGTATATGGTGATGGCTACAAGGGCAAGAAATGTATGCAGAATGTACGGTTCTGTGAAGACAAGCAGGGGCAGTTGTGGATATGGAGCAAGCCTGAGACCTTTGATGATTGCAAGGTAATCAACCGCTATCTGGTTGTAGTGGATATTGGTGGACGTAGCAAGAATGCTGACTGGTCTGTTATCTGTGTCTTCGACCGCTATTGGATGATGGAAGGCGGCAAGCCGTATGTGGTAGCCCAATGGTATGGACACATAGATATGGACTTGTTGGCATGGAAAGCGGCTCAGGTAGCCAAATACTACAACGATGCTCTGTTGGTCATTGAATCCAACACCTTGGAAACGAAAGACAAGGAGCACATCTTGGAAGGTGGTGACCAATCTGAGTTTATCCTGAATCAAATCAAGGATGTTTATGACAATCTCTATGCACGCAAGCAGAGTGAATCAGACATCAAGAATAAGGTTCCAGTGAAATACGGATTCCACACCAATGTGGCAACCAAGCCAATGGTTATCTCTGTATTGGTTCAGACTATCCGTGAACAACTCTATGTGGAGCGAGACGATAGATGCTTAGATGAATATCTCACCTACGAGAAGAACGGAACCGTTTACGAGGCAGCAGACGGAAAGCACGATGATTTGCTCATGACCAGAGCCATCGGACTCCACATCTGTTTCAATGAAATGGAAATGCCTAAGATGATTCAGAATCAGGCAAGAGTAATGAGAAGAAAGGTTTCTGTTTCGGCAGCAACCATCATATAGTTTCAAATTAATAATTACGATTATGAAAGTAACAAAGATTATCAAGCGCATCAAGTGCGAAATCATGTACCGCCAAGCTACGGCTAAGGCAGACTACGCATCCAAGAAGAACCACGGTGAAATCTTCTATGTCCTTCCTACGCAGAAGGGTAACTTGATGATTATGAACCGCTCACTATTCGAGACGTTCAAGAAGACAAAACTGGTAGATAATGACATGAAGGTCAGAGACCTCTTCAAGGATTGCGTTTACCATACCAACTGCAAAAGCGAGAAGGGAAAGCGCAGCCGCAAGCGCAAATTTCTCAGATGGAAGGGCTTAATCTAAAATTTTTCTGCCCTAAATAAACGGATAAAAGATAGGTAGAGAAAATTCTGCCTATCTTTGCGCTATATTATTAATAATGTGTATCAAATATGATTTATAAAATAGTACAAGGCAACGCTTTCAATCTCCATATCTTGGTAAGGAAGATGGATATGTCTAAGGAGTTCAACCGCTTGGTTGACTTCGACATGACACAGGCATCCGACATCAAGGTGGAACTGCAATGCTGTTTCGATGATTCCATCATCGTGCCCACGTCCATCGGTGGCATAGAGCATAATGTGCTGGTGTGCAATATCCCATCCACCCTTGACATCGGCAACTACAATGTAGCCGTATCATGGAACTACGATGGTTATGCCATGAAGAGTGTGGAGCGAAACATCTTGCAGATTATAGAGACCAACCACAGGGTGAAGGTTCCTTGTGGAGTCTTCCAAGGCGAGACGGTTGGCATGTTCGACCTTCGCTACTACATGGTCACCAAGAACCAGTCAGATTGCACCTTTGTCTATTCTCTGGATGATGTAACCCTCTCCTCTACTCCTGCCACATTGAAGCTGGGCGAGAAGTACGAAACAACGCTTACTCCAGCCGAAGGATTCAACCTCGGTTTGGTGAAGGTAGTCATGGACGGAACCGACATCACAAGAGAAGCCTACAAGGATGGCAAGATAGAGATTCCAGCCGTATCAGGCTACGTCAGCATCATGGCAAATGGCGATGATAACATCTACTATTACGGAGCCACCGCAGCCAAGAACATGTGCCAGTTCAATATGGAAGACCTCACCAAGGTAGTGGGCGACATAGTAGACAAGTCTATCAACATCACCACCACCAAGGAGAAACCATACATCTGGTTCGCCAGCCGTGTTCCAGTAGTCTTCTATCAGTCAGGACTCACCGCATCCCTCTACTCCACCAAGGTAGGCGACATCTACTATTATTGGACAGATGAGTTGAAAGCAGGAGAATATATATATAACGCAAAATTAAAATAACATGGCAAAAGAAACCGTTTATAACAACACACTCGTAAGTGGAGCAGCCGACGAGACCTTGACATACACCAGATATGTCAAGGATGAAGGTTCAGGCAAATCCACCAAGGAGCTTCTTGACGAGAAGGTCAACAAGACCGACCAACTCGGTACTACGCAGATTGCCGACAAAGCCGTTACTACAGAGAAATTGGAGAATGAATCGGTAACCACCGACAAACTGGATGCCGCATCCGTCACCACCGATAAGGTAGCTGATGCCAACATCACCACCTCCAAACTTGCCGACTCATCCGTAGAGACCGAAAAAATCAACAATAAGGCAGTAACCACGGATAAGTTGAATGATGGCGCAGTAGACAATTCCAAACTCTCCCCTAATGCGGTAACATCGGAAAAGATTAAGGATGAGTCTATCATCACCGAAAAGCTGAACGATAGAGCCGTAACTACAGAGAAGATAGAGGAGAAAGCCATCACAAACAAAAAGTTGGGCGACCAATCAGTAGATGGCAGAGTAGTTCGTGAAGCATCCTTGGAGACCAAGCATTTCGCCAACGAGTCTGTAACTACAGCGAAGGTAGCAAGAAAGTCTATTACCAAGGACAAACTTGCCGACAATGCAGTCGATGCCTCTCAGGTAGTAGATGGCAGCATAGGCAACGCCAAGTTGTCTCCCGATTCAGTAACTACAGAGAAAATCAAGGATAGCTCAGTCACAAATGAAAAAGTAGCAGACGATACGCTTGGTATTGAGAAGTTCGACCCAGAGCTTCGCAAAACCATCCAAGCCGCCACTGGTCTTCCTGAGGATTTGAATCAGATGATTCAAGACGTAGACAAGTCTATCAAGCAGCTTCATGAGAAGGATACAGACCTCCAGTCTCAAATTGACGATAAACAGCAGCAAATCACCTCCAACGATGATGATATTTCATTGTTGCAGACTCGCAGTACTCAGATGGAGGAAGCTATCAAGAGTATTTCCGCAAGTGGTGGCGCAAGTCAAGCCTCAGCAGTAACATACGAGAATACAGAGAGTGGTCTTGATTCTGTAACAGCGCAGGGAGCCATTGATGAACTTGCAAACAAGAAGTTCAACAAGGAGAATATTGCTCAGGAGTTCGGTGGCTCAAAGGATAAGGTAGTCTCCCAGTTTGCTCTTCCATTCCGTGAAATAGAGTCTCCAGAGTTTATCAAGGTAATAGTAGATGCAGAAGACCACTTCTTGTTTGGAATCCAGCTTGATGGTTCCATTGAGTGGGGCAAGGGTATTCCTGCACCAATCAGAGCCAAGTTGCAGGAACTTATCAACCAGTGTCAGCAGGATAAGACAGACCTTACAGAAGCTATCAATAGTGTAAAAGAAGAGCTGATGGCAAGCATTACTTCTTTACAGGAAGGCAAGGTTAACAAAGAGGAAGGTAAGTCTCTCATTGAAGATGAAGTAAAGGAATGCTTTAGAGTAATCGAAAATGAGGAGTTTATCAAAGCTATAGTGGATTCAGATGATAAGGTTCTCTTTGGTATCTATAGAGCAACAGGCAAGCCATATTATCCTCTCAATGAAATGTATCACGTTGAGCAGAATGAAGAGTTCTTCGCTCTTTGGCAGGATGCAGCAAACCATGTGCTACTTGGAATCAGAAGAGACGGACAAATCATTGGTGAAATTCATGCGGTAAATGCCTTGAAGCAAGTTATCTCTCAGCTTCAATCAGACCTTGCATCATTGCAGGAAATGGTAGGCACAATAGACTCCAATCTCAAAGAACTTCTAGATGTCTTCTCTTTGCAGGAGATTCCTGAGTATATGGCAGTAGAGAAAGATACAGATGGCAAGGTTCTTTCTGCTACATATAATGATGGTAGCCACTATTCTCACAACTTGAAATCAGAGACTATTGACGCTAAGGTTGATAAAGAGGAAGGCAAGGCTCTCATTGATGCAGATGTAGCTACTGCAAACACTACTATTGAAGACCCAGAGGAAAGGTCGAATATGGAGCTTGATTCAGAAAATAGAGTGTTGTCACATAGAGATAAGAATGGCATTAAAAATGAGAACGTAGGATTCAATACTCCAAATTATTATAAAAATGGAGAGAAATGTGAGTGGATAGAAGAGTCTGATGTTATGCCTATCGTGAAGAAGTCAGACGATATTCCTTTAGGTATTCTTAATGGTGTAACAAATCATGACACTCCAAATTTGATAGTTCCATCAGGTATTCAAAAAACCTTCAACGATGGAACTACTAGTTTCAGTCCACCTAATGCTGGCTATGAAATGTCTAATCGCATAGAGTGTAAGGCAGGTGATTGGTTTTCTCGTACTGGTACTGCTACTGGTATGATTGTTGTCACTGATTCCGATGATAAGAACGGAAAGAGATTATTCAATTCTGATGGAACTACATTGGGAAGTTCCTTTCAAATACCTAAAGAATTAACTTGGGTAAGATATATACGTATGGCAGTTGACGCAGCAGCAGCAAAGGCAGGCAACGTTGCTATATGTAAAGGTAAGAATGCTTTTGAAGGGGAACAGAAAGGAGACTTCTTAACAATAGATAAGTTAAGGGTGACTTCATTTAATATGCCAAAGGATTTGAAATTCATTAAAACATCAAATGGAGATTACTATGAGTTGTATATTGATGAATCTGACTTCTCGGTCAAGGCTAGGAAAATAGACCCATCCGTGATTACAGAATTACCTGATGATTTCCCTGTGTTTAATTGCAGCGGAGATTTCACTACGTATTTCAATTCATGGGTAGCAATGGTTGATAACAAATATTTGGTAGAAAGAAACCAAAATGGAGTTGTAAATTTTCAAAAACTAGGCGCAAATGCTTATATCTTTGCCGAGTTCAGAAAAGAAACAACCATAGGCGGAATACCTCGTTATGTAACTATGTTCCCATATACTTCTTACACAGGTTTAAAAGGAGAAAAGGGATTGACTATCTATGATAAGGATTTTGATGTGGTAGATACAAATATAAAGGTTAGTGCGACACCCGATGCCCATGATTTTATATATTTTGATGATAATCATCTTATCATTTGTAGCTATAATGGTTTAAAACAAGTCTCTATAATACATAATGGAGAGTCGTTTGTAAAGAAAGCTAACAGTATACTTATTCAAGAAATCAAAAAGATAAATGGAACATGGCAAGAGATAGCATCATTCGATACTAATGACTACCCAGCTCTTCTCACTGATGGAATACAAGCTGATAGGAATAGCATAATGACACATTGGAATACAGTACAACTTGATTATGATGGTAATCTTCTAGTTAATATGCGAGACATGAACTGTTTCTGGAAAATAAAAAGAACAGTTGAATCAGATGGCAATGTTGTTATAGGCTCAAAAACCAAAGACTACAATGAGGCAGTCATTGGAAGAGTTGGTGGTATATATAATTCTGCTTATATAGATTCTAAAAGAGTACTTGAAGAAGGATTTAAATTTACCGATGTACCTTCATCGTTAACTGATATTTCTTCTGATGAGATACCTTTGTGGAAATTCTATCATGAGCATGATGTAACATATTGGGGAAAGAAGACGATTGGTGGTAAAGAATACCCAACCTACACTCTTTTTGATAATAATATGTGGACAGGAGAAACTCATACAGGTAATTATTATGATATAAATCCAAGGAATAACTACAGAAATAATCCTAATGGCAATGATGATACACATTTTATTTCCAGCAAGTCAGATGGTGGAACTTATGATGAGAAAATGGTATCACGTATAGTCCAGCTAAGTATTGACTGGGATAATCATCTCATCAAAGACTATAAGGTATATGAAATATCAAAGAATTATTCTTATACCCGTGGTTCCGCACAGATGTTTGGCGAAGGTGTTCTCTTTATTTCTTGGGCTGACCAAAACTTTTGCGGAGTATTTGACTTTAATGACAAACAGACCATTGTAGAAGGCAAACTTTATAAGAATGGAAAGATGCTATTCTCATCACAGAAGGCATCTTATAGAGTGCATGGATAAATATAATAATTATGAATAAATGTTTAATTACTAAACTTAGTGGTTCTTGTGGTAACACAGATTTATTAAGAATCGGAGAAATGAGGGTGCATTTCGCTAAATCAGATTCTCCAACAGCTTCTACACAGGGCAAGACATTTAGCTTTGTTAAGGATGCCGAACTAGAGATTATTGGTGATGCCTATTTTACAGATAAACAACTATCTGCAAATCTTGGTAAAAAAATTACTATTTCTGCAAATAACGAAGATGGCTTCTTCGTATCAAATGCAGATTGTGATATTGCCATATTAGACAAATATTCTTTGGCTAAACTAAAATCTTGGGCAGTTAATCAACCTTCATATTCAAAAAATATTTCATTCAATATTGATAATTTGAAGTATTCCGCTGCTCTGGATACCATAAACTTTAGCTCAGCATCAGTCATGGGCGATATTTTCAATTTGAAGAATCTTACTTCTTTGATTACTATCAATTTGGAAAATACACAGGTTAGTGGTGATATTTCCAATTTGAAGAATCTTACATCTTTGACAACTCTATTGTTAAATAGTACCAAGGTTAGTGGTGATATTTCCAATTTGAAGAATCTTACTTCTTTGACAATTCTATTGTTAGATAATACACAGGTTAGTGGTGATATTTCCAATTTAAAGAATCTTACATCTTTAACTACTCTAAAAGTATTTAACACTCAGATTCCGATAACTGGAAATATAGGAGAGTTAAGTACTCTTAGTAAGTGCACATACATGAGCCTCAAATACAGTAAATTAACTGGTGACTTAGCGGCTCTTCCTTCTATTTGTGCATTTGTTTCATTCCAAAATGACAAAGGTTCTGTGTTCACATGGGGGGAACGTCCATCTTCTGCAAAGATTATTGCCATTGAAGGAAATGCAACAGTTACTAATATCGATAAGATGTTACAAAACCAAGCACAGTGTCAGATAGGATTCTCGTCAACTAGTTCTATGGCTAATAAAACTATCGAAGTTGCTGGCAATCGCACTTCTGCATCCGATGATGCAGTTGCAACCTTGCAGTCTAAAGGTTATACCATCAGAATAGACAAGGCATAAGTTTAGTACATAAAGAAAGGAAACAAAATATGAATAAGTTAACAAAGAAGTATAAGGTAGTACATGAGGGAACCAAGATGGTGTTCCCTCTCACAGAGGAAGGTGACAATGCTGAGGTATTCCCAGCTGTAGATGCCACTGCAGTAGAGTTTGACACATACCCAGAAGCCAAGGCTTACGTAGATGAGCATAACTTGGTGTATGAGGAGCCAAAGTATGAATAGATAAAAAATAGGGTGCTACATAATGTAGCACCCTATTGCTGTTATTTGCTAAGATTTGGTTTAATATATTGCTCATATACATATTTCACTACCAATCTCACAGAAATTTCTTTTAGAAATCCGATAACGCCTAAAAATAAAATTGTTCCCATAATATTATTTTTTATAATTTACGGTGCAAATATAACTATTTTCGAATGCAGATGCAAGATCCTAAAAGAAACTCTAAGATAATATAAAATCGGCTACTTATTACAAGCCCAATTCTTTCGTGTGAGAGAAGTTCTTATTTTGCCCTTTAGTTAATTTGATGGCATCTGACTCATAGAAACATCTGGAACAGAAACAATCAAAGTAAGGAGTATAAGTATAGTAATGGACTTCGTTTACACTATATCCTTTTTTGATTAAAGGGCATGAACTATTTGAATGAATGGTTTGTTTGTGGTTAGACAAATCCCTTTCTATGAAAACGTAACTGCCTAACTTAGTTGGCATAAAATAATATACAACAACTAGTACCATCCCAAAGAATAGTAAGGCTAACAAACGTACATGCTGCTTTCTTATTTTCGGAGCGAAGTGCATATCATACATTTCTTTTTTAGAAACTAATGCACCGTTTGTTTTACCTACCGTACATATACGATACAATGACAGGCAGGATAAAATAAACAGAACTGCAAATATAATAACCAAAATAATTGTTTCCATACGCAATAATTTTATTTTTTCTGCAAAAGTACGAAAAAATCAGATAGGTTGTACCAACCAAAGCGTATTTCTCTGTAGTTTAGAAAGATGCTAAATAATTGAGCATTATCTTACTCATCATAAATCTCTGAAAAACAGCATTCTAACCCATAAAAACTTTATTTTGAGCATAGTTAGGCAGAGCCTCATCTTCTTCGTAACTTTGCACCAAGTTCAATAGTGAACGAAACGAATAAACTATTTTATTATGAGTGAGTCAAAAACTTACGTATTCGGGGAGAACGGAACCAGCCAGGGCGGTGTTTTCAATAGCATTCTCGCTATGCTCCCAGCACTTATGCAGCGACAGGGTGTAGATCCAAGTTTGTTTGCTCTCTGCAACGGCAAGGGCAATGGAAACGGATGGGGTGATGGTTTGTTTGCCATCTTGCTTCTCTTCCTTCTTATGGGTAGAGGCAACTTCTTCGGTGGAAACAATGGCGGTTGCTTGATGCCTAACGGACAGGGTGGCGTTATGCTCAATAACGATGCCAATACGGCTGTTATCATGCAGGCAGTTCAGCGCAATGGCTACGATATTCAGTCGCTTGCTACTGCTCTCAACACTACTACCGGTAACGTTATCGCTGCCATCAATGGTGTGAGCAAGGAGATTTGTGGTGTAGGCAACCAGATGGGCATGACTGCTAATCAGGTATTGACTGCCATCATGCAGGGTAACAACGCTATCGCTACCCAGTTGGCAGAATGCTGCTGCAAGACCAACAACAACATTACCGCCATGGACGGCAATATCAAGTTGGCGATGTGTCAGCAGACTGGCACTTTGCAGAATGCCATCAACAATGTAGCCGTAAGTCAGGAACGAGGTTTTTCTAATGTTGCTTTCGAAACCAAGGGTCAGACATGCGACATTTTGAATGCTATTAAAGATAGTACTCAGACCGTAGTTAATGGCCAACGCCAAGCAGAACTCAGAGATATGCAGGACAAGATAGACCATCTTCGTGAAGAGAATGGAACTTATAAGTCTTCTGCCATGACTTCGCAGATTGTAGGTCAAGCTATGGCACCTGTCAACGCTATGTTGGCTGGCTTGCAAAAAGAGGTAGATGGTATCAAGTGTAAGCTTCCATCAACTGTTACAACCAGCTACAGTCCATTTACTGCTGTTCCAAATTGCGTTGCTTGGCAAACAGGCTTATATGGTCTGAATGGTGTCAACAATGCAAGCTTTTGGGGTTAATTAGGAAAGGAGGCTGCTATGTTATGGATGAGACCTTTTGCATGGGTTAATCGTAACGG
>ERZ1035032.589-NODE-589-length-28158-cov-47.061061_pt1 | contig 28158 bp, 18 predicted proteins | sample MGYA00520693_ERZ1035032 | MGnify/ENA primary metagenome ERZ1035032 (study PRJEB33766, sample SAMN09781740) | gut metagenome | biome: gut microbiome | host: Homo sapiens | place: Madagascar | study: EMG produced TPA metagenomics assembly of the PRJNA485056 data... | reverse complement strand
TTATATAAAGTATAACGTATTAGTTTTTCTAAATAAGGTATTAAGTGACAAAAATTGCCATAAATAAAAAAAGCGCTAAGTTTTTTAAGGCTTAGCGCTTGTCTTTTTTAGAGATTATCTTTTCTTTTTAAATCGTCTTAATTAGATTGTCTTTGAAGCAATCTTTAAAGCTGTCTGTGGCTTTGAATCAGGTCTGAACAGCATGTATAAGAATGCAGCTAGAACGATGAAAGCAGCAACAGTAAATACGCTGAATGGAACTAAACCAGTAATCAAACCACCGATCTGGAAGATTACTAATGCTAAGCAGTATGCCCAAACAGTCATATAAGTGATTGCAAAGATCCACCACTTGGTTGAACCTAACTGTCTCTTCATAGCACCTAATGCAGCAGCACATGGAGTTGACCACAGGTTGAAGCTTAAGAAACTTAAACCAACTAAGCTCATTAACATTGGGCTTGGAGTTAATCCTGAAACCTGTGAGAAGTAGTTAGTTAAAGCAGCAGTTAAATCTGACTCACCACCTTCGAACTCACCATCTAAGCCAAGAACAACAGCTAAGGTACCTACAACATTCTCTTTAGCTAGTAAGCCGTTGAATACAGCAACTGTAGCCTGCCATGAACCGAAACCTACTGGTACAAATAAGAAGCAGATTGCTCCACCGATAGCAGCTAAGATTGAGTCATCTACGTTCTCAACCATACCAAAGCCGTCAGTGAAACCGAAGTTTGCTAAGAACCATACAACTACTACAACGGTGAAGATGATTGTACCAGCCTTTACTACGAATGCTCTGCAACGCTCGTAAACGGCCTTTAAGATATTACCGATGGTTGGCATGTGGTAATCAGGAATTTCCATAACGAATGGAGAAACCTCTTCTTTGAATGCACTGTTCTTCTTTAAGATGATACCAGTGCAAACAATTGAGAAGATTGAGATTGCATATACGAATGGAGCAAACCACCAGGCACCATCAAAGCATGAAGCAAAGATCATAGTCATGATAGGTAACTTTGCTGAACATGGGATGAAGGTAGTAGTGATCAGGCCAATACGTCTTTCATTGATGTTATCAATGGTCTTGTTAGCCATCAAAGCTGGAACACCGCAACCTGTTGCGATAACCATTGGAATGAAGTTACGACCTGACAGACCAAAGTGACGGAAGATTCTGTCTAGAACGAATGCTACACGGGTCATGTAACCTGACTGCTCTAAGAATGACAAGAACAGGAATAAGAATGCAATCTGAGGTAAGAAGCCTAAAACAGCACCTACACCACCTACAACACCGTCAACAGCTAATGACTGTAACCAGTCAGGAGCACCTGCACTCTCGCATAATGCAGTAACAGCATCGGTTACGTAACCGCCGAACAGGTTATCGTTAACCCAGTCAGTGATAGTTGCAAACTCTGTTTCACCATCATCGTTAGTAAATGGAATTAACTCTAGATATGAGGTGAAGTACATAGCTCCGAAGTAAACTAAACTTACAACGATTAAGAAGATAGGTAGAGCTAAGATCTTGTTTAGAACTAACTTATCAATTGCAGCGGTAATTGCTGAAGCTGATTTAACTTCTTTCTTGCAGCTGTTTAAGATCTCTTCGATTACCTGGTAACGGCGCTTAGGGAAGTAAGCCTGAGCATCTGTATTGTAAGCCTGCTCAATTTCAGCAGAACCACGAGCCACCTCAGATAAAACGGCCTGCTTATCTTTGTAATCTTCTAAATAAATCTCGTCGCTCTGTAATAAAGCAGTAGCAATAAAGGTACGTGCACCTTCATTTAAAGACGAATCTAACTTTGAAGCTACATTGTTAATTGCAACATTTGAAACATCTTCAAAGAAAGACTTAACTTTAGGAGCTTCTGCGCTCTCTAGAGCCTGAATTAACTTATCAATACCCTGTTTGTTTGATGCTGAAATATCAACAACTTTTACGCCTAACTTTTCAGACAGCTTCTCAACATCGATGGTGATACCGGTTTTCTTTACGATATCCATCATGTTTAAAGCTACGATCATAGGCTTGTTGAATGCTGCAACTTCTAAAGTTAATGACAGTGATCTGTCTAAGTGTGAAGCATCAACGATGTTTAGAATTACATCATAGTCATCTGATAATAAGAAATTACGTGAAACGATTTCTTCAGGTGAATATGGTGATAATGAGTAAAGACCTGGAAGATCAACGATATCCCAGTCTTTTGATGAAACTTTACCGATAACTTTATCAACAGTTACGCCAGGCCAGTTACCTACGTACTGATTTGAACCTGTTAGAACGTTAAATAAGGTTGTCTTACCGCAGTTCTGATTACCAATTAAGGCAAATGTTTTCTTAGACATTACATAACCTCCACTAATGCGGCATCGCTCTTGCGTAAGGTAAGAGAATAACCTCTTACGTTAAGCTCAATTGGATCACCTAAAGGAGCGCTTCTAACAAAAGTTACCTTGGTATTTGGGGTGATACCCATATCAAGCAGTCTTCTTCGTAAAGATGAGCCTTCACCGTGAACTTTCACAACTTCAACAGTCTGACCCACTTTGATGTTATCTAGTGTGGACATATTCTTCACTATTATGTAGTTAAAGGTTTATAAATTTTTCTCGCTAACCGTAATACTTAGCTAACATCTATTAGCTTTAAGTAATCGGAATTATCAATGATTAAAATTGGTTACTGTTGAATTATTCAAATTGCATACAACTAAACCAAGTTATCATTATTTAACGTTCGTAACTATATGCTAACTACCATTAAAATTCAACAGGAATTTTGTAAAAAACAAAATTTGTTCTGCATCACATTTTTTTGGTGCATGTGTGAATAAAAAATTCGATCACTTATAATGGACGAAATTTTCGAAACGTTATTTTGCAACTATTATTTGAGTAACTATTTATACAGTCTTCTAAACTACTTTGTTTTCAATCTGTTAATTGAAGCTGTTTAAACCGCTACTACAAATAACAGCTGCAGATAACCTTACTTATATATAACAACATATATACTGGAGCTCATTATGATCCACGCTGTTGATCCACATGGAAGTTTCTTTAAATTCTTCAACAGGATCCCTTTCATCATGCAGATTGTTCTAGGTATGATTTTAGGTATCATCCTGGCTTACCTAATTCCTCAGGGACAAAGCTTTATCACCATGTTAGGTGATCTCTTTGTATCAGGCTTAAAGGCAATTGCACCTTTACTGGTTTTTGTGCTGGTTTCTGCTTCTATTGCCCGTCACAAGCAAGGCGCTGATGCTAAATTAAAGCCAATCTTAGTGCTTTATGTTTTAGCTATGGCTTTATCTGCTGCTACTGCTTTAATCATGACCAGGATCTTCCCTAGCACCTTCTCTGTATTAGCATCTCAAGCTGTAGCTGATGCTCCTCAGGATGTATCAACTGTGTTAGTAGGTTGCATTAAGAAAGCTGTAGATAATCCTGTTAATGCTTTAATCTCAGGTAACTATCTGGCAATCTTATTATGGGGTATCTTATTTGGTATTCTTTTCCGCAAGGCAAATGATGCAACTAAAGCTGTTCTTTCAGACTTTGCTTCAATTGTAAGTGGTGTTGTAAGAATCGTAATCAGATTTGCTCCATTAGGTGTTTTAGGCTTGGTTTACTCATCATGCACCCAAGAAGGTGGTTTTTCAAACTTATTAAGCTATGTTCATGTAGTTGGAGTGTTAGTTGCAACCATGTTAATCATTGCTCTTGTAATTAACCCTCTATTAGTATTCTTAACTACCTTTAAGAATCCTTACCCTCTTGTTATCACCTCAATCTTACATTCAGGTATTACAGCATTCTTCACAAGATCATCTGCTGCTAACATTCCTGTAAACATCGCTTTATGTGAAAGATTGGGTGTGCCACGTGAGTCATACTCAATTTCAATTCCTTTAGGATGCACCATCAATATGTCAGGTGCTGCTGTCACCATCGTGGTTATGACTATGGCTGCAGTTAATACCTTAGGTATTGAAGTTAACTTTGGAACCTCATTCCTGATGTGTGTTGCAGCTGTTGTCTGCGCCTGCGGTACATCAGGTATTGCCGGTGGTTCTTTAATGCTGATCCCTCTTGCCTGTTCAATTTTCGGTATTTCAAACGATATTGCAATGCAGGTTGTAGGTATTGGATTTATTATCGGCGTAATTCAGGATTCAACTGAAACAGCTCTGAACAGCTCATCTGATGTTGTATTCACAGCTGCTGCCAATAAGATCACATCAGTGCCTAAAGACTAGATAAAAGTAATTATTCTTTACATAAAAAAGTCCGCTGTGCGGACTTTTTTTGTTAAAGAACAGTATCTAAAAAATAATCAGTCATCCTTTTCGCTCAGATCATTAAGAGCCACTAAAAATTCCTGATTTCCTTTCTTTTCAATGAAGTTTCTTACCTCTTCATGCATATGTACTATCTTTTCATAATATCTCTGCTGATAGCCTCTTGCATTAGACAGTTTACTAATACAACTATCGATTGCTCCATATATTTCATTAAGATACTCAAGATTCATTGGATTAGAATCATTTGGAGTCAGAAAATCCGGATCTTTTGCTCTGTATTTTAAAGACACCAGAAGAAGTAACGTTGCTGTATAGAACTTTGATTTAAAATTATTCTGCACAAGCTGTTCTTCAAGCATGTCATAACTCATCTGAACCATGTTGTCAGCAGTAGTCCTGTCCAGAATATTTTTTGCTTCTGGAATATAGTTTAAAAGCCATACTAATCCCTGTGCATAATATATTTTCTTTCGCCATCCACGCTGAAGGTTATTTATATACCAGTAAATCAGTCTGATTGCATCTTCACTGTCATAAAGAACTTTGCATGAAGTTCCAAAGAATATTTGAGGACTTATAAAACGGCTCTGACATGCCAAATGCTGCAGGCAAACTTTCTTTAAAGTGACAGGTGCAAACCTGTAGAATACTTTTAATTTTGTTAAAGCTTTTAATGTTGCCTGAATTGCACTGTATCCCTGTTCGCTTTTATGCGTCAGCTCATATGCATGGCTGCACACGATTTTCAGGATCCTGTTGAGATATAAATTATTTATCTCACTTCTGGTATTAAACGCCAGATCATAAGTTTTATACGAACGGTTGTCGTTATGTCTTGAATAAGGCAGTCTCCTTAAAAGCTCCTTAATATTCTCATCATCAAGTCTGAAGAAAGGCTCTGTCCTGATGTAGTTTTCAAGGTACTGACAAATTTCAATCAGATTCTGGTTCTTTTCATCAGCAGGGAAAACAGGACCAAAGGTTAATATTGAAGGATAAGGCAATCCTGTTTTTAAATTTGCAAGACTCTTTTTCTTCATCTTCGAATAATCAAAGATAAAGCCATTGTCAGAGTAGAAATTAAGTTCATCCTTTATTTTTATTCTGGCAAGTCCAAAGGCAGCTTTCATTGAGACGGTGATGTATAAACGCAGATCTTCAGGAGCCACTTTCTCAAAAATACGCTTTTCAAAGCGTATACCGTCATCGCCTTCACCCGTACTTTCCACTCGAAGATAAATAGGAAGTGAATTATGACCTTTCTGAATGCCAAGCTCTTTAAAAGGCTCCAGAGAGTTGTACTCTTTTCCGCCCTCTACATACTGCCCTTCTTTTACCAGACTCATCCAACTCCAGTCTTCAGTCTCTTCAGAATAATAGGCAATTTCAAGCTTTGGAAGACAATCAAGGTAAGTCGGTCTGTCGTTTTTTAAATTCTCATAATACAGTCTTGAACCTTCTACAATCAGATCTGTATCAGAGGTCCATACCTGTATGTTTTGTGAGGACAGTTTTTTCTGAAGCTGTGCGGATATTGCCTCTGTTGCAATGTCTCCACTCAAGAGGATGGCATCATACTTTTCTTCACTATTTCCCAAAACAAAGTCATACAGGGATAATGATTCACCAGCTCCATGCTCTAGCTGCACCACTCTGTGCAGAAGATCAGACTGAATAAATCTATTTTCCGCATCAGGCTCAAGGACAATACTCTTTACGATAGTTTTGAGATGGGAGTCGCCAGTTTCAAGAGGTAAAGGCTCTTCCTGATAAGTTTTTCCCAAAGCTGATCTTACATAATCCGATCTGGTATTAAAAATCTCCCACAGAGTTTTATCTGAGCACTCTTTCTGCCCTGATAACTTCTGCCTGAGACACTGACATAAATAATCAAAGCCTGAGAATACCCTCTTCTGTATTTTAGGTCTGGTTCTTACAGGTACAAATTCATTTTTTAAACGACGGAGTTCAAAAACCGCACTTTCTAAAGAATCTTCCCCAAGATAGGCAACTTTAATTCTCTGACCTTCCTTAAAAGAAATTCTGCTCTTATTCTCCTCAATAAATTTCATTAAGGCGGCAACTTCACGCCAGATCAAGGTGACCTCAACGTTTTTAGAGCTAAAAGAGCGGATCAGATATTCCTGGGAATATTCCGTAAGCTCATTGGGAATTGGAATGATATAGTGATCTTTCTGATTTTTTTTAGTTTCAATGCCAAACTTCTGTTTAAATTCACTAACCAGAGCCTGTACATAGCTCACTAGTAATTCATCTACACTGACATCAATATTTCTTACGTTTTTACTGTCTGAAAAGTTATCTCTGAGCTTTACATTCAGTTTTGTTCTTGAGAAATCCTTAGAAGATATAAACTTATTCCAGAGCATGCATACAGGAAATCTGTCAACAGCATCAAAATCGTCAACTCTCGATTCAAACGGAAAACTAAAGCCCTGGGAGATACGGTTTCTGTTGGCATCAGATCCTGCAATAAAATCGTGATATCCCCTGACCAGGACCACATTCATTCTGTCGCCGTTAACATACTGCCGGTCAGAATCAGCCTCATGGACCTTATCATTCATGCCGTAGGCTTCAATTACGTATGCACTCATAGAATATTTCCAATATAATCTGCCAAAAAGTCTACTATTCCAATTGCATTCAGCCCCCAGTCATTAGGATTTGACGAAATGCAGTACATGCCAATTCCGTTTTCAGTTTTTTTAAACTCGATTCCATTTTTGATATTTGCAAAAATTAAAGCACCAATATGATATTTGCCCTTTGTCTTTTCACTGTTGGCCTTACTTATTTCCAAAGTCGCATTTTTAAAGATATCTTCTATTGAATCAGACTCTTTTGACTGAAGGATATTGACTGAATAGACAGGTATGATGAAGTTGTTACTGTTTTTATTGTCTCCATCCATTGAAATGATCTTGATAAAACGCTGTGTACCAAGATACTTTAATACAGCGTTTTTAGGATACTGTGCTTCATGCTTGAAAGCGTGACTCCAGAGCTGGATTTCATAATAGCCATTATCCTTTGTACTCAGAATAAATGGTCCTACAGGATAGGAGCTTAATTTTTTGCCAAAGTGCTGCTCTTTATAAATCTCAATATAGGAATCTCCCATACAGTCGAGATTTAAACCTTTTGACTTTAATCTGTCTGACGATACAAGAGAACAGAAGGCTGACTGCAGGAGCAATCCTGTCAGATCACAGAAGGTATTGTCCTGATATTTAAAGGAGAGATCGAGCTGTCTTTCCTGACGGATTAAAGTCAGATAATATTTCCAGATAACCTTATATCTTTTTTCATTCTGTAAAACGTAGTTTGGGCCTGGCAGAGTATTCTGTCTGGTTATTTCATTCCAGACAGGATTTTTTAAAATTATGGCAATCTGCCTTTCAAGCAGGATCACCTTTTTAACACGTTCAGAATTGTAAACTTTAGAGTCGTGAGAGAACTCAGAGAGGTATTTTTCGCATTCTCTTTGAGCTCTATACAGAAAATCCTTGAGAACTCTGTTTTCTAGCAGATCATATTTCTCAACTCTTGCTATACCCATCATCTTAAAGTCGTTGGCAGCAACCTTCTGTTTAAGAGTATCACCTGGCTGTTTGATTAAAAATCTTATACATGACTGATCGAGCTCTTTAACTCTGCTCAAAGGCAGCATCATGCGCTTTCCTGAGAGTATCTTTCGCATACTTCTGCATAAAGAAGGGAGCAGTTTTAAGAGTTCATCACTGATACTTGCAATAAAGGAATAGCGTGGTCTTTCCTCTCCGTTGCCAAGCAGCAGCAGTAAGGTTTCAAAAACCTTATCTGATCTGCGTTTTTCTCTTTCGTAATTGGCAAGCTCATCAAAATAGGAAAGATAAAGCTCTAGAAGCTTTTTGTTTACCTCACCTGATGTAAGTGTATTTTCAAGACCTAACTGCAGTTCTGGTAAAGTATCAGATCCTTTTACCTCAAGATATTCACCCTTATGATTTTTAGGCAGAGTATAGGTATAGCTGTATAAAGCATAGTTAAAAGGATCATTCCTTACATTTTTAGCAAGCGGATAAAAGAAGTCCTTTACCTGCTTTTTTATAGCATTGATATAGAACTCCTGATGGATCTCAATTAAAGAACCTCCTGTATATTTGAGTTTTACAGGATCCTTTAATTCCTCAAGAGTATAAGCTTTTGCAAAATTCTCTGACCACTGCCACGGATAGTTGCGGACACGCAGCACTATATTGCTCATAAGTTACAGCCTGACTATCTTGAAATACCCTGCCACATGAACATGCCAGTGTTGAACTCGTCATTCTTGACATTGTCAAAGGCCTCTTTGAGAGCATCATCATTAAGAGTGTCAATTACACGCTCAATAGTGTCAAGACATCTGATACTTGAGTCCAGAGATAAATCTATGCCTCTTACTTTTGGCATGATCTTCTGCTCAATCTGATCTGCTACAGCAAGTTTTATATCAGTATCCACATTTTCTTTTGGATAGTTTGCAACATAGGATTTAATTGCATCATTTACACGGAAACCGAATGGTTTACCGATGCATGACATGGCATCGTTAAGTGAAGAGACACAGTCATTTACAAAGTCAAGATGCTCTCCTAAAGAAGCATCGACTTTCTCCTTGGACACTATCCATTTTTTGTACAGGTTATAGCTCATTGCGCTGTGAGGCTCGATAGCCACTCCACTGTGTTTTGAGTTTTCCTTGCTCATTGTCTTATTTGAAGGCTTGCCAAAACGCAGCAGATTGGCTCGGTCCAAAACCTTATCTGACAAGGTCTGAGTTGATTCGTCCTCGTTCATGGTACCTACAAACAGCACGTTATCAGGAACCCAGATACTGCCAAAGTTATCATCAATGGTAATTTCAGCCTTCATTCGCTGACTCTTGTCATTGACATTAACCACAGTTCTTCTAAGTTCAAGACGTGACAGGAAGTTTGCAAAATAATACTCGGTTCTTGCAAGATTCATTTCATCAAGAAGTACCAGTACCATACGGTCTTTCAGAATATCAGCTGTTTTTTGAGCTTCAGGAGAACGGATATAAGGCTCTTTTGTAAATTCATTTTTATTGTCAAAAGCCACCAAGGTTTTTGATAGTTCAGTTGCCTGGAATTTCTTTTCTAGATAATTGTAAAATCCTATAAGATCCTGGGGAGAATCCCATCTTGGTTCTACAGGTATCACCACAGTGTAAATACCGAAGAAGGCGCCATACTTTGTAGGCAGCAGAGTTTTACCGGTACCGGAGATACCTGCAAGCACAGTAAGCGGATTAACTGACTGGCTCTTGAGGGCTGTATGAAAAGCTTTGATGACACGATTTGAAAAATGATAGTTTTGTAGCTCTAGGTACTGCTCAAACTTATTGAGTTCCTCAACCTCTTTTTCAGAGAATTGATTATTTCCCTTAGTGCCTTTTGCAAAAATTTTAAGACCATCTGGAGGATCCATCAGATTTCTGTAGCCTTCAATAAAGTCTTCTGAGGTCTTCTGATGCTCATGCTTTAATTTCTCGATTTTAGATTCAAGCTCAGTTGCATTAGAGCGCAACAGATTGTTCTTAATTTCTGATTTGGCAATATCCTTGCACAGAGAGTTAAATTCTTCCTGTTTTTTCTCGATATCAGTCTTAAGCTTTTCAACCTCACTGCGGCGTTTGCTGTTATTAGCCTCTTCTTTATCAAGTTCGTCTTTTTTCTTTAACATCTCATCATATGAGAACTTGGTCTGGGAATAATCACGATTTAACTTGTCGCTACGCTCCTGAATAGAATCCAGTTCCTTTCTGAATTTTTCAAGTTCCTCTGATGAGTTCTTGAGGTTGGCAATCTTATTTTCCAGATCTTTAAGTTCCTGCTCAGCCTTATTCTTCTTATTTTTCTGTGTTTCAAGCACGTTATTTAAGAAGCTGATCTCTGATCTTATCTTGTAATTCTCATTGCGATTGGTTGAAAGTTCACTCTGTACAGCCTCAAGATTGCTTTCAACCTGCTCTAACTGAGCCTGCAGATTGTCTTTGATAAGTCCGTCATCAAGATGCTCCTTTGCATCCTTGATTGCCAGCTCATACTCATGTCTTAATCTTTCAATAGCCTCTTCATAAGCTTTAGCCTCGGCTTTGAACTGCTCAGCCTTGGCCTTGTATGAAAAGTACTCTGACTGATTGAGCTCCTCTTTAGGGAAACGTTCTACAAAGTAGCCTGCGGTTTTGGCAAGAGTAACACCAATCAGGACAAGGATCAGTAAAAGGGTTACCACACCGATTGGAACGAGGTAAATGATATTTGCATTGATAAAGTCTGTCATTTTTAATCTTCTCTGTCTTTTAATCTTGGCTGATGTTCAGCATTACTTTTTGCTTTTTTCCTGATTACCTAGTTTTTCTTTTAATTCCTGCTGTTCCTTCAAAACCCTGTTCATAAGTTCCATCATATTGCTCTGAACGGAGGCAACTGAATCTGATAACTGCTCCACTTTTCCTGAGGTATCCTGAAGTTTTGCGTTCATATCATTAAGAAGAGCCCCTCTGTCGCGTTTGCCAAACTCGTCATTTACACGTTTTTGTGTGGCACGGATACTCTCAAGAGCCTGATTTAAAGATGCAGATCCACTCTCAAGGCTGTCAAAGATATCCTTTCTTGAGGTCAGGGCTTTAATTGAGTCTACAGAGTTTTTTATGGATTCAATACTTGATGCAAGCTCTTTATCAACACTGCTGTATGAGCTGTTCAGTTTCTGAGTAATATCTGAAAGCTCTTTTTCAATTGAAGCGTAAGCTGTCGACTCCCTTGCAATCAGATCTTCAAGTTTCTTTACAGGAGAATCCAAATCTGACAGTTTTGCTATCTCCTCTGTCAGCACATCCTTTCTGGCAGTAAGAGTATCAGTCTCCTGTTTAAGTAAGTCTCTGTCATTTATAAGTTTGTCATTTTGAGCACTCTGCTGTTTTAATTTTGTCTGATTATCGTTATAAGTGGCAACTGCACTGTCATTCTGCTTTTTAACTTCTGCAAGACTGTCGTTTGCTTTAGCTAGTTCGTCATTTGCACTCTTTACAGACGTCTTCACTGCAGTAAGTTCCTGCTTTGCCTTTGACAGTTCATTCTGAATGTCGTCCCTTTTTGAAATCAGATCATTGAGCTTTCTGTTTTCTTCAACAAGACTGTCATGTTTTTTGTTTTCTGCACTGAGTTTTTCGCTGACAGTTCTGATCTGGCCACTGATATCATTGAGATCATTCTTAAGAGCTTTCAGTTCACTCTCAGACTTGAGATATTCCTTTTTCATATTCGGAAGATCGCGTTTTATAGTCTCATAATATTCGCGCTCTGCAATCAGCTGACTGAGTTCAACATCAATCTGCTGCTTTTCCTGTTCTACATGAGCCCAGACTCCAATGGAATAAACCATAATGACCACAAGCAAAAAAAGAGCCGTCACCATCAGTGCAACCAGATGCTTGAGGCAGAAATGAGTAATTCCACCAGCATTCTTTTCTTTTTTATCATCCATAGTTAAAGCCTTATCTGTTTTTATAGTAACCCTTTGTATCTGTCAGCAAATTCTTTTGCATAAGCTCTAGCATTGAGCTTAAACAGGCTTTCGTCAAAAAATTCAGGCACAAACTTGCTGCTGCCGTTTTCAAAAGACTCTGCATTTATCAGACGATCCGTGTCTATCTGACTTAAGATCATCACTGTTTTCTCTGCTGCTGTCCAATCTGTCCTAACCCTGCTGTGACTGTCAGGCTCAGATATGCCATCGATTATCAGATATGAAAGATCAAGATCATCAATACACTTTTTCCTAACTGCAAGTTTCTGCGCTTCAAGGTAAGGGATAAAGCGCTCAATTGAGGATTCTGACTCTGATTTTTCGTAAGATTCATCTGAAGAGTACATCTGATTAAAACGCATTGAGATAAGTCCGTCATCATCAACGGATAAACGGTCAATTAAAGAATAGGCAGTGATATCATCCGATTTATCAGATGACATCTTTACTGTTTCACTGTCTTCATCAGTATCATCATTTTTTCTAACAATAATGGAAACAGATTTTGATTTTACAAAAGTCAGGATCAAATCAGCTATACCGGTATTTTTGTCCACCATCATCAGAGTCTTATCAAAGATACCAGGAATAAACAGGGATTTTGCCATTTCACTTACTGTTGAGAATTCACATACCGGAGAGACAAGTGAAAGCATAGCCTTAAGATCACCTCTCTGTTTAATATCCTCATAATCAAAAAAGTCATGCCTGATTTTAAAAAGTAGAGAAGTCTCTGGATCTTCGAGGCGTTTTAGTAAGGATGCAAACAGTTCATCTGTACTGTTTTTGAGCTCTTTGCAATCTGCCTTACCGGATCTTAGCAGAAGTTTTCCCTCAAGGCTTTTGAGCTTTGCCTTTTCGTAAGTAAGTTTCAGATATCTGTCAAACAGCCTTACTGTCTTTATAAAATCCTTTAAAGATTCTACTGAAGCAGGCCTTTTGAGTCTGCAAAGTCTGATTACTTTGTTGCCTATAAAAAGTGAATTTGCAAAGTTGAACTTTGCAACATCAAAGCCTGTTAACTTATTCTCCTGATATCCGATATAGTATTTTGACAGGATCTTCTGACAGAGCTCACGAAGCTTTGTATATTCTGATAAGAGAAGCTCTTTATTATCAAGTGCTCTGCTTGACACCTTTTCCTTTAAAAGAGAGTGCAAAAGCTGTAACTCTTCATCGTTTAAAGCCTGATTAAAGGCAATGTCACTGCATTTTCTGAGTGCTCTTAAGCACTTTATAAAATCATCTAAAGGGAAATCATCATCCTCTTTAAATTTATGCACCTTACTCTTAAGTCTTCTGCAAAGAGAATCACTATCATTATTAAGGTTGTAGTCATCATCCTTTTTAAAGAGTGAGGCTGTTCTATTTAAGTTATCCTCATTATTTCCATAAGAGATGACTGCACCAATGCTGTTTGACAGCATCAGATTTTTTGCTGCATATTTGCATAAGGTGGCATAGTCAAAATTCTCGGTTACGTACATCAGAGAGTTTTCTTTTGACAGTACGTTGCAAAGAACAATCTGCCCTGCTCCCTGCAGTCTGTCACTGTCACAGTCCTTGCCGATTACAAGATCTTCAAAAAGAGTTATATCGCTTGAGTCATTGCATACCTGTCTGCGGCTGAAACAGGATAATGCTGTATTATCAAGTGCCTTTTCATCAAGTCTTAAAACAGTTTCTAACTGAGCCATTTTGTACAGGATAGACGGCTCTCTCTCATCAACAGGGACTATTACAGCTCTGTTAAGGATAAGCTCTTTGTGATTTTTTATTTCCTCGTTAAGAGGTCTGTCTGATAGGACCTGCGGATTTAGAGGATCTGATTCACATTCAAACAGGTTGGAGATTAATAAAAGAGCATTCTCAAAAGGCATATCTGCCTTTGAAAATTCAAAATTATCAATGCTGTCAAAGTCACTTACAGGAGAGAGGTTGAGCTTTAACAGTAAGTCATTTGCAACCTGCTCGCCTCTGTTTTTTGCTATCTCTTTTATAAAGCAGCTGTTGACAAAATACCTGTCATTTTTAAGTTTTCTAAGATAACAGTCAACATTGTCAGTATCCACATTGTCAATGGCACTGCAAAAGACAGGCGTAAAGCTGCCGTAACCGTCTGTATAGACAGGATAACCGAACAAAAGTGCTCTAGTTGCGTTTTTATCAACACAGGATGTGACATTTAACGCCTCAGCAGGAATTTTTGCCTGATAGGCAAAGAAGCTGTTTTTTTGTGTTGAACGAACGAAAAAAGGAGTGAAGTGTCCTTTAAAAAGACTTTCTAAAAACTCTTTTTTATTCAGGGTAAAGTTGCTTACTCTGATAAGTAAATCGTGCTTTAAATGAAAAACCAACTCCTTTAAATATCTGTAGGAATCGTTTTCATTAAATAAGCCTGCATTTAACAGAATTTCTCTAATCTCGTCAGAACAGATACTTTCATTTGTGATCGATAATAAAAAGTCTTTGAATGAATAATGACTGCCATCAGGTCTTGCAACTCTGTATCTTTTACCGTTACTGTCTTTTTTTATAAGCTCTTTATCAGCTATCAGTTCATGCTGTGCAAGAATAGCCTCACCGTAAGACAGATCGGTTTTGGCATAGATCTTCTTTCTGAAGTCTCTAAGAGAGCGGGCTGAAGATATGTTTTTAATTGCAGCTAACGCCTTTTGAGTATTCTTATCCATTTTACTGCTTGTCTACAAAGCCTTTACTGAATCTGCTCTTTGGTTTCTTTTGGACATTGGAGCTTTCATAGTCTGCATATGCCTTTTCCTCGTTTTCTAGCAGCAGTTTACTTCTGTTCTGAAGTGCTTTTGCTCTTTTTGAGATTATAAAAAGCAGTAGCAGTACTAAAGCTACAAGAGTAACCACACTTAATGAAGAATATAAAAAGATCTGAGCAGGAGTGCTCTTTGTCTTACTCTCAAGATTTCGCCTGTTCAGTGATTTATTCTCATTTTTGAGCTTTTCTATTACAGCACCGCTGTCCTTTGAAGCTGTTTCAAGTTCCAGAAGTTCCTGCTCAAGCTTTTTTATTTCCTCCTCGTACTTTGCTGTAAGCTTAGGATCAGAGGATTCATTTTTCATTTTTGTCAGTTTGTCTTTTCTTGAAAGGAAGATTGCCCTCTTTTGTAGAAGAGTCTGAGTGGCTTCCTTCTGGTGAGCCATATCCTGAGTTACTGACACATTTAACATCAGTCTGAAACCTGTGTCTTTTGATACAGTAGGTTTGTTGTTGGTATATCTTTTCTTTTCGCTTCTAAGAGAGCTTGAAAGCTCACTTTCATTTGTAAGATAACTGCCGCCTCTTACGGTACTGCCGCCTCTCTGTCCTGCCAGCCCCTCAATACCTGTTGCCTGGAAGGCTTCAAGCATATACTCCTGTGCATTGCCAAGCATATCAAACAGTCCCAGTGCATTAGGACTTTTACGACCAATAAGCTGTAACCTTCCGTTTGAGCTGTCAGCTCCGTAGAACCAGGCATAATCATTCATCTGCAGTTTTCCTGGCAGTACAGGTCTTTGAGCTTCCAGATCCTTTTTACTTACAGCAAGTCCACCTCTTTGAGCAAAAGACCAGAAACATTCTACTGGCAGTGTGGCGTTGGCTTTCTCCTTACCCATTGAAGGTGTTTCAGGGATAGACTGCAGATAGTCTGAGAAGGCTTCTGCAACCTTTTGAGCATCGGCAAAACTGATGTTAACCTTTGGCAGAGCATCTGTCTTTGAAGGGGTTGCCTTACATTTGCCATCCTTAATTGCATCTGCCTGACCTTTTGTCATCTCATACTTCTGGATGTAGAAGAAATAACCTTTTTCATCCTTAAAACCGCCTCTGACAGCACACTGACGCTCTGACTGCATCAAGGCTCTGCTGTCATCAGATGAACCTTCTGTAAAAGTGCAGCTGTGTGTTATATCAGTATCCTTAGCATCATTTGTATAAACCTTTCTAAAGACAATAAAGTAGTCTTTGCTGTTACAAGGCAGAGGTAACACCAGATCATCCGGCATTGGTTTAGGATTGAATACTTTTGGACTTAAATCTGCAGGTGCTGTTGACAGTTTTGCAGCCTCAGCAGGTGCTGATGATAGAAATAAACTTACAATGAAAAACGATGTCAGATACTTCTTCAGGTTCATAACTTGTATATTGTTTTAACTGGTAATCTTTAGAATTATGCTTTACCTGTCATTATAAAGTAAACGCACACAACAAATATGTGAATTCACATCAATTATTATACTACCAGAGCTTTATAGATATGGACTGCAGGCAAAATTAGTATGGATTAACCATTCTGTGATAATTTCATTACTATTTGAGTTTAAAACAAAGTAAACTTTTGAAATTACAACTGATACAAGTGTTTTAGGACTGAACCAAATTTTGCATAGAGGAACAAACGATGGTTAAACAAAACAGAAATACGATTGATGGATTAGACAAAACAGAGGTAAACAAGAAATCACCTGAAGACTTATGTTTTGATCCGTCAGATGCCTCTATAACTCCTTCTTCAGATAAAAGCATTCCTAATAATGTGTTAGATGTACTTGTTAAACTTGGTGATAAAAAGGTTAACAATGATCCAAAATCTACTGCTGATACTAATAATGCAGATCAAAGTGAAGCTGTCCTGCTAGAAGACACTGTAAGCAACCTTCTGGACAAAATCATAGAAAAGCGTGTAAACCAGCGTTTAAGTGAACTGGGGATTACTGATTCAAATGGAGCCTTAAATACTGGTTTTATAGAAGGGATTGTAGAAAAGTGTCTGGAGCTGCAATTAAAAGATCATGATTTTACAACTTCAAAGGATCCTTCATTAGAAAAGAAAACTCCCCCTACAAAAGAAAAAGTTGAAGAAAAGAAATTAGAGCAAAGTTTGAATGCTCATGATATTACTGCTTCAAAGGAAATTGTTAAAAGAAAATTCAAATACCATCCTGAGACAAAAGCACAGCTGTTAAAACTCTGCAGAGATGAAAGTGTCTATCTTGGTGATATTGATACCTCGAAAATCACGGATATGAGAGACCTTTTTAAAGGAGATGATTATTTTAATCTTTATAGCAGAGATTTTTCTGGTATTGAATCATGGAATGTGTCGAACGTTACTGATATGAGTGGGATGTTCTCTGAATCATCTTTTAACCAGGATATCAGCTCATGGTATGTTTCTAACGTTAGAGATATGAGAAGTATGTTCTATGAATCATCTTTTAACCAGGATATCAGTTCATGGGATGTTTCTAACGTTAGAGATATGAGTTGTATGTTCTATGAATCATCTTTTAACCAGGATATCAACTCATGGGATGTTTCTAACGTTGAATATATGAGAGGTATGTTCTATGAATCATCTTTTAACCAGGATATCAGCTCATGGGATGTTTCTAACGTTAGAGATATGAGAAGTATGTTCGCTTACTCACCTTTTAACCAGGATATCAGCTCATGGGATGTTTCTAACGTTACAGAGATGAGTGATATGTTCGATAACTCATCTTTTAACCGGGATATCAGCTCATGGGATGTTTCTAACGTTACTGATATGCGTTATATGTTCTGTGACTCATCTTTTAACCAGGATATCAGCTCATGGGATGTTTCTAACGTTACTAATATGAGTGGGATGTTCTCACACTCAGATTTTAACCAGGATATCAGCTCATGGGATGTTTCTAACGTTACAGATATGAGTTATATGTTCGATAACTCATCTTTTAACTGGGATATCAGCTCATGGGATGTTTCTAACGTTAAAAATATGAGTGAAATGTTTAGTTTGTTTAGATCAAAAAAATTATACAAAATTCTCTTAAAAAAAATTCATCAATGTCAGTGATTAAAAAAGCATATTCAAAGACAATAAATTTACCAGTACTGACTTTTTTAAGATTTTGCACAAGGAACAAACGATGATTAATCAGAACAGAAATACAATTGACGGATTCGAAAAAACTGAAGCTAATAACAATTCTTCTGAAGACTTATGTTTTGATCCGTCAGATGCCTCTATTACGCCTTCTTCAGATAAAAGCATTCCTAATAATGTGTTAGATGTATTAGTTAAACTTGGTGATAAAAAGGTTAACAATGATCCTAAATCTACTGCTGATACTAATAATGCAGATCAAAGTAATGCTCTACTGCTAGAAGACACTGTAAGTAACCTTCTGGATAAAATCATAGAAAAGCGTGTAAACCTGTGTTTAAATGAACTTGGAATTACTGATTCAAGTGGAGCTTTAAATACTGAGTTTATAGAAGAGATTGTAGAAAAGTGTCTGGAGTTGCGATTAAAAGATCATAATTTTACTACTCAAAAAGAGCCATCTTTAAAAAAGAAAACTTTCCCTGCAAAAGAAGAAGTTGAAGAAAAGAAATCAAAACAAAGTTTGAAATCTCCTGATATTACAGCATCAAAATCGTCTTCATTAGAAAAGGAAACTCCCCCAGCAAAAGAAGCTGTTGAAGAAAAGTTAGAGCAGAGTTTGAAAGAGCCTGTTCTTACTGCTCCAAAGGAATCTTCATTAAAAATGAAAGTTTCAACAGCAAAAGAAAATGTTAAAAGTGACTTCAAATTCCACCCTGATACAAAAGAAGAGCTGTTAAAACTCTGCAGAGATGAAAGTGTCTATCTTGGAGATATCGATACATCTAAAATCACGGATATGAGTTGTCTGTTCGAAGGTGATTTTATTCGCTATAGCAGGGACTTCTCTGGCATTGAATCATGGAATGTTTCTAATGTTACAGATATGAGTTATATGTTCTCTAACTCTTCATTTAACAGGGATATCAGCTCATGGGATGTTTCTAACGTAAAGGATATGAGTGGGATGTTTGCCGGCTCATCATTTAACATGGACATCTACTCCTGGAATGTCTCAAATGTTAACAATATGAATTGTATGTTCAATGGATCTTCTTTTAAGAAAAACATAAGTTCATGGGATGTTTCTAACGTTAAAGATATGAGAGAGATGTTTAGTGATTCATCAAACAAATCATACAAAATTCTCTTAAGAAAAATTCATTAATGTCAGTGATTAAAAAGCATATTCAAAGACAATAAATTTACAAGTACTGACATTTTTTAAGATATTACATAGTAGGTACAAATGATGATTAAACAAAACAGAAATACAATTGATGGATTAGACGAAACAGAGCTAAACAACAAATCACCTGATGACTTATGTTTTGATCCGTCAGATGCCTCTATTACACCTTCTTCAGATAAAAGCATTCCTAATAATGTGTTAGATGTACTTGTTAAACTTGGTGATAAAAAGGTTAACAATGATCCAAAATCTACTGCTGATACTAATAATGCAGATCAAAGTGAAGCTGTACTGCTTGAAGACACTGTAAGTAAACTTCTGGATAAAATCATAGAAAAACGTGTAAACCAGCGTTTAAGTGAACTGGGGATTACTGATTCAAATGGAGCTTTAAATAAAAGTTCTATAGAAGAAATTGAAGAAAAGAACTCGAAACAAAATTTGAAAGCCCCTAATATTACTGCTTCAAAGGAAATTGTTAAAAGAAAATTCAAATACCTCCCTGAAACTAAAACAGGACTTTATAATCTCTGCAGAGATGAAAGTATCTATCTTGGAGATATTGACACCTCAAAAATCACGGATATGAGAGGTCTGTTTAAAGATACACTTGGAAAAGATTTCTCTGGCATTGAATCTTGGGACGTTTCAAAAGTTACTGATATGGGTGGGATGTTTTATAACTCATCTTTTAACCAGGATATCAGCTCATGGGATATTACAAATGTTAAACTTGCAGAAGATATGTTCAAAAACACTCCAATACTAAATAAGAACAAACCTTCAAAAATAGCATTTAAGTACCACCCTAAGACAAAAGAAGAGCTGGAACAACTTTGCAGAAACAAAAGTGTCTATCTTGGAGATATCGATACCTCAAAAATCACGGATATGAGTGGGCTGTTTGAAGTAGTTATTGATTGCTATGACAGAGATTTTGATTGCTATGACGGAGATTTCTCTGGTATTGAATTATGGGATGTTTCTAACGTAAAAGATATGAGAGGGATGTTCGTTAACTCTTCATTTAACCAGGATATCAGTTCATGGGATGTTTCTAACGTTACTGATATGAGTTATATGTTCTCTGGATCAGATTTTAATCAAGATATCAGTTCCTGGGATGTTTCTAACGTTAAAAATATGAGTCATATGTTCTATTATTCTGGTTCATCTTTCAACCAGGATATCAGCTCGTGGGATGTTTCTAACGTTAAAAATATGAGTGGTATGTTCTCTTACTCTTCTTTTAACAAGGATATCAGCTCGTGGGATGTTTCTAACGTTAAAAATATGAGCACTATGTTCTCTCACTCATGTTTTAACCAGGATATCAGCTCATGGGATGTTTCTAACGTTGAAAATATGAGTGGAATGTTCTGTGAATCACCTTTTAACCAGGATATCAGCTCATGGGATGTATCTAACGTTAAAAATATGAGTTGTATGTTCTATAAATCATCTTTTAACCAGGATATCAGCTCATGGGATGTATCTAACGTAAAAGATATGAGAGAGATGTTCTCTTACTCATCTTTTAATCATGACATCAGCTCATGGAATGTACCGAATGATGATAAGGAAGCATTATTTATGCCTATATGAGCTCGAATATTGATACTCATTCATGTTGCTACCATTTGTGATCCATGTTTTTAAGTAGCTTCATGCGTAAGATCAAGACTCTTTGGGCTATTTTCATCACAGTCTAAAATATTTTGAAGTACACAGCGATGCTCTACCTGATGGCAGTCTGAAAAGAGAAGGTATCTTAGGAATAGGATTTAAACTCCTAAAATAACCTGCCAACTCACAATAATGGAGCTTTAATAATGGATCTTTAATGATATACGTAACAGGCGATCTTCACCGTAAAGTTGATATCGACAAGTTATATAAGATCGCAAAACTTGATACTGTGCCTAATATCGTACTGATAACCGACGATTTTGGAGGGGGCTAGTATTCAGCAGGCCCCCTGAAAATGGCATACAACCTAACCAGCACGACAGGCGTTTTTTAAAGTACCTGTCATTTCTTTCCTCAAAAATCATCACCTGCCCTGGCAATCACGAGAACTACGACACTATCTCAATGCTACCCAAAACAGAGGCTTACGGAGGCAGAACAGAAAAACTCTCTGATACTCTCTGACAAGATTGAACTGTTAGACAGAGGATATGTCTTTACAATTGAATGAAAAAAGATCTTCTCACAAGGAGGAGCAATGTCATCTGACAAACAGTTCCGTATTGAACATGAGATCTGATGGTCTCAGGAAACTGTGACTGAGGAGAAATTTCAGAGATCACTAAATGAACTTACAAAAGTAAACTTTAAAATCGACACTGTGCTTACTCATACAGCACCATCATGAATTTTATCCTCACAAATGGATTTCTGCATAAGAGAGCAGTTTCATACTTCAAGCTACATGATGTTTTTCTCTCATGATATCAGCACCTGATATCATGAGAAATTAAAGCAAAGAACTGATTTTAAGCACTGGTACCATGGTCATTTTCACGAAGACATAGACTTTAAATGTGATAACAGAAAATTCGCCTGTAGCTTAAACTCATTTACAGAACTTTAGCTCTAATCACTTCCAAAAGTAGTCATCTGTAATCATTGCAGACAGCAGATTGTGTATACCAGAATTATCAGTAGAATTTTAAGATGGACTGGAATGAGCTTACTATCTGAGTCCATCTTTTACATAAAAAGAAAAGCTGTTTTAACTATCTCTGTTCAGAGTTTTCATTAAACAAGGTCATAGCAACACCATTTGGCATAACCTTAAAGCCTGATTTCTCATAAAAAGGACAATTGCTTTTATCCTCAGGCATAACATCGATATAAAGATAGTCTTGATATTTCTCTTTAATCATCTTGATAAGAGTCGATGCAATATGGGTATCCTTGATACTCAGAATCTACTAAGACGTAATGGATAAATGCCACCATTTCACCATCATCTAAAGTTCTGGCAAGGCCTACTAACTTATTTCCATTCCATGCTGTAACTAAAGTTTAAGAATTCATTAGAGCTTTATGTAATCTCTGAGGGAAATTAGCTGAATACCAGTTAATAGACTTAAATAAACGGTGAGTATCCTCTTTAGAGAACTTCTTTTCAAAGGTGTATTCAATTGACAAAATAACAATTACCCTTTTTAGTATTGGCCTTCTTTTAGGCCTGTTAAATTAAGTATATCTTCAGAGCTCATGCCTTTATTTTTCATTTTTATGGCAATATTTACTTGTGCCTGCTTTGAACCTTCTTCTATTCCTTGTTTCAAACCTTTTTCTATTCCTTGTTTCAAACCTTTTTCTAGTCCCTGTTTTAAACCTTCTTCCTTTCCTTGTTTCAAGCCTTCTTCTTTTCCTTTTTTTTGACCTTCTGTAAAACTTGATTCTAAAGTTGCGTAGTTATCCCACATTTTCTTCAGACTTTCTTCATAAGCATATTTTTCCTTTTCTGAAAATTTAGCTATTTCAGCAATTCTAAATAACCTTGTGAAAACTTGTTCTTTTAAGGCAACAGGTTTGTCATTTAAAGCAGAAAGATTCTTAATCGCAAACATCCACTTATCTTGTATAGTTTCAAGTTCATCTGCATTTTTAGTGAACTTTGGTAATTCTAAATAGTAGTAAGCTAATTTGTCATAAAATTGTTTTTTTACTGCTTTGTCATACAAAACAACTTCATGGCGATATGGTTCACTGTCTTTATCTAATACAAAGTTTAAAATACCTATGGTATAAACGGCCTTTAATTGGTAATTCCAAACTCCTTGTGGAGCTTGATTTCTTATAGCAAATGAGCTGTAAAAGATGCTTCTATCTTTAAAATAGTTCTGAACAGCATTTTGCATTTCGACAATGATATATGCATCATCTGAGGTTTTGCAGTATACGTCAAAGATTGCATCTCTATCTGAGACTAGATCTCCTAATTGCTCTAAAGATAAATATGACAAATCTACAATCTTGTCTTTTAAATTCAAAAATGAATTTAAAAAGCTTATTAAGATATCTTTGTTTAGTTCTGTTCCAAACAGTCTTTTAAATCCAAAATCTGTATAGGCGCAGACATATCTACCTTGATCAATTGGCATAATTGCTTCCTCTTAACTATTTTCTTTATTGTACCTTACAATCATAAAAAAAGATCTTCCCCTTTTAATTAAGTGAAAGATCTTTTATTGTTCTTTTCTAGACTGTACTAGAAACTTTGTATTAAAGATTTGAACTTAAACTAGTCAAGTTTTAGTTCCTTTAAAACATAAGCTTTTAAAGTATTGTAGTCAGCAGGTAACTCTACAGCCTGTGAAGCTAACTTAGCTTTATCAGCTAAAGCCTGAGGTAGAGGTAAATCGATACCTAAAATTCTGTCTACATCAGCTTTGAACTTAGCTGGATGTGCAGTACCTAAGAAGATACCAGTTTCACCTTCTTTTAGGTTATTCTCTAAAGTCTGATATGCAATAGCAGCATGAGGCTCTAAAACGTAACCAGTCTTCTTATAAAGGTTCTGCATGGTCTTTTCTGTTTCAGCATCTGACATAGAACCAAAAGCAAAGTCCTTTAAAGACCAGCCCTGCATCTTAACTAAAGCTTCAACACGTGGCCAGTTGTTAGGTCTTGAGATATCCATTGCATTAGATAGAGTTGCAACAGTTGCATGAGGATCCCACTTACCTGACTGTAGGTAACGAGGTACAGTGTCGTTTGCATTACATGAAATAACAAAACGAGCCTTAAGACCTAAAGCTTTTGCAATTAAACCTGCGGTGATATTACCAAAGTTACCGCATGGAACTGAGAATACAACGTTGTTTCTCTTCTCTTTAGGCAGCTGTGATACAGCCTCAAAGTAGTAAGATACTTGAGCTAATAAACGGCTGATGTTAATTGAGTTAGCACTGTTTAAACCAACAGTAGTTTTAAACTCAACATCATCAAAAGCAGTCTTTACCATATCCTGACATTCATCAAAGATACCGTCTACCTGAACTGCCTTAATATTCTTGCCTAAAGTTGCAATTAACTTTTCCTGAAGATCTGAAATCTTTCCTTTTGGATATAGAACTACAACATCAATACCCTTCTGCTCATAGAAAGCAGCAGCTACTGCAGCACCAGTATCACCTGAGGTTGCAGTTAAAATAGTTAAATGCTTATCACCACGGATAGAGCCTAAGACTCGAGCCATGAAGCGAGCACCAAAGTCTTTGAATGCTAAGGTGGGACCGTGGAATAACTCTAAGGCATATACATTCTCATCAGCTTTTACTATTGGAGCTTTAAAAGTAAAAGCATCAGCAATAATGCTCTCTAATTCAGGGATCTCATCACCGATTAAGTGACGTAAAATCTTTTGAGAACGCTCAACTAATGGTAGGTCTAATAACTCATCTACATTAGCTAATGGCTCAATATGATCTGGGAAGAATAAGCCCTGATCTTTACCAATACCTTTTACAACTGCCTGTGCAAAAGATACCTTCTCGTTATGATCTTTTAAATTGTATAGTTCCATAATTTATTTACTAATCCTCTAAAGCTTCTGCATAGGCACCACGTCTGTCTATCTTACAAATATGACAGAATCCGTCTTCGTTGGCAATAAAGTTTCTCTCAAGATATTCTTTCATCTGCTCTGCCTTTTCTTTGTCTTCAAAGATTGAGAATACAGATGAACCTGAGCCTGAAATACCGGTTGCAAGAGCACCCAAGGTCTTACCATGCTCTCTTGCATCAGTAAAACCTGGAATTAAGCTTGCTCTGTATGGCTCTGCAATTACGTCGATTAAGCAGGAAGCTGCAAGCTTGTCATTACCCTCATGACAGGCATGTACGAAGGTAGCTAAACGACGACCAAAGGTAATCACATCAGCACGTGAATATTCCTTTGGAAGAATTTGACGAGCAGCATTAGTTGAAACTTTAATACCAGGGAAACATGATACCCAGTACCAGTTATCAAAATCAGGAAGAGTTGTAGATATCACTCCATTTTCCTGAACGATAAGCTGCAGACCACCGAAATAGCATGGAGCAACATTATCGTAATGAATAGAGCCTGAGATTTTTCCCTCAAGTCTACCCATAAGCTCAAGGCAGCCTTCCTGACCTAAAGCTTCTGAATGAATAGCATCTAGTGCTACTACAGCAGCTACCACAGAAGCTGCTGATGAGCCTAAACCTGAGCACACTGGAAGGTTCTTAGATAACTCCATGTGCACATCTTTAACTTTTAAGCCTTTTTTCTCTAAGGCATCTTTGTACATTAAATATGCATCGTATACGATGTTCTTTTTTGGATCAGATGGCAGTTTGTGGGCAAAACGACCAACCACTGCAACATCACAACCTTTCTCTGAGTTTTCAGAGATGGTAATTTCATCTCCTAATAAAGCTCCATCGATTGGTTTTAGAGCTGCGCCTAATAAATCAAAACCTACTGACAGGTTTGCAGCTGATGCAGGAGCATATGCTTTAAAAATCTTAGACATGGTTAAATTCTAATCCTCATGAGCCCAATTCTGTAAACGTAAAACATCAGAGAGCACACCTGCTGCAGTTACTGCAGTACCTGCACCATAACCTCTGATTACTAATGGAATTGGCTGATAGTAAGCTGTGGTGAATGCTAAAGCATTCTCACCGTCACGAACCTTGAATAAAGCCTGATCAGGACCTACTGCCTGTACAGAGCAGGTGCACTTACCGTCTTTAATAGAACCGACATAGCGTAATACCTTACCTTCAGCTTTAGCTTTTTCAACTAAAGATGTAAATGAAGCATCAGCTTTCTTGATGTTCTCGATAACTTCCAAAGCATTATTGCCCTGTAAGTATTCAGAAGGAACAGCTCCTTGTACATCAACGTCTGATAACTCTAACTTCAGGCCGCATTCACGAGCTAGAATTAACAGTTTTCTTGCAACATCCATACCATCAAGATCGTCTTTTGGATTTGGCTCAGTAAAGCCCTTCTCATAAGCAATCTTAGTTGCCTCTGATAAGGTCATACCATCTTCAACTAAACCAAACAGGTATGAAAGAGTACCTGATAAGATTCCTGAGAAGTCAATAAGTCTGTCGCCTGCTGCTAACTCATTCTGCACAGTATTGATTACAGGAAGACCAGCACCTACGTTTGCTTCATATAAGAACTTTCTGTGCTGAGCACGAGCTGTTCTTCTTAACTCCTGATAGTACTCATAAGAACCGGTGTTAGCTTTCTTGCTAGGTGTTACCACATGGTAACCTGCTTTCATGAAATCAACATACTTAAGAGCTAACTCTTCAGATGAGGTGCAATCAACTAAAACAGGGTTAATTAAATGAGCGTCTTTAATTAACTGCTCTGCTGCCTCTGGAGTTAATGTAGGTTTATCGCTCTTAGCTAATAAATCTTTATAGTTCTCTAAATCCACACAATTTGGATCTGAGATAAAGTGCTTAGAGTTACCGATACCTACAACACGAATATCAATACCGTGACTGTCTGACAATTCTGTTCTCTGACGCTTTATCTGAGCTAAAAGCTCACCACCTACGCCACCGCAACCGATTAGTACAACATCAATACGCTGTCTTGAATTAAAGAAAGCTGTATGGGCAAAAGCTACCGCCTCTGTAACTCTCTTTTGTGAGATTACAGCTGAGATTGAACGCTCTGATGAGCCCTGAGCAATTGCTCTGATGTTTACGTTTGCCTCAGCTAAGGCTCTAAAGAATTTACCTGAAATACCACGCACCATGCGCATACCATCGCCTACAACGGAGATAATTGCGCAACCTTCCTTTATTTCAACAGGATTTAATAAGCCATCTTTTAGCTCTAACTTAAATTCTGCATTGATTACTTTCTTAGCCTTAGCAAGTTCTGACTGGCTGATGCAGAATGAAATTGAGTATTCAGATGATGACTGAGTAATTAAGGTAATAGAAATGCCTGCTCTTGATACAGCGGTAAACAGACGACCTGCCATACCTACCATACCCTTCATACCTGGACCTGAGATATTGATTAGAGCAACATTCTTTAAGTCAGAAATACCTTTAATAGGTACTGATAAATCAGTCTCCTCAGAAATTAAGGTGCCAGGACCTTTTGGATTCTTGGTGTTCTTAATTAAGCAAGGGATCTCAAACTGTGCAATAGGAGCAATGGTACGAGGATGTAGAACCTTAGCTCCAAAGTAAGATAACTCCATAGCTTCAGCGTATGACATCTTCTTTAAAAGTACTGCGCCTTCTACTGCTCTCGGATCACAGCTGTATACACCATCAACATCTGTCCAGATTTCACAGCACTCAGCATTTGAAATTGCAGCTAAACATGCAGCTGAGTAATCAGATCCGTTTCTGCCTAACAGCACTAACTGACCTTGAGCATTACCGCCACAGAAACCTGACATTAAAGTGATAGCTTCTTTATCGTCAGGTAAAGCTGCATAACGGGCTCTTGACTGTTCAATGTTTACAGAAGACTCCATAATACCGCCTTCTGTTACTAATACCTGAACAGGATCAATTACTCTTACTTTTTTGCCTAAAGCCTTTAACAGCTCTGACATGATTAGAATTGAGAAACTCTCACCACGGCTTTCAACGAATGCCATTACAAGTTCAGGACATACACCTAATAAAACCATACCATCTAAACGCTGTTTTAAGATGTCCATGGTTTTGTTGAATTCGCCTAAAATTTTGTCAGTGTCGAACTTTTCGTACTTTGAGCCTAAGGTTGTAATAATTGGTTCAACAATAGCGCGGATCTGAGCGAACTCTTCGCTTCCGTCTTTACCGGCAGCACCCTGTGCTACCAAAGCTACTAATAAATTGGTGATCTTTGCTGGAGCAGACAGTACTAAAGCTGTCTGTGATCTCTTAGCAGTATCAAGCGCAATTTCAGCTACATCCTGAAATCTCTGTGCATTTGCAACTGATGTACCGCCAAACTTAAGAACGCGCATAAAACTAGGCTCCTGTTGAAAAGCTAAATAATCTTTTATAGTCAAAGTTAACTTCTAATCTGATTTAAGATTTGTACTCTAAAGAGTTTTGGTCAACTTTCTTTATAGAATTCCTATTGTTATTGAGTAATTCAATAATAGATATATGAAAATTC
>ERZ1035032.581-NODE-581-length-28400-cov-35.454436_pt1 | contig 28400 bp, 29 predicted proteins | sample MGYA00520693_ERZ1035032 | MGnify/ENA primary metagenome ERZ1035032 (study PRJEB33766, sample SAMN09781740) | gut metagenome | biome: gut microbiome | host: Homo sapiens | place: Madagascar | study: EMG produced TPA metagenomics assembly of the PRJNA485056 data... | reverse complement strand
GCATAGGCAGATACTCCTGACCTTTTTAAGAAGCCTGCTCTTACTAAAACTCTCTTTAAGTCTAAGCAATCTTTAGAACAAACAGATTTAGATTCTCCAAGAGATTGTCTCTTGTATTTTCTTAATCCTAACAAAGCAATCTCATAGTAGTTAAAGAAATAGCTCTTTAAACAACAAATGCGGTGCTGGACCACATCTATAAGCGTTTTGTTAGCTCATTTTGAATTGCAAAACTTGAGTTAGAACATTTAAATTCTGCATTTTTTGTTAGTAAATTTTACTTGTTGGATAGAACGCCTGATAGAATCGTCATACATAATTTTGCAAATTACAAATTTAGAATGATATGACTGATTCTTATGTAGATGTATATGGCTTGCACGGGACAAGTAAAGATATCGCTGAAAATATAGTATGCGGTGGATTTGATCTTTCTAAAGATGGCTACTATGGCAATGGTGTTTATTTCTATGAAGATAACCCTAAAGGAAGACTGTATGCATGTAATTGGGCTGAAAAAAAGTATGATACAGTCAGTATTGTAAAGGCTAATTTATATTGTCATGAATCTCTTTATCTTGATTTGTCAGATCCTGAAATTCACTTAAGGGAAGTGATAAAAGAGTTAAGCAAATGTGGAGACAAAGTACCATTTTATTTAGCTGCTAAAAAAATTCTTAAACTTGTTCTAAGTGATGTAGAGCGTAAGCAAAATATTTATTTTCAATTGGTAAAAGTCCTAGTTCCAGAAGGATCCCATAATGGTTGGGATTACGGATATGTAGCTAAAGACATTAGGATCATCAAAGATAAAACAATTTTGGAGCTTTAAATGACTGATGATTTGATAAAAATTACAAGGGACATTGTTAATAAATATAGCAAAATGTCAGTAGAAGAATTACTAAAACTACCTGAACCTGAGGAATATGAGTTTGTAGATGGTATTTATGACCAAATTGTAGCATCTCGTAAGCCAGTTCAAGAGTCATCAGACATTGTTAGAGTTGATCTTGATGATAATTTAATGTGTAATATCAAATAGAAAAAGATATGTTCAAAACTAGCTCCATCTACTGTAGATGAGGAGAGTAACTACATTCTCATAAAAGAAGACAATAATGATAATGTATTTTCTTCATCTGAGGAGGATTTTTCATGGGTGGCATAAATGCTAGTTTGCAGCTATTAAATTACAAAATTGATGGCATTTCTTTTGAACATTCATTAAGTGTCAATTTTATTCTAAATAGTCAATTTGATACTAAAAAGATTAAAACTAGCGTTTCTTTAAGAGTTCCTCAGAAGCTAAAGAATACAGATAACTACATTTGTGGTTTAACTATGATTGTAGAGTATGGATCGAATGCTGAAGATACTTATTTCAAAGTATCTATGTCGATTGTATGTTTCTTTGTCTTAAGAAAAGAAGAAATTGAAATAAAGAATAACTTAGATATTGATATGTTTTTAAAAACTCAACCGTTGGCTATATTGTCGCCATATCTAAGGGCTTCTTTAACTTCATTCTTAATTAGTGCTGGGGTAACACAATTTGTTTTCCCTTTAATTAATATGAAAAAACTAGCAGAACAACATCTTGCTGATAAAAAAAATTATAGAGGTCTAGTTTTATCCTGGAGACCTTAGGATTCATAACAGTTTGTGTCGTGAAATCCATACAAAAACGAATCGAAATTTGAAATACGAAGAAAAATAAAAACGTAAATGGTGTTGATAATCTTTTAAAAATTGAGTAAAAAAAGATTAAAAGAAATTTAAAAACGAAAAATCAGTTTTTAAAAAGTGGTACATGAAAATTCTTCGTATTACAGCTCAAGGTCTTACTTTGTTTAAGGACGATTTGGACATTTGCTTTTATAGTAAGCAGCGAGTGAGTGAAGATGATAAAGATAACCTGTATAAGATGGAGGACAATTATTATCTAAATCCAGCTTGTGCTTTTATTGGCATCAATGCTTCCGGTAAAAACTCAGTGCTAAAGGTTATCAATTTGGCATTGAACATTGTTAACAATGAGCCTATCAATCATGTGGATTCCAGGAGCATTCTTTTAGGCACACAGAAAGCTACTATTTGCACATATTTTTACGATAATCGAAAGTATATCTGCTGCTTAGAAACTGTTGTCACAGCAAAGACAGGAGATTTCATCTATTCAATTTTATCTGAAAAAATGTGTGGAAAACTTCTTTCTTCTGTCAAGTCTAAAAAATACCTGACTGATTTTACGGGAATGAAGCCTACTAAAACCCGCAAGGCAGACGAAGAATTTTTACCGGATGATATCAGCCTTATTATTTCTCACAATAAAAAGACAAATGAGACGGTTGAAGTGTTCAGCTTGCTTTCATATATGAATGTGAATGTCCTTCCTTTTACAGAGGAGATCCCTCTTGAAGTAATCGCTTTTCTTGATCCAACGATTGAGCGTTGCGTTTTGAGAAAACAGAGAGAAAAATATTCATTCATTTAAAATTCAAGAATGAAGGCGAGATAATCCTAAACAGTGCGATGGATTTAGAGAAGTATCTGTCTTCTGGCACAATTAAAGGTATTATCACGTTTTCGATGGTAAAAGAAGTGCTTCAATCGTGCGGTTATCTTTTGGTTGATGAAATTGAGAACCATTTTAATAAGGAAATCGTTACAACCTTGATGCGTTTCTTTATGGATAGCCAACTGAATAAAAGGGGCGGAACACTCGTTTTCACAACACACTACCCAGAACTGCTCGATGAATATGACCGAAATGACGCGATCTGTATTGTACGAAACCAGAATGGTATCACAGTTGAGAATCTGAGCAATATTCTAAAACGTAATGATATCAAGAAAAGCGGTGCCTATCAGAGTGGATTTCTTGAGGGAACTACTCCTGCGTACGGATGCATACCTTGGCTTAAAGAAGAGCCTTGCCTCTTCAATATACTAAGGAGCGGCATAATGAAAATGTCAAAGTGTATGTGGCGTTATCGCCATAATTTAAAAGTATGAATGGCATAATGTTAAACATGTTAGGTTTTAAATAGTTACAAGTGATCTGATTAGATATCTTACAGTATTAAACATATCTGAATATGACAATTATCATGGCAAAGCTAAAGATTAGATCAAAAGTAGAACTTACTAATATGCTATTTTCTACTATAAGTTAGGAGAAATAAGATGGATAAGACTGAACTAGATAGAATTAAAAGACAGCTAAATTACTATTTAGCAAAAAACATCGATACTCTTAAGAACAAGTTCTATGGTGAAGATGGCATATGGTCTAAGTATCATGCTTTTACAGAAAGATTCAAACTTGAGGTTAATGAAGTTTGTTGCATTAAAAATCTCAATAATACTAATATTGAACCACTAGATCTTGATACATACTGCCTTGGAAAAGGTGACAAAAATCCATATCATAATGACAACGGATATGGAACTTTTTCTTGGTGGGTAGAGTTTTATCTAAAAGATTTAGGTGCTGTTGGAGGATCTAGTTCTGCTGTACACGGTATTTATTACTCTCCTAAAAGCAAATGTTATAGAAATGGCACAAATAATGGCATTTCTCAAGAAATAGGTAATGAACAAACAGAAAAAACTTCCTCAAATAACAATGCACAATCTTATTTTACAGAGGGAACATATCGTTTCATAAAAGGTGAATTAGGTATTGATAAAGATAGCGTAGCCATAGAATCATGTTACTCAAACTGTAAGCCAAATGCAGTTGTATTAAACAAAATCTACTATTTGTTTAATATGGAAAAGTCAGATACTAAACTTATCCCAATCTTTAAAGAAGATTCACTCGATAATGTTGTAAAGCAAATTGTTTTAGATGAAAGCACTCAATTAAATAACTGGGAGAGCAAATCTCAAGCAATCTTTGAGCAATTTGTTACTTTTCTCGATTCAAAACAAAATAAAATAACAGAACTTGACTCAATACCAACAGCATCAGGTGCAGACAACAATAAAGTTGAATATGTAACCATTAACGAAGGGTTAAAATCAACGGCAATTAACCTTTTTAAATCATATTGCTTTGGTTGTTTCTTCTGGTCAACTCTAGAAAACAAAGGAGGCTTATCAGACAAGATTGATGAGCTAATTTCACGAGGTGACAAGAACATTATCTTAACAGGTGCGCCTGGTACCGGAAAGACCTTCGCTTGTCAAAGCTATGCTCGTGAACAAGTTACTGATTTCTTATCAGAATGTAAAGAACAACTAAATCTAAAAACAGATGATGAACTTAAAAATGAATTCAAGGATATCTCTTTTGTAAAAACAGTTCAGTTCCATCCTGGCTATGACTATTCTGATTTTATTGAAGGTTTAAGACCTAAAAGAGATCGTAACAGCAACACCATCATATATGATAGAAAAGATGGCATATTCAAGAATTTCTGTAGGCAAGTTGTAAAGTTCAACGAAAATCATAAATATGCTAATTTAGCTGAAAGCGCAAAATTCTTTTTCATTATTGATGAGATCAACAGAGGTGAAGTTTCAAAGATCTTCGGTGAAGCTTTCAGTATGATTGAAACTGATAAAAGAGCACCTGTTGATTCAAAATCTGAAGATGTATCAAACAAAGTAGATACTCAATATTCGTCTTTAATTGAAGATAAAGATAATGATCCTTTCCAACATGGCTTCTACATCCCAGAGAACGTTTATATATTAGCAACCATGAATGAAATTGATCGTAGCTTAGAAGCTATGGACTTTGCTTTTAGAAGACGATTCTCCTGGCTAACAGTAAATGTTCAAGACACACTCAATGAAATCATTGTTAACTCTGTACTTGATGATTGTACAAATTCTGTGTCTAAACATATGAGTGAAATTGAAAAGTCATTTAATGAATTAAACAAGCTTATTAAAAAGAATCTTGGACCTGACTATATGCTAGGAGGTTCATATCTAACCTCACTTAAAAATTCTAGCAAAACATCAGTTAAAACTTTAAAAGAAGAACTGTGGAATAACCATTTAGAGCCAATTATCAAAGATTACATTAAAGGTTCAGAAGATAAGATAGAGGACTACAAATCTAAATTTGTAGACTCAAAGGTAGGCTCGAAAAATGATGACTCAAAAAAAGATCCTCTTAACGTAAAACAGTAAGCGCTGATACAAATGCCTAGCAGCACACATAATAATGGAAAGGTAAATTCTTTCCAAGATAACAGCCCCATATCAGAAAACAGCTTGTTTGATGCGCTATTTAGCAAAGCTAAAGGACCAAAAGAACAGGCTCAAGATAATGTTGGTGCTGAAGAAAAGCATGCAAAGATCTTTATTTGGTCATCAGAAGGTTTGGTTCAAAAAGAACTGTCTGATGCCACTAATGGATCTGTCTTTGTAAAAGATAAAGACATCGTTTTATTCAGAAAGTCAGGCTCTCAATGGTTTACAGGAAACTTTGTTGGTGTCTTATCTTTAGGCAATGATAGCTGTATTGAGATTTACTCAAGGTTTGAAGATGTCAAGCATAAGTTTGCATTTATAAACCACATGCTCAATAAGATCTATGATCTTAATGATTGGTTATTAACCCAAGGTGGTAATAACAAGACAGACCTAAACCTCGATCTTTTATTAAAACTAAGCTTCTTATCAAAACTTAAAAATGCCTATCGTGAAGGAGAGTATAAATCCTATGAAAAGGTTCATAAGAATGATACTTCCCCTAGAGGCACTATCGATATAGCAAGACACATCAAGTTAAACATGTGTCCTGAGAACTACAAAGTAGCTTATTCCTATAACGAGTACACCTCAAAGAACAGCTATATCTATCTTGTAAGACTTTGCTACGAGATGCTTTTTGAAAAAGGCAAAAAGCCAAAAGGAAAGGAAATTGATGATCTGCTGTTTAAATCTCAAGACTACTGGTCTTATGATAAAAGGCAAATTATTCACAAAAATGAGAACAAGCCTATAACATCACCTTTGTTTAAATGTCACAGAGATCTTCAAAAGTTCTGCCTTGATGTTTTAAAACACAAGAAAATGACCTTAGACAGCTTTGGTACTGAGAATGGTAAGTATGGTGTCTTAATAGACTGTGCCTGGCTTTGGGAAGAGTATGTGGCAACCTTGCTAAAAGATTACTTTATCCATAAAACTATGTCTTCTAAAGAAAAGGATTGCCTTTTTGCAGATGAAATTGGCAAACCATTTCAAAGAATTATTCCTGACTATGTAGGAAAGAACTATCTGCCTGTAATTGCAGATGCTAAATACATGAACCTTTATGGAAAACGAGATCTTAAGGATGAACAGAGAAACAGTGTTTATTATAAAACAGTCATGTACATGTTAAGGTATCAGGCAAAGTTAGGCATGATCTTTTATCCTTCAATATCAGAAGGAGATAATGCTGAAGAAAATTCTCTAGATACAGAAGAAGGTATTAAGCCACAAGAGAACGCAGAAGGCAGTAAAACTAAAGCTAACGTTGCTCGTTGGTCTATTGAGTCTAACGATAATAGCAGCAATGACAATCAAAGATTATTCCATCTCATCTCTTTGAATTTAAATTGTCTGAGTAGTAAAAACACAAATGGCAAAGAAAATACTTGTAAAAATGTAGCAGTGGAACTTAGTAAGGCGGAGGATTCTTTTAAAAGAGCTGTAAAAGACAGCATTGAATCACTTAACAAGATCTTGGAGAATACAGGAAAGTCGACAGGATAGTTAACATGATAGTTCAGAGATTTGTTCTCAGGATTGAGATTGCCACCTATTACAGAAGAGATTTTAGAAAGATACTGGGACTATCTTTAACCTGTTAAGGTTGACGATATTGCCTCAAGATTAGGGGAGATCATAAGACCACTAGATGAAGATCTTTGTAAAGATTACTGTGGAGTAGCTTTTGTCGATAGCACAACAGGACTTAAGCACATCTACTATAATCAAAGTGAGTCTTTTAATAGGCAACGTTTTACTAAAGCACATGAATTAGGTCACTTTGTTTTAGAACATACTGTATTTAAAGACAAGTTCTATGATGACTTTAAGGAGGGAAAACACAACAGTCTAGGATAGATTAAATCATATGTACTGTTGCATTTCTAGCCTTACTTAAAGGCGATGAAATTTATGTTTTCTGCTCTGACGATAAAGCAGCTTGTAATGGAGCAATAAGTTTTAGTAATGTAAAGTGCGTTAGTGTCTTATCAGCTTTTTTAAGACTTAAAAAAGAACTGTCGTGGACTCTTGAAGAGGCAGAGCCTTACATCAATTCTTATCTTATGCTGTGTTTTGAACATCATCAAGAGACATTTAAGGTGCAAGAGTCATCTGATGTTCTTAGAGTAAAGAAGGTTGCTTGCAGGCAGGTGTTAGAGGAAATTTTCAATGACAGTTTTGAAGATTTAAAAAAAATGGCGTATTAAGGTATAAAAGAGGTATTAGCAAGGTTTAGCTAATATCCTTGGATGTCTACCGCCAGTTACTTGGCCACCCTGCGCCACGAACGCGGACACAAGTGGCCAAGTTGAAGTTGGCAGTTACTCGGACACCTAAAAAAGCTCTTTCTGCCAACTTCATTACACCTATTACCCCAAAAATAGGCTACTTATTTTCCTCTTCGCCGTTATTTTTCTTCTTTAATTCCTCTAAAAGTTTGCTTATACCTTCAGGATCTAAGCTAGCTCTCTTGAGCAAGTTCGACATTCCTTCTAGATACTGATACTTTTCACGATCATCAGCTCTTTCTCTACTCAAAACATTGACCTGATCTCTTAGTGCGTTATTTTCAGAGAGTAGTCTGCTGTTGTCGATTTCAAGCTCAGATACTTTAGATGTAAGAGTAGATATCTCACTATTTTCTTTATCAATAGTTGCAGTTAGTTCCTCCTCAGAACTTTTGCGTTCTTGATAGCCTTTTAAAAGCATAGAATTCAAAGTATCAATCTTAGAATCATCTTCTTTTAGCTTTACCTTGATGCAGACATCTGTAAGATCGTGAACGATCTGCTCAATAGTCTCATTGGGAACACGTTTCTTATCAATTTCACTTAGCTAAATTTTTACATAAGCCTCATTGAATTCATTTACAAAGCGTTGCAAGGTTGAAAGAGAACCATGACCTATAGAGCGGTGGAGAATATTAGCTGTAGGATCAACTCCTGAGGCTCTTAATTTTAGGTAAAGCTCTTTAACTTCATCCTTATTGAGAGGAGCTGAATTACCAGGTGTAATAGGTGTAATGTAATCATTACACCCGTTTTTAGCCTTATTTTGAGGATTTTTCATTACACCCATTACACTTTCTGTTATTTTATGAGAGGACATTATTGCTCCTCCTCATTTTTCAACTTAGGTTTTTCAGAGCGTTGAGATTGACCTTCTAACTGTATCAGCTGGTAGTTATGGATAATTCTGTCAATTACAGCATCAGCAGCTTCTTTAGAGACTCCCATGTGTTGAAGCCAGTTAACAAGAGAAAGCTGTGAAGATAAAATAAGTTTACAGCGAAATTACTGCGCTTTGAGGTTATGTCTTTCATTTTGGGAGTAATGATGAATTTAGAAAGAAAAAATTCAGGTAAGCTGCTACAAATAAAAAATAGTGTCCGTGTAGCTGTCGCATGTACTCATTTTTAATTGACAAAGAGTGTCCGCCTAACTGGCGGTAGACAATCCTTGATTAACATGATTCTGGTGCCGTTTCGTATGAACTCACAAAAATTATGCTCAGCATAAAATTGGTTGAGATTATGCTAATATTAGCTTAAGCTTTGAGTAGTAGGTATACAGTGCACCTGTTTACTGCTTTCCAATTTTGAGATGTAAGTCGTTTTTTAGAGATATCATCTAAGTGCTGTTTACAGTTGCTAGTTTTTATAACCATCTTTTTATCTGAGGAGATCTGACAATGTCTAATGAAGCAAAAGAAATTTTAGATAGATATTGGGATCTGCTTCTTCCAGTGAAAGTAGATGATATAGCTAATAGATGTAGAATTTGCATTCGTCCTTTGGACGAATCTTTATGCCAAAATTTCAGTGGCATGGCTTCTATAGATAAAGATTCAGGTGATAAAGTTATTTATTATAATCCAAATGAATCTGCAAACAGACAGCGATTTACTATAGCTCATGAGTTAGGACATCATGTGCTTGGACATACCATGTATGGAGATATGTTTAGAGACAATTTTAAAGATGGTATTTATCATCCTGAAGAAGTTGCTGCCAACTCGTTTGCGGCTGAAATCTTAATGCCTTCTAGAGCTGTATTAAGATTAGCAGGCTCTAAAGGTTTTAAAACAGAATATGATCTTGCAGTTTTGTTTAATGTTTCCATTGATGCGGTTCACTGGAAACTTGTCAACTTAGGAATTATTGATAATGGAAGATAGCAATCGAGTAAAACCAAAAGAGTGGCTCGCTGATAGCCCAAAAGAAAAAGTAATTAAACAGAATGATGATAGTTCAGCATATCTAGAGCGTTATAAATGTGATCTTTGAGAAAGAAGACTTGGAAGATATGCTCTGTTTGTCTTTTTCATGTCAGGATCAACCGTCTTCTTTTACTATGGATTAACTGAACGAATCGAGATTATTTCTAAATTGTCTGAGTTTTTGAATAATAGCTCAACTCAAAGCTATTCAACAATGAATAGCACTGACTTTATAATCTATCCAGTAGTTATTTGCACGCTGTTTTTGAGTATAGGTCTAACTCTTGCTTTAACCTTATTGAGGGCTACATATAGACATCCTACTGATAGAAATCTTGCTAAGAATGATAACAATAAATCTGTTGTAGAAATAGCTACTCCTGTAGCGAAGGCTGTTGCTGAAGCTTGCAAATCTGTTTTGAAATAAAATGAAATCGACTATGGCTTTGCCAAAGTTAAGTTAGATTTGTTTTTAAAATTTCATTTGTTGTGGAAAATTATGCTCTGTCTTAGCTTAGCAGTGTTAAAAGCCACAGTTTTAAATTGTAAAGAGAGCTTGAGATTGTAGCTCTCCTTGAAGATGATTGCTATGCAAAGCTTGAGTCTTTAATTTACCTAGCGATGCAGTGAGGTTGGACGTTCCTTGTTTAAAGTAGGTCGTGTTTCGGGAGTTTTAGATTTTTTTAAGCATTCAAGTTCTTCACTTAAAAAGCGATAAAATACAGTAGGATCTCTGTTGTCATTAAATTTATCTGATATTCTTGCATCCATCTTATTCGTTGAAATTGCAGATTCGAGCTCATCCTCATATTGATCGTAGATTGTTTTTACAGCATCAATTGCCATTTGTATTTTTTCCTTTTCTTCATCTTGCTCGGTTTTGTATAGTTCATAGTAAAGATTGGCAAGTACTTCATCAAAAGAAGTGTAGGATTCGAATCTAGATAATATAGGATGTTCTGCTACTATCGTGTGTATTTTGTCATAAAAATTTTCCCCTCGATATTGCTCTACGATACCAATTAAAATTTCAATTTCATTCTTATTTTTCATATTATTATCCACATGTTAAAAATAAACGATTCATATTAGCATGCTCTTTTTCTAATATAGATGAGATAATTAAAGATACTTTCTCATACCACAAATAATCAGAGACTTATCTGTGTCTTCTACAGGCTGATTTCTTTTGACTGTTTTCCATTGATGCTTTTTTTTCTAATTCATTTAGCTTGAATTTTAGTCTGGCAATAAGCTCATCAATTGAAATAACATCATTTAATAGACCTAATGCTGCTAAGTTTGGAAATTCTTCAAGCATAATGTCTAAAGCTTTATTTACGGTATGATATTTCAGCTCTTGTGCTCTTGAAATTGCTCTTTTAATTTCTTCTATGGACATATTTTCTCCTTGTCTTTAAAAATCACATTACTTTAATTCGATGTGGATACCTTTAATTAGATTTGGAGTAACCTTTACTTCAAATCCTTGTACAAACTTTATCTGAACGTCATTTTGTTTTCGCAGTTTTACTATTAAATCTAGAATAGAATCTTTGATTTCATTTCTTGCATCAGAAAGTTCACAGCAGTGTTCTTCACCTTTGCTATTCATCAGCGTAAGCTTAATTACCTTGATGTTAGCTTCAGCGTCTATCTTTAAACGCTCATCATTGGATTTATCAATCTGCTTCTGAGTCTTTTCTGCGTTAGATGCCAGATTAGGAGCTGTAGATTGAGAATGAGGTTTATCATTTGATTTTTCAGTAGATGATAGTGATAGTCCTGGAAGCTCCTTTAATAAGCTAGATGATTCATTCTGTTTTGTCTCATTTTTCTTTTTTTCAATAAGAGCTCTTAAGCCAGGAATTGCGCCACGATCAAAAACCTTTCCTTCAGCCTTGAATTTACGGATCACTTCTAAGGTAACCTGTTTATCTTTACGGTATAGTTTAATTAACTCATAGCCAGCACGTGGAGAACGGCTAATTACATTTTCTTTAAATAGAGAGATTAGTTCCTTATCGTCGGAAGCGTCGAGCTCAGCAAATGATGTCATCTGAGACACCCAGTAAAGACTCTTGCCGAATGTTTTGGCAAGACCTTCTCGTTTTAATTCGGGAAGATCAGGGTGCTCTTTCTCATAGCTACTCTTGTATTTCATAATCGCATCAGATATTTCAAATCCAGTTAAATCTACTCGCTGGATATTTTCAGTTAATTGATCTGCATAAATATCAGAGTCATGAGAATAGTCTTTGACGATAGCATCAATAGTATTAACAAGTTTTTCTTGAGAATTAAAAGTACCCTTTGCAATCTCAGATTGTTGCTGTTTTTGAATAAGCAGTGTAGCTCTGTATCTTCTTTCACCAGAGACGATGATGTAACAGTCTTCGATTACTGGTTTTGAATAATCATCATCAACATGAGCTGGTCTTACGATGATTGGATTCTGTAAACCTTGAGAACGAATAGAAGTTGCTAGAGCTTCAATTGAATCATCTGATTGGACTGCATTATAAGTATATGCCTCAGAGCTACTGTGTGCATCAAAACCTTTGTTCTGTAAAGAGCGAACCTGTGGTCTTTTCATTATTTTGTCCAAAGGAATTGCTTGTATAGCTTTTTGCGATGTATTAGTAATATTCATAAAGAATCTCTAATTACCTTGTATTATATCTTATAACTAATAATAGTTTTTTTTATTCAAACAGTCAAGAATGAATTTTGACCTACCATAGCCATGGCTAAAATTTTTTATGCACTTTACATACTGGAGAAAAAGTCGTATTAATGATAAATAATAATTATAATGTTTATTAGATGAATGGAGGCTTTATGGACCTAAAAGAAGTAGTCTGTTCAAACGTAAGAAAGTGTTTGGATGCTCAGGGTATTAGTTATTCTCAGCTCACTCGACTGAGCAATGGTAAGATAAGTTCTCATTATATTAATGCCTTGCGCCACAATAAAGCTGACCTATCATTAAGTAAATTAGAGATGATCGCAAAGGTTCTTAACGTTGATGTAAATGATCTTTTGGATCCTAATCTTGAGTACAAAAGAACCGATTGCGCTTTAGCTCATCAATTCAAGACTCGTAAGGTATTACTTAATGATGATCAATATTCAACTGCTAAATCATGGGAAGTTCAAAATCGAAAGCGTATCAATGAAGCTCGTTACTATCAGTATTTTAAGTTGAAAATCTTAAGCACTAGTCAATATCGTGGCCGTCTTAGTTGCAAGTTCATTCATTTGAGTTTAATCTTTACTGAAGCAGGTAAGGTTTTATAAAGTTAAACTGTCTGCTACATTATCAAGTTTGTTTGATGATTCACATATTAGTTGTTTAATGAAAAGATCTGTCTTTATATCGATTATGGATGTATCTAATGGAATTGGATAATGTTGATGATTTAAAAAATTCTAGCTTTGCTACTAGATTAAAATACATTAGAAGTTTTAGGAATATCAAACAGATCGATATTGTTAGAGCATTAAACATCACGCCTGCTCTTTATTCATCTTGGGAAAAGGGCAGTCACCTTCCACGTTCCTACAATTTCTCAAGATTAGCTCAGTTCTTAAATGTACCTGTTGAGCTTCTGGTCAAAGGACCTAAAGATGGCGTGAGTCTTGAGCAGTGCTTGTCTAAAGACAATTCTATGTGCTTGCTGCCGTTAGTTAATCCAAAAGATCTTAATCTTGAAGCAGATCTTCCTTCTGTACTGGCAAAAGCTCCTAAAGAGAATTTTAATCTCTTATCAGGTCTTCAATCTTATTATTCATCAGGGAAGATTTTTCTCTTTAACGTAGCCGATGACAGTATGGCTAGATTGTCAGGCAGATCTTTAAATCCTGGCATGCAGGCTGTTATCGTTAATGAGCCTAATGTGCAGACATATCTAAATAAGCCCGTCTTATTAGCTACAGATGACTCTGAAAGTGCCATTATTCGTGAAGTTTCAATTGAACAGCCTTATATCATCTTAAAATCTTGGAATAAAGATTATGATGAGCAAAAGTTAGATTTAACCAAAAGAAAAGTTAATATCTTTGGATACGTAGCTATGGTCTTTTGCAAATTCTATGATGAAAATACTGAGTCTGACGAGTTTTGTTCTGATGTGCTTTTAGACAAGGAAGATAATTAGCTTTTCAAGGTTGCCTGAATCTTAACTGTATATTTTTAGTGAGAAAAGCTATTGTAGTGTACAATAAGCTATATACTCTAAACTTTAGATGCAAGACAAGGTATCTTAAAAGTAGGGCAATCCTCTTTTCAATCATTAAAAGATGGTGCTGCTTTTAAACTTCATACTTGTAACCAGTAGGTCACAGCCAACATTATCTGTCGGCATCTGATGTGATGACATTGGTTTAAAGCTGTTGATAAACCTTGATTTAGGGCTTTTAATCAAACTTACAAACAAACATACAAAGATAACTCTTTACGTGGCTTAAATGAGTACTGAAGATAACAAGAAACAGGGCCTTACAGATGAGGCTGCTACAGTCGATCTCTTTAATATCAATAAACATTTAGATGGTTTATCAAGATTCATTAAAGCCTGTAACACTCCAATGACAATCTCCATTCAAGGTTCATGGGGCTCAGGTAAGACCTCTATCATGAAGATGGTAGAGCATGAAATTGAAAAGAATGTCATTCCTGTATTCTTTAATACCTGGCAGTTCTCTCATTTTGATCTTGGTAACTCTTTAGCCTTTTCAATGATTAAGGTGCTTTTAAATAAGCTTCACGATAATGACGAGAATTTTATTAAGCGCTTTTCCTTATTATGCGGTAATGCCTTAACTACAGCTTTAAAGGCTGTATCAATTTACAACTGCAATATAGATATCAATAAGTGTAAAGAAAATACTCCTGACTACAATTACGCAGAGCAGATTGAAAATCTTCATAAACACTTTCAAGAGGTAGTAGACCGTGCTTGTGAAAGAGAACATAAAGATAGGGTAGTGATTTTTGTTGATGATTTGGATAGATTGGTTCCATCTAAAGTAGTTGAGTTACTTGAAGTATTAAAGTTGTTCCTAGATTGTAAGCAGTGTGTCTTTGTGCTGGCAATTGATTATGAGGTAGTAATCAGAGGTGCAATTAAAAAGTACGGTTTTGCCTCATATAACTCTGAAAAAATCGATGAAAAAGAAAGCAATCGAGAGTATGAAAAGTGGAAGTCCTTCTTTGATAAGATCATCCAGGTACCATTTAAAGTACCTGTAGCCATTTATGATATTAAGAACTACTTAAAGGATGGTTTTAACTAGATTAACCTTAAGATTGATGATAACGATTTACAAGATTACATCGATCTCTGTGCAAGCTCTATAGGTTCTAACCCAAGATCATTAAAAAGACTGTTAAATGCCTTTTTACTGCTTACCTTCATAGGTGAAGGTTCGATCGATCTCAATAACAAGGATAAGGGTAAACTGCTGTTTGCTGCACTGTGTTTACAGCAATATAATGAGAAGATCTACAACCTCATTGTGTCTCATTGTAAATGCGATCTGAATGATGAGGCACAAGTTGATGGCTGTGTGTCTAAATTATATGAGTTGCTTATTAAGCTTAATAATAACAGCAAAACTGCAAAAATAAATAAACAATACAGAATTGAACTTTCAGACCATGATCTTGAATCACTAAAAAGATCCTTTTATTCAAATTTCCTAGATGTTGCTAGGATCGAGATCCCAGAAACTAATGATATTGAATTAACTGATAAAAGTGATATTTCTGAGTCGTCGTCTCATGATAGTAGTAATTTGAATGATGTCAATGAGCATGAAAATGATGAGTTTGTTACAGAAATCAGTGAAGACAATAAGAAAGCATTAAAGCAGTTCATTGAAACTTTAGCTTTATCAAGTACTACAGCTTCTGATTCTCAAGGTAGTGACTATAGCAGTCAATATGCAGGCAAATACACTGATGCTCAGATGAAATTTATTCCAATGTGGAATGAGTTTATTAAGGTTGCCTACAAGAATACTGATTTTGCAAAAGCGTTTAAGAGAATTAAAGCTCAACCTTGCAGTTGGGTAGAATTAGGCGCTGGAATGAGCAAAATTGGTAAAATCTACATCAACTTATCTCCTTCTATGAAATCTGTAAGAGTCTCTTTTTCAAAGAAGGTAGATTGTAAGGAATGGAAGAATATTCTTGAAGATCAAGATACCATCGTTAAGAAGTTTGATGGTAATGCCTTATTTGAATGCATAGGCAAAGGTGCTACTGAGATTAACCAGATTACTAGATTCTTTAATCGTGTTAACTTTGACAACTTAGCAGCTGAAGAAAACGTGTTAGCTGAAATTGCTAAATACATTGTAGCTCTGAGAAATGTTGTGATTGGATATTTAAAGTAGACTACAAAAGCTTATGTGTTTGAGTTAGCATCGTTACTGAACCTAGAACACAACAAGTTAATTGTTTGTAATCTCTGAGATCCCTTAAGAGACGCAATAGTTTTTGACGTGAAATTACGCGATTGATTTTTTATGAGATCAGTGTACGAGTCACAACTATTAGAACGAAAACAACAAGATTAAGTTTTTATCTGTAAAGTCTATTGCTTTATGAACATCTAAAATATGCTCGATATGATTTTACTTGGATGTTCAAATATATTTGTTCCGCTTCCTAACCATGGTGGTAAAGGGGAAAGTAGCTTAGATTAAGGCTCTAACCGTGTTCTAGTTTCAATTATTTACTCAGAAATACGCGCGGAGATACGTCTTTTCTCCAATATCAAAGCTATTTGCTAATAATTAGCAAATTATTAAAAGCCTTGAGCATCCCAATTGTTCCGAACAGTTTAACAATTCTATAGTCTTATACTTAACAAAAGTATTAAGTGTATTTAATTTAAAAACGATGCCCTCTCATTTGCTGAGTTGTAAAACTCTTTTATATCAATTTTATTGATATATTCGAATAATTGATATGTCAATAAAATTGACATATATCAATTTTATTGACATGTACCAGTATTTGATAAAATAAATTAGTATTTATATATGTATATCTTAAATTTGTGCTAAAATAAATTTGTTTCATGATTAAAATTGAGGGGGTATAAAATTGCTCATAAGAAATACTAAATATAAAGCAATGATATTATTTATCGTCATTTGGAATGCAGGACTTTTTATATATAGCTACATTAATCTCATAAATTCTATATTTTATTTTGCTATTCTTAATGTTGCTGTTTGTTTTGCTGTTCTGTTGTGTTTTTGTGGACAATTGAGATTTAATTTGTCAAAACCAAAAGCTTTCGCTTTTTATCGTCGACTTAGATTATTAAAGAGATTTAATTCCATGCTTGGATTGTTTCGTTACATTATTTTAGGTACAGAATTCTTGGCCACGGTTTTATTACAGTTATTTTTGTTTTACATGTAACTATTGAATTCTGTATTGACTTTACAGAACGAGTACTTGTATCAAACAAATTAGTTGCCACACTAATTTTGTTCTTTAAAAATGTGATTAAGAGATCATACTTATTGAATTAAACTTCAATGATCCAAGATGTTAGAGTGTCATTATATCAAAGATATGTTATATCAGCTGACGGACAGAATATCAGAGCTACAAGACAGACCAAGAAAGGTAATGATGCCCGTAAGAGTACAGGTTATGATTTGGTTAGCCTATATTCAACCAAGTAAGGTTTAACCATATCTCAGAGAGCTGTAGATAAGAAGAACCATGAAGCAGAAGCTATCCTTGAGATGATAGCAACTTTAAACCTTAGAAACTGTATTTTCACCTGGGATGCTATCAATACTAGAGCTACAACCTTAGAGGCTGTAGTAGTAAAAGGATTAGCAGACTTCTTAGTCTGCCTTAAAGCTAACCAGGGTGAACTCTTTGATGTAATTGAAGAAGCATTCAGTAGGTTAGATGTAGATAAGTTTCAAGGTGAAGTTCTATCCTCATCTAGAACCAGTACTGAGCATGGCAGAATTGAAACTAAAGAGATTTCTATTCTCAATGCTGAAGATATCTTAAGCACAGAGTTGAAAAGAAAATGGCCTCATGTTCATTCTGTAATCAGAGTAAAAACCAGCAGAATCTATAAAAGCTCTGGTGTTCAGACTGAAGACAGAGAAGACAGATACTTTATCAGCTCTATTACACCTGATGGCTTAGATGATTCTTTTGCATCTACTATGCAAGATATCATTCTCTCAAGAGGCAGATTGAAAGTCGTCACTGGGGTGATTGATGTAGTCTTTGGTCAGGATGCACTACCCTTAAGAAATAAAGAGTACATTGAGAACTCAACTGTCTACACCAAGATTGCCTGCAATGTATTAATCTACATTAGAGATCATGTAACTTACTACAATGGTAAGCCCTGGTCTTTTGAAAGCTTACAGATTTTAGCTAGAAAAGCTCAAACCAACTTCATATTCCTAAAAGCATTCTTTACTAAAGATATGTCAGAAATAGAGAACGATGAAAGATTCATTGGAATCTTTTACAAAGAGCCTGAACCTACAGGTAATGATGTACCTGATAACCTTGAAGTTACAGGTTATGAGAACCAAGTAGATGACAGCTTCATGCTAACTAATCTAGTAAGACGAAGTAGCAAGATTAAAAGCAAAAGAAAACTCCGTTAGAGTTTGATTTCTGAATCACATTGTTAAAGAACGTCTTTGTTGGTAACAACTGAGGCTTTTGGTCGTGGCTTAATAAAATAAGCCTCAACACAAGGTAGATAAATCTGCCTAAAACTGGTTAAAAACAGGCTACAACATCATTGTGAACACGAACTGTGCGTGTTGGTATCATATGTTATAGTCAGATATAAATGTTGTGAGATTATATTTCAATCTTTATCAAATGGAGGATAGTCATGGTTAATGAGATAATCTGTTTGGATCATTTAAATTCTTTATGTGACAATTTGGAAGATAACAATAATTTTTTCAAGATTAGTTATATTTTTAATGAAACTAAAGTTCGTTGTTATTATTCTCGTTCAATAAATGGTTTGCCATCATTTCAGCTTGTTATCTTCAATGGCGAAAATTACTATTTCAAACCGATTAATTTAAATTCAGATCAAAGTGATTTTGATAATAAATATTTAGACTCCATTAAGAAAGATTTGCTCAAAAGTATCTTAGTTAACGGGACTCTAGAGTCATTTTATAACATTTTGCGCAAAAATCTGAATACAAGTAATTTAAATAAAAGTAATACTAAAAAATATGCTATTTAAACGATATAGACCTTAGTATGGCTGTTGGTTTTATGAAAAAGAACAGAATAGGCAAAATTAAACCTTTCTTTTCTCATTTAGCTAAAAGAAAGATGAGTTTAAAACAATTTCAATTAGTAAAAAAATCTCTTTTTATTTCAAAAGAAGACCTTAATATAATCAGGCTAAAAGGATTCACTATTTATACGACCTACGATATTAAAAGATCCAAAAATTTTTCTAAGGCTTTTGAAAATTTAATAAAATAAACTAAAGTGTTCTGTATAGTTATTTTGAATAAGAATAATAGAGGCTGTATGTCTACTGTTTCATTGTAATCATAATCTTGTCACTTTAAAATCAAGTTCGTTACTTGATATAGTTTTGTTTACGAAGTTTTTATATGTCTGATAATTTGAATTTAAATGTTCAATTTAATTTATTTTTAGATAGTATTTTTTCAATATATTCAAATCTGCTTAATATTGAAGGTAAAGATATCTCATTTTTAAATAATGATCATAGAGATGATATAGATTCTGTCATGAGCAAAGAATTTGTTCGTATTGCAGATAGAATGATGTATTCAAATCTAAACATTTTTTTTCATATTTATTTAAAGATATGCGATAAGTTAAAAAGACAAGAAAAAATTTCTGAAGCTGAAAATTATTTGTTTAGTAAAATAAATTCAATTAACATTTATCATTACACTTCTATGTTTAATTTTCAGAACATCCTAAAGTCAAGGCAGTTGTGGTTTAGTTCGTTTGATTCAATGAATGATTCTGAAGAAGGAAAATTCTTAAAAAATTACATTCATGAAGTTTACTTTAGAGATAAATTTAAGACAGCTGAAGACGTTCCTAGTCTCAAAAAATTGGAGGAATATGAAAAAAAATTGTATTCAATTTCTTTTTCTACAGAAGCTGATGATTCCTCTCAATGGGATAGGTATGGTGATAAAGGCTGTGGTGTTTGCATCGTATTTTCTTTTATAGCATTCTCTCAATTTTTTTATAATCAATTCCGTTTTTTTGAAACTTCTCCAATTTTGTATTTTTCTTACTTGGATAAATTAGAACATAACTTTCTTTTAGATTGTCAAATTGCATCAGTTTTTAACTATATTAGTAAACCAGAAACTCTTATAGAAGAATTATCTCACTATGCAATTTTTGTCAAAAACCAAACATTTTTTCATGAATCAGAATTAAGACTAACAGTGGATTCTAGCAAGTTTGAGCAAGAAAAAATAATTAATGCTATACCAGCAAATCTATATAAAATTGATAGTAATAAATTCAAGCTTAATTTATTAAATTGGTGCAAGTTTAAACGTTTAGATATTAATCCTTTTGTATCTCTCTTTGACAAAATTATCATAGGTCCATGCTGTAAAACATCTGCTGGTGATATTAAAAAAATCCTTAAAAACCATGGAATAAAGACTGTAGCTGTTGAAAAGTCAAATTCAACATTGGTAAATAAGTATTGATAGGAACAATATGAAAGTTTGGTATATTAGACAGAAACATGAAACTTTAAGTAGTGTTAAGAGTCTTTATTTATTCGTATTTAATCTATTTACTAAAAAAAAGACTTTCTTTTCAAAACAAATTGTCCTCTTCAATAAGTTTTCTCTGAGAATTAAAACTTATAAAAACTACCCATTTTATGACTCAAAGTTTAAGTCTTACAGATCTTTTTCAAAAAAAATAAATAAAGCAATTTCTATTTCAAGTAAAAGAATAATGCTCTGGATAGATCACTCTTTAGGTGGAGGTACTCAAAGCTACTCCTATAATAAATTTGAAGAATATAATGACGAATACGTAATTATTAGATTACAGTATTTCCACTTATACCGTAGTTTTGTCATTTCTTTTCCAAATGGTGAATTTTTTACAGGGTTTACCTTGTCTTTTAATGAAGTAAAATCTTTATTTGAAAAACTGAACATCAATAAGATCGTTTTAAACAGCCTTGTAGCTTACAGAAATATAAATGAAGTTTTAGCTTTTGTTCATGAATTACACCTAACTAACAATAATATTGATGTTACCTATAATGTTCATGACTTCTTTTTTATCTGCCCAAATTGCAATTTGATTTCAGCTGATAATAAGTTCTGTGGTTTTGACACAGATATTAGCTGTGAAGACTGTGTTAATAAATATCAATCATTAATGCCTGAGTATGAATTCAAGCTATTTTATGATGAATTTATAAATATTTCAGATTGGAGAAAAATGTGGCAAAAATCATTGTTAGAAGATGTCTCAGAAGTAGTTTGTTTTTCAAAGTCTTCATGTGAAATAGTGAATAAATTCTATCCTGCAATTTCTTCAAAATTAAGGTTTGTGCCTCATGTTGTACGTCCTTTAAGACAAGTTAAGGTAAACACTCATGATAGTGTTAATATTGCTGTTTTAGGTAAAGTAGATACGATTCCAAAGGGAAAAGAATTTATTGAGCTACTGTCTTGTTCAATTGATAAATTCAATAAAGAACTAGATATTTTGTGTTTAAATAAAGAAATAAATAATTCTAAATGCCTAAATCAAAACAATAGCTCTGATAAGCAGATCAATATTGAATTTGAATTAAATAAAAAAGTTCAACTATTTTGTATTGGAGATTATGTAAATGCGCCTCAGAATATGACAGTAACAGGTGCTTATAAAAGAGAAGAGTTGCCAAATATCATAGAACAGCATAATGTTGATTTAATCTTAATACCTTCAATATGGGCTGAAACATTCTCATATACAACCAGTGAAGCAATTGCTATGAATGTTCCTGTAGCTTGTTTTAATCTTGGAGGTCAGGCAGATCAAGTCTCAGTTTATCCTAAGGGACTCATTTTAGAATTATCTGATAGTTCTGATATTGTACTTGATAAGATCTTATATTTTCTAAGTAAGTTAAGCTGATTATTGGTATAATTTACAAAATTTCAAAGTTACTTAAGATCTTACAGAATACCTAAATACTTAAATGAATAAATTCCTTGTCATAGCTCATGTTTACTACCACGATTTGTGGAACTTACTAGATAACTGTATTCAAAATCTGCCTAAAGATTCATTTGATCTTATTGTTACTACAACAAGTAACATTGATGAGCTCTCATCTAAAGTAAAAGAACACTATCCTAAGGCTAAAGTTGAGCTATGTGAAAATAGAGGATATGACATTTGGCCTTTTATTAAAGCATTAAAGACAGTAAATCTTGATGAATACGAGTTTTTAATTAAGATTCATACTAAAAGAGATATGGGCAAGATTGTTGCCATTATTGATAATAAATATTTCTTTAGAGGTCAGTACTGGAGAAATATGCTGCTATCATTCATATCTTCAAAAGAGAATTTTTACAAATGTCTAGAAGCGTTTAAAGATCCTTCTGTAGGTATGATTAACAATCATAGACTCTTTGATAAAACAAGAGAAACTACAGATAATCCTCATTTAGTTTATTGCCTTAATGAGGCAAGAAAACTCTTGTCTGAAGTAGGAATTACGGCAAAGCCTTATGATGAAGTAGAATATGTCGCAGGTACCATGTTTATCTGCAGAGCTACTATCTTTAAGCCTCTTCAAGAAATGAATTTTGATGTAAATCAATTTGCTGTTGTAAACAGAAAAAATGAGAATGATTTAGCTCATGTAATGGAAAGAGTCTTCGGTTGGTTGGTTACTTCACAAGGATATTCAATTACAGATCCTTACAGTACATTCAACGAGTCTTTTAGATTTTTCTTTCATTCAACAACAAGCTATTTCTTATCCTTTAAATTAAGACATCGATGGTTTTCTAAGTTTGTAAGGTTCTTTTCTAGGATTGAAGATAAATCAGATAACGGTTACTTAGTCCTGTTTAAATGTTTGAAAATAAGATTACCAAAACAAAATAATAAGTAATCAAGAAAATGATGTTATTGTAATCTAGATTGTTTGGTCTATGAACTTAGGCTTTAGCTTAAGTAAAAAGAATTCTTGATATTGGAGAATTATGCTTTCAATTATTATTCCTACAATGCAAAAAAATCTTGAAGTTCTAAATAAATTGTTGTTAGAACTTGATGGTGATGATTCTGTAGGGGAAATTCTAGTTATTGATAATTCATGCAAAGGTTTTAAGACTGATTTAAAAAAGGTCAAAGTTTTTGCTCAAAAAGAGAATCTATTTGTAAATCCAGCCTGGAATTTAGGTATTAAGTTATCTTCAAAAGAAATTCCTTTCTTTGGCATTTTAAATGATGATATTATTTTTCCTAAGAATCTTTTTAAAGCTGTAGATAAGTTCTTATCAATTTCTGATGAATCAGTAGGTTTAGCTGGTATTGACTGTGCAACTAATACCCCTAAGAGTGAATTTGATTCTTATCCAAAAGATACAGATATTAAGTTTGAAAAGTCAGATAAGATGGCTGGCTTTTGGGGATCTGCTTACTTTGGTAAAAAAGAGAACTATTTTGAAATACCAAATGAAATAAAGGTATTCTATGGTGATCATTTCCTTTTTAGAAGAAATCAGCAGGCAGGTAGACAAAACTATTTAATCACTAACCTTAAGGTTAAACACTTAGAGTCTTTGACATCTCATAGCTCAAAGTTTATTAAGAAACTTTTTAAGTCTGATAGAAAATATTGCATTAAGTATGATGGTGTTGAGCATCAGCATCTGACATTCTTACAAAGAATTTTCTCTTTAACTTATTATCATGAGCATTATGTGCTATGTCTTTTAGGTTTAAAGATGAAGTTTAAAGTTCATAAAAAGTAATTGAGTTTTAGTTGTGTTCAAGTATAGCTCCAGACTTTCTAGTTTTGTTTTTTATTTATCTCAAAGTAAAGATAAAATGAGTTTTAAGAAGACTTTTTTGACAGTATTTATAGCTTATCTTTTGCTATTTCCAGTATATCTACTTTCAATCTATCTTTATGATCCTAGCCATATTTTTAGAAATCCAGGCAATTTGTTTGCTAAAAGTATGAGATTGCAAGCAAGATCATATCTAAATGAAAATACAAATGTTTCTGGAATTATCATTGGATCAAGCATGCTTGAGAACACTTCATCTGTAGAGGCTAGTAAAAAGTTATTTCCAGATACTGATAACTTGTTCCTTAATCTTTCTTTAGAGGGGTCATCCTTTATAGAGCGCAAGTTAGTTCTAAACTATGCTTTTTCAGGTCACGATATCAAAAAAGTAATATATTCTATCGACTTAGACCCTCTTCATTTTGCTCCCAAAACAAACGATGATTGGCAAAAGCTATATGATAGAAATCCTTTTAATGATTTTCTTATTTACTTTAGAAAGGAGCCTTTGCAGTGCCTGTTAACCTTGTCTAAAAGCAAAACTTGTATTGGCTCAAAAGTAGGATTGGATAGACCAACAGCTTGGATTATTGATCCAAAATATGCAAACAGTTTTAGTGGACTATGCTCATGGCCTATAAAGTCAAAAATTCTTCTAAAAGACAGTTTGTATAATTATCAAAAATCAATAGCCATAAATAGTTATAATCTTGCATACCAAATCAAATATACTGAGGATAATGTTTTCTCACTTACTGATAAGCACAATAAAACAGAGTTCTATTTTGTAGAGCCACCATATTCTGCTCTGTACTATAAAATTAAGTTATCAGCTGCAAAAAATGAGTATGATTGGACACGTAATTTCTTAAAATATTTCGTCTCTGAATGTGATAAAAGATCAAACTGTCATTTATATGGATTTGATGATCAAGCATTTGTTTCAGATTTAAAGAATTATAAAGATCCTTTGCATTATTCTGATAAAATTAATTCTTTAATGATTGATTCCATAGCAAATCAAGAGAATGAGATCAATGCGAATAATCTCAATGATTACTTAGAAATATCTGAGTCAATTGTAGAGAATTTTGATATTGAAAACGTGAAAAAAGAACTTTCAACATGTATGAATTAGAAGTTCTGTCAAATTTACTACAATAGTCATCTATGAGAACTGGCTATGTTTTGTGATAGCGCTGATAAAAAGGAATAGAATTTACTAATGGTCTTTGCAAGTTTACCTTTCATTTTTTTTATTTTTCCTCTCTTTTTAATAACCGATCTTTTATCTAAAAGAAAAAACTTTATCAGAAATTTATGTCTTATTGCAGTAAGTCTGTTCTTTTACTCGTTTGATGGTGACCATAGTTCCTTTAAGGTTCTTTTGTGTTATGGTTTTCTTAATTACATATTTGGATATATTCTTGAAGTATCTAAATCTAAAAGTGAAGTTTGCAAAAGATTATTACTAATAATATTTGTTGCAATAAATATCTTAGCTCTCATCTTTTATAAATATGCCTATTGGATAGTATCTCTTCTTCAAGACAGTGGAGTTGTTGAGAACATAAACTTTAAGCACAGAGCTTTGCCTTTAGGAATCAGTTTCTTTACCTTCCATGCTGTAAGCTACCTTATTGATATAAGCCGCGGTGAGTTAAACGGTAAAAGTAAGTTTATAAACTTTTTAACTTACTTCTTTATGTTTCCACATCTAATCGCTGGACCTATTGTTAGATTCATGCAAGTAACCGATGATTTAGATAATAGAACCTATGATTCAAACCTATTTAACTATGGTCTATACAGATTTATTTTAGGTGTAAATAAAAAGATCTTGATTGCAAATTCAGTAGCTCCTATGGCTGATCTTGCTTTTGCATACAACATTACAGATATTTCAATGTTAGATGCTTGGTTAGGAGCTATTGCCTATATGTTGCAGATCTACTTTGATTTCTCTGCATACTCAGATATGGCAATTGGACTTGCTGCTATGGCAGGGTTCAGATTCTCTGAAAACTTCATGAGTCCATATAAGAGTAGATCCATAAAAGAGTTTTGGAGAAGATGGCATATCTCGTTATCCTCATGGTTAAGGGATTATGTATATATACCATTAGGTGGCTCTAGAGTAAGAACAAGTCGTATTTACTTTAATCTAATTACTGTATTCTTCTTGTGCGGTTTATGGCACGGAGCTAATTTTACCTTTGTGGTGTGGGGCCTTTATAATGGTATTTTCTTAATCTTAGAAAGGCTTTTTTTAGGAAAAGTACTTGAGAGAATTCCTTCATTATTGACTCATCTGTACGCAGTATTGGTTGTCTTGATTGGCTGGGTTATTTTCAGAGCAGATAACCTTACGCAGGCTGTTGATTACTTATCAGTGATGTTTGGAATTAGCAATTCTGGTAATGCAAGCATCTGCTCATACAAAGTACTTAACTATATCGCTTTTGTTGTTGGTATCGTAATTTCATTTATAACATTAAAGAAATTTGATTCTTCAAATTCAAAAGAAGCATCAATTAGTACACTTACATACAGTATTAATTCAGCGCTGTTTGTTCTGTCTATTCTTGTAATGTATTTTGGTGCGCAAAATCCATTCATTTACTTTAATTTCTAGGTTTGAAACAAGATGAAGATAATTAGAATTTTTCTACTTTTTATAATCTTTTTTATTCCTGTATCAGGTATCATTACCACCCCAAGTGATCTTGTTTTAAAAGGTGAAAACAGAAATATTACCGCTTTTCCTGAATTTGGAACAACTCTTTTCTTTACTAATTTGAAAAATTATGTAACTGACAGAATTTTTTATAAGGTTAAATTTGAAGAAAAGTTTTTTCCTCTTTATAAGAAATATTTTACATTCTTTAAATTTGATAAAAGCGAGATTTCCATTGAAGGAAGAGATGGATGGTTGTTTTTTTCTGATAGTTTGTCATCAAATTCATATCGGCAACATAGTTTTTTGTTAGATAAAATAGTTTACAACAAGTTTTTGTTTAATAGAAAACTGCCTTATTTAAAAGAAATTTCTTCATTTTCAAAAGGAAAGTTTTTTTATGTTGTTGGTCCTGATAAACACGGTATTTATCCTGAATTTATGGATCAACACTATGGTAAACCTGGTCATTACAGATTATTTTCTGATTTTATGAGTGTGTTTGAAAGTAACGGATTTGTAGTAATTGATCCTTTTGAAGCGATACGTTCTTATAAAAGTAATCTAATAAAACAATCTTTATACTATACTGATGATACACATTGGAATTTAGCAGGTGCTAAGGTTGCTTTTGATTATTTAATGCCTAAGATTGTAAATGATTACAAGCCTTATGACTATGAGTTAACGTTCTTCAAACATAAAAATGGTGATCTTGTAAGAAACATTATACAGCCTAAAAATGATTTTTTAGATGATGTTCAAACTACTCGAGAAAATCTTCCAATAATTCAAATTTATGACATCAATTCAGATAAGCTCATTTATGACTCAAAATTGAAATTTGATTTACCAGATTTTGGTACAGTTGTGGTTAACGATTCGGCTCGAGATGATAGAACTGTTCTTCTTTTATCTGACTCTTTTGGACATGCATTAAAAGGCTATTTATCTGACTATTTCAATAAGGTTGTTCATTGTTATGGATTTAATCAAGATCCTAAAAAGATAGAACAAGTTATTAAGAAATATAATCCTGACATCGTGCTTTTTGTAAATGTTGAAAGAAATTTTGCATTTTAGCTGGTGGAATAATGATTAATTTCAAAATGGAAGTTGGTTATTATTTAATTGAGGAACTCTAATTATTTTATTAGGTTCCTCAATACTACTTCTTGTTAATTATTTTTAACGTAATCTAATATATACTCTCCAACATATGCTCCACCTAACTTAGTGTAGTGTATTTGATCTAAAAATATTCCTGTTTTATTTTTATGCAATATATATCCATTATCAGTGATTAAAGGGATATTTCTATCGATGAATTTGGCATTCAATAGCTCATTACACATTTCTTTTAGTTCTTTATTTATTATTTCAGTTTCCTTATCTCTAAAATTTCTGTTATTGTTGATTGAATTTGTATTCATAACTATTTCAAAAAATTTATTGCTTTGAGATAGATTTGCGCGAACTACTTGGCTTTTTGTTGGTTTATAAGCGTTTCCGACAATATAAAACTTTAGATTAGGATGTAACAAGATCTGCTCTTTAAGGTCAGTTTTTACAACTGATAAATACTCTTCAAATGAATTAGAGTTTTCTTCTAGTTTTTTATCAGTGCAATATGTCTTGTACAATATTTCCCATCTTCCACAAATTACAACTTTATCTCCATCTTGTAACTTGTTTAATGTTGTTTTATATAGATTATAATAGTTAATTTTATCCTCTAATTTATTAAAAAATATTGCTTTTAGTTTAGCAAAATTTTCTCCATAGCTCATCATTGCTGCATGACCAAGGAAATAAATTGGAGTTTTATTTTCATTTATTAAATACCATAGGTAATGTCCAACATTTGAATCTCCTACAAAGAATATTTTTGGAGTTTCTGACTGAAGCCCGTAGTGCCAAACAATCTCGTTACCTTCTTTAAAGGCAATTGATGGTGTGTACTCTTTTGGTAGTTTTTTATCTTCAGGTTCTTGCACAACAAAATTTTGCAAGTAGTTCTTTCCATCTACGTGATGGAAATAAAAGTATGACACTGCACACAATAAAAAGAGACTGATTGTTACCCTATAGTCAACCTTTCTTTTTTCTGTAAAGATGTAAGATAAAGCAGTAAAGATAAGGATAACCAAGATAACTATTGAGCAGCTTAATACTGTATCTGTGTAACCACATCTTA
>ERZ1035032.577-NODE-577-length-28473-cov-5.762862_pt1 | contig 28473 bp, 52 predicted proteins | sample MGYA00520693_ERZ1035032 | MGnify/ENA primary metagenome ERZ1035032 (study PRJEB33766, sample SAMN09781740) | gut metagenome | biome: gut microbiome | host: Homo sapiens | place: Madagascar | study: EMG produced TPA metagenomics assembly of the PRJNA485056 data set... | reverse complement strand
GTTATAGAATACATTGTTAGAACTAAAAAGTCAATAGTTAGAACTAAAAAGTTATAAGAAATATCTTTAAGGTTATACGTGAACATTTCTTTACAGTAAAATAATGTTAAAAAATGTTGTAAAAATCCCCTAGCATTATAAATACCAGGGGACTATTTACAGTTGGTTGATTTTTGATTTTATATCGGCAATCCTGCGGTCAACCGTCCTAGTTGACACAGATAACCGGGTTGCTATTTCGCTGATAGATTTGCCTTTAGACAACATATCAAACGTTATCTCTTCATCTTCCGTGAAATTACTTCTAAGTTTGTAATCATCAAGCTTAGGCTGGGTAAGTTTGTGTAATTTCACGGATCACATCACGACTCCTTAATTGCTAGTTCCTTGGAATCAGTTCTTTTGAGAATGATAAGCTGCCTGTCTACATCTGGTATCTTCCAACCATCAACAGACTCCGAGTCATCTACGATGATAGGAAGGGTAGTAGCGTATTTCTTTTGAAATGCTTTGCAAACATCCATTTCGATTAAGATTTTTGCTCCATGATTAAGGTTTCTAGCGTATGGCTCACCATTTACGCAGAAGTCGCACGTTTCCTCCAGATCGCCATTAACAAGCTGTCTGAAAAATCTTACTTGGCAATACTCTAAATACTCGTTTACTTTGCTTTCCAGAAGTTCATGCTTGCGGATATTGAAGCGTTTCAACAAGTCGAGTTGTGCCTGTGTATCTGCAATTAACTGCTCGTTCTTTCGGCGCTCGATGTTAAGCTCTGCAACCCTTGCGTCAATCTTGGTATTGATTTCGGTTTTTGCAAGCTCTGCTTTTAAGCTAGACAGCTGGTGCTGAAGGCTGTTTTCCTCTGCCTTGAGCTGTGCAAACGTTGCATTTGCAGTATTTGCTTCTAACTGGTTTTCGAGTTTTTCTATTTCTGCTGATCTGGTTTTTGCTGCCTCGTCTGGCTCTGCTGGAGGTGTAGTGGATATAGCTTTTTTCTGCGCAATTAAGTATTCAACAGTTCTGGATTTTTCGCCTGATTCTTCTCGAAGGGTAGAAAGCTCTGCATCTGCAGCATTGAACTTTTTACGCAAAGCGTCAATAGCTTCTTTGCATTTCATTCCATCGTCTGTAATTTCTTGCAGCTTTTCTTTCTTCGATTCTTCAAAATGTTTTTGCATTTCATCCTGCTGATCGGAGGGATACTCGCGCTTGCAATACGGACAAATCAGCAAATTTTCGTCAAACTGCATATCTTTATTGCTTTTCCAGTCACTCGAAAGCTTCAAACGCTTAGCTTCAAGATTTCGAATTTCAGAGTCAATCTGGTGCAATTCATGCTCTTTGGCATTAGAATTGCTATCTGATAGGAAAAGCTCTTCCTTTGCTGCCGTAATCTGAGAGTCTAAATCGGCAATTCTTTTTCTATTTTCGGCATTAGCGTCATCAGCAGCTTTTAATTGTTCCTGCTTCAGCTCATAAATTCGTGTCTGAATTGCACGCTGCTCATCAAATGCTTTCTGCACATCGGCTTGTTTGCTCTGGTTATCTTTGATCTTGCTTTCAATATCTGCAATCTGGCTGTTTATCAAGGCTTCATCAATGGCGATTTTTTGCTTTTCCACCTCATCAATGCGGCTTGGATATTCTTTGCGAATATCAAGCAGTCCTTTAGTGCCATTCCTTCCGCGTCTACCGTTCAGCATGGTGTTGAATTTTGATTTTAACTCGTCGACACTGCCATCATCCAACAGTGGGAGAAGAGGGGAGAACTCCGGAAAACGTTCGCAAACCTCTGCATTGGAACACGTTCCAAAGGTGGATTCTAAGATTGATCTACATTCAGCAGCGCTCTTTGACAAGAGTGTTTTAGCATTGATCAAGTTCGAAAGCGCGCTCACAGGAACCAATTCCTCTGCAATAAAATCTTCGTAGTCACACTTCTTTTTCGGAATATCATTGATGTAATAATCAATGACGTTACCTGTGAAGTCGCCCTTTTTATTGTAGTTCTGGCGAGAAACCTTTTTAAACGTCTTGTTGGAACCATTAAGCTCTACGGTCATTTCGGCCGTAACCTCAACGTCATTGATCTCGTTGCCTGATTTATCGTGTGGCCTGATTCCAGTGATTTCTTCACCATTCTCACCCCTGCAATTCAGTATCCAAAAAATAGCCCTCTTAACTGTGCTTTTTCCGGATTCGTTACATCCAGATACCTCTGTCTTATCGTATAGATCTGTGTCTATAGCTTTTCCATTGTAAAAACTGCAAAAATTATCTAGCTTTAAATGCTTAATTCTCATCATTTTTCCTCTTTTCTTCGTCATCGGTTTCATTTGCACTTGATGCAGCACACAAAGCAACTGCAAGCACACCAGTAATTCCGCCAAATAATAGTCCTACTATTAAACCAATTAAAAAATCCATACTATTCATCCCTTCCGCTCACAGAATCTATCTCAAATGAAAATCCGGTTCTATCTTCAAGCTCTTTCATAAAACGTTCAATGTCTCCGTCGTATTCCTTTGAGAATTTGTCAACATAGTCCATTGTCTTTTGGATTCGCTTTGCAATTGCCTCAGCCTTCCAATTAGGACAAGTATCTGCCAAAGCAAGTCCAAACGATGTTAATATGATGCTATATATGTTGTCCACAGCATCTTTGTTTGCTTTCTGGTAATATTTGTCATAGAGCTTGCGATCAACGTCTCGTGCAATATTTTCTTTTAACAAAGCAATTCTTATGCTTTCTTCCGCACCTGTGATTCGCTGTTCTACGGCTTTGTTTCCTTTTTTTGCTTCTCTTTCAGCCCGTCTCCTTTGTGCCCGTGTCATCTGCGTGCTCCTTCCTATATACTTATTTCAAACTCTGGCAAGCAAGGTTGCTTGCCAGTTGAGCTGATTCCTTGAATCTTTTGAATTTCTTTTTGCTTCGTCAAAACTGTTGCATACGTTCTTAAAAAGTTACTCTGGACCACCGTTTCAAGATCTGTTTGTTCTGTTTTAGCCCATTTTTCTAAATTACCAGGGCTTCCAACGGCTCTTTGAACACATGATGGAAGCTTTTCAAATTCCTCTTCTGCATGATATGTACTATTGGAAGCAGCAGTGCGAACCATAGCCCATGCTTCCAAACCTGTTGGAATTTCTGGTTGGTTTAATAATGCTATTTTTTCAACAATTTGTCCTATTGTCGGGGCGAATCCTTTACTCTCTGTGAGGATATAGGCTCTCAGTGCTGCATCAACCTGTGAATATGTGTAGTCTGATAGCAGCCTAGCCCAGATTTGAGCAGTAGCATCAATATCTGCGACTTTATAATTTGGATATGCTACAGTCATCACTAGCATTATTTTTTTTGCGTCATTCTCAGTCATTGGATATGCTGCCTAAAATGGCATCGAACTGTGAGCGCTGTGGATTTTGCAGCTTTCTTTCAAATGCTTTTTCTGCTCTTAATGGAAAAATGCCTATCCAACAGTTATCAGTGGACTGATTAAGCAACTGAATCTTTAAATTCTTGTCTCCGTGAGATAGGGATTCAAGCTTAATCATTGCTCTTTCAAGAGCTTTTGAAGTCAGTGGTTTCTTTATCTTTGTTCTCATCGAAGCATAGTCACTTAATGCCTCGTCAAGTTCTGGATCATCTGAATACTTTCCAGATGCCTTTGCAGTAACGGTAAGTGCCTTTGTGTCATCGTATAATTCCTGCATGGTTCTTGCCACTTCTTCATAGCCTAGTCCGTGCAATGCTTTAATCGTATTTATTACGTTTTCTTCATACGGCTTGCTTTTGACTTTTGCTATCAATTCTTTCTTTGTCATTCTCATCATTCCTTTCTGATTCGTTAAATGCCAGATAACACATGATTCCGCAATCCTGCATTATTTCTTCGCTCATTCTTCCTCTGTTCGGGTCCAATTCGTCCAGAAATACGCCATTGATACAACTGTGTCCAATGTCTCGTTCAAGCTTCGCACGCGCTGCAAACACCTCTGGGAAGTCTTTTCTAATCTTGTTCCAATAGCCCATGCCGCCTTTTACACAGCCAATACAGTTGTTGTTATTGTAGCCCATATCGTACATTACAGGGCGCTTTATACCCAAACGATCAGCAAAAGCATGGCAATCTTGCTTAGACATTTTCTCCCTAATAAGCGGAAATTTATGCTTAAATTCAGGAAAATTTTGTACCATTTGCCTAGCTCTATGTTTCTCGTTCAAGTCCATTCCCCATACATACGTTAATTGGTATTGCAAATGCTCATTTTCCCACTTTTTACGAACTGCTTTCTTTAACATTCCTGTACAAGGCGCTCCATTCTTAGAGTTTATGAATCTGAATTTTCTAGCTACATCTTCCACACAGTTAAACTCGGAAGATTTTAAAATTGTTACTTTCTTTCCAATGATTTTTTCTACATCGTGTATAAACCTCAGACTGTCTGGGTGCTGATCAGCGATATCTATATATATCCATTCGTCAACATCCTTTTCCAAATATCCAGCAACAAAACTAGAGATTCCTGCTGATAACCAGCGCACTTTGTATTTTTGCATAACACCACGCTACAAATGCATGTATCGTGGATCATAATTCGTTTGCTATCAATTGCGTGTGCAGCGTTTCCACTGCACACCTTTTCAGCCACGGTGTTTAAATTTTCTGATACGCCACCACGGATCACTGCGCATCAACCCGGTTTACCGGGCATTCGTTATTCCTTTCTTCTTATATCTGTAATCAGTACATCATCTGTGTATATTAAGATACCATCTGTGTCTATCGGGACGCCATTTACGTCTGTCGGCTCAACAAATACTGCGCCATCTGCAACAACAATTTTATTTTTGCAACAGGGGCACATTACGCATTTATTGTAGTAACTTTTGTGTTCACAGGAGACTAGTTTGTTAAAAAACACATCAGCTTCTCCGTAACTTAGATTTGCATTGCATTCAGGGCAAGTTATTACGTTTTCTGCTTCAACAATCCTGACCATCTGTTCCCTTTCTTAAGCGCTTTTTCTGGCGGTCAACCTTTGATTCTATTATTCTTTCAACAAAATCTCTGCCACCAAAAATCATGATGATTTGAGTCAACATGATAATAACGTCAGCAGTTTCTTCAAAAATATCTGCTCTGGCTTTTGCCAGGTCTGTGTCAGGCGTTGGATTTACATTTCCACCCTCCAGCTGAATTGTCTTGCGGCGATGTTTAAGCAGTGCTTTTATCAGCTCGCTCATTTCTTCGATCGCCTGGTCGATTTGTTTATCCGCTCCGTAAGTATCAATACATTCCTGTAGTACTTCTGGATGCTCCGTTGTTGGCAATCCTGTTGTTTCATATATTTTCAAGTACTCTCGATTTTCCGCCATTCCAATAAGTGCCATGTAAAAAGTGGCAATAAAACTATCAATATCTTCCTCAAGCTTAAATTGCGAATCGTCATACATTTTGTCACTAAATGCTTCATCATTCATCGTTGATGCCTCAGAATCGCCGTATGATTTGTTAAGATTCCGTGCAAGCTCCATAAGTGGAATTTCGCGTTCAAAATCCCTGTACCATACTTCACCATCTTTTATAAATACACAATTGCGTATCAATGTTAAGATGCCTGACGGATTATCAAAAATTGTTTTAACCATATTTTTACACCTCTCTAGCCTTAATTAGTTTTCCTGCCAAGTTGTAATCGTATCCAGAATTTTCTTCTTTTCTGTTCATGTAGTCGCAGAACTCCTGGCATTCTTCTTTAGTTGTGAAGAATGTATGCCACAAGTTTTCTTCTAATTCTTTGAAATCTTTGTTGTGATCCACTATTGTATCTGCACTATGACCATCTGTGTCGAAATACCCATCTGAGATTGCTTTGTACCAGCCTATAATCTTTCCGCTAGTGTCGCTAAGCATATATAGCAGATTTTCTTTCGGCTGATATGTTTTCTTACGTTCTCCGCATTTGCAATCATCGTCTACCACGTTTCCAGATGGTAATGTCACTTTGATTTTTCTGTATTTATCGCACTTGTCACATTTCTTTTTGTACTTGTAGCTCCAATTTGCTGACCACATAACAGTCTTAAATTGTTCCATTAACTCTTTCAGCCTAGCTCGTCCAGCTTTGGCTCCAGCCTTTTTCATTGCGCTTTTACACTCTGCTTTCTTTCTCTCATAATCTTCCTTTATGGATTCAAAATTCTCCTTGATCTCCTGTAATTTTTTGTTTTCCTCACGCAGCTTTTCAAGTTCGTCCTTAACTTCCTTTTTTACAGATTCTCGAAGCTCGTTTTTAAGTTCTTCGATTTTTACTTCAAACTCGCTCGGCCCGAAATAATCTTCGTCATCCATGTAATACATATTATTTGACCTCCTTTACAAGCTCTAATACTGCACAAATTACTGTTTCTTTTATGATGTTGTGAATGGACTTTCTATTTTCGCCTACCAGAACCAACTCATGCTTGATTGTATCATCATAATAACAACCGTCTCTGCATGTCCATTTCCCATTATGCAGTTCCACATCATATCCTTTGCTCTTCGATGCCTCCCCTCTTGCAGACCATCCAGCTCCCGTTTTTACAAAATAGCACGGATAGCTCACGAAAGGGTTTTTATATACTTTCATTCTCTTTCTCCTCTCTCGGAAGAACATATTCTTTGCTATCCGTAAAAATAATATTTTCTGGCTGCTCCTTGCGTACCTCTCCGTTCTCGTACTCTACAATTAATTCCGCGTTCACGTCTATTTCTCCTTCCAGTAGAGTCTTTGTCCGCACTGATCACAATATTTTGTTGCGTTTGGGATGCACGCAATGAGATAACTGCAAGATTTGCATTTGTAAACTCCATTTGCTGTGATCTTGATTGGCTTCATTGGAATTTGTTTTTTGATTGCTTTAATCGCAATTTCACATGTAGCCTCATGCTTAAAATACTCAATCGCTTGCGCTTTTAATCCATCTTTCCAACACTGCTTTCCCAACTCGTTTTCTGCCTCTCCGATATCCTTCAAAATGTCAAATGCCTCATCGGAATCCAACTCAAATTTAAATTTAATTTGTTCAGCCATTTTCTCATTCCTCCTTATACACTAAAACAGATCACCGGCGTATGTTTTTTAATTACCTTGATAGCCGTTTTAAGTGCGTATTCATTTCTAAAATGTTCCATTGCCTCGTCCTGTAGCCCACAATTTTGAAATTTGATTGCAATTTCCCCTTCTACTTTGCTGAGTCCCTTCAATGCGCAAATCGCCTTATCTAAATCCACGGTAATTCTCATTTGCTCACTCATTTTCTTTCTATTATTTGGCCTCCTCCCAGTCAATCTTCTGACCACAATCTGAGCAATATGATGATTTCTTTGCAATACTTATGCCACTCCATACTGTGTTTCCGCAGCACGGGCATTCCCACACCTCACACTCGATTTTTCTCCATGTGTGCGGTTGATCGCCTCTGTTTTCATGGACGACAGACTTGTGAGTTGCTTTAACTGGTGGCTGAGAAAGCTGCTCCTTTAAGCATTCTACTGCTGTTTCGTAAGCATTTTTTTCTTTCGCAAGCTGCAAAGTTGTTAGAAAACTGCTATCACTAACTTGGTGCTTTCTACATTCCAATTCATGGTTAAAATAATCAATAGACTCCTTGACGTGTTCGTTGTACTTATTCATCTTTTAAATATTTTCTCCTTTCTTCTTGATCCGAAATGTCAGCAAAACGATATGTAGAAAAAGTATTTGCATCCATTGCTGTCCAACTGCTTCTACCCAAACTAAAAACAGTTACAAGATTGCCTTGTGCTGCGGCAAAGTGAGCTTTGATCCAGTGACCATTCATAGAATCTCTTACTAAAATTTTAGTATCTACAGGAACCTTATTCCAATCAATCTTTCCTAGCTCGCAAGGGCTTTCAGCCCAATGTATAAAGGCTTCATCACAAGAATATTTTGTATGAGCGAATTTACAATGCCTGCATTCCTTATGGCATTCAGCTATTTGCTCATTTATCAGAGCCGGATGTATTCCTGTTTTGAATAGAATTTCCATTATTTCTTCTGAATACTTTTCTCTATTTGTCATGCTATCTCCTTATGCGAATTTAAGCTGTTTTGCAATTGCTTCTATTACATTTACCGTGACACCGTTTCCTGCCTGCTTGTATAGCTGACTGTCAGAATTGACAAATGCTGCCTTTTCGAAATATTCATCTGTCCATCCTTGCAATCTAAAACACTCTTTCGGTGTCAATTTTCTGATTGCTATGTAGCACTGATATTTTTCATACCAGACAGCATATATGGTTAATTCATCAGAAATTTTCACAAACATGCCTGGTCTGGTTAAGACATATTCCCTGCTTACTGGAATGTTTTGAAGTTTTAAGGCAACACCACTATCGTGTGTAGATGCTTTTAGACATCTAAAGCAGTCTTCATATACTCCACGATAGAACTCTGGTGAAACTCCAGTATAAACTCCACCAATAGGGCTTATACTCGTGGCAATTCCATGCCTGTCTTGCGAAGTTAAAGTAAACATTGGCTCGCCATTCTCTTTAAAGCGTCTTCCATTCTGGCGCTTTTCTGCACGATCTGGAGTGAGAACTGGAATTGCAACACCACTTGTCTCGGCTTTGTGGTTTGAAACACCTTTATTGTATCTAGCTTGCAAACATCTTGCTTTTTCTGTCAATTCTATTCCCTGATAACTCAAATCTACAAAGCAAGGCAAAGCTCCAGCAATTCCTTCTTGATCAAAAACTTGTGTGTTTCTTCTGAATCCGTCTCGATGACCAATTATTGAAATACTATTTTCTCTGTCTGCTCTTTCGACAGGAAATATTTCTGCGGCACTTCGTCCTCTAAGATGTCCGATAATGAAGCACCTTTCTCTGTTCTGTGGGACTCCGAAATCTTTGGAATTGAGCACCTGCCATTCTGCATCATACCCCCCCTGCTCCATTTCAATGAGCAATCTGGCGAAATCCCATCCTCCATTAACGCTAAGCAGATTTTTAACGTTCTCAATGAAAAGGTAAGTGGGTTTATTTTCTTCTTCGAGCTGTCCGATAAGGTACATAACTCTGAAAAACAGGCTTGAACGGTTTCCTTGAAATCCAAGCTGTTTTCCTGCGACGGAGATGTCTTGACAGTTGTGAACGATTGCCCCGTTTGCAATGTAAGATTCATCTTCTTCAACGCTAAGGTTATATACTGTTTCGTATTGATCAGATTCTGTTGGCTGATACAATTTTCTGCAAACATATCTTCCACGATAATATCCTTTAACCGATTTGTTAGAGATTCTAAAAGTGTAGGTGTCTCTTCGTTTGCATTCCCTTTCTTCAATAGTGCACTTTGAATCTCTTTTAGTATAATAGACAGCTGGCACAGGTTTTCCCAATCGCTGTGCAATAATGCACATACCAAGAATGACTGCTGCACTGGTGGATGTTGCTTCTTCTTTGTCGTTTCTGCCATTTCTTGACATGTATCCGTTATAAAAGTATTCAGCCTTTTCTCGTGACAAGCACAGTGCTTCTCTTGGTATTCGTTTTCCGTATGCATATTCCCCGAATATACCAAGGTATTCGTATAGTTGGTTATTGCACACATGATACTTCCCGCAAGCCCTTTCTTCAGTGTAAGTTCCATGTAAGTTTGCTTCTGACAGTCGGTGTTCAAATTCTTCTCGTTTTTTATCACTGACTGCAAACACAATCCTTCCCCCTCGTGGTCTATCTTGTCTGCGAACTCTCCACCCATCAGCAATATAGCGTCCGATAATCCACCAGATCTCTTTGCTGTATTTGTTTGGTTCTTCATCAGGCAACACCATTGTGGAGTAATAGCTATCATTGAGTCCCTTGACTGGTTTGAACTCAATCGGTTCGGATGCGCGAGTGACATAATACGGGTGTTCTGCTGTTGTGCCAGTTGGCAAGATGCCAAATCCGTTGACGTTCCAGATTCTTGCGTTGTCTCTCTGCATAACTGAGGTAACTGTTTTCCATCTTCCCTTGTGAGTAAGCACTCTATCTCCGACAGATACGTTTTCAATTGGTATATATCCTTTTTCTGTAAGAATATAAGTTCCTCGAACGAAGCAAGGGAATCCGAAGCACCAGCAGTCTGCTTTTGGAATGTCTCCGGCATACACTCTTCTAATGTCATTTGCATACCATTCTCCATTTCTGTATTCCTCCTTCAATATTTCTTTTTGCCGCTGTTTCAGTGGCATTTTGCCCAGGAACTCTCTCTGTTCCTGGGTGAGCAGGTGCATCGAGGTATAGCTTGCAGTCGCGAACTTGTCAAACTCGCAAAAGCCGACGCATTCATGCCCTGCTAATTCCATTCCTCTACGGAACCCTCCGATTCCTGCGAAAAAATCAATAAATTTCATTTTTACCTCATAATGTTATAAAAGAATCAAACCCCACAAAAGTATCAGTGAGATAATCCACAATGTTCCAAATAATGTTCTGGTCCTTTTGGGTCCTATGTAGTGCAGAAGCTGGGCTAAAAGCATAACCACACATAAAGCAATCTTAATTATTTGCATAATATTCAACTCCTCTCATTCTTTACGTTTTACAAAGGATTTGCATTCTGTATTCAACAAGCATCCATAATCACGACCTATGGTATAGCTCGGTATCTCGTATCCATTCTCACAAACGCGACAATATCCTCCGCATTTGTATTTACTATTTACAGATTTTTCTGCTTTAAACTGATTCAGTTTATCTTCAAGATTTGCATTTGCGTTTTTAAGCTCTGTGTTCTCTCTGATCAGGCCATCGTATTTGTTTCGACTCATTATTTTGAACATTCGTGCCACCTCACCCCATAATATTTAAGACTATGATTGCTATGTTGCACAGCAGTATAACGATAAGTGCTAAAATATTCACGATTTCAGCAGTTTTTCCGTACTTTGACGGAGATTTGTATGCAGCTCTAGCCATTATGAGCTGAACTGCAAGAAATACAAACTCAATGCATAAGATAATATGCTTAATACTCATTTATTACTCCCTTCCGATACTTCCTTATCATTTGCCTGTGCATCCTTAAAGAACGATTCAATATCAAACCACTTATTATTGATTATATTTCCAATGATTTTTAATCTTCTATCTCCAGTTACTGCGGCTCGTATATATTTTCCCTCTAAATCACTCAACTTTGTAACTCCAACTGTATCCATTATTCTGGCAATGGATTCCATTCCCGGACCATAGCCACTAAATTCTTTCGCCCCCAGATAACCGTGTCCGAGACTGTAGCCGCCAAAAATGCATCCCCAACCTGCGCCTTCAACAACGACGTCAAGCGATATGCAACCGCAATGTTCCATTGTCAGCTCCGCACCTTTGATTTGTGCGTTTCTGATTTCATAGCCTTCTTCAATAAGCTTTTCCTCTGTCCAGATTTTCATGTGTCCTCTCCTTCCAGTTTTTGTCCGCACCAAGGGCAGTACGGATATATTTTTGCTGATGCCGTAAATATCTCTGCCCTCTGGCAGTTCGGGCATACCATTTTTTTTATTTCCACAATCATCTACTTTTGACAATAGTTTCATTGGAATTTCTTTCTTATCTTCAATTTTGAAGCATTTCAGCTTTCTGCTAACAATATTGTGATTAAATTCGACTGTTGATTCTTCGTATTTACATACTCCGTACAAAAACGGGATTCCGGCCCATTTTCCATATTTATCACACGTTATTATTCCGTATGCATTTTCCTTTGGACACCAGACCGGCTGACCGACCATTTGCCGCAGTTCATTTAATGTAAGTGCCTTCAATTACTCACCTCCTGCATCGCTTAGATACTTATTTCAAGGAAGCCGGTTGCTACAGCAGTCAACCCCCCCCATAGTACTTTTTTATAATTCTTCTCCAATCTTGCGATATTCCGTGTATATTTTGTTTTCACAATAATACAGGTTATAATCGCACTGCTCGATATACCACCATCTGTCCTTGTGTCCTGCTCTTAAGTACTCTGCGCAGTAATTAGTCGATTTGTAATGGTCATCCACCATCTGGCGAAAACTCAATTCGTCAATTTCTGGCGATTCTTTGCAGTATTCCGCGATCTTATCAATCAAGTCCTCAGTAAAATTCTCTGTCACCACGAATACTACTCTAACAATTTCTTTAGAGACTCCGCCCTCAGATCTTTTTACGTGTTTCAACTGTTCAAATGTATGGAGATGGTATACAATGCGGTCAAACTGTTCTTTTAGATCCTGTCCGATATTAAGAATGGATGTGTGCAATTCTAAATGGACTGCTAATGGAACTTGTTGAAAGAAATGTTTCCACCAGCGCTCATGATTCTCATATTCCCACAGTGGATCACCGCCACCAGAAACAGAAACCCAATTGACGTTATTATCACATATTTCATTATGTAATCTGCTAAGTCCCTTAACCGTTGACTTTGGAATATTCAGGTTGTTATTCTTAACAATGCAATACGGACAGCTATAATGACAGCCAAAGTTTGTTATTACGCTTAAATATTTATCCTGCAAAATTATCTCCTTCCTCGTAATTCTCAACACTGATAAGCTCCATAAACTTGTCTCTCTGGCGCTCCGAAACCTTGTTACCCTGTTTTTCGGGCTTGACAGCGATTGTAAGGTGTTTTTCTGCGATAGCTGATAATTCCTTAGCTAACGCTTTCTTACCTTGCTGTATGCCCTCCAAATAGGTTCTGGGCTGCTTTCTGTCTCCTATAGTTCCGCTTGAACGGTTTTCACCTTGTCCACCCAGGCTAACATTACGAAGCTGATAGCCATTTTCTGCATAAAATCTGATGTAATACTTTTCCTGCTCATCAAGCTGATCAAGAGGAACATTCATGTGTTCAACCTTCCATCCATAAGGATTACTTATTGAATACAGTTTGTGCTTTCTAAGACTCAGATCTATGTGCTGTTTGTAGCCAGCCATATGGCTTGCCAATCTACTAAGTATGTGCATGGCTTGCCCGATATATGCAAACTGGAAACCGTTCTCATCCTTTCTGGTCAAAATGTAGATTCCGCTTTCATCGTTCAGCTGGGGATTGATTTTCAGCAGTCGCTTTTTGTTCTCCTGCTCTATGGCTTTTGCCTTTGCAATGTTCTTGTATTCATTCATCAACAACCTCTATTTTCTTGATATGATTATTTTCCACACTCTCTCCTCCTTCCACGCTTTTTACATATCCAACACAACCATGTGAAGCAAAATATGATTGTGTTGCTATTTGATCCGCGTTGCCAACATCAATGTGGCTTTGACAGCACTGTTCCGCTAATCTTTGAGCTGCTTCTTCACCAAATCTCCTTACACTCCAACCTTGTCCACAGATGCCACAGCGGATAAATTTGTTAACTCTAACCTGATGAGCTTCATGAAAGTGTATTTCTATTTCCGCTCGGTTAGTAGAATTTTCTTCACAAATTGGGCAGCAATAGTAGGTCGTGCTTTTGATTCGTTCAAACTTCATTTTTGCCTTCGTTTTTTCAACTCCCTTCCAAGCTCTTCTAAGCAAAAGCAGAATGCTTCACAACTCAACTTTCCTAAAGCAGAAACTGATTTTTGCAGTCCATCTTTAATTCTTTCAAGGCAACTCCCTAAATTTGTAAATTCAGTTGTCTCTGAATCTACAAATCTTTTTAATGGCTCTTCAAACGATACCAGTTGCATAGCTTGCTGATACTGCTTTGGATTCATACCATAAAGCTTCTTGAACCGCTTCTTTCTCTGTCGTTTATTCATTGCATGTACCTTCCTTACTTTCTGAACCCAGATCATATCCAGAACTTTCTCTATACACATTGAGTACGGCACTAATAATAGCTGGCTTGATGCTTTTATCGTCTGCAATCAGCACCATATTTCTGATTGTGCTGTCATTGAAGATGACTGTTTCACATACCCATTCCCCATCTCGCTCCTCAATGGCAAAACCCATAGTTGTGATTGGTTGATCTTTGTATGATATCGGGGCACGTCTTACTTTTATAAAAAAGGAAGGATATCTTGCGAACGAATTATATCTATAGATTTCCGTTATTTTCACCTCCTGATTGTGATGTGCAGCTGCTCTTCTAGCCAATCAAGCCCCTCGTTTGTGAAGTAGTATGTGGTGCTTTCCTTCGCTGTTCCGCATCTTCTGCTTTCCATATAACCTGCATCAACAAGTTTTTCAAGTTCCTCATCCTTGCCGTTAAAGTAGTTTCTAGTTGGCTTGAAATACGTCTTTCCATTGCACTTATAAAGCGTTCTCCGTGTGGCATTGTCAAGTCCGATTGTGTGACGCACCTTCTGGCGCAGTGTGCAGCAGGAATATGTGTAGCCATCCATTTTAACGGTAGAATAATCGTTCTCAGGCAACATTATCATTTGTTTACACCTCCTTCCAGTGCTGCTCAAAATCTTCTACTGTGGCTCGGAACAAAATGTGCCGTTTTTCACTAAAAATGGTAACTTCCTCTCCTTTCTTACGTTTAAACTGCCACTTTTGCTGTGGTAAGCAGCTTATCCAACATTGATCGCCAAATATATACTGGCGCCATACTTTAGGCCTGCACCATCCTTCTTTATCCATTGGATTTTTCCTCAAAGCTCAAAGGCTTCTTCCATGGCTGCTGTAAGCTCGTTTGCATTGTGAAGTGCCACTTCCGCTTCAAAAAATTTTCCTTCTTCCATTCCTTTGCTAGCTGCCTTAATAAGGAAATCATGAAGAATTACAGCTGCGTCGATACTGTAAATATTTACCAAAATGCACTTCTTATCCTTTGATGCGTAGCTTGATACTATTGACATTTTTATACCTCCGTCATAGTTTTTTCTTTAAAATAATCCTCATTGCTTACGAATTTATCAATCTTTCCATCCTTGAAAAGTACAAATTCTGCCAGAAAGTGATCGCTGTTTTGAATCATTGAGCATTCAATGTATTCCCCAGTCTCCTCATCGCATTTTTCAAACCAGTTCTCCACTCCATCATCACAGGTAGTATTTTTAAAAACAAAATACGGATACTCTTTTTCGTCAATAGACCTAATGTTACTCGCAATTTCCGAAAAACGTTTAATGATATTCTCTGGTTTTGAAGCTTCCAGATATTGGATATTCTGTTCCATAAACTTAATAATTGAATCCGCTATTAAGTCTTTGTCATTGGTAGAAAAAATGTTCTGATTAGAAAGTTCCCAACATACTCTATCTGGTGTATTATCACAATTATTAACCTTTTCATTTGTTTTTGACCATACTTTGGGGCCATAATGCGGTTCAATAATCATTAGCTTGTATCCATACGGAGTCTCGATGTAGTCTGGAATATATTTATTCGGCAGCATTTCCCATATATTGGGAGAGAAAAGCCATGAATTAGGATATTCAAAAAGCACCGTTCCCGTATAATCACTCCTTATTCCATACATTTTACTTCTGCTCATATCTTTCTCCTACTTAACCAACTCTAATGCTTGTTTTGCAAGCTTGTCAGCATAATCATTATACTTGTCACCTGAATGCGCTTTGATCTTCTTAAAGGTGATTTGAACTTTTTGCGCAGCCTCTCTTACAAATTTTACATATGACTTTGTTGCTTCTTTGTTTGCACTCCATTTTCCAAGTGACCAGTTTGCTATTCCATCATAATCATAACGTATAATAAGTCGCTTCTTATTGTTTTTGATGGCATACTCTATCGCAGCTCTAGCGCCCATGATCTCACCTGCAACGTTTCGCATACTGCGAAGGCTAGAATCAGAAAAGAAGCTCTTATTGAAGGCCTTTTCCTCTCCATTTTCCAATATTACCATGCCATAGGAGAAGCACTGGGTAGAATGATCGTAGCTTCCATCGACATAGGCAACCAAATCAGTAATCTCAATGGGCATTCGGTCATAAACTGATGTAATTTGTTCGTTAATCGCTTTCAAATATTTCTCCTCCTTCCGCTTGATTTTCTTCCCTATTCCTCTTCTGAGCTTGATTCTGTCCCCCGGTGAATGCTTTTCTCAATTTCTTCATCGGTTCGCACAACAACAAGTGGAATCTCTTTTAAAATGTTTTCTATAAGTCTCTTGAATGCAGCCTTGGCATTTTCTTCGTTCTTATAACAACCAAGCGATTCTTGTACGGTTGTAGTAGAATCCAATAGTATTTCAGTTTTTGAAACTTGGCCAATATAAATGCAAACTACATTGTCCCAGTTGTAAAAGACGTTTCTATCCTGCCTTACAATAATCATCTCAAACCTCTCCCTTCTTTTTTAGTTAAACGGTAGTCCTTCGTCTTCCACATTATCCGGAATGTTCATAAATCCTTCATATCCACCTGCAGGTGCTGGTTCTGGAGCTGGCTGTGTATTCTTTTTGCTCTCTGCGAACTCCTGCTCCTCGACAACCACATCAGTGGTATAGACCTTTTGACCGTCTCTGTTTGTGTAGCTTCCGGTCTGGATACGACCTGTGACAACGATCTTGGTTCCCTGATGCAAATACTTCTCGGCAAACTCGCCACTCTTTCCGAACGCTATACAGTTGATAAAATCTGCTGACTGTTCGCCCTGCTTGCTACCTCTGCGATCTACTGCCAATGTATATCTGGCAATTGCAAGGGGCTGTGCGCCCTGTGAGTAACGCACTTCTGGGTCACGGGTAAGTCTACCCATTAAAATTACTTTGTTCATACTGAACCTCCTTTAAAGTTTGATTCTTTTCTTTCTTCTGCCTAGTTCCCTCTGCCTTGTAAGAGTGTACATAAGCTCTTCTTCTGGTCTTATTTCCTGCTTAATCTTCAATTTAAACATTGTTCGCATAGCTATGCGAAAATCTTTTCGCTCTTTTTCTGTCATGCCAAGTTCAAAAGCAAGCGTAGGTACAATTAACTTTTCAGCCAGTAAGGTTTGCCAATTTTTCTTCACTTTGAGGTCCTTCTTTCTTTTAATACTGGAATACTCCTGCGTCCATTCTTTCATTGTATCTTTTCTCTGCATAATATCTGAATGTATAGTACTCAAGACCACATTTCTTTGCAGCTTCACTACATCCAATGTCCCCTTGTTCCCATTCCAGATATACGTCTGTAAAGTTTGGCGGAAGAATCACTCCTCTCTGGATTCCCTTCCTCTGCTCTCCGATCTCTTTCAAACGGATATTTGCGTACTTGCGAAATGTTGTATGCGACATTCCGCATTGTCTAGCTGCCTTTTTGTCTGAGAGCAATCCGAGCTTCCATTGTTCAAAGCAATCATCAAACATTGGTGGCAAAGGCTTTGGTGGCACTTTGTTACCTGTCTTGACGGTATGCCTATCGCCTCTCTTTGCAAGCTCTTCTCTTGCATATCTTTCAAAAGTCGTGACGCAAACACCTATCTTCTTTGCACCTTCTGGTCCGGTTAACTTTCCGTCCCTCCAGGCAATGTAAAGTTCCTCTGGAAGTGTAGTTTTTTTCGCAACAAAGTTTGATCTATGACCTGTTTGTTTTTTAGGTACCTTTGCTTTGGCTGCATCTTGCCAATGTAGCCAATTCTTATACATTGGGCGCTGGCTAAACTTTGAACAGTGATATCCTAACTGGATATTATGCGCACGGTTATCAGCTTCTTCCGCGGCTTCTTCTTTGCTTAGAAATACTGATCTTCCAAGCTCCGATCTCTCCCAACGATGTATGTTATTCGTATTGCTTCCGATGTCACGTTTTTTAGTTGTCGCATCAAAATGTGTGTCTGTCACGGCTATAACGATTGATTCAACAACTTCAAGTCCGTAGTTGTCGAACCCTTCGAATCCCTTTTGTTTTAACTCATAGTTGGTTAATCGGTATTCCTCTACGTGATAGACAGGAGTTCCGATCTTAATCTCATCCATTCAAATCCTCCTTTATCAGTTTTAGATCATATCCGCCTTGCATAAACTCTTTAGTGAGCTTGTGCCTGATACCATTGCCTAAGTACTGGTATATATCAAGCATGTCATCGTCAGAAAAGCTCGTCTGCAAATACTGGTTTATACTCTTTCGAGTTCTATTCCAGAATCTTACGTTCCTTACATGTTGCTGATAAACCATTGTTTTGCAAGCGTCCCTTGACACAGATTCAAGCAACTTACATTTAAGATCTTCTTCGCTCTCAATGTCAGCTATGGAAAAACCAGAACGCTGCTTGTTTAAGAGCAAGTATCCATCGCTGTTGATACTGCTACCAGGAAAGCATTTCATAAGCTTTAAAATTTCATTCAGAATCATAATCGCTCCAATCTATCTTCTGTCCGCAGTATGGACAGTGTACGCAAACTCCTGCTTCTGATTCATACCGTGTGCCACATGTCGGGCAATACCACTCGTATACATTTTCGCTTGATGCACAGATGACTGGTTCTTCTGCAATTGTTTTATGCATGTCTCTGCTTTCGAGAATGTTGTTGACTATTTCACATGCCGTTTGTAGGGGTACTACACGACAATAGGTATGTGGATATGCTGTCGTAACCATCAATTCACTATTGCTAACCAAAAGGTTTTTTATTTCATCACTTTTTGCAATGGACATTTAACAATCCTCCCAATCAATCTTCTGTCCACATTTTGAACAATAGGAAGCAAGGCAATCATTTATGATGTTTCCACATACAGAGCAGCTACATGCGTTCTTGTCTGCTAGAATAACCAGTTTTTGTGGAATCTGCTTTTTAAGAGCGCTATGTGCCTTTATGAATACAAACGCGGTTCTCATTGATTTTTCAACTGCCTTGTAGTCCTTTTTCTTCAAGGCTTGCTCAGTTGCTCTGGTGCAAGTATCAAGTTTCTTCTTTAATATCTTCAAGGCTTCTTTATTGCTCATTTGCTTTTCCTTTCTTACAGGAACGGACATGTTTCGTAATTAAACAATTGCCAAGTCTTACCTGCTTCTGCAACGTCCACATTTGCCATTCCTGCGACTTTTTTTATTCTTGTGACCATTTCCTCTGGTACTGCATTATTTGCGCTTAAATGGCAAATAATGACGTTCTGGAGTGTGTCTGTTGTATTGGCTTCTATAAAGCCTGCACACGTTTCTAGCTCCATATGCCCCTTAATGACATGCAATCGTTTACCAGTGACATCCTCTGAAATGTACTTCTTTTGGTAATTGCAAGACACCAGGATATGGCTAATATCCTTAAATCGCCACCTTACAAACTCCGTATCAGTAATGTAGAGCATTCGCTCCATCTCTGGATGCTCGATGATGAATCCATAGCACGGACACTCTGTACCGTCTGCATCGGTATGTTTGAAGTGCCCATGCACATCATTCATCGGAACTGATACAATTCTAAAATCACCATATCCACCGATATAGGAGTTATCTTCATAAGGTTTGTAGACTGGGATTCCCATTTCTTCCAGATCGCTTACTGCTTCCGAGTGATCTCTGTGTTTATGTGTGGCAACGCATCCGACAATATCAGATACCTTCCAATCGCATCCCTTTTTGATCTTCATGATCGGGATTCCTGCATCAAGAAGAAGCATCTTGCCTTTGCTATCCTTTAAAACATAGCAATTACCAGAACTGCCGCTGGCTAAACACGTTAGAATCATCTAAAAAACTCCTCTCTCAAGTTCTATGTCATTCATCCTTCCACGCTTTCAATGTGGTAACGACCATATCCACTTGTTCTTCCACTTCCAATTCCGTTTCCAAAACCTGCAAGACGAATAATATTTAATATCTGTTCCAAGGAATACGCATTCTCTGTATACTGAATGGTGAATGTTGCACTCCATCCGCTAAATCTATTCAGTCGTGCAAGTACCGGAGCGCCCTTCTTTGGCGACATAAGCTTTTCATCAATAAAATGCTCTGCAAACTTGATCGGAACCAGATTGCCCTTTGCAATGACATTTACAGCAGCGTTAAATTTTGTTGCGTAAGTGTCAATCTTGTTTTGTACAACAGCCTGTCCAAATGACTTTTTTAAGCCAAATGCCGTAATGCACGGTGCATTGTTGGTCAGTGCTTCTCTTAAACCTTCCTCTGTGAAGTCTGTAGGCTTTCCGCCATACCAGTGCATAGATGTGATCACTTCTTCCCATACATTTGTAGCTGCTGTGTCCTTAGCCTTGTTCTTTCTCTCATCGGTCAGTTTCCTAGCACTGCAATCATTCATCTTGTTAAGTACCAAATCCCCATCACCTGCAATAGTAATTCTTGCCTGCTTGATGCTTAACGGTTTCAATTCGATAACCTGTGTTTCTTCCTTCTTTGCCATAATTTGTTTTCTCCTTTTTGTTTTGGTCTAAGCTTTCGCTCGAGATGCGTCATGAACGTTGTGATGCAATGTTATGTGCTATTTTGTGCTGCTGTGTGATATGCTGTACTGTCATATGTTATTTTCTGCGGCTCATGCCGCGTCTCAAACGGAAGCTTCAAGTGTTCTGGTAACACTTGCAGACAACATGAAATGTGATGTCGTGTGTTGTGGTGTGCTGTTCTGTAGCGTTCTGTTCTGTGTTGGCAACTCATGCTGCCTGCAAATGCTACCAGTTTGTTTTGTTGGTATCCACTCGGTACGCGGCATAAACTATGTGTAGTTATGTGTGCTGTTGTGTTCTGCGTTATTTTGAACTATCCTGTACTGTTATGTTAGGCGCTGTGATCTGCTATTATGTGGTATTCTATGCTTTGTGGCTTATGCCACATACAGAATGGATACCTTTTGTTTTCGTGTTATGTTCTGCTTTTTTCTATATTATTCTGACGTTTAATGTTCTAATTTATGAGCTAGCATGAAGTAGCAAGTAATCTGTTTTTGTTCTGTAGTGTTTTGTTCTACGATGTATTGTGCTGTTTTGTTTGATATAATGCTTTTATCTTATTGAGGTTTACTTACCACCTCATGCTAGCCCATAAAATTTGCTTAACTCGAATGCTCTATGAATGATGCAATGTTATGTGCTATAATATAATGTTTTGTCATGTTTTGTGCTGTTTTGTTTTATCGTTCGGTGTTCTTTTTGTTAAGTCTTTGGCATATGAGCCATTCTTTTCTCAGATGGTGCATACCGTTACACCATCCATAGAACACTCGAATTAAGCATTGAAACTGTTTAGACGGCTATCTTGTCGATTTCTTCAAATACGCTCTCTAACTCAGAAAGCGACTTATACCGATTTTGAAAGCTTCTCAGCTCTGCGTAAGCCCTCTGCAGCAACTTCTGATACTCGTCAGGTTGTGTTGTCGGCATATACACATTTTTCTGACTTGTGATCTGGAAGTGCCTAATAGGTGGTTTGTTGTCCTGCTTTGGGACAACCACCAAGAACTGAATAAGCTGTCTTGCCTGCTGCAAGCGATATTTCTCTGCCGCTATGCTATCGTTCCATTCAAAGCACTTATGAAGCTCTGACTGCTCGTCTCTCGCTTTCTCAAGTACTTGTTCTGGCGTTATCTCTGTATCTCTTCCTATTTCGTCCAGGCACTTTGCAGCGTTGGCTTTGAAAATCCCTTCTATTCTCCATTTGATTTCATCCATAGGCTATCTCCCGATCAGGCAGACATAAAAGGTGGCAAAGCATCTTTGTTTGCTTCCTTATTCTGCTCATTTGGTTCTTCAAATGCCTGCGAATTTGCATTTTCTGAAATATCTTTCTCCATCTGTTCCTGCAAACTTTCACTTGTGTATTCTTCAAAGTCATTGTCCTCTGCTTCCTCTTTTGTATAAAGTCCCATTGCGACTTCTGGACAATTGAGTCTTGAAAAAAATGAAGCAGCACGATATCTAAGCATGAGCTGTGGCATTGTCTTCCACTTACTACCGTTCTTTGCAATCCAACCTTCATCCTTTGCCATTTGCATGTCAACTGTCATACCATCAACTCGTCTGCCGTCTTTGGTAGTCCAAGCGGTACAAGAAAAAGGCTTTCCATCTTTGTCTTTTGTTTCCTCGTACTGTAGCTCCATGTCGAATTTACGGCTATTGTTAATTCTTGCAATAAGAAACTGTGAACTCCAAGACGGTCTGCCCTGGATAGGATATAAGTTTTGCATGACCATCATTGCACTTGCACCCATTCGTTGTGCCATCTCGATGGCGATTAAACAGTTAGATGGATTCTTCTGGTATATAGCCGGAACAATTGTGGATTCAGCCAGTGCCTTTGCCATCTGCATAGCCATAATGAAATTATCGCTTGTTCCAAAAATTCCAAGACTATAATCGGTTACTCTCTTTGTCGCCTGCTGCACAGCCTGCTTTCCACTCTCTACAATTGCTGTATCTGCCATTATTCCTCACCCTCCTTGACTTCCTTGACCTTGATATCTATCTTGTTTAATAACTCACTCAATTGCTTAAATGATTTAAGTGTAAAACTGCTAAACATCACGAGTGCGATAGTGTCTTTTGCTAAATCACCTGAAAAATATGATATTTTGCCTTGTACCACTTTAAACTTCAACCCTGTCGAGAAAAGCTTGTTATCACCTTTTACAACTTCGACTGTGCCATTGTAAGGAACCGGCTGCTTTTTCTCTTCCTGCTCCGGCTCTGCATCCTCTGCACTGCCTGCGTCATTATTATTGTCGACCTTTAATACATCTAGTAATTCCTGCGCAGCGTCTCTGAGCGCTTCCAAAAAACTAAGATCATCTCTACTTTTGAAAAATCCCAATCCTGCTTCTTTGGTTTGATTGTCTTTAATAACAATCATTCCTATACGTTCTCCAGCACACATCTCAAATCTCTCACTCATAATTATTCTCCTTGTTCAATTTTATTGTTTTCTGGCACTTTTTTAAGTGTCTTGATATTGTTTCTTCCATAGGCTTCTATCCATGAAAGGTCTACCGGCTCATCTACCACTGTGACTTTTGTGCCGTTTGGAGTTACCGCTTCGTCTCCAGGCTTTAAATCTTCCTCTGCTGCAAAGCAATAGCTTCTTTTACTACCCTCGTATCGGGCTTTTACATAATTACTCATCAACTTCCTCCTTTTAATAATTTTTTACTGCTTAATTTCTTCTGCAAAGATTGATGGAGAAAAGACACAAACCAAGCGAATGCCGTAGTAAAGACTGCAATCGCAGCTTTCGGGCAGGCCTGTTTGGCTAACAATGGTAGCTGCCGAATAATGTCCATTACATCCTGTACTCCACGGAGTAAGTAACCACCAACAATACCCTTCATTTGGAATCAGACTTCTATATTTTCTGTATTCGTCAAGAGTAAGCAGCGAAACCTTGTCTTTACATGCTCTGTATTGATTCTGTCCATCAACAGACAGTAAATCCCTTTCAAATTCAATAACATTCCCCTCTCCAATTTTGTTTTCTAATTTTCTGAGGAGATCACCATTCAGATGCTGACGCAGTTCACTGATTCTCCAGTCATTTGTGTCTGGATCAAATCTTGACTCTAATCTTTCTGCAAGACACATGCAACCCGAATCAAGAACATCAAGGATTTTCCATTTTAGCCCTGCAAGTTCGAACTGATTACCTGCTTTAGGCTCAACAACATTTTTCCTTTTTGAATTACTTTCTAAGATATCTACTCTTTTCTTTAGATCATCGAACTGCTTTTGCAGTCCTTCTAATGTTGATTCAGCCATTTACTTTCCTTTCGATACAAAGATGTCGGATTTTAAGATAAAAACTGGGCGAACACCGAGGCTGCAGTTGCAACTGTAGCTGCGGATGACGCCGGACAGAAGAACAACAGCCATTGAACGATTGTATTCATGGTTTGGACTAGTCCATGCTGTACAAGTCCACCACCAATCATCCAAATCATTATTAGCAATCAAGTTGTTATACTTTCTGGCCTCGTCAAAAGTGATCGGGCGGACCTTACAAGTCAGCTCTCCATAGTCGTTCTGGCCGTCTACCGTTGTTAAACTTACGGTGTGTTCTACTAGGTTCTCGGCTCCGACTTCATTTTCGATAGTTGGCTGAATTTTAGCTTCGATGTATTTTCTAAGTCCAGATGTTTTGTAATCCGCTGTATCATCTGCAAATTTTCTGCCTTCTGCCATAAAATTTTTCGAAATAACCTTGGTTTTTCCTTCATGCTGTTCGAGGACAATATAATCATTCTCTCCAATGCAAAATATTTCTTCGGCTTTTAAGCTTTCCAGTTTAACCTTGTTACTCTGCTCTCTTTCTTCAAGCATTTTTACTAATGCTCTTGCAGTTTCAAGTTCTTTACTCATCTGTCTCCTTTCTTATAGTCGTGGTGACTTGACCAAATCGCGCACAACTCTATATTTCGAAATGTTTTCTCCATCTTTCTCGACAAAGTAGAATGCCCCATCATTCGGCTCTCTGAAACCGCTGTAGTACTTTGCATTTACCATTACCGCATCCTGCTCCTTGCAGCGGCTGCACCATTCGCGGATTTCTGCGCCGAGGTAACTTTCTCCGCTGTTCACTACAACCATTTGCTCTCTCCTTTCTCTTCTTCTCTGGTGGATTGTAGCAATCTATGAACTCGTGTAAGTCATATAAGCTGCATCCTCTAAATTTCAATGTTTCATTTTGTTTCCATAAGCGTTCTGCTCTCACACCAAATTCATCTGAAAAGCTCTGGATCAACCCTTTCATGGCTTTCTGCCTAGCTCTTTTAATTTCTGTTGCCGTCCTTCCAGACCTTGGTGCTATTGCATTCACCCTTCTGTAGATATGTCCAATCAGCTCTAACCGCTGCTCCTCTGTTAGCTTCATAGGCTTATTGGAGCTGGCGATAAATCGCCTGAATGATCTTGGCATCATACAACGCATTGTGTTTTACTCCTTTGGGAAGTGGCTTTCCCAGCTTTGTTAAGAGTTGTTCGCGTGATAAATCAAACGCTTCCTTTTCAGAAACTCTTAACACCTTCGCAATATCCTGATTGATGTCGTGACAACTTGCTGATATGTAATTAGGAAGCTCCAATGCGGAACTTGCCAGAAGATCAACCAGTAAAACAAAATCGTAATGAGATACATCTGACACAAATTGAATATCACTCTCAAAATGCTTAAGCCATTCAAGAAGTGATTCTCGTACCTCATATTTGCTGCCAACCACAAATACGGTGTTTTCCTTGTCTAGTAACTCTGCAAGTTCCTTATTCTCACCCTTTACCACTGTATTTGACAATACGTTTTCCTCAATCCAAGGTGTGATCTGATAGTCTGCAAAATCATTAAATTCTGCGTAAAAGGATTCACCGCTTGCAGATACAATTCCAATACTTATTAGAGTTGTATCTTTATGCAATCCTGTAAACTCCGCATCAAAGTACAGATTTATCATCTTCCTTCGCCCCTTCCTTTTCTTTATATTCCTCTGCCTGCTCCATTCCAATGATGTAGGCAAGCTGTTCTTCTGTTAAACATGGAAGCAGCCGTGTTGCTGTTTCAAGCAATTGCTTTTTGCTTTCCCCATGGTAAATAAAAATTGTTGATCACTCTCCTTCTTCGTTGTCTTCAATGTTGTTTGGATTGAGCATTATCATTAACAGCTTCTTCCAAGCAAATGTTTTGTTTACGGTATATCCATTTGCGGTTTGATACTGCATATGTACCACATGTGGGTACTTCGCTTTAATTACCGCGTTGACCGTTACCAGTGTTCCGTCTGGCGTTTTTACATTCAGCACAACAGTGTCGCCCTGCTTTGCTGTTTCTTTCAACAGCTCCGCGTCTCTGCTCATTTCTCCGCTCAAATGCGGCAATATTTCTCTTAGATTCATACATTTCCTTTCTATATGGCTCAGGCATTCTAGCCCAAGCCACAATTTCATAGCCAGAATCTTCAAATCCACCGTCTGGCAAATTCGCCTGGCAAGCTTCTTTTGAAACCCACCATCTAAATCTGTTCTTTGGGTCTGGTCCCCAATAATACTCATGGGTAAGTCTAGTCTCGCCCCATCTGATTGTGCACATTAGATAGCCTGCGGTCTTATCTGGCATCTTTTTAGTCATCCAGAACATCTTTTATCACCTCTCTTAATTTATATTTGCAACATTTCTTCCTTTGCTTTTTGGTAGAAATTGCGGTCTATCTCAAAACCGTATGAACTTCTGCCAAGTTCTCTTGCGGCTCTTAATGTCGTTCCGCTTCCACAACAAGGATCAATAACAACATCACCCGGATCAGTAAATGTTTCGATTATCTTTTTCAAAAGCTTCACAGGCTTCTGTGCCGGATGAATCTTAGGAATGTCTTTTCCGTCCTTCTCCCAGTTAAACCAGTTGAAAACCATATGACCAGTACCTCTGATTGTTTTTCCTTCTTCATTAAGCTGCGCTCCGTTTCTGAACTTTGGAAGTTTGTCTCTATAGAAGCAAAGTGCATATTCTGTAGCTCCAACTACTCTCATATTCGCTTTTAATACCTGCGGCGAATAGTTCTTGATGAATACCAATGGAATGTAATGAATGAATCCATGTTTTTTTGCGGCTGCAATTAAGGTTGATGTCTGCTCAAACGAGCAAAATACGATCATGCAAGGGCTGTTGCTACTTCTTCCTCTTGTTGGGCTTTTCTTATCCTCTTTTTTCATCATCTTTGAGCAAAAATGAAAGTACTCATAAAGATTGAAATTGAAATCTGAGTTAAAAGCAGCTTTTCCTGCAAGTTTACTTTCACCATTCTTGTTGTCGCCGCCCTTGTACCACATTGGGTTGCTGCCGTAGAAATTGGCTCCGACATTATAAGGTACGTCCGCAATAATCAACTGTGCTGGGCGGATTCCGTATTTTTTGTAATTCTGCATCGAGTCGCGATACAGTTCACATTTAATTTTTCTTTCCATGTTGTGCTTTCCTTTTTTTTGCTTACGATGTTGTGACTGTGTTCTCTATCCAGCCGAGCAAATAGTTGTTCTGGATACTAGAGTAGCTATTTGTTACTTCGCTCAGCTTCTGCAGAGTGCGCTTTTTCTGCTCATTCAAAAAGCGGTATGTTGTTGTTTTAGACTTTTCCTTTTTGTCTGCCATCACGCCTGCACCTCCTTCCTGCATGTTTCCATTCTTTCAATGTAGTCAATCATGTCTGCAAAGCTTTCTGCTCTGTACAAGATTGCTCTGTTTGCGTCAGCAAGTAGTGTGTATACACTATCAAACTGGAATACGTAATACTTATGCATTCCCTCGTAGTACATACAATCTTTAAGCACTACAAACTTGTTGATATCAAGCATTGTTTGTTCCTCTCTTATGTAATTTCTGCTATCATTTCTGCCTTCATCCTGGCGAACTTGTTAATAAAATGGATTTGCCCTTTGCCAGTTACAAGCGTTGTTCTTGTGATTCTGACGCTTCCATCTGGATTCACAACGGTACGCTCCTTAACTTCAAAGAGTTTCTGTTCCATTGCCTTCTGTGTCGGCATGTTTTTGCTACCGCCACATTTAATTAGGTAGTCGTTTTGACGCATCCACTCAAAGAGTCTGTTCTGTCCGATCTCGTGACCATTCTGGCAAATCAGTTTAGCCATGTCCCCGATTAGAATTGAGGTCCTGCTAGACTCCACTGCATCTGCAAAGATTTCCTTTGGCTTCATGCGCTCTGTGTCTGCAATCAGTACCTTGTTATCTGCCTTGAGCTTATCAATCTCGTTATTGGCAATCTTTAAGGCTCGTGCCATCACCTGTTCTGGTGTATTCCATGCCTTTTCCAGATCAAGGAAATACTGGCGGTACTGCTTGCCCTTGTCGGTACGCTGAATCATACAAATTTGCTTTGCCATGTCGATGGAGATTTGATAATCGTTGCAAGTTGTTGTTGGATTCTTTGGATTATTGGTATTCCTTTTTTGGAAAACCAATAAATAATCAATATTTTCAAGAAATCCATACTCACACATGCGGTCAAACCATGTAGTAAAGTTACTCTTGATCTCTAGTCCCTTATGTAGCTCTCTTGCTGATACAGTAGGTCGTTCTGACTCGTAGTTAATTCTCAAGAGTTCCATGTTCCGGCTCCTTTCTGTTAAATTTTCAATGTCCGTTTGTTTGTTACGCTTACAGTATAGTTTATTAGGAATACTTTGTCAATAGTTTTTTGATTGTTTGGCAAACTTTTTTGTTGACTTAACAAACAAAACTTGCTATAATAATAATGGAAGGAGGTGATAAGATGGAAACTACAATAGGTGAAAGAATAGCAATGGTGCGAAAAAGTCAAGGCTACACCTTAGAGAAATTTGGAGAAGCTATTGGAATAAAGAAAGGTTCAGTTAGTCTACTAGAGCGTGGTATCAATACTCCGGCTGACAGAACGATTTTTATGATTTGCAACAGATTTAGCGTAAGCGAACAATGGCTCCGCACTGGAGAAGGTGATATGTTCAAGGGTCTTACACCATCAGAAGAGATTGAATCATTTCTTGGCACGCTTGCAATAGCAGGTGACGAAAATTTCAAAAAGCGTTTAATCCTTTATCTTGCGCAAATGAAGGATTCAGA
>ERZ1035032.576-NODE-576-length-28477-cov-29.634473_pt1 | contig 28477 bp, 41 predicted proteins | sample MGYA00520693_ERZ1035032 | MGnify/ENA primary metagenome ERZ1035032 (study PRJEB33766, sample SAMN09781740) | gut metagenome | biome: gut microbiome | host: Homo sapiens | place: Madagascar | study: EMG produced TPA metagenomics assembly of the PRJNA485056 data... | reverse complement strand
TTAAAAGTTTAGTCCTGCCAAGCATCCTCATCGAGCCAAGGTTTATCGTCATCCCAATATCCTAAGCCAAAACAAGAACGTATTGCTTGCCAAATCAAGACTGACCCCTTATAAACTGCATTCACGGCTTTCTTGCCAAGATTTATAGCAGTTATCTCTTTTCCGTTTATAATAATCATAAGCCATATCTATTATTCTTCCGTGAGCATATAGTAAGTATCGGCTTCTTTTTTTTCCAAAGCTTCGTATGCAGTCTCTGTCATACAAATCATTTTAGGCATATTGGTAGTGAGTGTATTCACACTATCTTCCAGCGTACCAATACGTTCTACCGCATTGTCTAAGTTCTGCTTATTAGTAGTAGATGCCTTGCCAGCCGCCTCTGCCTTTTTTAACGCATTACTTGCATCAGTCGCAGCAGTGGTTGCTTTCTCCTTGATTTCGGTAATAGTAGATGAAAAATCGACGGAATGCTTCGTCCAATTCCTACCATCGAAATAAAGGAAGGCGATTTCATTTTCTACTACAGAGAGTTTGCTGAAGTTAGGATATTCACCTACCTCGGTAGGCAGATAGAACACCTTTGTCTTCGGAGTGCCAGGATTGGTGGTTCTTGCAGCGATACCGCCATACACCGCACCCAGCAGCAGATTATCTACCGAACCCTTGACTTGCGCCAAAGCGTCCTTGGTAGCATAAGTGGATAAATCTACCGAGATATTCACTTTAAAGGTCTCGCTGGTAGCAGTCCACGTTCCATCCGTCTTGCAGCGATAGACGGTATAGTCAGTGCCGCTGCCTACATAAGCCATCATACCCTTATCTGGGTTAGGATACGCGGTTTTCAACTCGGCTTCTGATGAATAGAAACCGCAGTTCATCTCCTTCGCCTTGCTTGCCTCACTCAGTTCCATGAGCTTTGTGACAATCAAGCCGAAATTGGTGTCGATCGTTTTTGCTACGTCACCAAATTTGCCCGTGGTAGGCGTTTTGTTTAAATGTTCCATATTCTTGCTTAATTTTGTTCTTTAATATAACTTTCAATTCTACTTATTCCAGAATAGACCCTATACCCAAATGGTACATCATTAGTTCTTCCTGCACTGTCGTATGTAAAAATTCTCACCTTCTTGTTCTCTGTATCAATAGAATATCCTACCATTCCGTCAAACGCAAAAGGTTCTATCATGTCAAACCCCTCCTTGTAGGATAAATCGTGTACTCCTGTAGCTACATGTTCAATATCAGAGAAACCACCACTTATGTCGTAAGTAAAAGCCGTAGGACAATAGTCACGGTAAATGCCAAACTCAGCATCATATCTTACTTGATACATAGCTATAATCTTTGGCGCTGTGGATAGTGAATAGAAAAGGTCGTTAACCCCATTTACTATCCATCTAATTACATTATCTACTTTTATACATTTTAGATTGACAGTCTGACCTTGGTGAACAAACAGATTTTTTTTCTCAAATAAAATATCTTGCTTGTCGGTATAACTTTTCACATAGCTTGCGTTATCCAATCTTATCATGTTGTATGCACAAAACAAATTTACCTCTGCGCCTAAATATTTGTCTTCTTCAGGGAGATTCACAACTACGTCATAGTTGATAGTTATTCCGCCATCATCACTTTTGTTTACAAACTCGAATTGTACACTAAAACCACTCAAAGACAAATCCAAGTTATATAAAAAACTTACAGAATCAAAAGAATAAGAACCATATTGACCCGCATTTTTTCTGTTTATAACAGTGTAAGGCGTATAGATATTTCCGCTGATAGATACATTTTTAAAGGAACCTCCAACAGAAGTCACATCTTTCGCTTTCAGATTTCCTTCTTCATCTATTTCAAAGTTGCCGTTCGGTGACTTGATAGACTTCATAACTCCACCTTCAGCATAGATGATGCCGCGCAAGATGATGTCTGTGAGAATGGCTCTACCGCCGTGTGTGACTACGAATTTAGCGAGATTGTTGAGTTCATCAGCAGTAGGCTCGTAATTCGGGTTATCCTTGTATTTCTGAATGGTGTAGATAGCCTGTTCGAGTGTTCCACCGCCCCAAAGGTAAGGAGAATCGTCATCATTGTAGTAGCCGCTCATACCGCCAGTTTCCTTGATCATCTTCTTGTCACGGAAGTTGCCCACCTTAAACTGCTGAGACATGACCAAACCACCGTCAATGGTTGTAGAACCTTGCGTGATAGCATCAGTAATGAACTTCATATTCTGAAACTCAGCCATCGACTTATCATTATCTGAGTAGGAAGGAGACCAAGCAGGGGCAAGCTTGCCGTAGGAAAGCATAATTTCACAGATAACGCAATTTGTACTATCCATAGAAAATACATCGTTTTCTGCGTCAGAACAAGTGATATGCAACTCATATCGCTCGAAAGATGAAGTCATATCTACATCCTGCGTTTCGCCACCGACACTTACCCTAACAGTCGTACCCTTGCCTTTGAATGAAAGCACGTATGCCTTACCAGCCAATAATGGTTGGGCAAGTTGCTGAGATAATGTTCCGCCTATCCGTACTGCCTTTCCACTTGTAGAGTCTTCGGTGTCAATCACACTTGCATTCTCCATCGTCCAATATTTCAGCTTCTCGGAGAACGTTTCCTTATCCTCAGAGATTTCAATATCTTCGGATATATCAATACTCTCATAGTCGCCGCAGAAGGACGTATTGCGCAAGAGATTACCGCTCTTGATATTCAAATCCTTCAAATCGTCCTTCTTCGCAATATCGGTGACGGGTAAGCCACCAGGCAAAGTAGAATCACTCTCGAAATTCACTGTACCTTTGAATGTTGCTTTCTTATGCTTTGAATCGTAGGTGAAATAGCCACCATCCTTGCTACCTATAAAGCTGTCGCCATAAATGTTGCAATGGAATACACCAGTTGCCGCATCATACCCCTCATCCTTAACCAGACAACCATCAAGGGAGAATGATGATATTCCCTGATACATCTTCTGACTTGGCGCATCATCTGATGTAGATGAGAGTATAATAGCTGACTGCCTGTTCGGGTCATCGCTACCTTGATAACCGAGCTGAACGATATTATCTCCAACTAAAGGTTCAGAGGTAGTTAGGGAATCCATACCTCCATTAGCTAAATTAGAAAGTACAATGTAATTCTCACCAACAGACATGACAAGTCGCCAATAATATCTCGTTTTCTTGCTTCCGTCTGCTGCTATATCAAACTGCTGACATCTCGCTTGGTCGAGTGGACGAAAATAATTAAACACCTTTTTACTTCCATCATCGCTATCTTTGGTTTCAAAATAGCATTTAAATGAGGATGGCTCTGTATTATCTTTGTCTGCTATAACTTCTCCGTTAGAGTTAAGTCTTTCGACCTTTGAACATACCATTGCAGCAGGAGTTATCGCCAACTCGCCACCTATATGGCGAAGCTCACGGATGGTAATATCTCGGAATTGAGCAGCACGTCGGATAGTGATATAATCAAACTCAGCTATTGAAGTTCCATCTTCCTTTACTTGAATCTTTGCGCCCGTCGAGTCTGTATGGTAATCTCCGAACTTGGTATTCGTGCCGTTTAAACCGAGTTGTGTGTTTCCTTTAACTTCTACATCTTCGTCTATTATCAGTTTCCTAAGCTCAGCTACTCCATCCAAAGTAATCTTCCACATGGTTTCTGCACCCAACTTAATACCCTGTTCAAAAGTAATCAATCCTTTTACTACATCATCAAATAGCTTGGAAACAAAATAACCAATACCATATTTACTGATAAGATTCCTTAATTGCGAGGTTGTATAATTTCCACCGCCCCCTGAACCAGAGCCACCTGATGCAATTATCTCCTTTACATCTTCTCTAAGCTGTGCCGTATTACCCTTGATAACTTCATTTCCTATCGTGATTTCTTGCACAAATTCAAAATCGATATTTGTGCTAATCTTTTGAACACGAGTATCAAGCTGATAGCCGTTTCCGTCATCATATACAACCTTCTGACCAATCTGTAAGCATGGATTCTTTGCTTCAAATACTTGCGGATAAGACTTAACTGAATAGTTATTCAAGTCGGAAAGCAACCTTTTTATTTCCTTCATTGCAGCATCTAAAAGCCTTTTTTGAGCATCTTCTGTATAGATACTCTCTGCCATTGCGATGTTGTAAAGTACAGTAATATTACACTTGTAAGATGGCAGACTTTCGCCTTTCGGAATTATCATATCTTTTGCATTCGTAGGTATGATAAGGTCATTATCCTCCTGATAGATAATCTCAAAATCACCAGCCAAAACTGTAAAATTAGAGCTATCAACATCGTCTGTCGTATGAGTAGATGACGCTTTTTTGTGATATGTAAGCTCAAAGCCTACATAATCACCGTTAGTGCCACGACCTGCAAGGGGAGTAGATAATGCTCCTTCGTTAAAATTCGCCTCAAAGGAGCATCCGATATTCTTGCCATTAATAAGCAAATCATCGATTACCTCAAAGTCGTACCAATAATGAGTAACACCATTATCAATAGTTGTATTAATAAGCTTCTTGCTTGCAATCTTTTCGGTAGTTGGATAAGCCAAGCGCATATACCAAACTGTAAACGTTTTATATGTCTTTACCGACCCGTCAGCATTATACGTAAGAGGTATTTTATTTCCATCTTGTAACACATATTTTTCCCTTCCTCGCACATTATACACATAAGTATTAAGCGAAGGGTATATCTGAGCAAAATTGAGTATCTTAGTAAAAAGCTGCTCATTTTTGTTCTGCCGCATATCGATAGTAGAGAACTCGTCAATAGAATAAGAAAGCTTCTTTCCGTCAATCTCCGTTATCCCACTACCTTTAGATAGTTGTAATTTTATATCCGAAGAAGAAATATTCTCTCCCTTATTGTTAACTTGTGTAATATTGCGAGTGCCACCAAATACAGCAAAGGCGTTATAGTAATCCTCCTTGCTATTATTAATAGAAGGGATACTTACATTTTCTCCGACCTTTAATGTAACGATAGGTAAATCATCACGAAGCACATTACCGATATGTATAGTTTCGTTATCGTAATCAATATGCCACTCACAATTATCTCCGATAGCATTTGTGATAGCTGTAAGTGCTGATATAAAATCGTTATCACTAAAGGACACGTTAATAGCATTCGTATTAGCTGTATCGTAATTAATTAACCATCCAGCGTTACCGAATTTAAGTTCATTATTTAAAAAATATTTGAGCTTATCGGCTATCGTAACCATTGTTCCGCAGAAATCGAAGTTGTATTGTTTTACAACTTCATTCTTTGAGTTTCTTGTACGAATAAAGAAAGGAATTTTAGAAAGAACCATCTTTGGGTGCTGAAACTCTGGCGTATATTTCCAAGACATTTCGTCGCTCTGCGTAGGCTCGTAAGATTCCAAGAGAAGAAACTGACGGGTAACTTCTCTTACTTTATCAATTTTGTATGTATGTACAATGTATGCTCCAGCAGGTAGGATAACCTTCTCAGCGCTATTCCACGAGAGGGAGATATAATCTGATTTAGATAATTCTTCCTCTCTAATAGCCGAGCTGGTTATCTCTGCTTGCATAAGCACTTTACCGTTCACATCATAGATATTAATCATAACATTTCTCTATCATTTGGATTAGACTCTGTTAATTTAAGTACAAATTTACCTTTTTTTAATCCATAATCACCAAATTGTGAGCATTGCGAATAAACAAGTTTAAAAACCCTCTTTAAGCAGGGAACTTTTAGGCAAAATTGCCCCGAATATGCAATTGTATTAAGGAAAGTTTCGTATTTGGCGAGATAATCCTCTTCCGAAGAACCTTCCAAGAAAAAAGATATACTTACATCACGTTTTGCTTTCTTTGCATACTTTTTCGTAGCAATAATGCTTTCTCCATGTTCCAATCTGCTATCATTCGTTACATAGCTTTTTACGGATGTCGGAGTTAATAATGCCTCTCTCCATCCTTTAATGAGCGTTACTCCGAAAGTATCAAGGTCAGCGTAGGCTGTATCAGCCTCGCCAACCATCTTTATAAATGCCTGATTCTTCATGCTTTAATAATTTTCCTTCATTAATTTATACATACTTGCAATATCTTCACGAATAAGAATAATTGGTGCAGTATTCTTATTTATCGCCTCCAGTTGCTCCAGCCCCTGATACTGAATATCTCTCATTTCTGAGATATTATTTGCTGTCTGTTCTGCGAAGATACACAAAGAAGAAATATCAACAGATATTTGCTTTCTTGTCTCATTACCCACCTCGATAGCAGACTGAACAGCATAGCCGATACCGATAAGGCTGCTCGCTTGGTCTGCGGTGATAGCTTCGATACCCTTGCCCGTTGCTGTCTGTTGAGACTGAGAGCTTTCGCCAGTATAGCCAGTAATCTTTGCGATTTCATCACGTCTCTTCAAACCTTCATCAACTATCTTTTGATATCGCGCCTGAAAATCCTCAACATCCTGTGAACTGAATTTGCCTTCTTTTTCGTCAATCTTCTTTGCCCATTCTTCGTATAGTTTTTTAAGGTCGCCATTTATTAAATCCTCCATTGAATAGCTAAGTAATGCTCTTTGCATATCTTCTTTGAAATCATCGGCAAAATCAGAAGCAGCTTTATCCATATCCATAAGATTACTAATGAAGTTATCCTTCATACTATCAAATGAAATTTGAGTGATAGATTCTTGCCATTTTTCTGTAAGTTCATCGAGGTTACCTGCAAGGTCAGCATAATCTTCGAGCTTATTAAGAACACTCTCTCCGTAAGCAGAACGACCTTTATATATCTTGCCTGTCTTGCGGATAGTATCTACTAAATCTTGGTCAGATAAGAGCTTTTTCATTTCTTCAGGAGTAAGAGATGTTATATCTCCGTTAAAGTCGCTCTTTACGTTCTGACGGATTCGATTCATCTGTTCATTGTTAAAACCTCGCCAATAACTATTCCAAGAATGATGACTACCCCAATAGTTCATCTGCTGCTTTGCAATCTCCATTACATTGGAATTGTAAGTTTTCTGTTGGTTAATGGCTTCCTTGTAAGCCTTTGTTGACTCTTTGCCGTATGTGCTCGACATTGTATCTTTTAGCTTATCAATAGACTTTAGTAAGCGATTATTACTTTCTGTTAAATTATTTATCGCATCATTTACCTTTTTACCATTACCGCCGAACCATTTATCAATAGCACCCCCTGTAAAAAGATTTCCAACACCTTTAACAATGCCGCCTATAATACCCCCAATACCTTTAAGTGCTGACCATACAATTTGCGGAAGTTGAGAGAGTACATTTTTTATAACTTTCGTGATTTTATCGAAAAGATTATCAATAAATCCTGTTGGGTCGTCGCCAATGGCATCAATTAATTGCAATATTGCACCAACCAGACCGCCGACTTTACCTCCAAGTCCCTGTAAAGCATCGCCGACAGCAGTAGATTTGCCTGCAATGTTATTAATTAAACTTCCAATACCTTTTGCAAAACCAGACAAAGAGCCGCTTGTTATCTCACCGAGCATTTCTTGGAAATTACGCAATCCTTTAGTAGCCTCGTCTGTTGAATCTGTCAGACTTTGCTGCGCACCCTGAACGTTATTTTCTGCATCAGTCTGCTCCTGCCCAGTTTCTCTTACCCTCTCGTTTGCTTTTTCAAATTTTAATTTAGCAATTTCTTGTGCTTTATCGGATATAGCATTCTTTATTTCCTTCTCAGCCTTATCTCTGTCTGCGATAGCGTCATCATGTGCCTTTGTTGCATTTTGTAGCCACTTAACACTATTCTGATATGCTCGTACATCGTTGGCGACATCATCCCATTTACCAAAATTGAAAGAGCCTTTATCTTCCGTTTCAGAGCGAAGTTTATCTCTTAACTCAACGTATGCTTTTTTATCTGATGCATTTGATTGCTTAAATTCGGAGGTTTTCATATACTCCTCGACCTTTGATAAAGTATCTTTAGCAAGGTCTTTTAATACGTTCCCGACCCCTTCAAAAGAAGCCCCCCAATCAATGCCCATTGCAAGCTTCTTTGCATCAGTCTGTGCAAGCGCAGCTTCTTTCTGTTTTTGAAGGATTTTCTTCTGATTTTCGTCAGTTGTTTGCAAAATCTTCTCATCGTATTCTTTTGCAATAGCATAACGTTGCTCTTGTACTGTACCATACTCTTTCAGATAGTCATAGAGAGATTGTAATTGTGCCGCATATCGCTTTTTGTTATCTTCGTCCTGCTGCGCATTCAAAACACTCATTTTAGCGATGATAAGTTTTTGTTGCTCATCGGTCAACTTCACGTTTTTATCAAGCCCACTTGCATAGAAACCCTCTTTTTTCTTATTAACTGGGTTCTTTTCGTATAGAGCTTTTTCGATTGCAATATTCTTCTGTCTAAGAGACTCGGCTTCTTCTTCGATTTGATGCCTTTTCTTCTCAAAATCAAGCTTTCTCTGTTTATATTCCTTCTCACTCAAATCGTGCTCCTTCGCAATACCAACCTCTTGCTGTGCTACATAAAGCTCCCATTCAAGTTTCTTTTCATCAGCAAGTTGTTTTGCCATTTGCTCTGCTTCTTTCTCACGATAGTTTCGTTGTTGTTCAGCAGTATTATTTTTCTCTGGTTTTGTTTTAGGAGTATAACTATTGCCACCAAGATTAATATCGGTGTTACCAGGTTTTTGATTCAATACACCCATATATTCTCTTTGACCTCGCAACCATTCATTGAATGTCTGAGTTGTAAATTCAGTATATCTCGTTTTATTTTTCTCGTAATATCGAACTATGCTGTTGTTTGTCGCATTCAATATTGCATTTTCGCTTGCGTGTTTATATTTATTTCTGTAATACTTAAACGCATTACGATATTTAGCTGCAAGGAATTTTTCCTGCCTGTCATACGCTTTATATCCTTCTTCTACAGCTTTATTTCTATCATACATTCTATCATATACTTTCTGTACTTCATCCCTGCCATCGAACGCATTTGCTTTAAGGTCGTTATCTTTCTCAATCTTTCTTGCTTTATCCGCATGAATTTTATCAAAGTTCTTAATATAATTAAGCTCTCTTGTAGTTTTTTGCGCACCTCCAATAATCTTAGTAAAGAATTGTAAGATTTTTGTAAGAGTAGGAGTAAGGTTTGCATTCATAGATGTAAGAAAACCATCCCAAGCGTTCTGTAACTTCTTAACATTAACAGATGCTCTATAATTTGCATCATTCAGTAATTCTTGCTTTGCTTTATTATCAGTAATTTTTCTGCTATATTCCGCAATCTTATCAGCATTCTTAATAAAGTACATCGCAATACTACGCTGACGTGCCATGAAGTTGTTTTCAACGTGCTCCCCGTTATCATAGGCTTTCTTCAAGTTCTGTAAAGCAGTTACCATTCCAACAACAGAAGGATTGTATTCATCTTTCAGCTTACTCATATTCATTAGCAACATAGAGAACTTAGAAGCCGCTTTCTGTGCATCACCAAACTGATTCGTTGAGTAACCGATAAGTGAAGCCATTTCTTTGAACGAAACGCCGTAAAGTGCCGCAGTAGAACCTGCATTGGATATAGCATCAGCCATTTCACTAAAATTACTAACCGAGTTATGTGATGCCGTAGCAATGATGCTCGAAGCCTCTGTTGCCTCCAATGCCGTCATGTGATATTCAGAAGCAAGTGTAGCTAAGTATTTTGCAGACTCTTCGGATGTTTTTCCTGCCAATGCACCAAACTCGTTTGAGCTCTTTATCATTGTTACAAGAGCCTCAGGAGATTTTCTTAACTCTGTCCATACTTTAGCATATTGCGTTGCTGCATTCGCCATATCTGATACAGACTTAGTTGTTTCATCAGATAAGGCAAGTATATCCTGTCTTACATTCTTTAACGTAAAATTATCGACATAGTGAGATAATGATTGCAAGGAATCTCTGAATTTTTCAGTTCTTACGCTTACTTCGTAAAGACCTTTAGCGGCTGCTGCTATTGCTAAACCCCATGCACCGAATTTCTTAAGCAAGCCGAAAGCTTTACTAAAATCACCTTTCATTATGCCACTAAAAGACTTAGAGAGGTTAGAAGCTATTTTATCTATCTTCTTAGCCGCCTTATCAGCTTCTTTTCCAACTTTCTCTGTCTCCTTTGCAGTTTTTTTTGCCTCTTCTGTAGCTTTCTTAAAACCATCAGCAATTTTCTCTCCAGCTTGTATTTTCTTGGCAGCTTCAAGAAGCGTGTTATATTCTTGCACATCCGCATTTAAACGTTTCTGCTCATTACTCCATTCGCTAACTTTTGTTTGTAATTGCTCTATTTTCTGTTGAGAGTCATCTATAAGCTTATTATAATAGTTCGCTCCATTTCCTGTTTCATTATCCTCTTTAGAAAGGTTTGCTAAAGCCTCCTTATACTGCTCCAATTTAGCTTTCTGTTCTTCTATCTTTGCAGTAGCTTCTTCTATCTTTTTGCTAAAATCCGTAGTATCAAGAATTGTCTGTATCTCCTTAATGGACTCTTCGTACATCTTTATATCTGCATTCAATTCTTTAGTACTTTCGGCTTGCATTCTTTCAATCTCGGCACGACCAGAAGATACAGACATGTACTCTTGCAAAGCAGCCGTAAGTTGCTGTGTCGCCTGTACATTTTGATTTTCTGCCTCGGCATTTTTTAGAGCAGCCGCAGAGTTTGCTGTATGAGCAGCCGCCTCAGCAGTTGTTGCGGTTGCTGCTGCCGTTGCACTAACGCCGACAGCGATATTCGATGTAGATTGCGCTCCGTTTGTTGTGGTACTCGCAATAGATAAAGCATTAAGCGTTTGATACGCACCATTTACTTCTGATATAGAGTTCTTTACATTTTCGTAAGAACGAGTAAGCTCTACGACATCTTCTTTTGCAAGTTGTAAAGATTGTTTCTGTGCATCAATCTGCTTAGTTATTGAATTAAACGCATCAGAACCTTTTTCTGTCTCTGCTAATTTTTCATTAAGCTTGTCTATCGTTCCTTCGATAGTCTCTACACGTTTGTTCGCATTATCAATCATCGATGGTACGACATCAAGCTCTTTTGTTGCTTCATCCATAGCAGATTTCAAAGTCTGCATGGCTTGCGTTGTTTTAGACGCAAGGTCTCCGTTTGAATTTGCTATATCATTCAATGCTTTAGTCATTCTTTTCGATAAAGCATCTGTATCTGCGCCGACACGATTTAAACCATCACAGAGTTTGTCTATTGATGCCTGAATATCAGAGATATCCATCTGTCCGCTGATACCAAGTATATCTTCTGCCATAATAATAAAGGTTTATAAGTTCTACATCATACCCATAAAGAAATCATTAGCGTGTTGTACTTTTTCTATATCATGATGTTCTTTCTGTGTATATTTTCTATTATTCATATTATCATTTATGCCACCTTTATCCTTATTATCCTTTTTAGTATTAAACGTAGGAATAGAGCGGTTAAGCAGCATTATGTTAATGTATGAGCGATTAAATACGACCTCTTCGTAACTCATACGGAAGTATTTCATCACGCCTCCGATGACTGCCCACGGAGAATCGTTTTCTTCTCCGTCATTATCTTCGTTTGGGTTAGGAAAGTGATAGAGGTTAAGAAAAAATTTGCATTAAAAGAGGTACTAATGAATTTTATAAGCTCATTGAATGCTATAATATCAAGATGCTTGCGAATGTATCGCCCGAATATTCTTCGTTTCCAGCTCTTACGAAAAGCACAAACAATAAAGATTTCGCTCATAAGCCTTGCGCTATCAGAGTGTTTTAGCAATAATGCCACAATGTTGAGCTTATCGCCTTCTTTCCAAGTAGGGTTTTTAATATCATTTGCAAAGACACCCATTTCGTAAATCTGCATAAAAGTGAGTGGTTTTACTCTAAAGTAAAACTTACCAACCTTAATCTTTACAGATGCTTCGGCAAGCGTTTTTGCAACCTTTTCCTTTTCTGTTGTTCTCATATTGTTAATATGTTTTATAACACATAGAAAAAGCGGTGCGGCTTGGGAAAGTTCCCTTACCTCACCGCTCTTAGTTGATGTTTAATTAATTATAATGAATGACACATTTGTTTAGCCTTCGCTGATATTATCAGTAAGAATCCATCGATGACCGCTCTTTGGTTCGCCCTTAGCGTCAAATACCGCCATCTGACGGAATTCGATGTTAAGATTAGGCAAACCACCCTTTCCAATAGAGCCGCTGCGTGTGATAGTCAGCTTCATCTTTGACCACTGGAAGGTCTTAGAAGGGATATCATCCAGCTTCTTTGTAACAATCTGAACTGCTTTGTGAACCTCAATTTCCTGCGGAAGTTCGTTATACCATGCATTCTTTCCACCAACACCTTCATCCTTTGTATAGTTGAGGAGTTTTGTAAAATTCTCCTCAGAAAGGTCGTAGGTTTGCAGCGTGAAACCCTTGGTTGCCGCAGAGGTTTTAAGCGTTGCGTAAGGTTCGTCTGAATCCTCAATTTCCACATCGCTTGTCTGCGCTGCCTGGTCATTAAAGGTAAGGCTACCAGATACGACAGCCTTAATCTTATCGCTCCATGTGGTTGGATAGCCGCCATTTTCTACGCAGTCGGCAAAGGAGAAACTCTCCAATCCATATACACCATTCTTCATAGCTTTATTCTTTTAAATTGTTATACGTTACTGTAAATTTTAAATTAATGTAATAAGTACCATCGTTATCTCTTGTTGGACGAGAATCACTGTAAAGAGCGAAGTAGCAGCCAGCGAGATAGATACCATCCATAACAAGTGCAAGGACTTTTTTTTCTATATCTACCAGTCGTTTCGTATCTGGGAGGTTTTTAGAGGTTTTTGGGCAATGGATATTTATATTCACTACTCCCTCATTGATAACCTCGCTATTTACGAACGGCAGATGATTAATGGCAATATAATCGCCAGCGGACAAATCATTAGGTATCTCATACTTAAAGATATGCCCATCTTTGATACCAATAGCCTTGATATTCTTATTAAGATATACATATAATGCGCTTACCGCTTCGTCTCCGAGTTTCATCTTACTATACGCCTTTAATCATTTCAATAACTTCTTCAAAAATCTTCTTCATTTCACTCCTAAGATAATACTTTGTAAGGTGTAAAACATTATAGCCTTTATCCTCAACATACTTGCCGTAGTTCATACCTGCCACAATGATAAGAGAATAACCTTTAGGTGCAACGACGCCCTCTTGCTGTGCATAGTTTTGTAATGCTTCTCCTACCGTATCCTGTCCTCCTACGACTTCTTCCGCTTTAGGTATCGCACCTATTTTAGATGTAACGATTTCGCCATCTAAATATAAAGCGAAAGATATTGAGTTTTTTAAGTTAGCCGTCCTATCCTGATAACCTTTGTTATCCTTGGAATAGGTAACCGCTTCTTCGGCAAGTTGCATCAAACGCACATTAAGAACTTTGATGAGTTGTTCTCTTTTTTCGTTTAACTTCTGTTGTAAAGCCTCACGACCTCTTATTTGCAATTTGACGTTTGCCATTTTTTAGAGCCAGATTTTGAGATAGCGTTTCTTGTAAGTAACAAAGCCTTTAACCTCCATTTCCTTATCAATAGTGCCATCCTTCTTAGTTATATACACCTTGTCGCCTTCTTTCGGGATGAGTGGGTATTTTGTTTTGCTGAGCGGAGCGTATATCTCATACATATATGTGTATTTCTGACCATCTACTAAAGTAATAACACTCGCCTTGGTATTAGGAAGAATAACGCACTTTCCGAAATCGATAAAGATAAACGCCTCTGGTGTCAGAGGATTTCCCTCTTCATCGAACCCTGATTTTAATGTCTCATTTGCGTTATCAGAAAGGTTTAGTGTACCATCATCGTTTAAAGAATAATACTTCCCACCAATTTCTGCATAACCAATATCATAGACATTTGCACCGATTTTAAGCGAATCTTCAAAGTTCATACATTACCCCTCCTTTACCAAACCTTAGCACTTGTAACCCAAAAACCATCAGAGTTATTATCAATAACAAGGGAAGCGTCCAATCCAGCATCCTTAGCAATAGACTTAATCATATCGTCTATAATGGAGTTTTTGTCCTTATAGCTTTGCGATATGCCACCGATATTCTCATTTGAGAGGGTTTTCATTTTGTAAAGTATGCGCATTGCACTGTATGCGACAGGTTTTTTCATTCCTACAGAATATTCTTCGCCTACAGATGCCGATACACCGAACTGGTCGGCAGCATCGATGAACATCTTTTCAAGTGCCTCGTCTGATGTAGAATATGGCTGAATCTCGCTTGCTATAGCTTCTGAAATTGTCATACTTTCCTTGTTATATCAATATGAGAAGAAGATAATATTTACTTATTACATAGTTCCATCAAGGTGGCGATTAGTCGCCGACCTCGAGGATATAGTAGTCATTAATGCCATTGAAAACTGGCTGTGCCCACATATCAGTAGTGATATGATAGCCAGTCTTATCACGCCAGTAGCCGACAAGGTTACCGTCATGGTTGGCATAAGATACGTTAGGCAATGGGTCAACTGACTCCAAGCCCTCTGCCTCCTTCATTACGGCGACAGTCTCAGCACACTGAGCAACAACACGATTATCAGGGATGAGGTTCACATTTGTGCCATCAGCGAGAGTAACGAACTGGTCTTCATCAATAACGATGGTTGGCAGCAGGATGGAACGCAGATACGTATTCATGTGCTCAACGGTGATAAGAGGAACAGCAGGGTTAATCTCAACCGTGCCAAGGTTCAGCTTGAAGGTGTCCTTAATCTCCTTTGCCTGACACATTGCATAAAATGTATTCTCTGACATACGGAGTTTGAGAATCTTACGACCCTTCTTCTTTACCTCGTCCTTCAAAGATTTGATATTCTTGAATGGAGTTGCGTTCTCTGCTCCCCAGTTGACACTTGTTTTAATCTTCTTGGTGCCAAGGTTGAAGGTGTAAGACACATTCGCCTTCTTGTTGTTAGTGCGTGATACAGTCTGAGTACCCTTGTACAGACCCTCAAAATAGAGCATATCCAAACGTTTATGCGGAGCAATGACAGCTCTCTCCATCGGACGGAAAGAGAATGAAATCAACTGGTCGTAAGCCGCATTAAGCTGCGACTGTGTATAATTGCCACGACCCTTGATATCATTATACTTGCCCTCCAAAAGATGCAACTGGTCAAGATAATCATTGTCAAGTTCCCATTCGTCAGCCATACGACCGATAGAACCAGTAAGTTGACCGAAGTCAGGCAACTGGTGCAATGGGCGTTCGGCGTTCTTGGCAACTACAGATGCAACCATCGCAGCGTTATACTCAGCGAGGTTCTCATTGTAAGATTTCGCAGCGCAGAAATCAACCTGTTTAATCTCGTTCTTCCACAGAGCCTTGTAGGTGGAAGTTTTCATGTTTTCATCGATGTAAGTCTGAAAAGACAGAGGGTCTTGCAGACTCTTCAAAATACTATTCATATTTCAAATTCTCCACTTTAAAAGGTTACTGAATCTTGAACAAAGCGATACCAACAGCGTTGATACCTAACTTAATCTCTTCGTTAATAGGATATGGGAGTGAATCTTCCTCGACCTCCATTACCTGCAAGGTAGGAGTTGCTGGGATAGAAGCATCCTTATCCAAGTCCAGAGTGTCATACGAGAAGCCAAGAAGGACATCCTTGGTCTTATCGTAATCTGAAACCACAGCCTTTGCTTCAACGGCGCTTTCGAGTACAGAAACGGTCAAAGTATCAATGCCACTTTCCGATGTAATCTTAGAGATAGTTGCGCCAGCAATCTTGTCATCAACGGCGAACAGAGAACCGCTCGCAATCTTCAATGTCGTTGCACCCTTTTCAGCCTTTTCTGTCACTGTTGCCGTTTTAACGGCAATAGCACCACCATTAGAGGTAAGCTTTAAAACTGTGCCCTTTGGCAACCATTTGAGTGATGCAGGAAGATTAGACTGGTCAAGGTCATAACCACCCTGGCGGCGAAGGCATTGTTCTTCAAGCCATACTGCTTCCTTAATATCAGTAGGCTTGCTTTTCTTCATAAAATAGCCTTTGTTTGACATTTTTTCTTTTTTTAAAAGGTTCGACAAAATGTTTCTTTAAGGCAGTAAGGGTTACTCTGGTTTCGGAGCATTTCGCTCAGAGTAGCCTTGCATTGCCTTGACGAATTCATTCTGCTCATCTGCCTTAGAGGTTGTCTTCGGTGCTTCCACGTACTGACCACTTGATACAAGACCCTGCTTGAGCGTAGTCCACTCGTCAGTAATCTTCTGTACTGTAGCATCGAGATTTTCCTCTTTGTCGAGCTGATAACGTGTACGGAATACTTCAGGGATGTCCTTCAGTTTTTCATTGCCTTGCAAAAGACTCGTCAAGCGTGCCTTTTCTTCTCTTTCCTTGTAAGGAGCAAGAGCTTGTGCTACGGCATCAGAAATGGCTTTCTGATTGTTTGCACTCGCTTCGGCAATCATTTTCTGAACCTGTTCGGTTGTTAACGCACCTTCGGGTGCAACTGGAGGTGTAGGAGGCGTTGGTGGAGTGACTGGTGGAGTTGGCTTGTTAGGGTCAATCCAACCTTCAAACTTCTTTTCGGTTTCGATTTGCGCACGGTTGAACATTGTTTGCATAAGCCCAACGACAGGCTCGAAAGCCGTAATAGCACTGTTCACGTCCTCATCCTTTGACTCATCTGTTAAACCACGATTTGCGACAATCTGGTCAACCAGCGTAGAAAGTTCTCTGCTCTTCAAGCCATACTTCGCAAATGATGTCTTCGAAGCAGCAAGCACTCTGTCTTTTATTGTCATAGTAATTTTTTGTTAAAACGTTATACTTAAAAATGATTCTGCTTGCAAAATTAATATTTCTAATAAATAATGAATAGAAATTATTAATAGCTGTGTAAACAAATGCATTTTTAGGTAGTTTTCTTGCGTTGTAAGCGCCTTTCTTTTAATAAATGAATAGATAATTAAAATAAAAAAGAAAAGGCAAAATAGCCGAAATTATCAGCTATTTTGCCTTACGTAATATAAGGTTTATCTTTGCTTTTACTTTTTTCGGGTTCCTCGCATCATGGTTATTTAGTCTCACCACATGATACCCGAGTCGCCATATACCCGATGAGCGGTTACCATCCTTGCGCTTTTGGTCTTTGGTGAAATGGTAGCCACCATCGAGCTCGATAACCATCTTTATCTCGGGCAGATATATATCAGCGAAGTATAGCTTTCTGCCCGTTACTATCGGCTGCTGTGGTATTACCTTATATCCTAATTGGGTGCATATTTTCGCCGCAGCCTTCTCCGCATCGGTTGTATGCGAAAGTAGGTCGCAGCGAATTTGTCTGATTAAAGCCTTCGAGTATTTCATTTGCTCTTCTTTATCATTTCTATTTCGTCCTGTAAATAGAAAATTGCTTTCTGTAAATCCTGCACTCTCTGTTCACGTTCCGAGAGGTTCATTTCCTTTTTACCCTTGCGTAAAAGATATTTAATAGCCGAGCCGCAGTTGAAATCAAGGTGGCGGCAAATATCAATCGGTTCGATGCCGCAGAGTTCTTTTAACCAAGCATAATGATTTGGGTGGTTAACCGCTTCTTTCTTTAAACTCTGTTCTTTTATGATATAACCACAGCTGCTTACGAATCCAAAATCAAATACTGCTATATCTTCGGATTCTTTATTATCTATCCCATACATCAGGCATTTTACCATTTTCTTCTCCACACTAATAACTTTGAATTTTATCAAATACTTATCTGTGTCGATAGAAAGAGCCATTGCATCTTGTGGAGTAAAGGTAAAAACCAATCCCTTACATATCTTCATTGATTCTATCATAACTCTTTATTTTTTATAAGTTTATTCGGTAGGGTGCGAACATCTCACAATCCCTTCTTCTGTTTTGTTCTTTTTCTGATAACAACAGATATTGCATTCAAGCGCCCCGACTTTATTTATAGTGTGAGTATATCGCCCACACTCACCGAAAGGACAGTCTGTAATATACTCAATGCCGCCGTGAATAAACTCACGTACCTCATATTTAACTGCCGTATTTGGAGTTTTCTCCTTTTTCTTTTTAAAAAAATTCATCTTATCTCTATTTTGATTTTATAAATCGACTTTGGTTCTAATTTATCAGAACCATCAAGTAATAGTTGAGCAATCGTATCTGCTATAAAGTCACGTATAGCTCTTTTCGTGTATTCATAAGAGTCCCCATGTTCGTTCTCTTCGTAAACATTTACAAAATCCTTGTTATTATCTGTGACAATAACTCCATTATCAGCAAACTCTAACTTAAAATTAAACCTTTCCATACATTACTATCTTTTTAGTTTTGTTTTCTTTCTATCATGCTCTCTCATGTAATGCTTTTGCTGATTGACCATGACCCTTGTGATAGTGTTTTGTATTTTCTCTATCAGGAATTTCGGTGTATCAGTATCACGAATTACAACTGGATTCCTGTTATAATGCGTTCTGTACCATTTCTGCGTATAATCATCATCTATTCGTACAGACACTGTAAACCGAGGAATAAAGAGGTCACTACGTTTCCTTCTCTTGTATTTGCTCATTTCTCCTGATGGGCATCTGTATTCGATATTATTCTCATCCAGCCATCCCATCAGCTTCTTTAATTTCGTTTCATTTTTCATACCCTTGTATTTTTAAATTTTCCTTCATTTTGTTGTATTCTCCGTTAGCCATAGCGTCAACAATTTCATTATACTTATCTCCGTTATGTCCTTTTACCCATTCAAAAGTTATTTTCTTCTGTGCGGCTTCTCTTCTGTAAAGATGAATAAGGTCGCTATTCTTTACCTTTTCGGTAATCTTTTTTCTTTGTATGAAAGAAAAGATGGCATACTTAGAATCGGTATGTATGATAATATCAGCACCAATAGGGCAACGTTTAACGGCACTAATGATAGCCAACATTTCAGCCCTATTGTTCGTTGTATGAATAAGAGCTTTACTTTTGCGCACAATTTCTTCTCCGTTTAGAAGTATAAGATATGCCGCACCGCCTTCTTTGTTGGCTGATAAGTTATTGCAACTACCATCCGTGTAGCAATCATAGACATTGTGCTCACAGGATGAATTAATATAGTTTTCTATTGCTGTAGTCATATTCGTATCTCCTATTTATTTTGTACCTTTTAGGCGTTTTATAATTTTTATAATCTATATATACCAAGTTATAGAGCGAAGCGACCTAAGCAGCTTTCTTCTTCTTATTTTTATTATTTATATATTTATAGTAAGGGGACGAAGTCCCCGTAACTACATAGGTATTAGCCCCCACCTTGTATGCGAAGTGTTGTGTCGTAAATGTATATCCTTTAATAGGATAATGATTAACGTATTTGTAAAAAACTCGCTTAAAATGGGTCTCCTTGAAAAGAAAACTGTGCTCTATGGCAAATTTAACATAATCAAAAGCTGATTTTATTGAAATTCCAAGCTTCTTCGCTATTTTCTTATATGAAATACCTTTTTCTGAAAATTTTTCACCCCTTGCGTACTTCCTAATCATCGCTTTTGCTCTTTTGACCGTTTTATAATCTACAGAATATTTGGCATCGAGAAATGCACGGTGGATAAAATCTTTTCTTTCTTGCAACATACATACAAGAAGAGCGAAGAGAGACTTTTCAATCTTTATCAAGCTACCAAACGAAAAATGGTTTAATTTCTTATTTCTATTATTGTGCTTAGATGTAATGGATGAAAATATAAGTGTACCATTATTTATCTTAGCGAGATTTCTTTGCTTTAATGTTTGTAATCTGTTCTTTATTGTAGAAGCGTGAACGCCAGTAAGGTTGCTTAACTTGTTTACGCTATAATTCTTACAGATATTAGAGTTGGTAATTTCATGATACAATAAGATAAAAGCAATAGCTTTCAGAAACTTTTTGTCCCTGAGCATCTGTATTGCTATGCTATTTCTTAAATTACGTATCATTTTAAATCACTTTTGAAAAAATAAAGGCTTACGAATGCACCCGTACATGCAAACGTAAACCTTATTGTATATCTTAAACCCTTTCACTTGTGCTGATTGGGTATCAATATCTCATGCTTTGGAGCCGTACGGAACTTTTTGCTCACCTCGTTTATAAGGTGAGCATGAAGAAAGGAATAGCACTTTCCTTTTCACGCCGCAAAATTAAAAAGAATTATTCATATTTTGTTTTAAAATCTCTTAAAAATTAATAGAAAATTAATAATGATTATTAAAACGCTAATAAAAAATTTGGTAGAATGAAAAGAAAATATTAATTTTGCGGTATCAAAGTTAATAAAATAGCTTTTGATACTAATATAATAAGGTATGAAGTATTAATAACTTTTAAAAAATAGGAGATACAACAATGATTACAGAAGTATTAAGCAAGCAGGTTTTGGATTACATCATCAATGATGTTGAAACAACCATTCATCGCTTGGGTATTAACGCTCAGCTTTCTATCAAAGTAGAGAAAGATTACAGAGGTAATGAGTTTGAGAAATTGGTAAGTACATCGTTTCAGACAATGCCAATGCTCTTCAAAGAGATTCACTTGGAAGGCAATATTGCAATAAGAGATAAGGTTGATGCACCTGATGATTTCTTGGAGGTTCACGTTAATCTCGATTATTATTATCATACATTTGATAATGGTAGTAACGGACACACTTTAGGTAGAATTGTCTTCGAGGTTGATAAGCGAACTAACGAAAAGATGAAAGAGAGCGAAAAGGAAAGCAAGTATATATCGATGATTGCTCGCAAGGTTCAGTCACTCGAAATCTAAAAAAGGTAACAGCAGGGCTAACCACCCTGCTATAAAAAGTAATAACAATGAAAACTTTAAAAGTAACAATATTAGATGGCTCAACTGTCGAAGCACATACCTTTGATTTTATCGCCCAGATTTACGAAAGCGGTAGATGGCAAACCGTAGCCGTAAACTCTGACTATAATGAGGTTGAGAAAAAACGTAAGGAGTATGCGGTAAAAGGCTGCTATACAAGAATCGAACAGTTGAATTAATTAAAAAATAGGAGATACGAAAATGAAAACGATTAAAAAAATGAATTTAAAGTTTGAGGGCGTTAAGGAAACAGTAGAATGGTTTGCCTATTCGGTAATTTCAATGCTTGTATTCTACGTATTCGTCTGTCTTGCATATTGTTAAAAGGAGGTATATATGGAAATAGTAACTACAATGATAAAATTCCGCTGCCATAAGAAATGTATGAAGGAGCAGAGTGAAAATGCTCAGATATTCATTTTCGATAGCAAGGAAGGTAAGACTAAGGTCTTTGTGCCTAAGTCAAAAATTATCGTTAAAAAGGATGCTGTTTGTGAGGATTACAACATCTGCCTCATGCCTAAGTGGGCTTTCTTAAAGACTAAGAAATTAGGTCAGAACGTTGAAATCTTAAACGAAACTCAGCACATGGAGGTAGTAAACGATATTAAAGATTAATATATATATAAAAATTATTTATTTCACTTATTAAAAATAGGAGATACGACAATGAACACAATGGCAATGAATTTGATGGCACAGCCAAAGGTAGCAGAAACAGCGGTTGTAAAGCAGCCAGAGTTGAAGAGCGATAACATAAATCAGTTCTTGGACTTTGAGACATCGAAAGTACAAATACTGACAATCGACCAGCTCGAACGCACAGAAAAGGAGAATGATGTGTACGGAAAGCCTTTGAAAGGTATCTATCACTTCGACCTCATTCATCAGGTGGAAAATTTGTGCGAGAAGCACGGCTATAAGGCTGAGATTTACGACCTCTTTGCGGCGAACAACAAAGACCGCAACACTCCTGGTGTTACTCGTCTGCCTGAAAAGGAAGCAATAATGGGAGATAGAGCAGTAGAGGCTCATATCCTTCGCCGAGTATTCTGTAATATCCGCTTGCGTGACTTTGATAAAGGCGAGGGTAATGATGAGATTACTACCAATATGGCAGTATCATTCCATCAGAAGGGTATTCAGTTGGGTATCGGCAGAAACGTAGTTATCTGTCATAATCAGTGCATGCTTAGTGCCGAGCATTACGCTGCTACTTACTCAGACCTCAATAGTAACAGACAAGCATTCAAGCTCGACGAACTCCTTCAACGTGCTGACGCTTGGCTCGCTAATCTGAGAGGTATCATAGATGCTAACGATGAAATGATTGAGCGCATGAAGAATCGTGAGATTAAGGCACAGGAAATGTTTACCATCATCGGTATGTTGACCTCACTCCGTGTTGCTGCTGAGACAAAATATAAGGGCATTCGCAACCCTCAGGTCATTCCTCTCAATCAGGCACAGATTGGTCGTTTGACCGAAAAGATGATGATTGCCTACTACGAGCGACATATCGTTACTGCTTGGGATTTGTACAATGCGGCTACCGATATGTACAAGTCAACACAGCTTGACCAACCAATGATTCTTTCACAGAACTTGGCAATGAGCAACTTTATTCAAGCAAAATTGATTTAATAGGTGTAACTACATAAAGGATTGAATACATAAAAGTCGATAACAAGAGCCATGAAGCCGCCGTGAGATGTCGGCTCTTTATTTATAGATTATTTTCTCAGTTTATAGTGATATATTGCCGTGAGGCAAATTCATAATTTGTTAGTTAGAATATTAAAATATTCGCTAAGCAGCCCTACGGCGGTGGGGCATTTTTATCTCTCAAGGAACACCAATCGCACAGGGTGCGTGAACTGTATGGTAGTGATACCAAATTCTTATCAAATCCTTACAATGAAAGGAGGTGCGGTTATTGCATTTTATTCTATGGGTATATGCGAAGATACTCCGTAATAAGCAGTTCTTAATAAGCGGAGGTTGGCGAGGGTTCGATTCCCTCCCTTGGGGCTATGTTTTTTAAAAATATACAATATGACAAATTTTAATGGTAAACTGAATTTGCTGAAGCTCAAAAGAGCTGGCGTTATGCAAATCCAAGGGCGAACCGAGGTACTTCGCTGTTTGGTTATTCCTATTGAGGATAATAATATCTTCATTAGTTCTGATGAAAACAATCGTCCGAAAGGTGCTTACTTTGACTTTACCGCTTGGGAGTTACAGAATCCTAAGTATGAGGAAACTCACATGGTCAAACAGTCGCTACCTAAAGAGGTTCGTGAGAAAATGACAGATGAAGAAAAAAAGGCAATGCCGATTCTTGGTGGTCTGAGACCAGCGAACTATGAAGCTCAGAATGCGGCTGCTACTTGCGATGCTCCATTTGCTCAGACACAGAATTTAGACGATTTGCCTTTCTGAGTAAAGGCGTTGTTAGATAATGGCTTTAAGTTAGTTTTAAATTATTAGAAATATGCGTATCAGAACGAGTAATTGGTTTGAGGTAGGAATCCGCTACCAGAAGACCCAAGAAGATGGTTCGGAGAAACCTGTAACCGAGAAATATGCGATTGATGCTTTATCATTCACGGAAGGTGAGAGCGCAATCACAGAGGAAATGGCTGCTTATATCAGTGACGAGTTTAAGGTTAAGTCGATGCAAGAGGCTTCATACAGAGAGGTCTTCTTCTCTGATAAAGATGATGATGACTGCTGGTATAAAGCAAAATTGCAATTCATCATCATTGACGAAAAGTCTAATAAGGAGAGGCGCAGCAACGTGACTTATCTTGTGCAAGCAAAGTCAATGCACCGAGCAATCAATAACATTGATGAAGTAATGGGAAAAACGATGATAGACTACGAAATCATCGGTCTCAGCAAAACCAATGTTTACGATGTATTCGAGCATAAGACAAAGGAGGAGAAGGAACAGAAGTCTAACGAAGAAAAGAAGGAGGAGTAAATCATGGCAAGACCAAAGAAAACTGCCGTAGAACAGCCTTTAGGACTGGACGGCGATAAATTACTAACAGAGAATAATAACGCCCAGAAGAGCGAAGAAAAAGTGGCTAAACAGGAAGGCAAAGAACAAGCAGAGGATTCGGTTACGAATGAGCTGCCTTTTGTTCTAAAGGACGATAGCATTCTTTACCCTACGTGTTTTAGCGATGGCTCTTTTACTATCTATGCTCCTGCTGACATCGAGACCCACAAAGGTCGTATTGTTGTAGATACTGGCGTTATCCTTAATAAAGGGTATCGTGGTATTATCCTGCCAGTTCCTGCTAACGCAATATCAGGGCTTCCTACCGAATCGGATTACCGATTGAGTAATTCTGATGTAATTCCCTTGCAAGCAGAAGAAGGCAAGGAAATTAGGCTTGTACTCTCCATCAACGATGAAACTATGATTTTCGAACAGACCAGTTTTGGTTCACGTTCTCGCAATCTTTTCATTCCTAAGAGAACTCCACTTGCCGAGATTATGATTTTCAAGTTATAAAACATTAATTGCGGAGGGAGGTTTCCCTCTGCTTTTTATAAAAGCATAAATCTATGACACAAATAGAGTTATCTCTCCGTGAAAGTGCATATAATAGAACCTACTATCTACGACATCGTGAAGATTGCATCAATAGGGCTAAAGCCTACTATGCGGCACATAAGGAAGAACGTAGGTTGTATGCACATGCTTACAATAAATTATAATAGATATGGATAAGTTAGACAAAATCAAAGAACTGAATGCGCAGTATAAACTCCTGCGAAAGAACGGGATGGTTATCAAGGTTGACCTTTTGACCGATATTGGTATTTATACAATTAAGAATGCTAATGTCATAAGCAAGGTGCTTGATTTGCTTATCCGTGAATCACAGAAACAGATAGAAAGTGAGGTAAATAAATGATTGGAAACAAAAGACCGACAAGAGCGAAAAGGGTAGTTGTTGTTCAGCTGAAAGGGAAGAAGCCAGAGCCTTTCCTTACTTGCCCAGAGATTTATCTAAGGTACGACAAAAATATAATAGGTATCAGCCTTAATGCCCTTTGGAATGCACTCGCCAAAGATGGGTGTTACGAAAATAAGAAATGTAAAATCTCTTATAGAAATATCGAACAATTAAAGACTATCGTATGGGAGTAGGTAATAAAGGCTGTTGCATTCTAAAATACCCTCATTCTGTAGATGATGGATTGTTTGCTATGTATGCACAGGGGCTTACGATTGGCGAAATTAGTAACAAAGTTGGAATACCTTACGAGACCGTCCGACGGCGATTAAGGGGAAAGGGTGCAAGAACTGCATCGCCGAGATTTATAGCCAAATTCGGAGATATTCGCTACCGTGGTAGTTATCGATATTGGAGCGAAGAAGAAGAAAGAAGATTCATAGAGTACTTTCCTTTTCATACAAACGAGGAAGTTGCCGAAGAGTTCTGTTGTAAAATAAGGCAGGTTAAAAACAAGGCTCGTTCTCTTGGGCTGAGAAAAAACGAAAGTTGGCTCTACTCTAAGAGATTGGCGAGAATAAAGGTGGCGAATATCGTTTCTAAAGCAAGTAGCAAGAGGTTCGCATTCAAGGAAGGCAATAACTATGGTCGTAAATTTCAAAAAGGTAATACTATCGGACGTAGATTCAAAAAGGGATTTAAGTACGATAAAGAGTTTTGGGAGAAATACAAAAGAGGTGAAGTTGTCTTGCCGTGAGATTAAAAGAGAATACGGTGTTGGGGCTTATTAATAAAAGAGCAATTCTTTTATTTATGGGCTATATAACAATGCTATCAGCGATGATTATTTATTGGTGTATATAATAAAACTAAAAATATTTATAATATGGAAACTATAACTCTCAAAAATAGAAACTGATAAACAATATATCAATATGAAGAAAATTTTATCTTGGTGCGGCTCTCATACTGAGCTGCTGTGTGCATTCTTTTTGTTAGGATGCTGTATTAATAGTGTGATGAAGGATGGTTGGTCTGCGGCGATATTATTCTTGCCGTTTATTGCCATGTGGATATTTGCCCATCGCTTGCGAAAGTCTATTCGCTATCTTATCAAAAAGAACGAAGAGCTGAAAGAAACCTATAAGCAGCTTGAAAAGGCTTATGAGGAAAAGACTCTGGCGTTTATCAGAACTGATGATTTGAAGATGCTCTACATCTATAAGTATTTGATGGCTCAAAATAATGTTAATTTTTGTAAGCGAAAGATTAGTTGTACGAAATATCTTGAAAGAAGAGAATGCTATGAACGTATGATTGAATTTTTCGTTAAGGATATTAAGGCTAAAGAAATGCAATAATGAAGTATGATGAGTTTTTAAAGAAGGAAAGCCAGAAGAAAAGCAGAAGCAAACCACGGCATATAGAATCGCAGATTCAGATACAGATGGTGAAGTGGTTTCGCTTACAATACCCTCACTACATTATTGCTGCCATCCCAAACGGAGGACAACGGAGTGCGCTTGAAGCAAAGATAATGAAGGGTGAGGGCGTTTTGGCTGGCTTCTCTGACCTTATTATTATAGCAAAGGGAAATGTCCTATTTGTGGAAGTTAAAACGAAGGGCGGTTATCAATCAGATTTGCAAGCCAAATTTCAGTCTGATATTGAGCGGTTAGGCTTTCAGTATAGCATTTGCCGCTCCTTGGAGGATTTTATTATGACCGTAGAAAAATGGGTGAAATCTAAATTTTCCGTGTAAATATATATGATTTAGTGGGTTTACTCTTAAATAATATTAAATACTAATAGAAAATTAATAGAAAACTTGTTTGTCTGAAAAGAAAATATTAATTTTGCGGTAGAATTATTAATAATAACATTTAAAAATAGGAGATACAACAATGAAGAAGGTTAAAAGCTACAATGCAATACTGAAAGACAACAAATTTGTCTTGGAAGTTGTCTTGGAAGACGGCTCGGAGGATAGCTTGAATCTCAACTGGACGGCATTTGCTTCGATATTCACTCGCAAGGATGCGCAGACGGTTTACGACAATTACCCTTGGAGATAATAAGTATAACATTTTAAACATAGGAGATACAACAATGATTAATATAAACGAATATTTAGCACAGCTCACAGATGAGCAGAAGCAACTTCTTAAAGACACAATCAACTTTGGTTTCTGGGGAAGTGCTGACATGGAGTTTGTAGAAGGTAGAACGGAAATTAAAACGTTAGGAAGTTATGGGTACTGTACTAACGATGCTAAAAAAGCAGGGCATTTTAGTGGAAGAAAAATATCTGCGATGTTTCGCTCTATTTACAGAAAACTTTCTATTATCGATGGAATGGGAGAATTTCTTACGCACTGCTCTCATTGGTGGGGCAAAGGTACTGGTGATATGATTTTCATAAAAATCGATTTTGTAGAAGCCTTTGAAAACTGGGCTAAAGAAAAGTAATAACACAGGGGCAGGATTTTCTGCCCCATAAATAAAGGAGATACGACAATGGGAACAAAAGAAGACAACAAAATTAGATTTCAGGTATTAGCTAATAGCTTTAATAGCTGGAAGGAAGTTAAGCAATTCTACGACAAAATTATAAAGCGAGGTGAATGCAAGGTTCTTCCTTCTGTTTTAGTATTCGAGGGAAAGACTAAGGTCAAAACCTATAGTGCTATAAAGGTTATGGGCACAAAAATTGAGTTCTTGGAAAACTAATAAACAGGAGAAAAAAATGATTACAATTATCAACAGATATACTGGCGAGGTTATCACCAAGTACTCAGGTGCTTTGGTAGGTGAATCTACAGAGGATTCTTTTATCGCCAACACAAAGGGTTCGGGCACGTTCAGAGGACGTTGGAATGCTGTAGTAGAATTCTTTATTCCTCTGAAAGGCTTGAACGCCACACAATGCCTTCTCAAAAGTCAATACGCTGTGAAGGAATGTATGAAGAAGAAATAATTAACGTTTAAATATAGGAGATACAATTATGGCAGTAGCAGTTAGTGCAAAAGGTGTTGAGAATCTTGTGAAGCAGATTAATGCTGTGTATGGTAAACATATCGTCACAGCCGAGTTACATTCAGATGGGTGGTTTATCCTCGTAGGTGAGAATCCTATCAGAAATACAGAAAATACTTGCGAGGTAGTTCAGTACCTTGAAGGTGTGAAGCACGGCATTGAATTAATGAAAGAAGGACTTTAATTATTAATCGGGCAGCGTAACGGCTGCCCATAAAAATAGGAGATACAATAAATGGTAAATGTAGTAAAATTTGGTTTGTGTAGCAATGAAGATGTAAGAAAAGAAGTAGCCAATCATCCAGATTACAAGGTTCATTGGTTGGCTGGCTTCGCTTGGAAAGGTGCTTGCGGTGGCAGAGAGCTCAAACGTGAGGGTATGCGCAAGATTTGGCAACCTGGCGGTTCGTTTATGGGAACTTTCGAGGATGAGCTGAATAAATGCTTGAATTGGGCTTGCGCTCAGGATATGGAGATAGACCACGATAAGAAGACAATCTTCATCAATGGTTTTAGTGA
>ERZ1035032.573-NODE-573-length-28607-cov-7.393703_pt1 | contig 28607 bp, 22 predicted proteins | sample MGYA00520693_ERZ1035032 | MGnify/ENA primary metagenome ERZ1035032 (study PRJEB33766, sample SAMN09781740) | gut metagenome | biome: gut microbiome | host: Homo sapiens | place: Madagascar | study: EMG produced TPA metagenomics assembly of the PRJNA485056 data set... | reverse complement strand
ATAATATACTTTGCCATTTAATATAATATACTTTGCCATTTAATATATATTACTTTTGGGAGGCGTATTTATGCTGTCTTTTTATAGACAAGAGAACATGTTTTTTTATAGACAAGAGAACATAAGAACAAGAGGTAGGGTGTAGGTGGTTTGCATATATGAGAACATGAGTTTTGGTTGGACTTGCAGTCCAACACTCGTTGTTTGCGTTCCATAATGGGGTTATAATGTACCCCAAAAGTGGAAAAATTTACCTGTATATCTTTTGATTCCTACATCAAACCACAACAATCTGAAGAAGCTGTAATATGACTATTCGTTGTATATCTTTAGATTCCTACATCAAACCACAACTCTTGTACAGATACTTGATGTACTCTGCCGTTGTATATCTTTAGATTCCTACATCAAACCACAACCTGCCCCCACGTATGTCCCGTTCCCTTGCGTTGTATATCTTTAGATTCCTACATCAAACCACAACTAGCATTTGTGTGTGTCGTCAACAAAGTAGGTTGTATATCTTTTGATTCCTACATCAAACCACAACACAGCTTCGACGCGGCAACGGGAGAAACGGGTTGTATATCTTTTGGTTCCTACATCAAACCACAACTGCTTCTGTCTGCTAATGCGAATAATGGTGTTGTATATCTTTTGATTCCTACATCAAACCACAACGTTTCGTGGTTGCTGTATGCAAACTTACAGCTGTATATCTTTTGAATCCTACATCAAACCACAACTGTTCTTGTTCTGTTGCTTTACTGGATTAAGTTGTATATCTTTTAAATCCTACATCAAACCACAACTCATTACCGTAATACCATACCATATTCTTGTTGTATATCTTTTGAATCCTACATCAAACCACAACCTATAACTTTTAAATATCAGAGAACCAACATATTATAGTTCTTGCTTTGTTATAAGAAATCGCCGTGTAAGAATTATAACGCTACAAAATTACTAAAAAAATTCCAATTGAATTGGGGCACCTAAAACTTTCTGAGTGATTTTACTCTTTTTAATGCTCTTTGGTTTGCCCCAGAAATTATAGATGTCCCCATATCGCTTGTCTGTAACACTTAGTATGCTATCCTTTCCTGTTTCAGGTAATAAAGCCTTCACTCTTTTTACATTATTCTTCATCAACTCGTACCTTTTCATCACTGTTTTTCCATGAAATCACAAGTTGTGAATTCTTTAGCGAGAGACAAACCGGAGTCGAGAAGAATAATGTCTGCTTTATCATATTATCTAAGTCTTTTTATTTCACCAAGTTCATTTATCTCAAAGTCGTAACCTTGAACGAGGATTTTAGCTGATGCTAATCCGATTCTAATCTTAGGTTTAATATCCATAGCTTCTGAAGCAGTTCGAGGTAGTTCTTTATCTTGTCTTGCTTCTTGCTGGTGTTTAAACGTAACTCTTCCATCCGATTCTATTACGGATACATAGTATAGATTCTTGACCAAATCTTCTAATGAATACTCCCATACTTCATCTGCCGTTTCTTTATAAAAGATAACCATTGTTCCTTTTTTCAAAACGTACTTCAGATGACAATCATTCTTTACTTGAGGAACAATATTATATCCAACAGCTGATTTTTCATTACTGGTCTTATAATAGCTTGCAGCTTCCATCATATTAACAAATTCATAGAAAGTCTTTTTCTTTTCATTTATTTTTAACCCTACGTACAATGCTATCATATAATTTCCATTAGTTGTAACATAATAGTTTCTTTTATATTCTTTATCTGAAATATCACGTGGTTTGCGATTCTCAAAGATCAATGGATTTTTTACGGCTGTAAAACATCTTACCTTTTTTATTGGTATCTGCTTTTCCTCATTCATCCATATTGTACTTGCCATCGCATCCTTAAAGCCTTTCTCCTTTATGGCAGCTTCAATAATTCCCCTAACCGTATCATCCACAATATTCTTTACATCGTTTTCTTTCATCGATGCTAAGTCTATGCGTTTTACATACTTAACAGCACCATCATTTTCAATAGCGCCATAATAAGTGTCATTATGTAAAGAACCTCTTGCAGCATCACCTTTACAAAGAACCTTCTTGCCATCAATCTTAATTCTTCTTCGTCCTTGCTTCGGCATGTTGTCGGGAGTGTAATGATATACCAAGATTTCGTCTTGTATCTTCTTTATATCCTCTACAAATGTGGCCCATGGCTTTTTGAAAGAAGCTTTCGACATACCATATCATTTGTTGTTTTCTTCGTCATGATAGTATGCGCCCAACTTATTATATTCATCTAAGCCAATACATGCAATGACAATGGCATCTATGCAATGATGTACATGATTGACACGTTCTTTCTTGCTATATATGTCTTGTATTCCCCAGATTTTTCTGAAGTCAGAAGTTGCAATGCCTTTTACGGTATAGACACGATTGAATAGTGACTTCAAGTAAAGACGGGCATACTTTGAAATCACACTAATGTCGGTACCTTGACGACGACTAAAGCCTTCAGGTACACTTTCCATTGTGAAACGCTCATACTTACCACGCCAATAATCGCGACGAAGTTCCAGAAGACGACGTTTACGAATAATTGTATCCTTCTGCTCTTTTGTTGTTGCTCCCTTTGATTGTTTCTTAAGTTTGCGTATTTGAAAGTCAAGAGTTTCGTATTTCTTCTTCCAATCATTAATACGCTCCAGAATTTCGTCATGGTTTGACAAATCTACGGGCAGCTTGGTTTTCTTAACATCTCTATTGAAACGGCTATCACAAAGCGTCAAATTCATCTTTGTACTATCACCACCAACACTACGAGGAATGGTATGCTCAATATCGAACTTCGGATTTGCTCCTATAAAATCGGATATACGTATCTGCTTTCCCGTATAAAGACATATATGATTTTGCTCCTCCCAAAGAACATATTTTAATATGTCTTTATCTGTTGGTTCAATATCCTTTCCCGTTTCTTTCTTAAACAGAGTTATTATTTTCTTTCGAGCCTCATCATTAGCAGTTTGATTCTCTTTTACAAATGCAGCAATAGCGTTTCGTTTGTTAGCATCGTTCAATTCACGAGCAAACTCAATATGAATCTCGGTATCTTGATCTATCTTTCCTTCTCCAAGCAAACGGTTCACTAATTTACGCAATCTGAACATCGAACGCATAGCCATAGGATTGCGAACACTATCTATTCTTGGAGAACCAAGTTGATAAACACCATGCTCATTAGCGTATTGCACTCTTGGATATGTCTCAATCATAGAAGGGTGATACAACTTCTTCAGACTATCATCTGAAACATTGTATTGCTCCTTCAAGTAATCCTTAATGCATACCTCAAAAGTGCGTTTGTCTTTAGTGTCATATCTATTCATCTCCATTATGATGTTGTCGATAATTGCCTCGCGCATTTCCTTTATGCTCCACTCATATTTGGGCATGACTTCGCATAAATTACCCAAAAATACAGCATGAGAGTATATCAATCCTCTTCTTAGATAAGGAAGAATTTTGCAGATAGCCTTAAGGCTTAATGAGGCATAATCAGACGGCAAAGAAATCTCACTAAATCTCTTTGCTTCATCTTCGGATAATTGCAGGCGGTTTATAGCAAACTCGGCAAGTTTGTCTTTGTCTGAATAGAAATACAAAGCATGCCAAATATCGTTTACAATATCAAAGCGACTTTTACCCTCGCCTAATGTGTATGTTTCACAAATAGCATCTATCCAATCATTTCCAAATACATCTTTAAGGGCAGCTGTAACAGGACAGCCAGAAACAGATGTATCCATGGGATAATTGAACAGGAATGGCATTTCTGCATCTTCTTCTTTTTTGTAGAAGCCATACATCTTCTTTGGTGTCAACTTCTTGGCTATATCCTCAAAATCAAATTGTTTCTTCGACTTGCGAAAGAATAAAGGCATAATGATTTCACGTTCCCCAGTATTAAGAGAGCGTAATACATCATCATTAGGAGTCTTGATCTTAATGTTATTGATGAATGTGAGCATTCTGAACTCTTCGTACATGGGATGTGAAGAAGGACATTTTGTCTTGTTCTTCTCAAACACACACTTGCCTACCTGTCCTTTCTGCGACTTTAAAGGTCTTTGGTCAAATATTGCCTTTTCAATATTACGTACCACTTCCACACCGAGTTCTCTTTCCAAATCTTGCTTCTCACATATAGCCTTAAACTCGGAAAGGAAATGTTCATTACGTGCAGTATAATGTTTGCGGATTTTCTCTCCCTTATTATAAAGAGCATAGAAATAGTCACCGAGATACTCATAACCAGCTTCGTTCATTTCTTGAGTAAGGGTACTGATACCTTCCTTTACTTTGCCAGAATCATCTCCACCTTGCTCTTTTCTGTTACTCAAGAAGCCACGGCGCTGAATGATATGATAAAAAGCTCTGCCTAAAATGTATCTATCGGTAATGTCAGACAAATCTAATTTCTCATGAAGACATTTGTGCCTATATGCATACGGAGTCTTTTCTGTATCATCATCAGTACGTTGCCATTGCATGAACAATTCATTCTTTGGATATACTTTCTTTAGTCGCCATGTTGAAAGTTCTTCTTGTGAAAGAGGAGGACACAAATGATTGTCGCTCAAAATACGAAGCAAACGTATTTTGAGCAATTTTATGCGATAATATCTTACACGTGTAGCCCTATGCTCTGTACGTTCTGCTGCCTTTGAAGATTCTATACCTTTTTCTATCTTAACTCCTTCTTGAAATATATTCACGCCTTTATCAAGCAGATTATAATTATCTGCTTGCTTTTCGACAATAGCCCATCCAAGACTATTTGTTCCGGTATCGATTCCTAATATTTTTGTCATACAAGTATAATTATTGTTTAGTCAATTATTAATAATCCATAAAAGTACAGCTAATAATTTGGACAGACAAATTATCTGTTATATATTTGCATCAGAATATAAGATTTCCTACATCTTATCACAATAAGGCAGTAATTGCCGAAGGTGTTAAACCTATACTCCCGCTTCGGTGGGAGTTTTTTTTTATTATTACTCCATTTTCATTTGCATTAAATTTTGCAGTCAACGCACTCTGTTTAATTTCCATATTCTTGTGTTTTGGGTGATAGTATAAGGGACTTCAGAACGTTAATGATGTGCAGTTTACAGAAGCGTGTGAGGAAGAAGAGCCACAATCGTATACTCCTATTTATGTTCCTGAACCTAATGTTGATACGGAGACACGTGTGGTGGATGAGGCTAAGCAACAGTCGATAAGTGGGGATATTTCGAGCATTTCCAATGCCTTATTTTACATATTTCGAGCATTTTCAATGCCTTAAAAAAGGAGGTACGGTCTCCGAACCGTACCACGCAAGTTGTTATACAGTATTGTAAATCAAGCTGTTTGCGTGGTACGGTTCGGAGACCGTACCTCCTATTGGTTGTTTTAATCTCTTCTGAATATATCTCTTGTGTATACTTTGTCCTCAACATCGTTGAGGCAGTTGTCAAAGCGGTTGGCAATGATAGCTTTGCTAAGACGCTTAAATTCGTCAAGGTTGTTAATGACACGACTGCCAAAGAATGTTGTGCCATCCTGAAGCGTAGGCTCGTAGATGATAACCTCGGCACCTTTAGCTTTTACACGTTTCATAATGCCTTGAATAGCAGACTGGCGGAAGTTATCTGAGTTGCTCTTCATTGTCAAACGGTAGACACCTATTACCGGAGGACAGGCTGCGGTGTCGGCATTACTGTATTCATTGTTCTCTGAATAGCCATACCATCCGGCTTTGCGCAATACAGCATCGGCTATATAATCCTTGCGTGTCTTGTTCGACTCCACAATAGCTGTCATCATATTCTGCGGAACATCGGCATAGTTGGCAAGCAATTGCTTGGTGTCTTTAGGCAGACAATAGCCTCCATATCCGAATGAAGGGTTGTTGTAATGGGTGCCTATACGCGGATCAAGACCAACACCTTCTATAATAGCTTGGCTGTCGAGACCCTTAACCTCGGCATATGTATCAAGCTCGTTGAAGTAGCTTACCCGAAGAGCCAGATAGGTATTGGCAAATAGCTTAACAGCTTCAGCCTCCTTCATGCCCATAAATATTACGGGTATGTTCTTGTTGAGTGAAGAGTGAAGAGTGAAAAGTGAAGAATCCATTTGCTTTGTGTCGCCATGATGACCTATTGCTCCTTCTAACAATAAATCGGCAAAGGTATGGGCTGCTTCTTCAAGCATCTCAATATCGGCAATTGACTCTATTGCCTTGTTGCCCTCGTGCATTTCGGGATGGTCTATAAGCTTAGGATAACCAACGATGATGCGACTTGGATAAAGGTTGTCGTACAAAGCCTTGCTCTCACGCAGAAACTCAGGAGAGAACAGAAGGTTGAACTTCTTTACGCCACGCTGTGCGTACTTAAGGTATAGGCTGCGGGTGTAGCCTACGGGAATGGTAGACTTGATAACCATTACAGCATTGGGATTAACCTCAAGCACAAGGTCGATAACCTCCTCAACATGACTGGTGTCAAAATAGTTCTTTACCGGGTCATAATTGGTAGGTGCCGCAATAACCACAAAGTCGGCATCGGCATAAGCAGCTTTTCCGTCAAGTGTTGCTGTAAGATTGAGTTGTTTCTCGGCGAGATACTTCTCTATATATTCGTCTTGTATAGGCGAGATACGCTTGTTAAGTTTCTCTACCTTTTCGGGTATTACGTCCACAGCCGTAACATGATGGTGTTGCGACAGAAGAATGGAAATGCTAAGTCCTACGTAACCAGTTCCAGCTACGGCAACCTTAATATCTTTAAATTCACGCATAATGCAGTAGGTTTTATTTATAAGTATTGGTTTAAAGTAAGTTACGTCAGTTCGAGTCCCATTGACTCGACAAACGATCTTACCTCCTTTTGTTTCATAAGTTCGTCGAACACTTCCTTCTTAGTAAGTTTTCGGCTTATCTCTTCAGCCTCGGCAAGTCGAAGTGTAAGGTTGACACTACCATTATGCAGAGCTTTGGCAAGCGTAACGCGGATGCGTCCCTTTATCTCGTTAATCTGGTCGAGCAGAATCTGATTATCAACCACAATCTCTATTTCGGGAAAATTGGAAATATGTGGTTTAACGTTCTTCATTCGCGAGGCAAGCGCAATCATCTTTTGCGGCATGCGGTTGCACATAGACAGCCATTGCAGCTCGAGAAGCTCTTGTGTAAACTCCTCGTTCTCCTCCTTATTGGTTATTTCAGCTTCTTGCTTTACGGCAGCCTCTTGTTTGCGCTTAAGACTTTGGAAGGTAATGCCCAGTCCAGACAGCTTGATAGCCTTAGGTTTAGGCTTGTTGTCGGTTTGTGCAGACGCAAGAGAAGCGGCAGACGTAATGGTATTGGCAGCCGCAGTCATAGCCTGACTAAGAGCCTCGGTATCATTAGACACGACAGAGAGGGCTGCGGTACCAGTCTTATTAGTGCCGTAGCCAAGATTCTTGCCCGGGGTAGCCACCTGCTGAGCTGCCGTATTCCGGGCTGTAGTAAGATGTATGAACAGGGATTTCAGACGTTTAGGGCTGCGCCCCGCACCATCGGCTGTATCTTCTGGTTGAGTAATTTGTGCTACCTGAATAAGAGTAAGCTCTACCAGCAGACGCTTATTGCTGCTCTGTCGGTAATTGAGGTCGCACTGGTTCATAATCTTTAATGCTGTATAAAGGAATCGGGTAGGGCAGCGTTGTGCTTGCTCGGCATATTTGTCGCGTTGTTGCTTGCTAACCTCGAGCAATGTAAGTGTAGACGCGTCCTTGGCCATAAGCACATTGCGCACATGCGAGGCCAATCCGTTGATAAGGTTGCCTCCGTCGAATCCTTTTTCTATAATAGAGTTGAGCAGCAACATGATGTCGCTCACCTTATTCTCCATAGCCAGGTCGACGATGCGGAAATAGTTGTCGGCATCCAGCTCGTTAAGGTCTTCGATAACCTTCTGATAAGTAATATTGCCTTGGCAGAAACTTGCAGCCTGATCGAATATGGACAGAGCGTCGCGCATGCCACCGTCAGCCTTTTCGGCAATAATGCCAAGTGCTTCCTCCTCGTATTTAATACCCTCCTTATCGGCCACGTGCTTTAGGTGAGCAATGGTGTTCTCCACCGTCATACGCTCAAAGTCGTATATTTGGCATCGGGATAGAATGGTTGGCAATATCTTATGCTTCTCGGTTGTGGCGAGAATAAAGATGACGTGAGCAGGTGGTTCTTCGAGTGTTTTCAGAAATGCGTTGAATGCAGCAGTAGAAAGCATGTGCACCTCGTCGATGATGAACACCTTATAACGTCCTACTTGTGGCGGGATGCGAGTTTGCTCCATTATCTGTTTGATATTTTCAACAGAGTTGTTGCTTGCGGCATCAAGTTCGAAGATATTGTACGACCTTTGTTCGCTAAAAGCGCGGCAACTCTCGCATTGGCCGCATGCCTCACCGTCGGCTGTAGGATTAAGACAGTTGATAGCTTTGGCAAAGATGCGTGCACATGTAGTCTTACCTACACCGCGAGGTCCGCAGAACAGGTAGGCATGAGCCAATTTGCCGCTCTTTACGGCATTACGCAATGTTGTAGTAAGTGCATTCTGTCCCACTACCGAATCGAATGACATCGGGCGGTACTTGCGTGCTGAAACTATGTATTCTTCCATATTGCTAAATGTGAGCTGTAGTTAGATGCAACCCCTCGCCAATGGGGCTGAGGTTCGTTGCAACTGCAAACTTACTATAAAATTTTCTATTTTCGTGTATGAATACGAAAAATTATGAGTAAGTTTGCAGTCAAAATAAATAATAATGGGTCGTCTCAAACTTTTTATGGCTCTTGTAAGCCACTACAAATACGCAATCACCATTGTCGTAGGCATACTTCTTGTGGGGTTTGTCGACGAGAATAGCTTCATGCATCGTGTTCAATTGGAGATGCGCATAAGCGATTTGACCGAAGAGATAGAACGCTACAATGCACAGAATGAAGCAGACCTAAAACAGCTAAAAGAATTGCGCCGTGGTCCAGAGGCATATAAGCAGATAGCTCGAGAACGTTATATGATGAAGACTGATGATGAAGACATCTACGTGTTGAGCGACGACGAAAAACCAGTAACAAATAATAATGAAACAACTGAGTAAAATCCAAAGCATCTTGTTCCTGATAGGAGGCGTGCTTATGGTAATAGGAGCAGGCTGCTATGCCTTTTTGTTAGGGCAAAAAGTGGTTTGCTGGGTATATCTTGTAGGTGCTTTGCTGTTTGCCTGGATGCAGGTGAACCAAGCATACGAGGGTGCAAACACTACCATAAAGCGCCTAAAGCGCATTATGACAACTGCCGACATATTCTTTGTGTTGTCGGGTTTGTTGATGGTGGATAGTGCCTATCAGTTTATGCGCTATTCGTTTGCCGATGTAAGCACATACTTCAATCTGATATACAACAAATGGGTGCTGATGCTGCTTGTGGCTGCTATTTTGGAGATGTATACAATGCACCGCATGAGCTCGGAGCTGAAGAAGGAAGTTGAGAGTTGAGAGTTAGGAGTTGAGAGTTAGGAGTTAGGAATTGGAAATTGGGAGTTTGTAATTACGAAATTTTCCTAAATAAGAATAATCATAACTTAAAACTCATAAAAAATCATCCGTTATTCAACAATACATATTAACTTTGCCTTTATACAAGAACGCGAATTAAAAAATCTATGAACAAAATTATATACGCTTTTCTAACTATTCTGGTGTTTGCATCGTGCGCAAGCCAGTACAATATCCAAGGATCGTCAAATATATCGACACTTGACGGCCGAAAACTGTATCTGAAAATCTTAAAGGACAATGACTTTAAGAATATTGACTCGTGCGATGTGGTTCACGGACAGTTCCAGTTTTATGGGACTTTTGACACCGTGCGTATGGCAAACATATTCATGGAAAACGAGAGCGTAATGCCTCTTGTTATAGAGAAAGGCGATATAACAATAAAGATAGACAATACTCAGCAGACTGTCAGTGGCACTCCATTGAACGATGAGCTGTTCAAATTCTTTAATAAGTACAACCAGATTAAGAACCAAGAGGCAGAGTTGGTGCACACACACGACCGTGCCATAATGAATGGTCAGGACATGAATGCAGTTACGCGCCACCTTAATGCTGAGGCACAACGCCTGACAGAGCTTGAGGATAAGCTTGTGACAACATTTGTAACCGACAACTTCGACAATGTACTTGGTCCGGGCGTATTCTTTATGGTGACAATAGGCAATCCATATCCTGAGCTTACACCGTGGATAGAGGACATCATGAGCAAGGCTACAGACAAGTTTAAGAACGACGCTTATGTGAAGGATTACTATAAGAAGGCACAGGAAAATCAGGCCATAATGAACGGTATGAAGTCTCCGAATATGCCTCTACCACAAACAGGAGCACCTGGCATGGGACAGCCAATGCCACAGCAGGCACCTGACGGTCCGACACCAAACGAAATGGCAAAACCAGCAGAATAGCATAATATGAAAACACTGATATTTGGAGGAAAAGTTGTAAATGAAGGTGTGGTACGCACTGCATCTGTTGTAGTGGACAACGACCTCATTACAGATATTATAGAAGGCACAGAAGCTCCCCGTGGCAACTACGATCAGATCGTAGATGCTACGGGGTGTTTTGTATTGCCTGGAGTAATTGACGACCATGTTCACTTTCGTGATCCGGGCTTGACACAGAAGGCTGACATGCAAACAGAAAGCCGTGCGGCAGCATATGGCGGTGTTACATCCTACTTTGATATGCCTAACACCAATCCGCAGACTACGACAAAGGAGGCTCTTGAGGCAAAGCTTAATGACGCTTCACGCAAGTCGCATGTTAACTATGCCTTCTTTATTGGCGCCACAAACGATAATACCGAAACCGTATGCAGCGTAGACCCGCACCGTGTACCTGGTATAAAGCTCTTCATGGGATCAAGTACAGGCAACATGCTTGTAGACAAACGCGACGTTCTACAACAACTCTTTAGCAAGGCAGAGTTGCCTATCATGGCACATTGCGAGGATACCGACATCATAAACAACAATATGGTAGAAGCCAAACGCTTATATGGCGACGACCCGTCTGTGGAGCATCATCCCGAGATAAGGTCGGAGGAGGCTTGTTGGCAGTCGACTAAGCTTGCAGTGGAACTTGCGTCAGAGACAGGTGCACGTCTGCATGTGGCTCATCTCACTACGGAGCGCGAGTTACAATTATTCGGAAATAATCCACGTATAACAGCCGAGGCGGTGATAGCTCATCTCTTCTTCTGCGATGCCGACTATGCTACACTTGGCACACGCATTAAGTGCAACCCCGCTATAAAAACAAAAGCCGACCGCGATGCCTTGCGTCAAGCCCTTACAAACGGAAAGATAACAACTATTGGTACAGATCATGCTCCACACTTGTTAAGCGATAAACAAGGAGGATGCGCACGTGCGGCGTCGGGAATGCCTATGGTTCAGTTCTCGCTTGTGGCTATGCTCGAGCTTGTAGACAAGGGTGTACTGAGCATAGAGCGCCTTGTAGAGCTGATGTGTCATAATCCAGCACGACTGTTTGAGGTATCAAAACGCGGATTCTTGCGTAAGGGATATAAGGCAGACATAGTACTTGTGAGGGATGAGTCATGGACCGTTACACCAGAATGCATACAAAGCAAATGCGGATGGAGTCCTATGGAGGGCCATACCTTTAATTGGCAGGTGCGCACTACAATATGCAACGGACACATTATATATAATAATGGGGTCTTCGACAGCAATAGCCGTGGCGAGGAACTCCAGTTCAGAGAGTATAACGCCTAATGCCAAAATACATAGACTACAATATCTCGCAACTGCGACCATATATCAACTGGCTCTACTTCTACTTTGCATGGGGACTATCTGGTAAACCGCAGGAGGAGAAAGATAAGTTGAGGGCAGAGGCAGAGGCGATGCTTGACCTATTCGAGTTGCGCTACAAGACTCATGCAGCCTTTGAGCTGTTTGAGGCAAACAGCGATATGGACGATATTATAATAGGTGGCACACGTTTGCCTATGCTTAGGCAGCAACGCAAGGCCGACGATGGTGAGCCAAACATGTGCCTTGCCGACTTTGTAAGACCAGTGTCGCAAGGCATAGCCGACCATATTGGTGTGTTTGCAACGTCAATAGACTCGGCTGTAGAGCATGACTTTGTAGGCGATGACTTTAAGCGTATGCTCTCGCAGACACTTGCCGACCGGCTTGCCGAAGCTACTGCCGAGGTGCTGCACTTACAAGTAAGACGCACGTTTTGGGGATATGCCCACGACGAGCAATTGTCTATAGAGCAGATTCTACATGAAGATTTTCAGGGAATAAGACCCGCTGTGGGCTATCCGTCAATGCCCGATACCAGTGTAAACTTCATTATCGACCGTCTGATAGATATGAAGAGCATTGGCATTCGACTTACAGAGAGTGGGGCAATGAAGCCACATGCATCTGTATCCGGACTGATGTTTGCACACCCAAAAGCATGCTACTTCGACATAGGGAAGATAGATGAGGAACAACTGCGCGACTATGCACAAAGACGCCATACGCCGGTGGAATTGATGCGCAGGTTTCTTGCTGTCCGACTGCAATAGCAAAAAAGAAATGATTGCAAGAATATTCTTTCTGATTATACTGGCGGCTATTCTGCCAGATATCTATATATACCGCCGCTACTTGCGCCGTAGATTCGACCTCGGATTATGGCAACGTTTGATGTGGTGGTTGCCTGGAGCGGCTATGATAGCCGTTACCTTGGCGTACGCAATGATAGACAATTTTGCACCCGATAACCTAACATGGTTCAACATATATCTGTTTATGCTTGGACTGATTGTGGTACCTAAGGTGCTGTTTGTTATGTCGTCGCTTATGGGCAGACTATTACGCCACCTGTTTAAGTTGCGTCGCAATTGGGGCAATTACATAGGATTGGTGCTTGTACTTGGACAGTTGTACGTGCTCTTTACGGGGTCGATGACAGGTACAGACCGACTGGCAGTAAAACAAGTTACCATTGAGTTTGACGATCTGCCATCTGCCTTCGACGGTTATCGCATAGTGCAGTTCTCGGACATACATCTGGGTTCAATGCGTACAGAACTTATGGAACGTGCTGTTGTTGAGATAAACAAGCAACATGCCGACCTTATAGCCTTTACGGGCGATATACAAAATATGCGGCCACAAGAGTTGACAAGGTTTGCACCATTGCTCTCAAGGCTAAGGGCCAAAGATGGAGTATACTCGGTTCTTGGCAACCATGACTATTCACAATATATGCCCAAGCTTGATGAGGCACAAAAAAAAGCCAACGAAATGCAGACACGCAACTTTCAAACATCGGTTGGGTGGAACCTTCTGCTAAATGACAACCGTATAGTAAGACGTTCGGCCGACTCAATTGTCATAGCTGGCGAGGAGAATGATGGTCGTCCTCCATTCCCGCAGAAAGCCGATTTAAGCAAGACGTTGCATGGCATATCTGCCCAATCATTTGTAGTTATGTTGCAACATGATCCTTCGGCATGGCGACGCTCAATACTGCCTAAATGCAAGGCACAGCTAACATTGAGCGGACATACACATGGTGGTCAGGCAAGTATTTTTGGGTTGCGTCCTACAGAATTGTTGGGTAAGGAAGACGCCGGACTCTATAGAGAAGGCAATCGTGCCCTATATGTGTCTACTGGACTTGGCGGTTTTGTGCCATTCCGATTCCATATGGACCCAGAAGTAGTGGTAATTACACTGAAAAAATCAAGAAAATAATCGACAAAAAATAATAACCAATAAACAAGCATTAATTATATGAAGTACATATATCGTATATATCAACTCTTTATAGCACTGCCGTTGATAGCTATCTACACCGTTGTGACCTGCTTTATAGTAATAGTAGGTTGCGCTATAGGTAACGGTCATTTTTGGGGTTATTTCCCAGGCAAATGGTGGGCACAATTTATTGTGCGCGTGCTAATGTTGCCGGTAAAGGTAGAGGGAAGAGAGAATCTGGAGAAAGGACAATCGTATGTATTCGTGGCCAATCATCAAGGTTCGTTCGATATATTCCTTATTTATGGATTCCTTTGTCGCAATTTCAAGTGGATGATGAAGCGACAGTTGCGCCAAATGCCATTCGTTGGAAAGGCATGTGAGGCAGCTCATCATATCTTTGTAGATAAAAGAGGACCGAGCAAGATACGCCAAACATACGACCAGGCACGCAAGACCTTGCAAGGAGGAATGTCGTTGGTAGTGTTTCCAGAGGGAGCACGCAGCTTTACAGGACATATGGGCGTGTTCAAGCGAGGCGCCTTTATGCTTGCTGATGATATAGAACTGCCTGTTGTGCCATTGACCATCAATGGATCGTTCGACGTTATGCCACGTCAGCGCGATATGCGTTGGGTGACATGGCATCCGTTGCGTCTTACAATACACAAGCCTATCAAGCCAATAGGCAAGGGAGCAGACAACATAAAGTATCTTGAAGAAGAGAGCTACAAGGCTGTGATGTCGGGACTTGTGGATGAGTATAAAGGTTTTGTGGAAAATCCGGACCAATAACGATGATAAAAGGGTGCTCGACACATGCAATAAGTGTTTTGACACATGCAATAAGTGTTTTGCCGCCCTTTTTAGTTTTTTTATTCTTTTAAAAGTATGCCATTAGAATAATCTTTGTATTTTTGTATTCGCATACGTCAACATTAATGTTATTAAACTAATCAGTGTATTATGAATACCAGCGACAGCATAGTTATAATCCCCACATACAACGAGAAGGAGAACATAGAGAAGATAATCCGTGCGGTGTTGGCTCTTGAAAAGGGGTTTAACATTCTCGTAATCGATGATGGCAGTCCTGACGGAACAGCCAAGATAGTTCACCGACTTATCGATACTGAGTTTCACAATCGACTCTTCATAATAGAGCGTTCGGGTAAGTTGGGTTTGGGTACAGCCTATATCACCGGCTTTAAGTGGGCATTAGAGAATGGCTATGACTACATATTCGAGATGGACGCCGATTTCTCTCACGATCCTAATGACTTGCCCCGATTATATGCGGCTTGTCATGATGAAGGTTACGACGTAGCAATTGGCTCGCGTTATGTAAGTGGTGTGAATGTTGTAAACTGGCCTATTGGTCGTGTGCTTATGAGCTATTTTGCTTCTAAGTATGTACGCTTTGTAACAGGCTTCAATGTACACGATACAACTGCTGGTTTTAAGTGTTATCGCCGTTGTGTTCTTGAATCTATACCACTCGATCAGGTTCGTTTCAAGGGTTACGCATTCCAGATAGAGATGAAGTATACAGCCTACAAGATGGGCTACAAGATAAAGGAAGTGCCAGTGATATTTGTAAACCGTCGCGAGGGTGTAAGCAAGATGAGCGGTGGCATATTTGGTGAGGCTTTCTTCGGGGTGATGCGTCTGCGTTGGGACGGATGGTTCAGAAAGTATCCAAAGGCAAAGCATTGATAACATCCGTTTCTTATGGAAATAAAAGAGATAAGCAATATATATTCAGCCCTGCCACAGTGCGGGGCTTTTTTGAAAGCATTAAGCGATAAGTCGATGAGGCATATATTCCTTAAGGGAATGTATGCCTCATCGGCTTCTGTGTTTTTTGCGGCGGTTAGTGGAAGTGAAAAGGTAAAAGGGAAAAGTGAAAAATTAAAAGAGGGAAGTGAAAAGGGAAAAGGGAAAAGTGAAAAATTAAAAGGGAAAAGTGAAAAATCCATATCCCTTACAGCTGTTTTTGTACTACAAGATAACGATGAGGCTGGCTATTTCTATCATGACCTTACGCAGATATTGGGCACCGATAACGTGCTGTTTTATCCTTCCTCGTATCGCCGAGCAGTAAAGTATGGACAGAGAGATGCTGCCAACGAGATACTTCGTACTGAGACATTGAGCCGACTTGCAGCTCAATCGGACAGCTATATGTATGTAGTTACATGTCCAGAGGCATTGAGCGAGCTTGTTGTGTCAAAACGCCGACTCGATGAGCGTACTATAAATATAGGTGTAGGCGATATAGTAAACCTTGCCGACTTGGGTAGAAAGTTGCGTGAGTTTGGATTTGCTGAGGTAGACTATGTATATGAACCTGGACAGTTTGCTATGCGAGGCAGCATTGTAGACGTATATTCTTATTCTTCCGAACTGCCATTCCGCATCGATTTCTTTGGCGATGAGGTAGACACAATACGTACATTCGAGGTAGCCGATCAGCTGTCAAAGGAGGCACGACAGTCGGTTGCCATTGTTCCAGAACTGGCACAAATAGTAGAAGACAAGCAACCTTTCACTGCTATGCTTCCCGATGATGCTGTGCTTGTGGTAAAAGATAGCCTGTATCTATGTTCTACAATAGAGCAGATATACAATGATGGATTCTCGCATCAGGCACTTGCCGAGCGTCTTGAAGGTGCAACCGAGATGGAACAACAGCAAATTGTGCGTGACATGCGCAAGGAAAACAACCTTGTTTCGGGTGTGCGTTTCCGCGAGGAGATGTGCAAGTTCCGCATCGTTGAGTTTGGTACTCAGCCTACCGGAACTCCACAGGCAACCATTTCATTCAATGTTTCGCCACAGCCTTTGTTTCATAAGAACTTCGAATTGCTTGCCCAATCGCTCGAAGACTATTTGCTTAAAGGCTATAAGTTATATATTCTTGCCGACAGCGAGAAACAGACACGCCGCCTTAAGGAGATATTCCAGAGCGACGAGTTAAAGCAGATGCGCAATATACACAGCGTAAAGTCGGCCAATTCGGAAGCGCTTTCTGTTGCCGACAACATCGATTTCACTCCCGTAGACCATACCATTCACGAGGGATTTGCCGATAACGACCTGCGACTGTGCTTCTTTACCGACCACCAGATATTCGACCGTTTCCATAAGTATAATCTTAAGAGCGACTCTGCACGTACGGGCAAAATGGCTCTGACAATGAAAGAATTGCAGGAGATGGAACCAGGCGACTTCATTGTACACGTGGATTTTGGTATAGGCAAGTTTGGTGGACTTGTGCGTGTGCCCGTAGGCGACAGCTATCAAGAGGCTATTCGTATATATTATCAGCGAGGCGACATTGTAGACGTGTCAATACATTCGTTGTACAAGATATCTAAGTATCGCCGTTCGGATACTGGTGAGCCACCACGACTAAGCACTCTTGGCACTGGAGCATGGGATAGACTGAAGGAACGCACCAAGAAGCGTATCAAGGATATAGCAAGAGACCTTATAAAGTTGTATGCCAAACGTCGTCATGAGAAAGGATTTGCCTTTTCTGCCGACTCGTATATGCAGCACGAACTTGAGGCTTCGTTCCTATACGAAGATACGCCCGACCAGTCGAAAGCAACTATGGATGTGAAAGCTGATATGGAATCGGTGCGCCCGATGGACCGTCTTGTATGCGGAGATGTTGGCTTTGGCAAAACAGAAGTGGCAATAAGAGCTGCCTTCAAAGCCGCTGTTGACGGCAAGCAGGTTGCTGTGCTTGTGCCTACAACAGTGCTTGCCTTCCAACATTATAAAACATTCCAAGACCGATTGAAGGATATGCCTGTACACATAGACTACCTTTCGCGTGCCCGAACTACTAAACAGACACGCCAAGTGCTTGAGAATCTTAAGGAAGGAAAGATAGATATCCTTATTGGTACGCACAAGCTTATAGGCAAGTCGGTTGAATGGCACGACCTTGGACTGTTAATCATCGACGAGGAACAGAAGTTTGGTGTAGCCACTAAGGAGAAGTTGCGCAAGCTAAAGAGTAATGTTGACACCCTGACAATGTCGGCAACACCAATACCCCGAACCTTGCAATTCTCGCTTATGGGCGCACGTGATATGAGCATCATACGCACACCGCCACCTAACAGATATCCAGTACAGACCGAAATTGGCGTATATAGTCATGAGATAATAGCCGATGCCATAAACTTTGAAATGTCGCGCAATGGTCAGGTATATTTTGTAAACGACCGCATAAGCAACCTTCCCGAGATTGCCGCACTTATACACAAGTATGTGCCAGACGCACGTGTGGCGATAGGTCATGGTCAGATGAATCCCGAAGAACTTGAAAATATTCTCATCGGTTTCATGAACTACGACTACGATGTACTGCTGTCTACATCCATTGTAGAGAATGGTATCGACATATCTAATGCCAATACCATCATCATCAATGACGCTCATCGGTTCGGATTATCCGATCTACATCAGATGCGAGGCCGTGTAGGACGTTCAAACCGCAAGGCTTTCTGCTATTTGTTGGCGCCACCAAAGTCGGTTCTAACACCAGAGGCACGTCGTAGACTTGAGGCTTTGGAGAATTTTTCCGAACTTGGCAGTGGTTTCAATCTTGCAATGCAAGACCTCGACATACGTGGTGCGGGCAATTTACTTGGAGCTGAGCAAAGCGGATTTATGGAAGACCTTGGCTATGAGACTTATCAAAAGATATTGAATCAAGCCGTTACCGAGCTAAAGAACGATGAGTTCCAGGACATATATGCAGAGGAGATAGCGCAAGGCAAGGAGATTTCTGGCGACGAGTTTGTTGAAGACTGCGCCATAGAGAGCGACCTTGAGATGTACTTTCCCGAGACTTATGTGCCTGGCTCGTCAGAACGAATGCTGCTATATCGCGAACTCGACAACATAGAAGACGATAGTCAGCTCGATGCATATCGCCAGCGTCTTATCGACCGCTTTGGCAAAATGCCTCACGAGGCTGAGGAGCTCTTGCAGGTAGTGCCGCTTCGACGTCTTGGCAAACGCCTTGGTTGTGAGAAGATAATACTTAAGTTGGGACGTATGCAGATGCAATTTGTGTCAAATACAGAGTCGGCCTACTATAAGAGTCAGGCTTTTGGCAAGGCACTCAACTATATTGCCACGCACACACGTCGATGCAACCTTAAAGAGGTAAAAGGCAAGCGTTCGATGGTTGTTACTGGCATCCCAACTGTAGGCGATGCTGTGGAGGTGTTGAAGGAAATGTCAGAATGAAAAAACTGAAGTTGTTTGGTCATTTGACATAAATTTCATACCTTTGCCAACTCATTTTTGAAAAACTCCCCCCGTATATTAAATAGTAAGTAAAAATAATAAAAGCATTCCACTCAAACCTGTCATTAAGGGGGAGGGCAAGGTAGGGTGGTGCTTTAGATAACAGCAATTATGCAAGGACAAAGATTCAAGGCTTGTCAGCAGGCACTGCACTTCAAGCACTTCACACGTCGAGGCTACGCTCTATTCAGCTGCATCGGCCGTGAGGTTCTAATCTGCACTCTCAGCGTAGCTACATTGACCTACGCAAAGGCAGAAGGCATGAGCACAAAGCCAGCAACAACGACAGCCCTGACCGACTCTTTGGGACAAGGCGAGGTACGTCTTGACGAGGTAACAGTTACCTCATCGCGTGCCCCACTTACGGCTCTGCAGTCGGCAAAGATTGTGTCTGTCATCTCGCGCGATGATATTCAGCGTGCGGAAGCAGCGAGTGTAAACGATCTCTTAAAGTTAGCCACGGGCGTAGATGTCCGTCAGCGCGGTGGCTTTGGTGTACAGACGGACATCAGTATCAACGGTGGAACGTTCGACCAGATTACCATTCTATTGAATGGTGTCAATATTTCAAGTCCACAGACTGGTCATAACGCAGCCGATTTTCCAGTTTCGCTTTCCGATATAGAGCGCATCGAGGTTCTCGAAGGTGCTTCGGCACGTGTGTTTGGTTCGTCTGCCTTTAATGGCGCTATCAATATAGTTACGCGTTCGGACAGCAATTCCAATCTTCGCCTTTCGGCTGAAGGAGGTTCGTTTGGTACATTTGGCGGTGACTTTGGACTTACTGTTAAGTCCAACAACCTAAGTCAGAAGCTTAGCGGAGGCTATACCCAAAGCGATGGAGGTACACAGAATTCAGACTTTAAGCGTCGTCGTGCCTATTATATGGGCAATTACACATCGCGTTATGCCGACCTAATGTGGCAGGGAGGCGTATCATCTCAAGACTATGGCGCATCTACATTCTACAGTGCAAAGTTTAATAATCAATGGGAAGCTACACGTCGTATCATTGCTTCCGTACAAGCCGATGTCAAGCCATTGGGCAACGACAACCTTGTGTTTACACCACAACTCTATTGGCACCGCGATGTAGACCACTATCAGCTTACACGTGGCAAGGAAGGAGCAAGCAATGGCGAGAACTATCATCGTATGGATGTATACGGAGCATCGCTAAACGCTCATGCAACATGGTTGCTTGGAAAGACGGCTCTTGGCTTTGACCTTCGCAAGGAGCATATCATGAGTACTGCTTATGGCGACTTGCTGCCAGAGAATGAGTGGGCTGACATACACGGAACAGACCGCCGCTACAATCATAGAGGCGACCGTACCAATACAAGTCTTTTTGTTGAACATAACGTTATACTTGGTGGATTCACACTTTCAGCCGGTATGCTTGCCAACCGCAATACAGCTCTCGACGGCGACTTTCGTTTCTATCCGGGTGTAGACATTAGCTATCGACCCAATGATATGTGGAAGCTCTATGCCTCATGGAATAAGGCTCTGCGTGTGCCTACCTATACAGACTTGTATACAAACAATTCGGTTCAGCAAGGCGACATCGCACTTCGTCCCGAGAAGAATTCTACATTCAAGATAGGAACACGTTTCCGTACTTACGGTGTTGAGGCTGTTGTCAGTGGATTCTATTCTAAGGGAACTGATATTATCGATTGGGTTTACACCACCGAAGAGCGTGGCAAATACCACGCTATGAATATAGGCAAGCTCGACAATATGGGCTATTCGGCTGATGCAACCCTTAATCTCAACGAGTTGTTGCCAGGCTCATTGCTTACCCGTTTCAAGGTGGGATATGCCTATATATATCAGAAGCACGATACAGAGCGACCTGTCTATGGCTCGCTTTATGCACTCGAGTATCTGCGTCATAAGTTTACAGCCCAGTTAGACCACCGTATCTTCAGTCGTCTATCTGCATCTTGGGCTGTGCGTTGGCAAGAGCGCATGAACAATTATTCGCCTTATACCAAGGTAGATGTCAAGTTGCAATGGACAGCTCCTACCTATACTTTGTATGTTAAGGCCGACAACCTTACTTGCCATCGCTACTACGACCTTGGTGCTGTTAAGCAGCCTGGATTGTGGATAATGGCTGGTGGAAGCATAAAGATAGGATTGTAAGAACAATGTATTTCCAGAATTAATTCTGGAAAGTAACTTTTATAAAAACAAAAAACATTTGGATGCTGGCAATAACCGTGCATCCAAATGTTTTTGTTTATATCCGTATGTGTTTTATTCAGAGTTAAACCCTCTTTCTACCAACAATTCCCGAGGCATAAAGTCCCATGAAGGTCAACAATCCATTAATCATCAACAATTCGTAGCCGAACTTGTATCCCCAACATTGCATAGCTGTCTTTTCAAGCGCAAAGCATACAATTGGCGAAGCTACCGCTATGTAAGGCACAAGTTTGTCGCATGGCTTGCGGTGGGTAAACAGACCAAAGGCAAACAATCCCAATAATGGTCCGTAAGTATACGAGCATAGGATGTATATGGCATCGATGACACTTGTTGAATTGAGCGTCTTAAACAACAAGATGAACAGACCGAACACAACGGCAATGCCTATATGTGCACGGCGGCGCAATTGTTCGTCGCCCTCGCGTTGGCGTATATCCACGCAATAGCTTGTTGTAAGAGCAGTCAATGCAGAGTCGGCACTCGAGAACGATGCAGCTACAATGCCTATAGTAAATAGTACTACAACTGTAGACCCTAATCGGCCTGTGGCAGCAAACATAGGCAATAGCTCGTCGCCACTTGCCGGTAATGTAATGCCATCCTTTTGTGCCAACTGCATAAGCAAAACACCAAGTGCCATAAACAGTATATTGGCAGGAACAAAGGCAAATCCGTAGGTACACATGTCTTTCTGTGCCTCGCGTAGGGTGCGGCAAGTAAGATTTTTCTGCATCATATCCTGGTCGAGTCCGGTCATAACTATTACTACAAAGGCTCCGCTTAGAAACTGTTTCCAAAAATTTTGCTTGCTAATCCAGTCGTCCATTACAAACATGCGGCTGTGCTCGTCGGTTGCTATAGCCTTGACAGCGTCTGTAGCCGACATTCCCAGCTGTCCCATTACATTATATATAATAAGTATCAAGGCAGCAAACATGCAGGTAGTTTGGAACGTATCGGTCCATACCAGTGTCTTTATTCCTCCACGTCGGGTGTATAGCCATATAAGCGCCACCATAGCCACTACGGTTAAGGCAAATGGCACACCAATAGCGTCGAGCACAAAACGTTGCAATATTATGCACACTACATAGAATCGCACGGCGGCTCCAGTCATCTTGGATATAAGGAAGAACCATGCTCCCGTCTTGTACGACCTCATACCAAGCCTCTCCTTAAGGTATGTGTAAATGGTTGTAAGATTTAACCTATAGTATACAGGCAGCAAAACAAAGGCGACAGCAAAGTATCCAAGGATAAAACCAATGCACATCTGCACGTACGTCATACCGGTAAACATTGTCATACCAGGCACACTAACAAACGTAATGCCCGATATTGAAGCCCCAATCATACCAAATGCCACCATATACCAAGGCGAGCGTCGGTTGGCACGAAAGAAGGTTTGGTTGTTGTCGCCATGTCGGGCTGTGATGCGACTAAATAGCATAAGTGCCGCAAAATAAAGCAGCACGGTGATGATTATAAGCATAATGTTGTTAGAATTATTGGTGCAAAGTTACGGTTTTTCGTCAAATTATTTCTTCTCCCGTGCAACTTTCTATACTCCTTGCGCGTCATATTATCAGAAACAAGAAACAATAACATTGAACAACGAATAAAAAACATACGCAAAAATGAAGAAAATACTTCTCTCTATGGCAGCGCTTCTCGTGCTTGGAAGCTCTGTTCCGGTAGATGCTCAACGTCATCGACACACCCCACGCACCGAAAATGTAGTGTCTGCTTCGTCTGCTAAAAAAGATGATGCATCAAAGAGTGGTTCGGCATCAAAGAGTAAGGATGAGGGTATAGAAGCATTCTCTGATACCTCGTCTGTAGACACCAGTAGTTCTGTGGTATACAATGGCAATGATGCCATGAACGATTCCGACAGCGACACCTATCCGTTCGCAATGTTCGAAAACCTTTTTGCTTCAAAATTTTGGGGCATAACGATTTTTGTGATAATTATATTATTAGGTATAACGATATCCTTAATGCCGTTAATAATAGTGGTGCTACTTATACGCTTTTTGGTAAAACGCCACAACGACCAGGTGCGATTGGCTGAAATGGCAATGGAATCAGGACAACCGATTAGTGATGAACAAATGCCGTTGAGCAAGAAGTCGCCCGACTATATGTGGCGACGTGGTATAAGGAATGTTTCAATAGGCATAGGACTGATGTTATTCTTCTGGTTCCTGGGTGCCGAACCATTGGTTGGCATTGGCGGATTGGTAGCTTGCCTTGGTGCCGGACAGATGTTTATGGTGCGATATAATTACAACAACAAGTTTGGACGCCGTAAGTTTGACGATGACGAATTGAACAAATTGTAGCAGGTAAGGCTTGTAGACAAACAAAAAAACTGCAAGATTCTACCTGTACAGCTGTAGCAAAACAGTTTGTTGCTGCGTCTTTATAATAAAACGAACAAAAGATTAATGATGAAGGAAACTGACGATCTCTCTCTTGTCTCTGAGGTGACTGTATCTCACAACCGTGCGGCATTCGACCGCCTTGTTGTGAGATACCAGTCGCCTATAAGACGTTTCTTCCTGCATCAGACATTAGGAGACGAGCAGCTTAGCGACGATCTTGCACAGGATACCTTCATCAAAGCATACGTCAATATAAGTAAGTTTCGTGCCCAGGCGGCATTCTCAACATGGCTTTATCGCATAGCTTACAATGTGTTGTACGATTATCACCGACGGCAGAAGCCTACCGACGACATAGATACATCAGAAGCCGCACGACGCAATGCCGATCATACCGACGCTAATGTAAAGCTTGATGTATACGATGCCTTGCGTAGATTGGGTGATAAGGAGCGAACATGCGTAACGTTGCAGTTGGTCGACGGCTATCCAATAGATAAGATTTCCGAGATAACCGGAATGGCGGTGGGTACCGTAAAGTCGCATCTGTTTCGTGGAAAAGAAAAGCTTACAACCTTTCTTCGTAGCAACGGCTATGGCAAGTAAAGGTGTAGCTGTCTATCAAATACGTTCTTAAAAAACAAACTTATGAACAACGATAAGAATTTAAATAGTAATAATGGTACTGTCGACGAGGAACTGTTGCGTGGTTTCTTCGCCGACAGTGTGCGTATGCATATAGCCGATGGCGGTTTCACTAACAAGGTTATGCAGAGATTGCCAGATGAGATGCCGGCTCGTCAGATACTTATCTATCACATATGGTCGGCTGCATGTGCTGTCGTGTGCGTTGTGGCATTCTTTCTTGTGGGTGGCGTAGATATTATAAAAGGTTATCTTAGTGGCTTAGGCTCAAATATTGCTAGTCTGCTTTCTCGTGCCGATATCGATTATATAGCTTCTCACCTAAACCATTCTGCCTCTCTCTTCAGCTCCCACTTAAGTATCGACACTATAATATCAGGCATACAGGCATCAGGCACCAACCTGATAATGGCTGTAATAACAGTTGTAGTGTTGTGCAGCTTGGCTGTATGGGATGTGGTACAGAGCGATTCCTTGTCGTAATATTATTCCAGTAGTTTGTCTTATTCAGGCACTACAGGAATCTCTGGTATTATGCAGTCTTCAGCCATAACAGCCTTATTCTCCATAAACATGACATAATAGATAGGCATTTCTTGGCTATGTTTTCAAGTAATAATATTACTTGCTCATTTAATATATAATAAATTGCCATTTAATATATAATAAATTGCCAAGTAATATATAATACTTTTGATGTAGCATCAACATAAATTATGAAAGCTAAAATCCAAGAGTCTTTTGCCTCCCAATAATTACTCCACGTAAAAGTCGAAGTCTTCGTTCTTCTTGCCCTTTTCGTTAGAGGATGAAGACTTTTTTGTAGTCTCGTTATTCGACTTCTTCAAGTTGCCGTCCTTGTCAAACATGCCGTATGTAGTGCGTAGAACGATGAATTCAGTACGGCGGTTTAGCTGGTTGCATATATCTTGCTTGTCCTTGTCAAGCTTTTTGATAAATTCTTCGGTCAGCACATCGTTCTCCTTTAGCCAGTTATACTTCTCTGTAAGTTTCTTGCGTATGGTCTTAGGTTTCTCCTTGCCATAGCCAACAGGCGAAAGTCTGTCGCGTGAAATGCCCTTATTAGTAAGGTATTCAACAACCGACTCGGCACGTCTTTGCGACAGAAGCTTGTTGTATTCAGCCGAGCCCTTATAGTCGCAATGCGACGACAATTCGATGGTTACGTTAGGATTTTCGTTCAGAAGCTTTACCAGTTCGTCGAGCGAAGCCTGCGATTCTGGGCGCAATGTAGCCTTGTCGAAGTCGTAGAATATATTGTCTATCAGCACAGGGGCTGTAATCGAAGCCAATGGGAATTGCAGAACGTGCTCGTTAGAGTCGTCGGGATGACCTATGCTAAGTTCTTCCTTATGGTTGAGGAATCCCTTGCAAGTGGCGAGGAATATATAGTCGGTGCCAGGTTTCAGTACTTTCTCGAACGAGCCATCGCCTTTTACGCTCAGTTTCTCGTTAGTTCCGTCGGAGCCTACAAGGTAGACAAGAGCCGATGGAAGCTCGTAACCATCTTGCTCGTACACCCAACCTTTTACGCTCTGTATAATCTCCGGATTCTCAAAACTGTATATATGGTCCCATCCTCGACCGTCATTTCGGCTCGATGAAAAATAGCCACGGTTGTGCACACCCTCGAATGTCATGCCAAAGTCGTCGCCTTGCGAGTTGAGTGGATAACCGGGATGTTCGAGATGATACTTGCCATCCTTGCCAACAGAGGCAATAAATATGTCAAGTCCACCCATGCCAGGATGTCCATCGCTTGAGAAATAAAGGTCGCCGTTAGGTCTAAATGTAGGGAACATCTCGTTGCCAGGGGTGTTGATAGGAGCACCAAGATTCTCCACACCTCCTAATCCGGCAGGTGTTATGCGAGCTCGCCATATGTCCATACCGCCCATACCGCCAGGCATATCGCTAACAAAGTATAGCCACATTCCATCTGGCGACACGGCAGGATGTGCATAACTCGACAGCGTATCTCCAGTAATCTTAAGCTCTGAAGGCTTTCCCCATGCTGCGTTGGCACGGGCTGATGTAACAATTTGTGCATAACGTGGATACGAAGGATCGCTGGTGCACTGGGTAAGATACATAGTATGCTGGTCGGGCGACAATGCGCATGCACCCTCATCATAATCAGTATTCAGTCCGCCAGTAACCGCCTCAGGTTTTGACCAATTGCCTTTATCATCCTTCTCCGACATAAATATATCGGCAGGTTTAGCACCGGTTATTCCACTAAGTTCATTGCCTTGTGCGTCGTTGCGTGTTGATGTAAAGTATAGTGTCTCATATTGGTCGCCGGCAAGAACAGGCGAGTAGTCATCGCGTCGAGAGTTGAATACATCCATACGCTTAACCTTATATCTTGAGCCCTGCTTTTTCCATTCAGGAGCCTTTTGTGCGGCAATAAGTCCGTTTTGAGCCAAGGTTTTTGCAGCGTTGGCATCAAGTGTATTGGTATTGCCTTTCTTTGTAGGGGTGGGGTAGGCACCGGCATTAATGGAGTCGAGCACAATAGCAAACTGTTCGCCAGCCTGCTTGTACGATCCATTTCTAAGCAATTGGCGGGCATAGCTCAGGCGGTCGGCAGCCGTTGCTCTGCCATATCTAATGGCGTTGGCATAAGCAGCCTGAGCCTTCTGTGTGGAATTGATGCGCTCGTTGCAGTAGGCTATCTTCAAGGCAATGTCGCCTCGTTTAGCCTTCTCCTTAGTTGACGTCTTGGTGTAAGCCTGCTTAAACTGTGTTGCTGCGTCGTAGTATTCGCCTATGGCAAGATACTTCTCGCCCTTCTTCAGGTTCTTGTCGGCACCACAGCCCAGCAGTGTTGCCATTGTAATGAGGAGCAACAACAGAGATATCGATGTATGCGTAAAATGCTTCATTCTATAGTGTATGTTTTTATTGAATAACGCAATAAAGCCCAGTTTATTTGATATTATTGCTTGTTTTGATTAAAAAATGCCCCTTTTTAAATGATAATAGTCAATTCGTTCGTATACTATTATATAATTTTGCAACAGAAATAAAAACCTAAAAACAATTGAATATAATAATGTATAAGAAATTTTTAAGAACACTATTGGTAGTTGCTACCATGTTCTCGGCAGTTGCAACGACAAACGCACGCAACAAATACCTTTTTGTTTATTTTACAGGCAACGCTCCTCAGCAAGAGCAGATATCGTATGCCGTAAGTGATGACGGATTCAACTATACTCCGCTTAATGGAGGCAAGCCAGTAGTGTCGTCCGACTCAATTGCCCTTACAGGTTGTGTTCGCGACCCTCATATCCTACGCACAAAGACAGGCGAATATCTTATGGTTGTAACCGACATGCGTTCGTCGCTTGGATGGTCGAGCAATCGTGGTATTGTGTTGCTTAAGTCGCGCGACTTGATACATTGGCAGCATCATACCGTAAACTTTCCCGATAAGTATGCCGGTAAGAACTTTGCCAACGTGACACGTGTATGGGCACCGCAGACTATATACGACGAGAAGGCTGGCAAGTATATGGTATATTTCTCGCTGCTTACCAACGATGGTACTATTCCTTACGACCGTGTGTATTGGGCATATGCCAATGCAGATTTCTCTGATCTTGAGGGAGAACCGCAGGTGTTGTTCGATTTCCATGCTCCGGCTATCGATACAGATATTGTTCAGGACAAGAATGGCGAGTATCATCTATTCTTCAAGACCGAACAAGAGGGAGCGCATAAAGGTATACGCCAATATGTATTCCGCGACCTTCACGACACAGCATCATGGACATTGCTCGACGGATTCTGTGAGCAGACAAAAGACAATGTTGAGGGGGCTGGCGTATTTCCGCTTATTGGTGGAGGATGGTGTCTTATGTACGACTGCTATATGTCAGGCCATTATCAGTTCACACGTTCCGAGGATTTGCGCACATTTCATTGGGTGGCAGATACCAAGACCTCGGGTGCCTTCACTCCGCGTCATGGCACTGTGATACAGATTACACCAAAGGAATACAAGAGATTGATTAAGCACTTCTAAATATTAGCTATGGCGTTATCGCCATAGCTTTTTTTGTTTTAACAAATCACTAACTTAGTTTAAGTAAATAG
>ERZ1035032.568-NODE-568-length-28737-cov-44.753887_pt1 | contig 28737 bp, 40 predicted proteins | sample MGYA00520693_ERZ1035032 | MGnify/ENA primary metagenome ERZ1035032 (study PRJEB33766, sample SAMN09781740) | gut metagenome | biome: gut microbiome | host: Homo sapiens | place: Madagascar | study: EMG produced TPA metagenomics assembly of the PRJNA485056 data... | reverse complement strand
TAAGGGGCTGTCCTAGAAGTTATTAACAGACTTCAAAAAGGGCGGCCTTTTTTATGTTAAATGAATTTTGTAGATTTTCGTTTATTGTTTTTTTTCTTAGGTGTTCATTAATCGAATCAGCTGCTTGAAATCATATCCCAGCATCAATAATCCCCATTCAATTCCAACTTTTTCTTTTCCCCGAAGATGAAACCGCCTGAATTTTAAATTGCCTTTTGTCATTCCCACACTTGATGCTGCGACGTTTGCAAAGCAAACTCGGTCAGGAATCCCTTTTACTCGCCGTTTATAATGCCGTCGTGCAGATTATCTTTGCGCCGGTGAGCTTGTCGTTGTAATCATCAATTTTGATTTGTGCCCATTGCGCCTGCGTGCCGCCGTAGTTCACGGTTTCCAGCCTGTCACAATTTTTGAATGCGGATGCACCGATGGAAGCTAGACTTGCAGGAAGCGTATTGTTTTAAGAATTGAACAATACTCAAAACCGCCGTCTTCAATAGTTTTCACATTGTCAGGAATTACAATTTCTTCAAACTTATTGTATCCAAAAGCACCTGTTCCGATTGTTTCCAAAGAATCCGGCAGAATCAGTCCTCTTAGCCTACAGGTAGAAAAAGCTTCCTCTGGAATTTCTGTAACTTCGGTTGCGGAGGAAAGATCAAGACTGAAGAATGTGTAATAATTACTTTCGGAATTATCCCCTCACGCACTTATAACGTGAGGACATTCTGACCGTCGCCAGTCAAACTTTCTGCTTCTTCGGATGCTCCAATTTGCAACGCAAGCGTTGCTAAATTTTCAACACCCTCCACAGACCTGAATTCCGACACTCCTTGCCGTACTTGTTTTATCGCATTTTCTTTTAGATTTATGGCTGCATTGACATCTCGGTCGTGTTTTGTTCCACATTCTGGGCAAATCCAACTTCTGACAGATAAGTTTTTTGTAATCGGATTTTTGAACCCGCAACAGTGGCAAATCTGCGAACTTGCGAAAAATCTGTCTGCTTTTACAACCTGACATTTGTTCTCGTTTAGAGAACTTTTCCACAGCAATTTGTTCGTGAAATTTCCCCAACTTGCATCACCATAGTTTTTCGCATTGCGTGAGAATTTCATCATGCCACGCAAATTCAAATCTTCGATTCCAATGACTTGATAAGTTGATACAAGACGCTTGGTTTCCTTCTCAATCCAATCGTTTCGGCATTCCGAAATGTAATGCTCCATATGGGCAACTTTTACACGAGCCTTTTCACGATTGTTTGAACCGATTTGCTTACGCATCATTCGCCTTTGCAGTTTTGTGAGTTTTTTCAAGTTTTTTTGTTTTTGGGCTTTTTAGCCAAAATCTTTTCCAGATGAACCATCTGAATCTATGTAAAAATCTGCCGGGCTAAAATCCAGCCCGATGGCTTGGTTTTCGCCACCTTCGTAGGATTTCGCTTTATGGCAGTATTCCCTTTCAAAGAGCAACACTGCGTAATACTCGCCAGTGGGATTTTTTCGTATTGTAATTGATTTCAAATCTGCTCCGTCTCGCAAAAAGAAATCAAGTTTTCCCTTTTTATTTCCACTGTGTCTGAATTTCACTTCGCCGAGTTTCGGTACTTTGATTTTCCTTTCGTTCCAATTCAAACCGACATTCATACATTCGCGGTAGCTGAAATCATGCGATTTCTTGGACTTGAATTTCGGTTTTCCAACGGCAGAGCCACTTCGTGTGCCTTTTACTGACGCAAAGAAATTCTTGTAAGCAGACTCGGCGAACATAGTAGCAGAACACAACGCCTGTGCGGATACTTCTGCCAGATACGGAAATTTCTGTTTCATTTCTTTTTCGGTTGGGAAATGAGCCGTTTTCCATAAAGCTTTGTGTTCTTCTGGTTTTGCAGGTTTTATGATTTGTTCGTAGAACTGGTTTCGTTCAAAAAGACGGTTGTTATAGATTTGACGGACACAACCAAAAGTTTTGTTGATTAAGATTTCTTGAGATTGAGATGGGTAAATTCGTAATTTTAATGCCCTGTGTTGAGTTTCACCACAGATTACTAACTTATTAGACATAATCAAAACATTCCTTTGGTTGTGTTTAGAAGGCGGTGGGAATTGGCGTTCTTGCCGCTTTCGTTTTTCTTATCTAATTAGTTAGTAGAGGAGAATTTGAAAACCTTGCTGATTTTTTTGCTAATTATGTGTTAATATTTAAAAACAAAGGGATAAAGTTATGAACAAAATAGGCGAAGATTTTGATTTTCAAGAAATTTATGATAAAGCCGTACATTTTCGGGAAATGGCTCAACCTTGGAATGTAATTATTATGCAATTAGACAATCTGAGGCCAATAAGGCATGCACATTTAATAAAACTTTATTATTATAAAGGACAAACTCATTATAATGAAAACTTTGAAGGCTGGGTGGCATCTTCAAGAAAGGGATTTGATGATGTTCCAAAAGTAAAAGGAACAAACAAATACCCTGAGTTTAAGAAACTTTATAATCATGTATGGGAATCTGTAGAAGACTCGTTTGATGATTTTCATAAACGTACAGTTTCTGATTTAAATAAAGCATACACAGATTTTGTTCCAATTAATGAAATTGATTTTGTTGGTGTCAAAAGTTTTATCTCAAACTTTAACAAGTGGGCATGTGAATGCATCTCAAAAGAAGGCGGTATTTCTTTTGAAGACACAAAAGGTAAAATAAAAGAGCTTTTAGGTATTTAAATTATGCCACCAGAACACTTTGCAACAACAGTTTGTCAAAAGCGTTATCGCCTCGGTTGTTCTGTCTGAAACAACATTCGTTCACGTAGTTTTGTAAATACTTAGTTGATACATGATGATAACTGCCGATTATAGCACGTTTCAGAATTGCCCAGAAGCTTTCGATTCCGTTTGTATGCAAGCCTTTTCTGGCTGAAAACTTGCCCAAACTGTGACATACAGAAATGTGTGTGAATTTTTCTGGATTCGTCTTTTCGTGTTTCATAATGTTGTAGCCTTTGAAATCGTCTGTTATTACAACGATGTTCGGCTTCGTCATCGCACATAATAACATAATGCGATTTTCTGAAACGTCAAAAGATTTTTAAGTGTTTGAGGGGATAATTCCGATTACTTTTATTTGCTACTGTTTCTATCGTTGTTCCTATTTCTTTCAGTTGTTCCGCAGTCAATGTTTTGTCTGTAATTTTTATCATATAGACATTCGGATTTTCCCTAGTTCCGCCTTCCAGTCCGGCAATTACAGTCGCGGCATTGTCGGCAGTTACTAATTTTCCCCACACGGCATAGAGCGTAACATCCGCCGTGCCGATTGTGTACCCGGAATTGTCATCGTAGGCTATGCTTCCGGCGGATGTCGCCCAGCCGGAGAACGTCCAGCCATCTCTGGTGAACGTGTTCGCCGCAAGGGTGATTTCAGTTCCATCTTCGGCAGTCCGGCCTTTCAATCACAATCTCGCCTTTCTCTTCAAGCCGCAAAACAACATTCACGATAAGTTGCTGACATTCAAGCACGTCTTTCAGGCGGAGAGAGCCAAGAAATTCCATATCCTCTTTGAGCATTGAGGCTGCCTTTTCGCTCATGTTGCGGTAAAATTTTTCGCAAGTCGGCTCAGCGGCTGTTTTGAGGGCCTTTGCAAGAATATTTTCATCAATTTCGCGCAAAACGCATTGGAGCGCGCGGTCAGAAAGAAGCGGAATATCATCAAAAAAGAAAAGCTTTTCCTTGAATTTTGCCGCAAGTGTGTCATTCTGCTTTGAAAGCCCATCCATAAATTCCTTTTGGACAGAGATTTTTGAAAGCTGCAGGATTTTGCAGGCTTTGTCCGCACCCGCAATATGATTTTTTTCTTCCTCGGTCTGATTTTTAAGACTTTCTTTAAAAGATTCCTCGTATGCCTTTATAACAGAGGCAGAAATTTTGAGTCCTTTGGCAATCTGCTCCTGAATCTTTATCTGCCGTTCAAGATCAAACTTCGCAAAAATAGAACTTGCCATGCTTTCGGAGATGCATGAAAAAACAAGCGCAACAAAATAATCATCTTCTTTTTGAAGCGTATTGAATACAGTTTCGGGATTTTCCGCACGGATAAAATCAAAGAACGCTGAATTCTGAATTTCCTTTTCTTCCTTTTCTTCATTGTTTTCCATAGAATCCATAGAATCAACCTCCATCATTTTTCCGACCTGTTAGCCGCATCATCTTTCGTCTTTTCGCTGCTCTGGTCCTTTTCAATCGGTTTTCCGGCCATAATCGCCTCAATTTCGCTTCTCCAGATTACTTCACCATCAGCACAAAATGTTACGATTTCATCATCTTTTTCCTGTGGATTTTCCATAACTACAGCCTCCTTGCCTTTACTTCACCTTTACAGGTGCAAAATCTATTACCAGTGACATTGTGGAATTTCCGTAATAATCCTTTGCAAATTCTTCAATGCTATCACACATATCATCTTCACCGTACCAGCAGGTCAGTTCGCCGTACTGTGGAGGTCCGCTGCCCGGCCGCTGTGCATTCCGCGACTTTGTTTTCCACATACCTTTTTTAAGATTTTCTGCGATTTTTGCTCCAGTTGCACGGCTGTCATGAAAAAGGCAGATTTTGAAGCCAGGATAAGGCGGATTGTTTCCGTGACTTTTTGAATATTTTTCGTAATCAGAAAATTCCGAAAGCCTGATTGAAAAAGCAGTTATATTATCATCCCACCAGAAATGGCAGTTATCCGTGTAACAAATGTCATTTTCAAAAGTCAGGTTACGATTTACAGCTCTTATATAACAGAAGATAAAATAAATATCATATCCAATTTTCCTGTCAAATTCATAAAAGCAGCTTATGTCCGTAACGGTGGTTTTGTAACCGTTTTTCCAGATTGAACCGATATAAAAGCTCTCTCCTTTTTCATAGTAAATAAGCCAGCCACCATCCTCTTCCGAATTTAATTCTTTGCTTCCATCAAGGAAGCCATCAAAAATCGGAGTCTGTGGTGTATCAGATTTTATCGCATAAGCAAAACCAAGCTTGCTGCCGTCCTTATCATTGGTAAATTCATTTACATACAGAGTAACCTTACCATTTTCTTTATAGATTTTCTTGTCATAGCCGGCAACCTCGTTTTTTACAGTGCGCTCCAGGATAAGAGTTTTTGCGAAAAGACGGCTGTTTGAGATTATGAGAAAGAAGATTAAAAAATTAAATATTTTTGAAGATTGTAATATCAAGTTGAAACAAGATATTTAAGCAGCATTTCTTTGTGAAGCGCAGCTTTGTCTTGGGAATCTGCTTGCTTTTATATCTTTTTCTCAATTTTGAACAAGAAAACATCCTATTTCAGGCAGATTCAGGTTGTTTTCTTGTTTTTTTTTGCCCATCTCTTCTGAAAGGAGATTATCGGGTTCGACTCCCGGAGCTGGGCTTAGGCATTTGCCTATGAAGGCTTAAAAGCCTGAAAAATTTCTCTTTCATAAGGGCGGCTAAAAAAAACGTCTTGGGCGGGCAGAAACGGTCAGCCTTTTGAAAGAGTCTTTCGGAAGGAAATATTATGGTAATTACGTACTCAAGCATGAAAGGCGGAGTCGGAAAGACAACGGACTCCATTTTAACGGCGACAAACCTCGCGGCAAGAGGATTTAAGGTTCTCTATTTTGACCTTGATCCAAACAATTCTGGCACAATGTACTTTACAGCAGGAATTGAGAACATTGCAGAAACAATTGAAAGATGCAATGTCTTTGAATCTCTTAGCCACAACAGCATAAAAAACTATGCAATAAAATCACGTGTGGAAAACATTGATATAATTCCAAGCCACCTGAACATATACAAATTAAGAGGAATCGGTTACAACGAACTTCAAAAAACTCTTCGAGATAATGGCTACGACTATGTTGTGATTGACACTGCTCCGACCTACGACAACATTGTTATAAATGCCTTGATTGCTGCTGATATAATTCTTACTCCTCTCGAATTTACATCATTCAATCTAACTACAACTAAATTTCTCCAGCGCCAGATTTACGACGACTGTCCACAGCAGGCTGAAAAATGGTATCTGCTCTATTCTCACTGGCAGGAGAAATTAGCTATTTTTTCAACCTCCACGCAATCACAATTTGTACAGGTTTTTGAAAGCGAATTCCAAAATATTCTTGATGTTCATATTCCACAGACATCTGCTGCTGATAAATATGTACAGACTGATGAAAAAATCAGCATAACAAGCAGAACTGTTGGAGCAAAACGTCTGGCAACGGAAATAAACAAACTTGTAAACATGCTTGCAGAAAATAGTAATGAAGTGGAGAAATTTTAACCGACACGTGTCGGTCTGTTTACATGGAGGAAACAAAACATGGCAAAAAAACTCAACATTATAACTGCAGGTGGAAATCTGCCATTCGCAAATAACGGATTAAAATTATCAGAAAATATTCTCGTTGTAAAAATCGAAGAGCATGAAAAGTTCAAAAATCTTTTTTCTATAGATAAAGCTTTGCTTAATCGGATTACAGTCGATATGGAAAAAAATAATTTTGATTCAAGCCAGCCGGTTCATATCTGGGTTACAAAAGGTGATGACGGAAAGGAACATAATTATCTTATAGATGGCTATACAAGAGTTGCAGCCAGTAAAATGGCAGGAATAAAAATGATTCCTTATTTCAAGCATACATTTGAAACTTTTGAGGAAGCCCATCGTTATGCTCTTCATCTTCAGACTGACAGAAGAAATCTTAATGGAATTGACCTTTTGAAAAACATACAGGAGCTTATGGGGAGCGACTATATCCAGAGCTTTGAGGGGAACAAGAACGAGGCTATAGGAAAAGAGCTTGGAGTTTCGGAAAAAACAGTTGAGCGCGCGAACAAAGTGAACAGCATGGCAAGCGACGAGCAGATTGAAAGAATCGAGAACGGAGAGGCTTCGCCGAATCAGATTTACAACGAAATTATCAATCAAGAAACCGTTGACGAGGAGGCGACCGATGAGCAGCGAGAAAGGATTGAATCAGGATAGGCAACGGTAAAGGACATCTGCAAGGAAATCAAGGCTGATAAGAAATCCCGAAAAGCGTCTAAGAAGAAATCAACAGACAAAGACGATGACATTTCAGAGTCACTTTCCACAAATGAGGGGACGCCAGCAGGTTTGAATTTCAACCATTCGGACGGAATCGAACGGCCGTCATACAGACTTTCCCCGGAAGAGGATTCCGAGCGCACAAAGGAACGAAAAGCGGCTTATGAAGCTGGACTGAAAAAAGGCAGCGACCTTGCCTACGAAATCTATGACTTCATTCTTTCGGAAATTGAGAGCGGAAAATCTGCCGAAAAAATCCGCAATGACAGCCATTTTGACGATTTCTCTGTGGCAAGAATCTACAGGGCTTTTAATCTGTCTGATGAGCAGAAACAGGAAGAAGAAAAATCCTCTGATTCTGACAACGGTGATTCAGGCATTTCTGATTTTGATGATGACATCATCATGGGAGAATCTGTATGACTTTTACAATGACCTTCAACGATGGCGATTTTCTTGAGCAGATTGAAAATATCAAAAGAGACGAGTCACTCTGCCTCATTACGAACAAGGAAAAAGCTTTTATCTCAAAGGAAAAATTAGAAGAAAAGGGTTTTGAGAACTACCACTTTTTTGAACTAGAAAACAGCGAAACCTGCAATAAAGAATTTCTTGACCTTATAAAAACTATCTTCAGAACTCCATGCTTTACGATTGTCATAGACGGTGTTGACATAGGCAAAAAACCGATAAAAGACCAGCTGTTTAAATGGATCTATGGTTATGCCAATACGTATGGTCTATTTCACATAATATGCAATATGTCATTGTATAGAAGTTTTCTCATGCAACTCACAGACGAAACGGAGTAAAAATATGACAACTGACTTAATTTCTATTTTTATTAGTCTTCTTTTCATGACAATTGAAATATGTATTTTGATCCATACCATCTTTTCTGGGTTTGAGTTGTATGAAAACTTCTTAGCTATGCTTATACCAGTAATAGTCCTTGCTGTATCGACTGCTCTTGCTTTTATCGCGGTCCGAAGCTACAGCCAGTCAAATTCTGACGAAAAAAACTGCTATGAAATCACTGTCAATGAGAAGTCATTCAAAACATCTGATTTCAAGACAAAATCAGACGGCTCAATAGAGTTCACTGCTGACGACGGAACTATAATCCGTGCCTCAGACTATGAGATAAGAAAATTAAATTAGCAAGGAGAGAACAAATGGTTAAAGCTTTCAATTCAATAAAAGAAATTCTTCTAGTATTTTATCAAGTTCTGTTTGTAGAGGCAAAAGAAAGATACGAGGTTACAGAATTTTATCTGGAGAAATGCGGCCACAACAAAAAAGTAAGGAATCTAATAAAAAAATGACCGCAGGACAGTTTGCAGATATTGTCGCCGAGATGAGGGCGGCGCAGAAATGTTATTTCCGTACTCGTTCACAGAAATCTCTTGAAAAGTCAAAGGAGCTTGAGAAAAACGTTGACGACATTCTCGCCAAAAGAGAGGCAATGCAAAAAGGAAAACAGCTGAATCTGTTCGAGGAGTCAAATCAATGAAAATAAAAACTATGATTTTCACAACTTTCAAGCTCATAGCAGCATTTATACCTGCGATTATTGTGATCATATTATTAATACCGATTCGGATAGCGCAGTTTTTATGGCATTTTTTCAAAATGGCGTATTTGTTTTTGTGGATAAGAAACAGGAAACGAAAAATGCCACTAATAATCATAAACAATAACGGATTAGACTTGGAGAAAATCGAGAAAATGCAGAATGAAAAAGATGAAAGTCAAAGAAGAGCTGAATCAGGAGAATAGACAATGACAAACGAAGAAATCAAGAAAATACTTCTTTCTCTTGAAAAAGCAGACATAGACTTCTCAGTCACGCAAACAGGAAAAGTTTCTAAAAAAGTGAATGGGCTGTACACACCTGCGACGTTTGAAATTTTTCTTCACAACAAGAATTTCGCCACAGAAAATGAGCTTATATACACGGCAATTCATGAATATACACATCACCTTATAAACTGCAAGCAAAAGAAGCTCGGCATTGAAGCAAAGAACGGCGGTAAAAGCCACACAACAGAATTCTGGGCGAAATTCGATGACCTTCTGGAAAAAGCTGTCGAAGCAAAAATCTATACAAGAGAGCGCTCTAAGGATTTGTCTTCTTTAATTGAAGAAGCAAAGGAAATTGACCGTGAAATTGTAAACCTAAAAAAGAAGCTCGGAAAGATTCTTTCAGAAATACATGAGAAATCCCAGGAAGAAAGCATCAGATTTGAGGACATACTTTCGCACGACTTGAACATATCCAAGAATACGGCAGAAAAATGCCTTAGAAGCAAAAATATAGAAGAAAACTTCAGTCAAGATGAAATGGAAACAGTCCTCAAAGAAAAGGATTCACAGACTCAGCAAAACATAATAGACGGACTGAAAAAAGGTAAAACAATAAACCAGGCTTCTGCTTCCATAAAAAAAGACAAAAACTCATCGCCGTATGAAAAACTCACAAAAGAAAAAGCCAGGCTGGAAAAAACAATTCAACAGCTTGAAGAGCGACTGGAAATAGTTTCAGAAAAACTGAGCAGAATGTAGGAGAGCAGCCAAAATGAAAGAAATAAAAAGCCTTCCTGATAAAAAGACAAAAAAAAACGCAATTTTTATAGCCACAAAGATTGCTCTTACAGTTCTTTTTCTAATTCTAAATATCTCAGTTATGGTTACCAAGGGAGAAAATCTACTGCTATTAATTTCCTCCATTCCGGTAACTCTTGCCTGCATTGCACTGCAAATAATTGAGCATATCAGAGAAATAAGGAGTTGCAAGCAATGAAAAGCACATCCCTAACATTCTTGGTTTTTATAATTTCAATGCCATTTTTCTCATGCGATTCAGTGCCAGTGCAATATGGAAACTACGACAATGTCAAAGTGCTCAAAGCGACGGACTGGGACAGCAGATATATCATAAAAACTGATTCTGATGAATACATAGCATGGAATGTCAGAAACTGCCTGTACAAAAGCCAGGACTATCTAAAAAGAAATACTGTTTCTTTCAGGAAAGGAAACACGGAAATAACTATCGTACAGGTTGACGAGCCTACTGACATGAAAAGCGTTACAGCCGTATGCAGCACAGCAACAAGAATAACAATCTATTCGACAATTCTTGACGTTAAAGAGATTTTAAGCAAGGAGGATTCAGAATGACAGAAATTGAAAGAAGACTTTACGGCAAATGCAGAACCGCCTTTGAAAGCTCGTGCGGAGCGAAATTCCGTCTTTATTCGGATGGAAAATTCTCCGCAGAAGCAATGAAAATTCTCAAATCAAAAGACTTTTCTTTTTCACTGGAAGAATCAGAGGAGAACCAGCAATCCTGTTTTTCAGCAGTTCTTTCCCCAAAAGAATCCTATGCCTGTCTCTGTTTCATAGCAAAAATACGGCACGAGGAAAAAATGGAGCAGGATTTAAAGAAAATCATTGATGCGCTTGCGAAGAATACAGAGAAAGACAGCGAATAGTTTATAACAAGGAGAATAACGAATGAAGAAAAATGAAAAGGAAACTGCCATTTTGATTGCTGTATGTGCCTTTATCTCATTGCTTATTTTGAGTCCATTTATGTTTTTTCTACTTAGCAATGAACACAAGACGGAAACAGTATATTCAAATTATATGACCATCAAGAACAAATATACAAAAGTAAAACCAGCAGAAAAAGAGGCGTTTGCAATTCTAGGTGGTATCAGTTATCTCAACTTTACAGAATCTCCAGAGGAAACTTTTTACTACCTAAAAACTGTCAGAAATATTTCAATATTCAAAATAGACAAAAACGGAAACAGAAATTATTCCCATAAAATTATTCAAAAAAGAAATTACAAAGTTTCCAAAGAAATTTACGACAAGTACAACATTGGGGACAGGCTTGTGCTCGATAAAGAAAACGAATGTTGGAATATGCCAGAAGATATAAAACTTGAAACAGTGGAGAATAAAAAATGAAACAACCGGAAAAAAGAAAAAGACTCATAATTACAGCAATTCCCTTAGCAGTCTTAATACTGTTTTTTCTTGCAACAGAAAAGGCAGCATTAAGAATAGTCCTTTTAATTATGATTATAGTCTTGACAATTTACTTTCTGCACATTCTGGACAAAATAGTTGATATTGACAACATAACAGAATTTTCTGATAAAAAATTAATCTCAGAAAGAAATAAAATGGAAAGAAAATATTTATATTCTTGTCATCTCGGCGATTGTCTTTGCTTTCCCACCGGTGAAAATTACAAAACCGCATTTTGCAATATGAACAAAATAGAAAAAGAATATGAAAGACGCTTTTGTATTTCTCATGCTCCGTTTGTAGAAAAATGAATGCATCTGGATGAATTACTAGGCAAGGAGAACTTGAAATGAAAATTAAATTTGTGTTCGAGAAGGAATCATTATGAATAAAATTGAAATTTTAGGGTTTTTAAGCTGTTTGTGTGCAACAGGATTATTTATTTATGCATGGCAGATTGACGGAATAAAATTAATAAACAGGAAAAAACTGATTTTACCTGTCACGCTTGTTGTTTTGGCTATTATATTTACAATCTCAAAAAATATTGAAGAAAAAAAAGCAGAACAGATTGCAGCAGAAAAAGCTGACCAAATGTACTATGAAGAAATGTTTTCACAGCCAAAGATGAACCTGCTCGCAAGGAATCCGTTTATCATTATACCGGCCTATGACAAAAGATTTATCGGCATGCATCCTGATCTTAAGGAATATTTTGTCAGAAAAGTTCCGGGCAAAGAAATATTTTCTACTGAATTGAACATAGATTTCGCAGACGGCACATGGCAGCTTTCGGTTGATGAACGTACCACTGAACTAGTGAAAGCACAGTTCTCAAAAGACGGCAAATTTGTCCTTGTCAGCGGAATGAAAGAAGGAAATTCAATCATTAATATTTCAAGGGAAGATGAAATATATGGCGGAAGTATTCTCGTAAGAGTCGAAGAACCTGAAGAATGGTATGAGAAGTTGCAGGAAGAGATAAAACTTTACTCACGGGAGAATAGACGATGAAGAAAATCTTTGAGGAAAAATATTTTTTCTGGGATAGTGATGGCTGGAAGAATCCTTGCGGGCACGTTGATTACTATCGAGATGTTGCAAAAGAATATTTTGATTCTCATAAGAAATGTTAGTGGAGAAATAAATTATGACAGCAAAAAAGAAATATTATTATCTTTTTACTTCGATACTTTTTTTTAATATCCTCGGAATTTTATTTGATACTTTTTTTTCACAAAAATTATGGGATAAAATACTTTTCAAAACCGTAAAACATCACATTTTCTTTGATTCAGCGTTTTTTGAATTTTTCTATTTCCATTTCTTTTATTTATGTTTATTGGGAATATTTTTTTCCTTACTTCTTCTTATAGTTACATCTCTACTTCCTGATTCAGAACAATCAGAAAAGGTTGCAGCAGAAAAAGCTGACCAAATGTACTATGAAGAAATGTTTTCACAGCCAAAGATGAACCTGCTCGCAAGGAATCCGTTTATCATTATACCGGCCTATGACAAAAGATTTATCGGCATGCATCCTGATCTTAAGGAATATTTTGTCAGAAAAGTTCCGGGCAAAGAAATATTTTCTACTGAATTGAACATAGATTTCGCAGACGGCACATGGCAGCTTTCGGTTGATGAACGTACCACTGAACTAGTGAAAGCACAGTTCTCAAAAGACGGCAAATTTGTCCTTGTCAGCGGAATGAAAGAAGGAAATTCAATCATTAATATTTCAAGGGAAGATGAAACATATGGCGGAAGTATTCTCGTAAGAGTCGAAGAACCTGAAAAATGGTATGAGAACTGGAAACTTTTATAAACAAGATGGAGAGCGGACATGAACTACATATCGACACTCCTTCAAAAAGGATACATCGGAACTCTCTCAAATCGCACGGAAACTGTCCATGCGCAGAAGCTCTCTGACGATGACTTCGCCGCAAGGATAACATCAATTTTTCTTCCGTTTATCGACAGGGACATTCCGGACGGAAAATTCATTCTGCTTCAGGAAAAACTCAAGGGGATTCTCCGTGAACACGGAAAAAATCTTCAGAAGGAGGAAAAGTCATGAGATTCTCTGTTTTCGCATACTCGCAGGAAAAACTTCTCGAATACGGACTCGATGTCACGGATGCTCTGATTCTCGACTGGTTCGCGAATTTCTTCATCGGAAAAATGGAAAAGCGTATTTTTAAGGATTCATCCGACAATCCAAAAATTTTCGGCTGGGTAAAAATCTCCAAGATAATGGAAGATCTTCCTGTAATCGGAATCACATCAGAAAAAGGAATTCGTCGCAGATTTGATGCGTTCGTTGAAAAAGGCCTTATGCAGAGAGAAACAGTCATAACACAGGGCGGAAAACGCTCATATTACAGGACAACGGAGCTTTACGACACGCTTTTGAATACAAAGGCGGCAGAACGACAAGAGTCAAAAAAAGCGGATTCTGATAAAAGTATAAAAATCTCGCAAAGGAACTCCAGTACCTTTGCAAGAAATGAGAATCCGCAAGGGACAAAAACGACCCATGCGGATTCAGAAAATCACTTTGAAAGTCCGCAAAGGAACTCCACTACCTTTGCGGAAAGGAACGAAAATACCTATGCGCAAAGGAAGTCCAGTTCCTATGCTTTAAACGATTCTCTTACCAATGATTCTCTGGTTACTGATTCTTTAAAAATTTGCGAATTAAAAAATTATGCTGCTGATTTAAAGGCTGCCTCTGAAAAAGTTTTCGGAAAAAACGCATTTGACGAGAGTTTTCCGGAAAAAGCAGCAGCATTTTTTATGCAAAACAAAATAAAAATAGAATCAGCGGAAATCTATCTTGAGTTCATCAGAAAACGTGTTGCGGAAAAGAAGCCTTCAAATCCGCGCGGACTTGCTTACAGGCTTTTTTTCCAGAACGACATTCTTCAAGAATTTAGAAACTTGCAGTCTGAACTTTCAGAAAAAGCGGCCGAGAGCGAGAAATACCTCAGCGTCTGCCCGGTCTGCGGAAAGGAAAAAGTCAATGTATATGCAAGCTGCCCTAAATGCGGCTTCGACATGACAACCGCAAACGATGATGAAAAACTTGGAATCGCACGGAAAATCTGGAATCTTCCGCCGGAAAAGAAAAAGCTTTTCAAAATAGACGAGGAGAAATTCATCAGATGGAAATTGTCGCTCGGATTCGCAAGTCTTGCAGACAAGAACACACGGGAGCAGCTAAAAACGGAGATGAGCGAGCTTTACAAAAAATACGGAATAGAGGCATGAGAAAAAAGAAAAAACGGCTTGATGAATTCTTGAGCTTTTTTGAGAACAAAAAATCAGGCGAAGAAAATGAAAACATTGCAGTCCTTCAGCGGATAACGCGCTTCCTGAAAAATTTCAGAAGCCAGAGCCTGCAATATAAAATTGTATGGACTGCAAGAATAACACTTTGGGCAATACTAATCTGCGCTGCGGTGCTCGGCATTGCGCTGCGGATTAGAAACAATATCAGATAGAACCGACACGTGTCGGTCAAGGAGCAAAAAATGGAACTTAACGATGTAAAACTTTTCGGACGCGTAGTCCGGAATGCGGAAATGAAAACAATGCCAAACGGCATGAAAATCGCGACTTTCAGCATAGCGACAAACAGAAGCTACAAGAATGAGAAAGGTGAATTTGTTCAGGTCGGAAATTTCTTTCCGCTTTCCGTATACAACCAGTATGCGGAAAAAATTCTTCCTTACCTTACAAAAGGCAGAAAGGTAATTATTGACGGCTATTTGAAGCAGGACAGATGGGAAAAGGACGGAGTGAAGAAAAGTGCGACTGCAATCGGTGTAAGGAATATCCAGCTTATTTTTGACGCAAAAGATTCCGCAGAAAAGAGCAGCCTTCCAGCTTCCGAACCCGCCGCAATTCCGCAGCCGGAAACACAGAATGAGGAAAGCATGATTTATGAGGAGGAGCCGGATTTTGACTCAGACATCTATTCTGACACAGAGGAGCTTGTCTGAAAATGCACAGGATTCTGTCAGCCGTAAAATCGTCAGGCATAATAAGAATTCTCAACGCAAGGCTGGCATATATCCTGCATTTTCTGAACCTGCACTTTACGCCGCTTGCACTTCTTTTGTTCATAACCGCAGGAAGCGTCCTGATTTTTATAATGTCATACGTATTCCGCTATAGTCATTATGACTACTGGACCTGGAGAAACAGGGCGGTGTCAAAGGTGTTCTGCTGGTGTTTCACGCTCATAGCAATAAAAATAACATTAAGGAGCTTAACAAATTGAATTCAATAACTTTGCACGGAAAGCTAGTTTCCGACGCGCAAATATTTCTCGTAAAGACTTCAGCTGGAGAAATTCCGCTTGTAACATTCAATGCACAGGATGACGGCCTTCCATATCAGAAGAGCGAGCCTCTTATTATTGAAGTCCATTTTCTGAAAGCGGCCGCAAGCCATATCTTCGACTATCTTAAAAAGGATAAGGAGATTGTTGTTTCTGGATTTCTGCGGCAGAAAAAATATGAAACTCTGGAAAATCCAAACCAGGAAAGAAGCAAATACTACATTTCGGCTGAATATGTAACGCTGTGTCCGAAATATACAAAAATGGAGGAAACAAAATGACATCGATGACAGTTCCTGTAAGGCTTACAAAAAACGACATCGCGGTTCTTGCCGACGAACTGAACAATTGCGACTCAGGCTCATCGGAGCTTGCGGACATTCTGGAAAAGATTCTGAAATCCGCACATGAAACCGGAGAAAAACAGAAGGATATTGCGGAAGAAATAAACAGCGAGAACCCTTTTTCAAAACCAAAGACAGAAAAAAGTGAAATGATAACGAGGTTCTAAATGAAAAATTTCAAGCAATACCAGTACAGACGGATAATGACAAAGGAAAACAAGGTTGCAGATGGCGACTATATAATAGAAGATTCCATAACAATCAGGGTAAAAAACGGCTTACTGAACGATTCGACAGACGAGGAAGGAAATCTTCTTCCGGCAATCGAGACAACAGACGGAACTCACATCGAGCATTGGAAAGACGGAGTTCTCCACTGCGACAATGAGCCTGCGGTAATCGACCACATCGACAACTATGAGGAATGGTGGCATAATGGGCTTCAAGTGCCATCAAGAAAGTAACAAGGAGCAAGCAATGACAGAAGAAGAGATTGAGCAAAAAAGAGCTGAATTCGCCAAGAACGACCTTTTCAAGGAATCAAGCTCGCCATTCAAGGAATTCCAGATGGAGCAGTTCGTCATGGACGGAATTCCTCTGAACGGACAGAACAGCAAGTCAATAAGGATAAACGGAGCTGACACGCTCGTGATTTTCAACTTCAAGAACGGACTTATCCATTCTGAAAATGAAGAGCCTGCCGTTGAATATCCGAATCACTGGGAATACTGGAAGGACGGATTTATCGAGAAAATCGTGGACGCAGGCGGCGACACAGAGGAATACTGGGAAAATGGCGTTCCTGTCAGAATCGAAAAAAATCTTTCAGAAATAAGAAAATAGAACTCCGACCGACACGTGTCGGTCGAAAGGAAAACAGAATGGCACTTATTCAAAACTTCTCGAATCAAAAAACAGAAAACCAGCTGGATAAAAATACAAAAGCAGAAGAAAAACCGGACGCAAGAATGATCACAATTCCGCAGGCAGAGGCGGAAAAATACCTCATCGCTCTTGCGGAGACTCTTGATGATGTTCAGGATTTAAAAGAGGTCGCAAACAGCCTTATCACATCAAAGAACAGCGAGCTTGAGCATTTTCGCGACGACACAATCACAAAGTTCAACGCGCTGATTGAGTCAACCACAGAATTGAAAGAAAAACTTGATACGGCAGAATCATACGAGAACTATCTTGAGGAGCGAGTAAAAAACGCGAATCTTTCGGCGGAAGTCGCTGCGCTTGAAAAGCAGCTTCAGAAAGAAAAAATGGAAGTCTCGATTTTCATTCAGACAATGACAAGAAGCATGGACACATGCACAGCGGAAATCCACGCAAAAATCACGGAATTGAAATCGGCTGACGAAATCATAAAGGACAGTATCAAGGAATTTAAGGACGAAACCGAAAAAGCCTCAACAAGCTACCTGAACGAGGCAGAAAAGAAAATCGCGGAAGTTTCAACAACACTTCTTGCAAACTCAAAGAACGAGTATGAAATCCTAAAAGCGCAGTCGTCAGACATGATAAAAGCCTACACCGAAAAATGCCAGGCACATCTTGAGACAATAAAAAAACAGTCGATTGATTTTCTGAAGCAATGCGCCGCTGAGAACAAGAAGCTGATAGAAAGCGTTCCCGGCGTAAAAAGCAAAAAACTTTCCGTAAAAGACATGATTATCTACGGAATGTCCGTCGCCGCAATCGCGAGCATGGTTGTGCAGATATTTGTGAGATAAAAATTCTACAGGATAAATAAAATGAACAAAACGAATAAAGAGAAGGAACTTGATTTAATATTAAATCATAAAGCTCATAAAATGAAAATTTGCAGATTTGAACAATTTGTAAAATACAACAACGCAACAACTGTTCTTGTCTATACAAAAGACGGATATTATGAAGCACTTTTTGATGGTTTTCTTTATCTTCTTGAAAACGCCGAAAAGCATAAATTAGTACCAGAATATCCTGACGAATGGTGGGAAAAATTATGTAAAATGTATCCAGCACAAACATTTTTTCTTAATAATCTTTTTATTATAACTTGTTTGATTCTTATTCAAGGAATAAAAAACAGTAAAGATTCTCATTTATCCAAAAACAATGAATTTTCTTATTTGCCTGCTGGAAAATACGTTTCTCTTTCAAAAGATATGATTTTTATGTTTTTATGATTGAAAACAAAACCAAAACTATCGATGTTATTCTTGAAAACGGAACTGAAGAAGAGAGAGGTGCTAATACCTTTGCAGTTAACCACTTTGATAAAATGTAGTTCCAAATTTTCATATTTTATAATATAATTTGCAAATTCTAATAAAAATTATTTTGGAGTTTACTATGCCACAGTTAAGAATAAAGAATTTTGGACCAATAAAAAATGGATTTACAGAAAATGACGGCTTTATGGAAATTTCTCCTGTAACTGTAATCTGTGGCAATCAGGCAACAGGAAAAAGTACAATCGCGAAGCTATATTCGACTTTTACTTGGCTGGAAAAAGCTTTGCAAAGAGGAGATTTTGTTAGAAGTTCTGTTACTATTTCAAAATTAAAAAATTCTTATTTCCAGTATCTTAATATCGGGTCATATTTTAAGGATGATACAGAAATTGATTTTATAGGTGAGTTGTATAAATTTCATGTATCAAAAACTGAGAAGCCTATAATTGAAAAAGTTGATAATCCAAATTATATAAAACCAAAAATAGAATATGCTCCTGCTGAACGAAATCTTATTAGTGCTTTTCCAAATGCTGAAAAAATGCAAGGACTTCTTCGTTATCTTTTTGGTTTTTTGGATGAATTTGATGAAGCGAGAATTAACTTCCCTGAAATTCGGTTGCCGATAGGAAACTTTGTATATAAATATGACAAGGCAAAACATAAATCGTTTATCACAACAGCTGAAAATGATTTTAGAATTGAGTTATTTGAGGCATCCAGCGGAATTCAGTCTGTAACGCCTTTGTCGGCAGTATCTCAGTATTATTCTAAGTTAGTAAACAATGAGGAAAATCCTGCAAGACAAAGATTTTCTCTTGAGGAAAAAAAAGAGATTGAAAAAGAATATAGAAAACTTGAAGCTCTGCTTGGAGTTGATGTTCTTCGTTCTATACTTGGAGCTTTTATGACAGGTGGCTTGGGTTTTGCATTTTCATTGAAAGGATTGGCTTCTGTTTTTTCAACAGCTGGTCTTTATAATGTGGTAAGTGAAGAGGAACCTGTTGTAAAAGAATTGAAAGAAGAGCAGGTGCAAATTTTGAAGGATGCTAATGACAAAATTCTCTCTCTTGTCGATTCTCGTTTTATAAACATAGTTGAAGAGCCGGAACAGAATCTTTATCCAGACTCTCAGGGCAAGGTTTTATATGAGCTTTTAGAATGTCTGAATTCAAATAAAGACAACCAACTGATTATTACGACTCATAGTCCATATATTCTTTCATATTTGACTTTAAGCGCAAAAGCTGCCGAGCTTTTAAGCGGAGGAGTTCCTGCTGATAAAATTGAAAAAATTGTTCCTGAAAAATCTACTGTTGATGGAAACAGGATTACAATCTATGAAACCAAAGAGGACGGCTCTATAACAAAACTGTTGCCTTATGAAAATCTTCCTTCTGACGAAAATCTTTTGAACAAGGCGATGGCAGAAGGAAATGAAAAGTTTTCTAAACTTCTTGATTTGGAGGTGGCTTTTTGTCAAAAATAGATTTTTTTGAATATTCTAAAAAAGTAAAGCCAGTTCCTGAGTTTGGTTTAATAGATAAACAACCTGCTGATGTAGATTATGATGATAAAGAAAAAGATAAATGGAATGCTATTGTAGAATGCAACAATAGAAGGGATTATTTATTTTCTCCGTTAGATAAAAAAATAAGAATTCCAAAAGGGCAAGGTGAAGAAGAATCTCTTTGCGAGTGTATTTTAAGTACAAAAAATACTATCGCATTTGTTGAACTAAAGGATGATAAAACTTCGGATTATAGACGCAAGGCTGAAAAGCAGCTTGAAAATACTTTAAGGATTTTCAAGCAAAACAATGATATTGATAAATATATCTATAAAAAAGCCTATATTTGCAATAAAAGGCGACCTTATTATAATGTAACTAAAAATTCGATTTGTTCAGATTTTGCTAAAAGGAATGGTGTTTCATTGCATATTGGAATAAATATCGAAGAGTTTGAATGATTATCATTTTTCATATATTAATAAATAAAATTGTAATTCTTAAAATTCTATTTTCAGTTATACTTACTTTTAAACTAACAGAAAACTGATGAAATTGCCTTTTATTGCAACTAAATGAATAGAAAACTTTTAAATCATGTTTGGATAATGGAGAAATAAAAACTCTCGAAAAAAAATGTTAAGCCAGCACATCAAAAATGAAGTGCTGGCTGAGCTGCGAAAAATCACCTGTAGGAAATTTCCATGCTGTTGCGGCGGCTGTGGTTCTGCTGGTGTTTCAGTTCTTTCAATTGCTGCTCCTTGTAGGCTAAAAGGACTGTATCGCGAGGAATTTCTATAAAGGATTTTTCCTTGTCCATGAGAGTTACAGTGTTTCCCTCTTTTGAGGCGGAAATTACTTTCAGTTCGGAAAAATGAACACTTTCCTTTCCGTGTCCGAAAATTTTGTCCGACTTAATATCAATGTCTTTCAAAGTATCACCGATTTTAAGGTTGTAGTCCTTGTCAGTTCTCAAAAGCTGCGGGTCGCTGTCGATTTTCTGTCCGTCAGTGGAAAGCGTGTCATAGAACGGACGCGCAATCCGGTTTTCAGGCTGGTACTGCTTTATGTACTCTTCATTCAATGGAACTTCTTTTATCGCCTCGTGGTAAGTTCGGACTATGAGCTGGTTCAGGCTCTCGCCTTCCCTTGCGATTTTCTTCAGCAACTTCTTTGTCTTGTCCTGCTCTGCCGGAGACATCTTCTTAATGATTTCTTTCGCAACTTTCAAGGCGTCGCACGGAGAATTTGCCTCCTTGCGGCAGAATACAGACAGATTGTGCCGAAAATTGTATGCGGTGTTTGAGCGTTCCTTGAAAAAATCATCGTATTGAGTCTTGAGCATTTTTTTGTAGGCCAGAGTATTCTCATCAAATTTGTTTTCAAAACGTTCCGGCGAAGAAATTTCCTTAAAAGTTTCTTCTGTAACAGAAATAATGCTGTCTCCGTTTCGCAATGTATACGTTTTGTCGCTCTCATTGAATTTTGTAACAACGCAGTCCTTGTAGGTCTGCAATCCGTTCTGCGTCATAAGTGAGAATTCCGGAATAACAGTCCCCTTCACTCCTTTCTCAGGATTGTCAAACACAATTCCGTTTCCTTCCATTCGGAATGACTTTTCTTCCTGCTGCTCCTTATTCAGCCCTGCCGGATTCAAAAGAGAATTGAATGTTTCTCTCGGCAGGCAAAGTTTTTCATTTTCATTCTCGACCAAGTATGTTCCGCTCTCACTGTCATAGCTTTTGACAACAAAATTCTCGCAGGTTTTAAGATGACCGTCAGAAGTCATTGAAGCGAAAGGCGGAAGAACAGTCTTTCCGTATATGACTTTTCCGTCTGTGTAGTCCTGATAGGAAACATCTTCCTTTTCGATTTCTGCATTTTCTTCAAGGCCTGGTTTTTCCGCCAGATTGCCGTTTTCTACAGATTCATCGACAATTTTTGCATTGTCAATTTCTTTTTTCATCCTTTCAAATTCTTCCGGAGTTTTAACATTCGAAAAGGGCTGAAAATTTTCTTTCGCTTCATTTTCATCAAAGTCGATTTTTTCAGACGGTTCTGATATTCCTGTCAATTTCTCAATTCTGTTCAGAAGCTCGAACGCCTCCTTGTAGTTTTCAGAATTTATATCAAGGGAGCTGAGTTTTTGAGCCGCCGACTCGAAACGTTCTTTCACGGCGTTGTCAAAACTGCTTTCATTCTGCTGATTTTTCTCATCTGCTTTATCATTGACAACGGAATTTTCCTTGTGTATATTTAATTCAGAAGCGACTGCTCCCACCTGGTCGTATATTTCAAGAAAGCCAGGCGTGTATCCATAGCGAGCGATCACCGTACCTATGGAATCAGTCGCCTCACGAATGGCTCTGTTGCTTATTGCATCATGGAGTCGCACATGGCTTCCCCCATTCTGCAGGATGAGCGAGGCTACTCGGCTGATTTCAGAATCTGCATAGATTATCTGGTCAGCCGTTTTTATTTGCTTTACAAAATCCTTTATATTTTTATTGTGAGTGCTGATAGAAATATTTTCCCCATCCTTAAATATAATGACGGACTCAACGGCTCTTTTGTGGTTTGAATCTTCATGAATAAACGATTTTCCATAAACATTAACAGGTTTGAATTCACCTGATTTTTCATCAAGAGTTTCTTTTTCAAGAATAAGTGCAGGATTTGAAAGAGTTTCATACATCGCGGCAAGAAGATTGTTTCTGTCATTTCTGCGGAGTTTATCAAACTGATTCTCACCAAGCTTTACTGTCCCAACAGGAGTTTTGACAGTTCCATCAGGAAACATTTTATTCCAGTTTTCACGGTTTAGTTCCAGTTCTTTTAAAGGCGAAACATTTTTCTCCAATGACAATGCAAGTGCTTTTTGAAGCTGAACCACTTCATTTTCATTTGCGACTTCTTTTTCAAATTTCTCATAGTAAAAAGTCAAGTCCTCGTCATTCGGCTTCTGGTATTCCCTTTCATTTTCTGCAACGATATTATGCTGAATGACAAAATCTGAATAAGTCTTTACATTATTTAAATCCAATTTTGCAAGGGGCAAGAGGAATGAATCCTCTCTTTCCTTTCCAAGATTGGATATTTTTTTATCATTGACAATTTCTGATTCTGGAATTATATTATCTTTGTCCGATTGAAGTACGGCTAAGGGGAATTGTACCCCGGCTGCTTTACTCCATTCGGATATTTTTTTGTCATCTACATACCTGCACAGTCCGTTTTCAGTCCATTTCTGAATCAAATCCGTTCCATTTTTTGCAACTAAAGTTCTGTCATGGATACTGCGGATTTCATTAACTTCCAAAAGCCGATTTTTCCGTTCATAACTAGAATCAAGGTTCATCGAGAAAGCGATTGGTTTTCCGTTTGACGCAAAAGTATCTGTCAGACAAAGAAAACTTTCTTTCTTGTTTTCTGTTGTTTTCTTATCACTGTCAAAAATAATAACTGGAGAAGCAATATTTATTATTGAATCTTTTATTTCTTCATCAGAAAGAGAATGCTCATTCTTAGCTTTATTGATTATGCTTGTCTTTATGACAATTTCATTTTCACTTATCCCTGCATACTTCAAAATTTCTGGATTTTTTGAAAATATAAATTCATCATTCTTAGGTCTTATTCCTTTCTCCAGATAATCATCAATCGCCTTGAATGTTTCCTTGTTGTCATTCAAGAAAGCAAGCCTCATGATTTCCTCGTTATCAAGAATTTCATTTTCCGCAACGATATTTTCTTCCTCATCGAACCAGTGGGGATTGCCGTTCTCGTCAAGATAGTCAGGCCTTGAATTCTGTTCAGCCTCATAGTCCGCTTCCATTGCCGCCTCAGACATTCCGCCGTTTCCCTGGACTGATTCTATTCCGCTGTCAATGATTTCATCTTCAGAAACTGAAATATTTTCAGGTGTGATTTCTGAATCAATGCCTTTTGCCTTTTTTATTGCTGCAATCAGCTCCGCAATTTTCTGCTTTTTCTCGTTTTCTTCATTCATGTTTTTTTCTCCTGGTAAAATTTTATCTTTCAAATGCGACTTCTTTTTTCCGCATTGTTTTCTGTTCCGGCTCGCTGAAAAGCGCGGGATTTATTCTTGTCTGCCAGGTCGCCTCGATGTCTGGATTTTTCAATTTCGCTCCGTGGACATCAAAGTATTGTCTTCCGGGAAGAATATTGAATTTCTCCGTAACAGTTGATTCCGGCAAGGCTGCGTCGATGAATGCGCTGTGCTCAACAAGATTTTTCAGTTTGTCCTCGAACAGAAGTTCGTCAACAGCGGACATTGTTTCAGAGAAGTTCTTTGTAATGACTGGAAAAGCCTTTACAGAATTCGCCTCAAGACCAGAGAACTGAAGCTCGTTCCTGATTTTCTGCGGCTCGTTGTCAAAAAATGACTTGTCGTACAGTTTGATTCCTGAAACATGGTTCAATGAATCAGCAAATACAACAGGAATAAAATTGTCATTCCAGTTGTTCTTGTCGTTTATCTTCTTCGCGACATTTTCAAGTTGCCAGGTATAGTCAACAGAATCTTTTAAGAATGCGAAATTCTTGTTGAGCAGCTTATCCTCAGAATTTCCATAGGCATTTGAATTCAGCTTCATCTTCCATCCGTTTTGCGGCGTGTAGAGATTGAACGTGTCATGGTCGAGGATTATGTGTCCTGCAAAACGGCACAATCCGTTTCCATTTGTGAGGGCTCTCTTCAAGGATTCTGTCAATTCCGCATCAAAAGAGCTTTCAGCCGTGTTTCCGCTCGGATGGTTGTGAACAGCCGCAACCATGCAGTCAAGTTCCTCCGCGCGTGTTATAACCTGCTTTATTGTCTGCAAGTCAGGAGTGGAAACTGCGCAGCGGTTTGGAGAATACGACTTTACCGCAAGCTGATCTTTTATCTCGCCGTTCTCACGTCCAATCAGAACATAGCGGAATGTCTCGAACTGCTTGTTTCTGTAGATTTCCATTGCCGCCTGAAGCTGATTCCAGCCTGTTTCTGAAATTCTGCCAGAATCGTCAAGTTCAACGTTTTTTCCCTGGACATCAAAAATGCCGTGCTCGGCAAAATCCTTGAAAGACTTGTACATTCCTGATTCTTTTCCGTTCAGGACCGGAAATATAATCTCATCGCGCTTCAGCTCTGATTCCGTAAGCTGGAGTTCTGTTATCGAGAAGTCGTCATAAGGCTCGGATTTTCTGTATTCATTTTCCGGCGAATGAACGGACAGAATGTCGGAATCATTAAATCCGAAGAAAAGACTTCCTGAATCCGCATAAAGCGAATCCATATCCTGTTCAGGCTGTTTTGCAAGCTCTGTTTTTTCAGCGGCTTTTTCCAAGTCTGTTTGCACTGGCTTTTCAACAGCTGTATTTTCTGAGACACTTTCATTTTGAACAGATACAGTCTTGTCATGTTCTGAAATAAGCTCAAGAAGTCTTTCTTCCGGATTCATAAAATTGAAGCGGAAGCCGTTTTTATTTTCTGCTCCAACATCTTTTGGAATTTTTGCTGTATTGTAAAACTCCAATGCGTCTTTCGGATTGTCAAATGATTTCTCCTGGTACTTCCAGCCTTTTCCTTTTTCGCCACGCTCGTCCGCCCAGTGTCCGTCGTAATAGACAATGATTTTTTCAATATCGTTTTTATTTTTAATGGAAGAGTTTTCTTTAGTGGTTTCATTTTTTACGGTGTTTTCTTCCAGAGATTCAATATCGCCGTTCAGCCATTTCTCGTATTTTTCATACCCGGCATTTTTGTAAAGACTGAATTCGCTCTCCGTGATTTCCCCGGCCTTGAGTTTTTCAGAAAGCATAGCCTCGTGCCGCATTGTCTTAATCTCATATTCAACTTCTTTCATCGGACGAAGATTGTTCAGAATGTCGGCTTCAAGAATTTCACGCTGCTTTTCAACAGGATACTCGATGAGCTTCTGCTCCATCCGCTCTATCTCAAGTTTTTTGAGAATCTGCGGCAAAGTATTTTCAATATTGTTGATTTTTTCCTCGCAGGCGTGTTTCTGTTTGTTCAAAGTGTGGATATATTCAGCCTCTTTCTCTGAGTCCGTAATTTTTAGTGAAGAAAGTTTTTCATTGACTTTTTCAAGTCCTGTTTCAGCCTTTGAAAACTTCTTGTTACTGTCCTTAAGCTCTGACTTTATCCATTCAGGAACTTCAAGACCGCTTTCTTTGTAGGATTCAATCTGCTTCTTCTGATAGTCAACAGTTTCCTTCGCATCTGAAAAATCAAGCTCAAACTGCTTGCGCTTTTCGATAATCTCATCAAACGACTTGATTTTGAGGTTCAGTCTTGAAAGCTCCGCGCGAGCTTCCTTTGTTTCTTCCTGAAGGATGAGCTTAGCTTTTTTATTAGGATCTTTTATCAGGTCAAGCTTCAAGTCCTCCGGATTTATGTCCTCGACATTGAGAGAATCGCCCTTGTAGTTCCAAAGCTCGTTTATTCGGCTTCTTTTCTCATCGTGCTTCTGGTAAAGGACGGAATCGATTGAATCATTCATAACCGGGTAGACGATGTGGACATTTCCCTGAAGATTTCCCTGTCTCCAGATTCTTCCTTCCGCCTGGATTGTCTCGCTCGGATTCCAGCCCAAAGAGCAGTTGTACATGCTAAAGCTGTTTCCGTTCAAGTCGATTCCTTCCGCAGTGTTCCGTCCGCCGATAATGATTTTGTAAGGATTTTTCTCGTCATTGAAACATGAAGTTATTTTTTCTTTCTTTTCAGGAGTATTGTTCACTTCGCCGTTTATGATTTCTACAGCATTCTTTGGAATTCCGTGTGCGACAAGATAGTCCTTTATTATTCCGTGGCTTTCCTTTCCAAGAGGTACATACATAAACTGCCCTTTTTCAGGGTTGCCCTTGTACATATCGATTATCGCGTCGCATACAAATTTCAATTTCGGAGAAGTTTCGACAAGCTTTGAAAGCGGAGGAAGTTCAATGCCGAGATACATATCTGGATTTGCAAGAGCCGGAGCGACACACGAAAGCCGCATATTGTTCATTGCGACAATTACAGCCGCGCTGTCTCCTTTCTTTACATCTGCCATGCGCTCCTCGTCAATCTCACGCATTTTCTTCTGCAAGTCCGACATATCAAGCGGCTTGACATGGGTGAATTTGTTCGGGCGGATAATTCCAGCCTCCTCTCCGTCAACCTTGTCAATGAATTCTGTAAGGATATTCTGCAATGCGGAAAGCTCCTTCCAACTTTTCATAACCTGCTTTGTATCGATATTTCCTGTCGAGGTTACGCCAAGCTCCTGCTTTGTCTGTGCAAATTCATCGAAGAACGCTCGCAACGAAGTGATTCCAGCCTGCTTCAGACGCTCGCGCCCTACATACGAAAGCATTGAGTAGACTTCTGTCGGGCTGTTTGTGAACGGAGTCGCAGTAAGCATGAAAACATTTCTGTCGTCATTTCGCCGCTGTGTGAGCTGAGTCATTCCATACATTTTTAGAGCGCGTGCGGACGGTTTTCCGCTTGGAATTCCTGCATACTCGTTTGACTCGCCTTTTTTCTTCGGACGTGGAACTACCCAGAGATTCTTGAAGTTGTGGGCTTCATCTACTGTAAGGTTGTCAAATCCGCAGTCCTCATAGAAGAAATAGCTCTCGTCCTTAACATGGCTTGCAGAGCCGATTATCCCCTTGATTTTGTCGGAACTTTCCGCATTGTCCCTTGCACTTCCATCCATATCCGCGCTCAGAAGGCTTGCAAAATCCTCGTAAAGTTCATTTTCACAAGATTCGTCTGTAAAGGTGATATTTTTCAGGGCTTCGTAAGTGCAAAGCGAAATAGAGTTCTCTGGAATATTCAATCTGTGGAGATTTTCAGAATCAATATATTTTTCAACGGAATCTTTTCCAAAATTATAGAGGTCGTTCACTTTTATATTCGGGAAAAGCTGTCTTATATCCGTGTACCATTTTGAATAAACTTGGTTCGGAACAATGATAAGCGGACGCTTGCTTCTTCCTGTCTGAATCTGGTTCACTGTCGCGACAATTCCTGCGGCAGTTTTTCCTACTCCGACATCATAAGCTAAAAGTCCGTTTCCCTTGTTGCACAAAAACGAAATTCCTTTTATCTGCTGGTCGTACAGCTTGAATTTCGAGTCGCCCTTGTATGCGCTCATTCCGTCAACAAAAAGAGGCAGTTTTGAATAGTCAGGAGCTACGTAAGAGTTGAACCGGCGGTTGTATTCAGCGGAAAGTCTTTTCGTGTCTGATTCAGAAAGTCCGTCGTGAAGATAGCGATCAAACAGGCGGTTTGCAGTGTCGCTGCGTGCCTGGCGTTTAAGGTCGGCTTCTTTTCTTCGCTCCGCTTTTTCCGCAGCCTTCTCCTCTTCGCTCATGTCATAAGTGCGCCAGCCCCTCACTGCCTCGGCTTTTACAGGCTTTCCATCGATGTAGTTCACGATGTCATAGAAACTGAGTTCCTCGCCAAGCTCCTCTCGTGAGATGTTCGCTATCGCAAAGTCGACGTCGCCGCGCCATTTCCGGTCTGCAAGTTTCGCATTCTGCGCCCAGAGAATAAAGGATTCCTGAAGATTAAGATTTACCTTGTTTCCTTCCGCGTCGATATGCTCAATCTTGAAGCTTTCTGCAAGCGCGGTTTTCACGCCGAAATGAATCTTCTCAATTTCAAGCGGAGATTTCATTGCAGATTCCAGCAGCTTTATGTTGTCCGCAAAAATCTTATTTCCGTCAGACTTCACATAAAGTTCTCTTTGCTCCTGGATCTTTGCATAAATATCGCCGCTTGTGAAAAGTTCCTTGTGAGTCCATTCGCCGATGTTCTTTTCAACATACTTTCCGCTTTCAGAAAGATACTGTATGTCATCGCCGGAAAGTTTTGAGAGGTCGATATTACCCTGCCAGTCCGTCGCCTTCCAGATTGGAAATTCTCGCTCGTCAAAATCACGTCCGTAAAGATGGGAGAATTCCTCCGCGGTCATGACATCGCCCTTTGACTTTGAGATGTTCCATTTCTCTTTTCTGGCTTTTGGAGAAGTAGAGTTTTGTTTTTCAGGCTCAGTTTTTTTATTTTCTTCAAGCGGAATTTGTTCAGAAGAAATACTGTGTCAAGTGAATTCGTTAAATTGGGTAAAAAAAACTAAAATAAAATACTAAAGTT
>ERZ1035032.557-NODE-557-length-29066-cov-4.793768_pt1 | contig 29066 bp, 26 predicted proteins | sample MGYA00520693_ERZ1035032 | MGnify/ENA primary metagenome ERZ1035032 (study PRJEB33766, sample SAMN09781740) | gut metagenome | biome: gut microbiome | host: Homo sapiens | place: Madagascar | study: EMG produced TPA metagenomics assembly of the PRJNA485056 data set... | reverse complement strand
GCTAATAATACAATGGCAAAGACAATCACAATCATCGGAGCTGGAATGATGGGCTCCGCTCTAGCTTTTCCCGCAAGAGAAAACGGTAATTCTGTCCGCCTGGTCGGCACACCTCTGGACTGGGAAATCATCGAAGCATGCAAAGCCGAAGGCAAACACCCGAAATTCGAAAAAGCATTTCCCGAAGGCATTGAATATTTTCAATTTGACAATTGGAAAGAGGCCGTGAAGGGCTGCGACTTCATAATCGGAGGCGTGAGCTCGTTCGGTGTAGACTGGTTTCTCAATGAAGTTCTCATAAATCTCGACCCGTCAATACCGGTACTCTCTGTAACCAAGGGTCTTGTCAATTTGGAAGACGGCTCACTCATATCCTATCCGGAATACTGGCAGCGCAGCCTTGCCGCCAAGGGTATTGAAAGGAAAATATGCGCAATCGGCGGTCCCTGCACAAGTTACGAACTCGTGGCACACGACCAGACCGAGGTAGCATTCTGCGGGAAACAGCCGGAGTCCCTGAAAATGATGAAAGCAACCATGTCCACGGACTACTACCACATCTCTCTTACCGACGACGTGGAAGGATTGGAAAGCGCCGTAGCTCTCAAAAACGGTTATGCGCTGGCAGTGGCAATGACCATCGGACTAGTAAACCGGACCATGCACGACGGACTCCATTACAACAGCCAGGCTGGCGCTTTCTATCAGGCTGTCAAGGAAATGCGCTATCTGCTTGAACTGCAGGGGGCCAGCCGAGACTGCGAAAACATCGGCATCGGCGATCTGTACGTAACGGTATATGGAGGCCGGACAAGGAAAATCGGCATCCTGCTGGGAGAAGGCAAGACATATGAAGAAGCCATGAACATTCTGGCCGGCGTGACATTGGAAAGCCTGGTCGTAGCAAGACGCGTATTCTCTGCAATTTCGGTCCGCGCGGACAAAGGCGAAGTGGACCTCCGGAAATTCCCGATACTCTGCCATGTAGCAGACGTCCTCGACCACGGAAAAGACGCCAGATTACCTTGGGAAAGTTTCACCTTCGAAAACATATAAAATGAAAAGAATACTGACATCAGCTACCGCAATGATTCTGGGCATCATCATTACCAATGCCCAGATTAAAGTCGTGGGCCACAGAGGAGTACGCTTCAACACTCCGGAATCCCCCGTTACTGAATACTACGAAAACACAATCCAGGCGCTGAAATATTGCCAATCCCTCGGAATATATGCCGCCGAGTTCGACGTCCAGCTCACATCCGACAACAAGATCATCGTCTTCCACGGGCCCAATGTCCCCGGTATAGACAAGAACATCCAGCATATAACATGGAAAGAAGCTCGTGAAGTCATACTGCCGGGCGGTGCAGGGATGCCGACCCTGAAGGAATATCTGAAGGCCGGAAAGGAACACCCTGAGACCAAACTCATCTGTGAGATCAAGAAACAGTCTTCGCGCGAACGCGAAACAGCAGCTGTAGAACAAGTCGTGGCGACGGTAAAAGAAATGGGCATGCAAGAACAAGTGGAATATACCACCTTCAGCGACTGGATGATACAGGAAATACACCGCCTCGACCCCAAAGCCAAGGTCCTGTTTCTGGATAGCGGAGTATTCGTGAAAAGTCCGGAATACTGCCGCGAAAAGGGGTACAACGCCATCTCATACGACATGAACGGGCTCATGAACCATCCCGACTACATTAAGAGAGCCCATGACTTGGGCATGGAAGTAACTCTCTGGATTGTAAACGATTACGAAGTGGTAGACTGGGCTGTACGCCACGGGGTGGACTACGTATCCTCCGACCATCCGGAAAAGATAAAAGCATACGTGGACGGCATTTCAGTATTCAGCGAAAGATAAACACTCCACACTATGGGTAAATCATACAAGCTAGCTGTCGCGTCATTAATATTCCTGATAATGGGCACATCCGGTCTCTTCGCACAAAAGACCGGAACATTATCAGGCATTGTCCGCGACAACACAGGGAATCCTATACCCGGTGCCGCAGTGATGAACAAGGATTCCGGAAAAGGAACCATCACAGCAGAAGACGGCACATTCGCCATCAGCATACCGCTAGACTCACGCATAGTGGTATCCTCTCTCGGATATAGCGAAAAGGAATTGACAATCAAGAACTTCTCGCATATCGAAATCGTACTGGACGATGACACGCAGCTGCTCGACGAGATACTCGTCGTCGGTTATGGTACTCAATCCAGAAAGACATTGACCTCATCAATCTCGAAACTCGAAGGAGGCAAACTTGTCGACATCCCGGCATCTACCGTAGGTGACGCCCTGAAAGGCAAGATTCCCGGATTGCGCGTCTCCACCAGCAACGCGCTCTCGGGCGAAGCACCGCGTTTCATGATTCGCGGAGGTTCATCCATTTCAATGTCCAACGACCCGATCTACATCGTGGACGGCGCAATCCGCGAAGACATGAGCGGAATTAACACCAATGACATCGAGTCAATAGAAGTCCTTAAAGACGCAGCTTCTGCCGGCATTTATGGAGCCAGAGCATCGAATGGCGTAATTCTGGTAACCACAAAGAAAGGATCCGCCGCCAAAGGCATACAGCTGACAGTGGACACGCAGGTCGGATTCCAGAGTCCCTCTACATCATGGAACATATTGAATTCCAGGGACTACTTGAACTTCATCAGGCCGGCGATTTCAGAGGCTCTTGCCAATGACAAGGAACATCCTGCCGAACTTCTGCTTTCAGGGCCGAACGCATATGGTACCGGCAACACCAGCAGCAAATCCATCTATTCAACCAGATACCTGGACTGGGGCGGCACCGTGCCTGACGGATATTCCTGGATGGCAGACCCCGTCGACCCTACCAAAGTCATCATTTTCCAGGACAATGACTGGCAGGAAAAATGGTTTTCCACAGCTCTCTGGCACAAGGAATATATCGGCGTAAACGGTTCATCAGACAGGGTAAAATACTCAGCATCTGCAAGTTACATGGGAGATGACGGCATCATCGCCATGAGTGACTACAATGTCTTCACGATGCACGGCAATACCAGTTTCAAAATCACCGACAATCTTGAGGCCGGCGCGGCATTTGACATGTCCCGACAGAAAAAACACATTCCGGTAGACAATTATTATCAATGCATCGGTCGCGGACTCATCGCAGCGCCGACAGCCATGGAGAAAAACCTTGACGGAGAATGGAATCAGCTGGTGTCTACCAACAAAAACGCCCACAGCCCGGCTTGGTACGAACGTTTCTACAGCAGACAAAATTCCACGTCAAGGCATTCCGGAGCGTTCAACCTGAAATGGACCATAATAGACGGACTGGCCCTCAACGCCTTATACAACCGCTATGAGCAGAATTATATCGGAAGCTACTACACATACGGCGAAAGGGATGGAGTAATAAACACGGTTTCGTCAACCAGACCTATGACGCAGACAAGGACAAACAAATCCGTAGACACATTCACGGCGCATTTGTCATTCAACAAGACCTTCAGGGACGCGCACCATCTTAGCGCAACGGCCGGATATGAATACATGATTCAGAATTACTCCGTCGTGAAAGCCAAATCATCAGGGGCCGCATCAGACGATGTCCCAGTACTTCAATCAGGCACGAACTTCGAAGCTTCCGGCAATGATGAAAAACAGGCAATGATTTCCGGATTCGCAAGAATCGGTTACGACTTCCGGGACAGATACATTGTCTCAGGCTCAATCAGAGCAGACGGCTCGTCGAAATTCGCAAAAGGCAACAGATGGGGATATTTCCCGGCAGCGTCCGTGGCATGGCTCGTTTCCGAAGAACCTTTCTGGAGCAATGCAAAAAGAACAGCCAACACATTCAAAATTAGGCTGTCATACGGACAGACAGGCAACAACGGAATCGGCCTTTACGACACCTATGGCGCATTTGAGACATCCAGCTATGGCAGCCTGCCGACAATGATTCCATCCAAAATGCAGAACACATCCATGAAATGGGAAACCACTACACAACTGGATGCGGGAATGGATCTCTCTTTTCTGAAGGACAGGGTACGTTTCATCTTCGACTACTATAACAAGGTGACTTCCAACATGTTGTTCAGCATAACGCTTCCGGACACCAGCCCATACAGCAGTGTCAAGGCCAATGTCGGAAGCGCACGGTTCTACGGATTCGAGATGGAATTGCATTCCGAAAACATAAGCACGAAAAATTTCTCCTGGAGCACCGACTTCACCTACGCATTCACCAAGAACAGGGTACTCTCGCTTCCTGATGAATATATGTACGACATCATTGACGAAGACGGACACGTCACCGGCGAAAAAGGTTGGAGGATAGGCGGTTACAAGCTATCCAAGAGCGGATACCGTTTCGGCGGCACTGCTGTCGGCGAACCGCTTGGCAGGATTTACGGTTACAAGGTCGACCATATCATCCAGAATCTGGACGAGGCTGACAAGGCTCTGTACGATGCAGAATCCAAGGGCTTCCGCGTAAGCGACGGTAAAAGAATCACTGGCCGGAAAGATGCAGGCGACTATGAGTGGTGCAACCGTAAAGGATCAGCCGTGGACGGCAAGGGCAATGAAATAATCAACTCCGAGGACATGTTCTATCTCGGCAGTGTAGTTCCGCATTCCGTCGGAGGATTGAACAACACCATCAGATGGAAGGGATTGACTTTCAATGTCTATCTCGATTATGCCATCGGTCACTCCATCATCAACGGACAGAAGATGCAGCTGCTGAAGAACACCATGGGAGACTGCAACTCTTCGCTTGGCGACATCGTCTATGACTGCTGGAAAACCCCTGGAGACAAGTCTGGATATGCACGCTATACGCCGAATGACTCCGACTGGGGAAACAGAAACTGGAGGGGAAACTCAAGCGTCATGACAGAAAAGGCCGACTATTTGTGCATCAGGGACGTATCCCTGTTCTACGAACTTCCTCAGAAATGGATAAAGCCGCTTAAGATGCAGAAAGTAACCATCGGAGTATCAGGCAACACGCTCCATTACTTCACAGGCGTCACCGGAGCCATCAGTCCGGAGAGCGGCATCGGGTCAGATGGTTCGTCTGACATGTACCAGGCCCTGTCCACCAACAACAACAGCACTTCCGACACGGGAAACCTCATGCCTAACGCAAGGAAGATTATTTTCAGTCTAAAACTAGTATTCTGACATGAAGAACAAGATTATCCCAATAATGATTATATGCGGCGCGCTTTCATCCTGCGACAATCCTCTGGATATCGTTCAGGACAACAAGCTCACAGCCAGCAACATGTGGAAGACGAGCGTGCATGTGACGACGTCTGCCAATGCGATATATTCGGACATCCGGGAGAACTTCATCCAGGATGACATATCCATGCTCCATTGGGGAGAACTGCGCGTAGGGCCATACATGTGGGGTTACAGTCACCTGAACAAGGTCTATATGGCGAAGGATATCCTCGACAACAACATGACCTCGTCCACAGCGTCGTGCAAGTGGTCGAAACTGTACAATGCTATAGATCAAGCCAATGCAGTATTGAAATATGCCCCTTCATCCGCCATCCCGATGAAAGATGAAGACCGAGCATGGGCAATAGGGCAAGCATCCTTCGCACGCGCATATTGTTACTTCTGGGCTGTCAGGATCTGGGGAGATGTTCCGCTGAATACTGAACCCATCGAATCGGTATCACAGAAAGAAACCTATCCTTCAAGATCCCCGAAATCAGCCGTATACGCACTCATTGAAAAAGACATACAGACTGCCGTAGACAACAGCGGCGCACTCGGAGCCAACAAATATCTGGCGACAAAGGATGCCGTCAACATGCTGAAAGCGGAATACGCGCTGTGGATGTATTCCGTAGAAAAGGCGGGAGAAGACTATCTGTCAATGGCTTCCGAAGCATTGGAAAGCATCGGCGTAAAGAGCGGCGACTCCAGGCTACTGGCGGACTATTCCAAGATATTCGACGGACGCGGATCCGGAAACAAGAACAGCAATGAAGTTATTTTCGCGCTTCTCAACGATCAGGCATCCAAACTGACCGGCGGCTATACCGTTTATTTCACTTTCGCCACACCGGGCGTAAAAAAAGAGTTCCAATGCAATCCCGTGCCTATCGGAAGCACCCAGTGGCTGGACTATGGTGACAATTTCCTGGACGACCTCCGCAAAAGCAGGGATATAAACGGAGACAAAAGAGTCGGCACGAATCTCGGCGAAGGCAAATATGGCCAGAATGAGCTGGTCAATGACGGCGTCATCACATGGCCGAACAAATACATAGGAGATCTCAGCAGCGGCAGTATGGTCCGTGACGCAGACATGATTTACTATCGTTACGCTCAAGCCATCATGATGGCAGCCGAACTGAAATATTACCAGGGAGCCTATTCCGAGAGCCTCAATTACCTGAACATCATTGCGAAGAGAGCTTACGGCAAGGAGAATTTCTACACCGATACCACGAAAGATGCCGTCAGGAAAGCATTGAGCAAAGAATACATGCTCGAATTTCCGTGCGAGGGCGTAATCTGGTGGGCATTGATACGACTGGACAGCATCTGGGACTACAACGCAACCCTGAAAGCCAAAAGGAACAGCAAGAATATTCTTCTCTGGCCAATCCACAAGGACGCAAGGAACAAGAACTCCAATCTGACACAGACAGAAGGCTGGTATTAACCCTCTATAATATTGATTATGAACAAGCTACACATAAACATATTTCTGGCGGCACTACTTTTGACCGGATGCCAGAAAGACAACTGGCCGGCCCAGCCTGATTGGAGCAAGTTTCCGAATCCGGACGAACAGGCCGGGAAACTGATGAAACCGGCCGAGTGCGACAACAGAATCGTCGCACACAGGTTCGGGGCCAGCGAATGCGGGGCGCCTGACAACTCTATGGAAGCGCTGAAATACGCCATGTCACTAGGCGTGTACGGCGCAGAATGCGATGCATACATCACCAAGGACAATGAAGTAATAATCGCCCATGCCAGCGGAACTTGCGAGATAAACGGTAACGTTCCATACAAGACCACATTGGCAAAAATCCGAGCCGCAGGCAAACTGAGCAACGGGGAACAGATTCCGACGCTGGATGAGCTTCTCGACGCCGCAATGCGCAAAAACAGTCCTACGAGACTGGTCATAGACATCAAGAGAATCAGCTATCCCGCAAACAATCCAGAACCCGTAATCGCTTGTGCAAAAAGGGTTTGTGAAATCGTAAAGGCCAAGAAGGCCGATAATTTCGTCATCCTCTTGTGCACGGGATTCGACAACAGCGTCATGAAAGCGGCTTGGACTTATGCAATTCAGAGCGGCTTGCCTATAGCCATGAACTCCGGCAAGGCTCCCGCCGACATCAACGGCATGGGATTCAATTGGGTCAATCTCGCCGCCAAAGATCTATATGAAGAGGCCGGAGGTTCCGGCAGCATCAATGTCAATGACTATCTGAATGCCGGCATCAATGTAAGCATTTACAATGTAGACAAAAAGGCTGGCGACGGCAATGCTGTATACTCCACCAAAGCCATAAAATGGTATCAGACGAATCACACATTGTTCAAATTCGTATGTTCCAATTATCCGGCATGGCTGAAAAATGTCATTTCAACAACGAATAACACCAAGTAATCATGAGAAAATATTTATCAGCAGCAGGCGCGCTCCTGCTAGGAATCTTGTCAGTGTCCTGTTCAGAAAAAGGGCCGTCACTGGAAATGGAAATAGATCCGATGGAACTCAGCATCGCTCCTGAAGGAGGAAACCAGACCTTTACAGTCAAATCAAACAAAGACTGGACACTAGTTGCAGACAGTTGGATTACTCCGTCCACCAAAGGAGAGAGAGGCAGCGAAGTAACTGTCACCGTGAACCTTGTGGCGGGCAAGAACGCTGAAGCGACCGCACGCACGGGATATGTAATAATCTCCGCGGACGGCAAGAAAGAGAAGGTCGTGGTAACACAAGAGCCTTTCGTCGCGCCGGCAGGCATTTATAATGCTTCAGATCTGGCAGATTTTGCCAATGCACTCAAAACTGACGACCCGGAGGACATTGACCTTTCCAAATGGACTGACGCTGACGGAACGATCAAGCTTTACGACGACATTGATGCGACCGCGTTGTCCTGTTTCCCGATGGAGAACCTGCCGGCCGGAACAGTTCTTGACGGGCAGAAACACACCGTAACACTGTCAATCAGTGCCACGCCGGATGCAAAAGTCGGCATGTTCAAAGTCGTCTCCGGCACAGTACGCAATCTTTCATTGGCAGGAACTCTGAAAGTCGAAGGTGAATTTAACGTAGAGGCCCATATCGGCGCATTGGCAGGTGAAGCTCATGGTGCGACAATCGAAAACTGCAACAACTTCGTTTCCGTCTCCGTCAAACAGACCGGAGGAAAGGTAGTCTGCATCATCCCGGCCGGCCTTGTCGGCAAGGCTACCCAAGGTCTGACCATGACCAAGTGCACGAACAACGCCGAAATCAAGTTCGAGAGTGCCAATGCTTACCACATGGCAGGCGGTCTGGTCGGCGCATACGGCAAAGACGAGTTCAAGATAAAGATGACCGACTGCAAGAATGTCGGAACATTGACAATGATTTCCGGCGATACCGCAAACTGGAATTACGTGGCCGGGATAATTTCGAACATCCAAGGCAATATCACGGCAGCCGGAGACGAGGGCTATGGTTTCGAAATGAAAAACTGCGAATCATCCGGAGACATTGACATAAAAGGAGTTGCAAAGGTTAGAGGCGGCGGAGTCTGCGGTAGGATAAACATTTATTCACATATTGACGGATGCAAATTCTCCGGCACGATTTCGATGAATGCAGCAGCGCTGGAACGCAACGTCGGGGGCATCACTTCGTTCCAGGAGAAAACCGTTCAGGCACTTGTGGAGAACTGCACATTCGCCGGACGCATCGAGGCTGAGGAGGGTTCCACAAAGGCTTGCTTCGTAGGAGGAATCACGTCTTCCGGCACAGCCCAGACTACTGTGTTCAGCAATTGCAAGACCACCGGAGATTCTTATGTTTCCATCTCCAAGGCTGGAAATGTCAGCATGATTCTGGGCCAAGCAAGCAACTGGTGCACTTTTAAAGACTGCAAAGTAGCCGGAACCATCAATAAAGAAGGCACAGTCACCGTAATTTCAGCAGACAACTATGCGCCGACCATGATTTGTGCCAATTCCGACAAAGTCACAATTCAGAACTGCGGATATAATGCGGAATAATGAAAACCGACAAGTTATATAGAAGATGGGAATGGAGGACACTGATTGTCCTCATGATAGGGTATGCACTTTTCTATTTCGTCAGAAAGAACTTCAGCATAGCCATGCCGGCGCTGGAAGAGGAATTGGGCATATCCAAGACCCGTCTTGGCATCTTCTTGACTCTCAACGGAGTAATCTACGGCATCTCACGTTTTCTGAACGGCATCGTCTCTGACAGAATCGGAAACAAGAAATTGCTCATGGCGCTCGGGCTGTTCCTGTCCGCCCTCGTGAACATCGCCATAGGATTCATTCCTTCGGTCAACGGATTGTTTTCCGTGCTGGACGACAGTGGCAAGGCAACCATCGGATTCATTTATCTGCTGGGCTCTCTCTGGATGATAAACGGGTGGCTGCAAGGTATGGGATTTCCTCCTTGTTCTTCACTGATGGCTTACTGGATAAGGCCTTCGGAGCTTGCCACAAAGCAGTCAATCTGGAACGCGTCCCACTCGATAGGCGCAGGATTGCTGGCCCTTCTCATAGGCGCCATCCTCGGCAACTACTCAAATTCCGCATGGCAATGGTGTTTCCGGATTCCGGCAATTCTTGCAGTTTTCGGAGCCGCATTGATATTCTTCGGTCTGAAAAACACTCCTGAGGAGGTAGGTTTGCCATCCGTGGAAAAACTGGATAAAACGGCATCTGCTGACGAGGAGCACGAAAGTCCGGAACTGAGCAAGGCGATTAGCAAAAAGATGCATCAGCGAACTGGTTTTCAAAAATCCGGTCATCTGGATTATCGCGCTGTCAAACTTCTTCGTATACATAATCCGATTCACCATATTGGACTGGGGTTCAAGCATATTGACCCAGTTCAAAGGGCTGGACATCACGCTGGCCGCCAGCGTTGTAGGGGCAATGGAAATCGTCGGAGGAATACTGGGGATGTTGGTCGCCGGATGGGCCACGGACAAGTTTTTCAAGGGATGCGCACATAGGACCAGCGCGGTCTGCACCATCCTGGCGGCATTGAGTATGCTGGCTTTCTGGCTTAGCCCTAAGGATTCCGCTTTCCTGACTATTTCATTGATAATACTTTCAGCATTCTTCATCTATGGTCCGCAGGCGTTGCTGGGCATCGCTTGCACCAATCAGGCGACCAAACGCGCGGCGGCTACCGCAAACGGCCTCAACGGATTGTTCGGATATCTCGCGCCCATCGTTTCAGGTGTGGTATTCGGCGTTATCGCTGACAAAAGCGGCTGGGACATGATTTTTCTGCTTTCCGTAATAATGGGCGTCATCGGGGCAATCCTGCTGGCAACACTGTGGAAGCAGCCCGCAACCGCATACGGAAGACTCGAAAAGATTACCGCGGAGTGCAGGAAAGAGAATCCTTGAGCACTTCCGCTATGGCGGCTGATTCTTTCGGGCCGAATTTGGAGCGGGTGGAGTTCCATATCAGGTAGAGGGCAGCGAGGACGGCGAGCCCTGAGATGATGAGGAACAACGGGTTGAAGCCCTGCGTGGTCCAACGGCTCAGGAACCAGAAGATTACTATAAAGAGGAAACAATATACCGCATCGCCAATCCGGCTGGTTTTCTTGCCGGATTTGATTTCGATGCGGTATTTATATGATGTCTTTCCTTCTTCCGTGGTCTCCGTTCCGTCTTCGTAGATGTCACAAAGGACATATCTGGTCTGCATGAAGATGGAATAATCGGCGAGGATACGGCCGCAGCCGAGATCTCCTGATTTCACATCTTTCGGCATGACAGACAGCACCTTGGCAGCAAAATCTTCGGGGCCAAGGACGGATGTCATGTTCAATTCCTTGTCTACCGACAGGTTTACGCTTGAATCCAATTCCATTGTCAATGATTTTCCGCGAAGGTACGAAAGAAATCGGAAGAGTCCTATATCGAGAACGCGTCGAAGCCGCCGTCGACAACGCAAACCGTACCGGTCACGGCCTTGGAGGCATCGGAGGCCAGATAATGAAGGGTTCCCACCAATTCATCCGGCTCCAGGAAACGTCCGATAGGAGTATGGGCGAGAATCGTATGCGAACGAGGTGTAAGAGAACCGTCCTCATTGGTAAGCAAGGTGCGGTTCTGGTTCGTCAGAAGGAAACCCGGCGCAATCGCATTGACACGAATGCCTTCGCCGAACTTCATCGCCAATTCCGCACAGAGATATTTGGTCCAGTTCGCTACCGCAGCCTTGGCCACGCCGTAACCGGCCACACGCGTGAGCGGACGGAGAGCGGACTCGGAAGCAAAATTGATGATGGAACCCTTACCTGACTCTGCCATGGATTTCGCAAAAACCATCGTCGGGATGATTGTTCCGAAAAGATTCAGTTCCGTGACTTTCTTCACGGCCTCCACATCAAGGTCGAAGATGGTTTTGTCCGGCGGAACCGTAGCGGAAGCCATATTGCCGCCGGCCGCATTCAGCAGAATGTCGATTTTTCCATATTTCTCCATAATCTGCTGATAGTTAAGTTCCAATGCCGCCTTGTCAAGCACGTTTGTCGGAAAGAAAGCAGCATCGCCACCTTCCGCTTCAATCTCTTTCACCAGCGTCTCGCCGATAGCGGCAGCCCTTTCAAGGTCGAGCAGAACCACCTTACATCCCTGGGCTGCAAAGTATTTCACTATAGTGCTGCCCAACACGCCACAGGCACCGGTCATCACCACGACCTTGCCTTTCACGTCGAAAAGATTCTTTTCCATATTCTTATGTTTATTTCATACTTCTTATTATACCTTCCTGGAGGCCACGCAATTCAGCCAGACTGCGCATCCTGCCGTAGCATGAATAGCCAGGATTGGATTTCCTGCCCAGGTCGTCGCACATCTGATGCCCATGGTCAGGGCGGACCGGGATGCTGACTCCACGTCTCTGCTCCACTTCGAGCAATGCCTTCATCATGCCGTACATGTCCACATCGCCCTCCAGCAGGTTCGCCTCATAGAAATTCCCCGCAGCATCGCGTTTGGTGGTCCTGAGATGCACGAACCCTACGCGGTCACCGAACTCGGACATCATTGACACACAATCATTGTCCGCACGGACACCGAACGAACCGGTGCAGAGGCAGAGGCCGTTCGACTTGTTCGGGACAGATTCCACGATCTTTCGGAAATCATCGGCAGTAGAAAGGACGCGCGGCAGTCCGAGGAGCGGATAAGGCGGGTCGTCCGGATGAATGACCATAACAGAACCGCATTCATCAGCCACAGGGCAGATCTGCTTCAGGAAAAATATCAGATTTTCGCGCAACTGGTCTTCAGTCACGTCGTCATAACGCTTCAACGCATCGCGGAACTGGTCCAGCGTAAAACTTTCCTCACTGCCCGGAAGTCCTGCTATCATATTTCTGGTAATCAGCTGTATTTCAGCTTCATCCATCTTATCATATCTTGCTTTTGCGATTTCCAGCTCTTCGGGAGTGTACTCCTGGCTCGCATATTCACGCCCGAGGATGAACAGGTCGAACGCCATGAACGCCGCCCTCTCGAAACGGAGCGCACGGGAGCCGTCCGGCATCATGTACTGAAGGTCCGTCCTCGTCCAGTCGATTACAGGCATGAAATTATACGTGATACAATGTATTCCGCATTCGGCCAGATTACGGATGCTCTGCTTGTAATTCTCTATGTATCTGAGATATTCGCCTTCACGCGTCTTGATATGCTCATGGACAGGAACACTCTCCACGACGCTCCACTTCATCCCTGCTTCAGCTATAAGTTCCTGTCTTTTACGGATTTCCTCCACCGGCCACACTTCCCCGTTCGGAATATGGTGCAGCGCATGAACGATATCCGTCACGCCAGCCTGTCTGATATAACTCAATTTCACCGGATCATCCGGTCCATACCATCTCCAGCTTTCTGTCATTCTAATCATATCAATGTATTTTTCTTACCGCAAAGATAGCAATGTTTTATTATTTCCGTGCACGGACACGGATATTTTTATCCAAATTTTTCAAAATTTGCGGAAACGGCCGTTTTTTCATAACTTCGCGCTACATAGCTAGATAAACATGAACAAATCCACTGTTACCATCAGCGACGTAGCCAAAGCTGCGGGCGTGACGCGTGGCACAATCGACCGTGTACTGCACGAAAGAGGTGAAGTATCAGAAGAAACCAGGGCTAAAGTATTGAAAGTCATAAAGGAACTAGGTTACAAGACCAATGTTTATGCGTCAATGCTTGCCAAGAACAAGTCCCACGACATTGCCGTAATTCTTCCGAAATATAAAAAGGGAGAATTTTGGGAGCTTGCGCATGTCGGTATCGAAAAGGCACGGGAATATGCCGGAAGGTTTTCGGTCAATGTGGACGAGTGCACCTACGACCAGTACAGCGTGGATTCTTTCCTCGCCGAATGCCGGAAAGTGATAAAGACGGGATATTCCGGAATCATCATTGCCCCGATGTTCCTCCCGGCAACCCGCACGATCGCGGTAGAGATAGAAGAGGCGAACATCCCTTATATCATATTGAATACCAGTGTAAACGGCGTGTACGGCCACCTGGCCTATTACGGACAGCCGATATATGACAGCGGAGCTTTCTGCGCAGACATGCTCATGACCAATTCTGACGAAAAAAGCCTCGACACGATATATCTTGTACGAATCGAACGCGACGTGAACGGCCTGTCCGACCCGTCAGCGGAAAGAAGACATGGCTTTCTGGACTATCTCTCGGCACATTACCCGGAGACCACGGTCAAGAGCATAGTGATAAATCCGAACAATGCGAAAGAGGCGAACAAGGCCATGGACGACGCATTCAGGAACATTGACGGATGCCCGAACATCGTAACCCTCAATTCCAGGATTTTCCTGGTGGCGGATTATCTCCGGGAGCACAGGAAAAAGGGCTGGAACGTCGTCGGTTTCGACATATTGCAGAAAAACATTGACGCTCTGAAAGACGGATATGTGAAGTACCTTATCGGCCAGCATGCAGACATTGACGCACAAAAGTCAATCATTACGCTCACGGACCATCTGATACTGGGAAAGAGGCCGGAGAAACAGGATAACTACAGTTCCATCGACCTCTTGTCCAGATACAACTATCATTTCTACTAGTCTTCCAGAGTCACCACGCTATACTTCGGCACGAATGCTTTCATGAGCAGCCAGCCGATGACGTATGCGAATGCGCAGATGCAGAATATTATGAAATAGCCTGCCGGTTTTCCCTCAAAACCAAGGAATTGCAGTCCTACCTTATCTGACCAGACGAACAATTCGCCTGCGAATTTCTGCATTATCATTGAACTGATACCGCCTGCCATTCCGCCGATGCCGGTCACCGTCGCGACCGCGGAGTTCGGGAACATGTCGCCGACTGTCGTATAGACATTGGCCGACCAGGATTGATGGGCGGCACAGCCGATTCCGATGAGCACCACCGCGAACCAAGGAGAAAATGTTCCGAGAGGCTGAGCCAGCAGCACGCATATCGGGAACAATGCGAATATCAGCATCGCCTTCATTCTGGCAGAATACGGGTCGAAGCCTTTTCCACGATGCATTGCCTTGTCAATGAACACCGTAGGTAGTTTTCCTCCGATAATGGAGAGCATGGTTATCGCATACAATGTAAAGATCAATGCCATGCCGAGCGGTTCCGTGGTCTTGATGCCGAACTGCGTATTCAGATAGGACGGTGTCCAGAAAAGGAAGAACCACCACACGCCGTCAGCCATGAACCGGCCAGCGATTACGGCCCATGTCTGCCTGTATTTCAATGCTTTAAGGATGCCGAGTTTCTTCGGTTTCTCAGCAGTTTCCGCCGAGGCTTCGATCAATTTGTCCTGCCGGATGTACTCAAGTTCAGCAGCATTGACATACTTGGACTTTTCCGGCTTGTCGTAGACGAAAACCCAGACGCCCATCCAGATGAAACCCAGGACGCCGATGATGATGAACGCCATTTCCCAGCCATAAGCTTTCGCCAGAAGCGGAATCGTGAGCGGTGCAATGAGAGCGCCGATGGATGCCCCGGCATTGAAAATGGATGTGGCGAACGCACGGTCCTTCTTCGGGAAATATTCCGCTGTCGTCTTGATGGCGGCCGGAAAGTTGCCGGACTCGCCGATGGCGAGAACGCTGCGCGCGACCAGGAAGCAATACATGCTCACCGTGGAGATCAGGACTACGGCATCCCCTGTGGCCCGGACAAGTTCGGCAGCGCTGTCCAATCCCGCAACTGCTTCTGTCACAATGCCGCAGAAGGCGTGCATTCACGCACCGAGCGACCATATTCCGATAGCCCAGAGATAGCCTTTCTTCGTACCAAGCCAGTCCACGAACCTACCGGCGAAGACCATGCTGATGGCATAGATTATCGAGAATATGGAAGTCACTGTCCCATAGTGGGATTCATTCCAGTGGAATTCAGGTTTTATGAATTCGTCCCAGGTCAGCGAAAGCACCTGGCGGTCAAGGTAATTGACAGTCGTCGCAAAGAACAGCATTGCGCAGATCACCCACCGGAAATTCGTCATTTTATCTTTGTTGGTCATATTTACGTCTGAATTATGTGGTCCGTTTCTTTATTTCCGCGCCTCTTCTATCGCCTTCAATGAAGACGCGCACAGTTCCGTGATTTTTGCCCAGTTACCTGACTTCACGACATCTTTCGGGAAAAGATTGCTCCCCATTCCCACGCATGATGCGCCGGCGCCGAACCATCCCTTCAGATTCTCCAGTTCAGGCTTGACTCCGCCTGTAACAAGGATTTGCGTCCATGGCATCGGGGCTTTGACGCCTTTTACGAATGCTGTTCCGAGCACATCGCCGGGGAAAACTTTGCAGATGTCGCAGCCGGCCGCCTGGGCATTTCCGATTTCCGTCACAGAACCGCATCCGGGGATATAAGGCAGGCAACGACGGTTGCAGATGTCGGCAATTCCCGGATTGAAGAGAGGCCCGACGATAAAGTTCGCGCCCTCTTGGATATACAATGCTGCCGTAGGGGCGTCGATGACGGACCCTGCTCCGACAATCATTTCAGGGAGCTCCGCAGCTGCATATTTCACCAATTCCGCAAATACCTCATGCGCAAAATCCCCTCTGTTCGTAAATTCGAAAACACGGATTCCGCCGTCATAGCACGCTTTGAGCACGGCCTTGGAAATTTCAGGGTCGGCATTGTAAAAAACCGGAACAAGTCCTGTCGAAAGTGCGGTGGAAACCACCTTCGCCTTATTGAATCTAGCCATAATCAAACATATTATCTGGACACCCTTCCGGAGACGTTGCCGTTCATCAACGACTCTACCTCCTGCACGGTAACGCGATTATAATCTCCTGATATTGTGTGTTTTAAACAAGATGCAGCCACGGCGAAATCCAGCGCCTTGCCATCATTGCCGGGATAATTCAGCAGGCCGTAAATCAGCCCGCCGGCGAAAGAGTCTCCCCCTCCTACCCTGTCCACGATATCCGTTATATCATAATGACGGGAAGAATATAACGTCTTGCCGTCGAACAGCACCGCGCTCCACGTATTGAAGTCCGCATTGACCGACCCCCGCAGGGTTATCGCCACCTTGGACGCTTTCGGAAATTTGAGCATCAATGATGTAGCCACGGACTTGAATTTGGACTCGTCTATTGCTCCCGAATCGGCGTTAAATCCTTCAGCGACAATACCGAATACTTTCGCCGCGTCTTCCTCATTGCCGATAATCACATCACATCCGGCCACCAGTTCCGGCATGACTTCGGATGCTGTTTTGCCATATTTCCAGAGGTTTTTCCGGTAATTCAGGTCGCAGGAAATCTTGATGCCGCGCTCAGAAGCCGCGTGTATCGCCTCCAGACACACATCTGCAGCACCCTGGCTGATCGCCGGCGTAATACCTGTCCAATGAAACCAGTCAGCACCATCGAAAACGGCATCCCAGTCGATCATCCCAGGCTTAATCTCTGACAATGAGGAATGTGCGCGGTCATAAATAACTTTGCTCGGCCTCGCGACAGCACCCGTTTCCAAGTAATAAATCCCCATGCGGTCCCCGCTTTTGATACAATGATTCACGTCCACCCCAAGCCCGCGGAGTTCGGCAAGACAAGCCTTGGCAATGTCATTGTCAGGAAGCGCCGTCACGAAATGCGCATCCTCGCCGTAATTCGAAAGAGACACCGCCACATTTGCCTCGCCTCCCCCGAAAGTCGCCTCGAATTCATGAGTCTGAGAAAATCTGAGATGTCCGGGAGTCGCCAGCCTGAGCATAATCTCGCCGAAAGTAACAATCTTCGCCATTATTATAATGTAAATCAATGATTTAACGACCAATTCCCCAGCCTCGGCTGAAGGAAATATTCTTTCATGTGGCAAATGTAAGAAAAAATATCTAATTCCGTGCACGTACACGGAGAATTTTTTATTATATTTGCATGGACAATAAACGAAGCACTTAAAATGAGCACCTTCATAAACCCCGACTTCCTTCTGGGAAACAAATTCGCACGTGAGCTATATCACGAAAGTGCGGAGAATCTTCCCATCATAGACTACCATTGCCACCTTATCCCACAGCAAGTGGCTGAGAACCATAAATTTGCAGACATTACGGAAGTGTGGCTGGGCGGCGACCACTACAAATGGCGCGCGCTGAGAGGAAACGGCGTGGACGAGGATTACATCACGGGCGGAAGAAGCAGCCGGGAAAAATTCGAAAAATGGGCAGAGACGGTACCATATACCATGAGGAATCCGCTCTATCACTGGACCCACCTCGAATTGGCCAGAGTTTTCGGCATATGTGACATATTGAAGCCCGAAACAGCCGATTATATATATAATAGATGCAACGAATTGCTCGCGTCAGATGACTTTCGTGCACAGTCATTGATGAGAAAGTTCAATGTGGAGACGGTCTGCACGACAGACGACCCAACCGACACGCTCGAATGGCACAAACGGATAACTGGAAAACCTTTCGGCGTGAACGTGCTCCCTACATGGAGGCCCGACAAGATGCTCGGCATAGACGACCCTGAAAATTTCAAGAAGTATGTCGCCAAACTGTCCGGCATCACCGGCATCATGATTTCCGGTTACCAGGATGCCCTGGACGCATTGCAGAAAAGACATGATTTCTTCGGGCAGATGGGGTGCCGGCTTTCCGACCATGGCATGGACACGTTCTACGCCGAGGGCTGCACACGCGAAGAAGCCGACAGGATTTTCAGAAAGGCCATGCAGGGGCAAATGCCTGACTGCGAAGAGATTGCAAAATTCAAAAGCGCCATCCTCCTGGACCTCGCAGCGATGGATTGCAAGAGCGGCTGGACGCAGCAGTTCCACATCGGCCCTATCCGCAACAATAACCGCAAGATGTTCGAACTACTCGGTCCGGACACGGGATTCGACGCCATCGACGACAAACCGGTTGCTGCAGCCGGGCACAAATTCTTCAGCAAACTCGCATACGAGGACAACCTCGGCAAGACAATCCTCTATAACCTCAACCCGAAAGACACGGAGGTCATGGCTACAATGGCCTATACTTTCAATGACGGAAAGACGGCCGGAAAGATGCAATACGGCGCGGCATGGTGGTTCCTCGACCAGGAGGACGGCATGCGCAAGCAACTCAACGCACTCTCATCGCTCGGCCTGCTCAGCCGGTTCGTCGGCATGCTCACCGACTCGCGCAGCTTCCTGTCCTACCCGCGGCACGAATATTTCCGCCGCATCCTGTGTTCAATGCTGGGAGATGATATCCAGAGCGGCAGGCTGCCGGAGTCCGAACTTCCGTTCATCCACAAGATGGTCGGCGACATTTGCTATCGCAATGCCAAGGAGTATTTTCAATTCTGATTCAATGACTTACGTCCGCGCGTCTCACGACCACAGCATAACGTGACGCCGGAGTGATTTCGGTCAATGTTTCCAGAAATTCATCCTTTTCGGAGTAAAGTTTCCCTGGAATCGGGCTGTACTCCACGCACATGGCATACAGGCCGTCCAAGTCCGCCGACTTCATTTCGAATGCCGGAATTTTAGCGTCTCCTGGACGCAACAGCTTGATTTGCTGCGGATTACCACATAAGTGCCGGTCGTAGAGTCTACGCGCCAGCAGCCCCATGGTCATACGGACATTGAGTTCCCCGACAGGTGCAAGCCGATACTCGCCAGCCTCCTTATATATGAACATGTCAGCCCCGACATAACCGATATATTTGCCCAGGAATTCACATTTCAGATATTTTTCCAATGCTGCCTTGACATTGATAATCAGTTCATTGGGGACATAACACGATATTCGGGAGAGGATATGCGCATCACTTGCGAGGACATTGCCCTTGTAGATTCCGTTGTCATTGAAAAACAGCGAATAGCCTTCAAATGAGACCTCGGAGCGGCCCACATGGAACAGCATTGCGAAGTCCTGCACGATTTCCAGACGTTTCTCGACCATGATGCTGCCCTGCTTGGCAATCACGTTTCGACTCCACCCCAAATCACTGGCTGACAATTCATTGCAACGTGCCCAGCGGAGACCTTTCCCGCTGCCTGACAACGGGGCTTTCAACACGGCATCCCCGAATTCTTCCACTGCAGGCGTCAAAGCATTGATATCTGGTATTTCCCTTACATAGGATATCGGACGGAGATATTTCAGAAGACGCGCATCGGCATTGGCCTGAAAATCATTGACATAAATACTGGCATTGACGGCGTTTCCGCGGTGCGACAGCCTGCGGATTTCGGCGATGGCGTCGTCGGAGGGCAGCATTGCCCCGGGCACGCCTTCTTTCTGGAAACGGCGCTTGAGCACTGCATCCCAGCCCCATGGAACGACCTCATTGTCAGACGATTGGTCTATCCACCGCGTCAATCCGGCGCAGTCTTTCCCGAATTCCAACGCAGATGCCGGCGGCACGAAGTTCGCGTCGCCATTGGCCATACACAAGTCATGTTCGGGATTAAAGATATTCATCGCAGCGCCTCTACCTCTTCTTCGCTGCGGAGGGTGGATTTGTCAGGCGAAAGGTACTTGTCGGCAAAGTCTTTTCCCTGGTCGGAAACCCGTAGGAAATAATTGTAAGCCAAGTCTTTATCTTTCGGGACTCCGTTCCCCCAATAATAGCATTTGCCAAGTTCGAACAGGCATCTGGAGTTCGGAATGCCTTGCGTCCAGGTCTCAATGGCCCGGTTCATGTCGACGTCATAGCCGGCATTGCCCTTGCTGTATGCCAGTCCGATCCAATAGTAGCTTCCCGGTTCTTTCAGGTCGTAAGCGGCGCGGAAGTAGTCGTATGCTTTTTTCTTGTTGGTCATGACTCCCCTGCCCTGAAAATAGCATTCTCCAAGAAGTCTCATGCATGTGGCGTCTTCTTTTTCAGCTCCTGCACGGAACCAGCGCACGGCGACTCTGTAATTCGGAACTATACCGAGTCCATAGAAATATGCCTTGCCCAAGATCCGCATCGCCTTCACGAATCCGAGTCTTGCGGTGCGTTCACACCAGAGGTATGCTTCGTGGTATTTTTCCTTGTTCTTGCAGTCGACATAGACGTTCCATGCTGCCTCCGCTTTCTTTTCAGGCAATGTCTCCTGCTCGTATGCCAGTTTGAAAAGATGGAGTGCCAAGTCGGTCTGACCCTTGGCCGTAGCGTCCCATGCCATAGTGAGATATGACTTCTTCACAGGCAGACGAACCAGCATTTTTTTCAATATAGACATATATGGTTATAGCTTTTTCGGTGTTTTCATGACGCAACTCCGGAAACAAATATACTATTTTTATCCGGAAACCTGCATATCGCCGTGCAAAAATTTCCGTCTGGCTTTGTAATATTTCAGAAACATTTTAGAAACTTAAAGTATCTTTGTCCTCGGCAGAACGTAAAAACTGCATTGAGACGAACATGAAAAAGACATTGACAACAATAATTGCCGCGACGGCATTGGTCCTGACGAACGGCATTGGCGCGAACGGCGCGGTCCCGGAGGGCAGGGACACTTCGAATTTCCGCAAATGGGTGAACACGCTTGTCGACGACGAGATCAGCGAGCAGCTGGCGAACATGCCGAACATCGAGGTCGGCAAGGGCATTTCGTTCAGCCCGAAGGACGATTCTTTCAAGACGACGATCCGTTTCCGGATGCAGAACCTGGTGGGCGCGTCTTTCGACAAGGGCATGGGCGTAACTGAAGTGAACGGCCAGGTAAGAAGGCTGCGACTGCGTTTCGACGGATTTATCTTTTCGCCTAAGTTCATCTATTCCATTCAGTTAGGGTTCACCGGCTCCGACGCCAAAGCGACACCTAACGGAAAATCGAACCTGATTCTGGACGCCATCGCCTACTACAAACCGAATTCATCATGGAACCTCGGCCTCGGCCAGGCCAAGATAAAGGCGAACAGGGCAATGCTGAATTCATCCGGATCGCTGCAGTTCGTGGACAGGAGCATTGTCAACAGCGAATTCGGCGGCGACCGTGATTTCGGACTGTTCGGGGAGTATTATTACGGCGGCATTGACAAGTTCGCATTGGCGGCATTGGCCTCCGTGACGCTCGGCGAAGGCCGGAACTGGGGCGCGTCGAACAATGGCGGACTCGCGTACACGGGCCGTCTGGAGCTGTTTCCGCTGGGGCGTTTTCACGCGAAGGGCGAGTACGTCGAGGGCGACACCTACCATGAGGAGACGCCGAAAATCATGCTCGGCGCGGGCTATTCGTTCAACCACCGTTCGCAGCTGACGCGCGGCATGAAGGGGTCAATGCTGCCGGGGGACGAGACGCGCAATATCGGTTCGTATTATGCGGACATGATTTTCAAATACCGCGGTTTTTCGTTCAATGCCGATTACATGGGGCGCCACGCCGCGGATCCGGCCGGTTTCGCGAGCCCGTCTTTCGTGTACACGGGTTCCGGTGTCAATGTCCAGGCGAGTTATCTTTTCGACCGGAAATGGGAGGTCGCCATCCGCAATTCGTCAATGCTTCCGAACCGGGAGGTGCGTCCTTTTGCCGGATATAAAGTATGGAACCAGAGCACGTTAGGTGTAACGCGCTACATCATCGGGCATAGTCTGAAACTGCAGCTGGACTTGTCGTTCAACCAGATGGCAGAGCCGGCGAGTCCGGATTATGACCGTCTCGCCGTGCGTTTCCAGCTTGAGTTGGGATTGTAGGGATTATTTGGACATTTTGCGTAAGAACAGCTCTATCGTGTTCTCCATCAGGCAGGTAATCGTCATCGGTCCGACGCCGCAAGGCACAGGGGTGATCACGGATGCGAGCGGTTCCACTGCCTCATAATCCACGTCGCCGCAGAGTTTTCCGGTTTCCGGATCGCGGTTTACGCCTACGTCAATGACTACTGCACCCGGCGCGACCATGTCCTTGGTCACGAATCTAGGGCGTCCAATCGCCACGACAAGGATTTCCGCCTCGCGTGTCACGGCAGGCAAGTCGGCTGTGCGGCTATGGCATATCGTCACCGTGGCATTTCTGTCGAGAAGGAGTTTCGCTACCGGCAGTCCGACGATCTGGCTTCTTCCGATGACCACAGCCCTCTTTCCCTTGATTTCCACGCCGGCTTCTTCCAGCATCCTGATGATGCCTTTCGGCGTGCAAGGTATGGTGCAAGGCTGTTTCATCCAGAGCGCCGCCACGTTGAGCGGGTGAAAACCGTCCACGTCCTTGTCTTTCGAAATAGCGGCAATGATTTTGTCTTCGTCAATGTGTTCCGGCAACGGCAGCTGAACCAAGATTCCGTCCACACTGTCATCCGCATTCAGTTCCGCAATGAGTTTCAGCAGTTCCGCTTCCGAAATGTCCGCCGGCTTCAGTATCGTAGTGTTCTTTATACCCACCACTTCCGATGCCTTGGCCTTGCCTTTCACATATGATTGGCTAGCAGGGTCTTCCCCCACCAGAATCACTACCAGATGTGGCACGCGGCCATACTTTTCAGGAAATGTTTTTACCTGTTCAGCCATTTCGGCTTTCAATTTGATGGAAAGTTCTTTCCCGCTGATTACTTTACTCATGTTTCGCTATTGTGTATTACTAGTATTCTTGTGTGTTACTCGTATTTTCAATACATCCCGCAAGGTAATCATTTTTATCTGCAATCCAGCGCCCCGAACCTCCGTTTTCAATATTTTTCACGCTTTTTCCTCCCAACCGCTTGCGATTCCGAAAAAAGTACTTATCTTTGCAGTCCATTTCACGGAAAACGTGACATGGAGCGAAATAACATTCGACTTTGGAGAGATGGCAGAGTGGTCGAATGCGGCGGTCTTGAAAACCGTTGATCTTAACGGGTCCGGGGGTTCGAATCCCTCTCTCTCCGCAGAGGCTCTCTAACTTGTTAATTTCTAACGAGTTAGAGAGTTTTCCATTAAAAAAACGGGGCACATCCGGGGCAGCAATTTTCTTCTTTGTACGACACGCTTGACGCGTTGTGCAAAGAAAAAAAAATGTCATTCTTAAAACCAACACCCTTTGTCGATTACGTGCCTGCACGACTTTCTGAATGCAAGGAATGGGTCGTAGTATGGTACATCAAAGATCCGGTAACTAACAAAATGATCAGATGCCGGAAAAAATTCAATCGAATCAAACAATTAACGAAACGTCGAGCTTCAGCTAAAGCTTTCATCAACACCATCAATGAAAGATTGGCACTCGGCTGGAACCCTGCCGTCACGTCAATCGCGCCAAGGGCTACGACAAAGTTGTTTGAAGCGCTCGACCTGTTCCTGAAGGTCAAGGCAAAAGAAGCTGAAGAGAATTCTATGCGTTCATATCGGTCGTACATCTCTATGTTCAAGACGTGGCTCAAGGACAAAGATATATCCGAAGACGCCTATGTCTGCACCATCACCTATGAGGTAGCGATGGAACTGATGGATGACGTCGATTCAAGAAAGGAGATCAGTCCAAGGACATACAACAATTACCTCATGTTCTTCAGGCTGCTATTCAATTGGATGATTGAACACGACTTTATATCAGACAACCCTTTCGACAGAATCAAAAGGAAGCCGAAAAAACTCACCAAGAAAAAGCGTCGCATATTCACTGACCATGAGCTGAATATGCTTTTCGAATACCTCGGAAAGAATAATCCTAACTACCTGTGCATGTCATTGTTATGCTACTGCTGTTTTCTACGGCCAAAAGAAATCGTATCTCTGAAATGCAACGACATCGATCTCATCAAGCAGGTCGTGCATATACGCAGCGAAATAGCCAAGAACGACAATGACAGTTTCAGAACTATCCCGGACGTGATTGTGCCGATTCTTCGGAATCTTAATCTATCCAATGGCGGATTATATCTCTTCAGCGGTAGCGGTAGCGACATACCTTATGAATTCAGTCCAGGAAAGACACAAGTATGCAGCAGAAAAATAGCAAAATACTGGGACACGTATGTGCGCCCAGCTTGTGGATTCAACCAGGATCTCCAATTCTATAGTTTGAAGGATTCTGGGGTAACAAAGATGCTAACGGAGAAGATACCTATCAACTTAGTGCAGAAGCAGGCTGACCACTCCAGTGTGGCTATGACGGCCATATACGTAGGGGATCTTCCTGAAGCTAATACGGAACTCAAGAAAGTAAATATACTCCCTTCTGGAAATGAGGCCATTTAAGAGTGCTTCAGAACTGAAGCGCGCAATTGCCTGATATGCAAAGGAATCCTCAGTTCTGAAGCAGTTCAGAAAGTTCTATAGTACAAAACCCTTCAGAACTGTCAGACATTAAGGTCAAATCTCACGTCCTCATCCCCATCGAGCAACAGGCGCGTGCGTTCGACATTATTCTCATATATATGGACGTTGCCGAGATTAAGAGTTATGGATTCCAGAGGAAGATCTATCTGCCTGGACATCAGGTAAAGATGATAAATGTCGGACGGCAATCCAAGATTAGCGTCAGAACTCCTTTGGTATGCGGAAATGACAAGCCTTCCATCATCAATCTGGAATTGCACGAGACTCAAGCAAGGCGCTTGATTGCTCTCGGCATCGGTGGAACCGAGGAATAGGACATAATTCTTTGAATTCCGTTTCTCCTTATTGATTTTGGCTATAAGACCAGGAAGTTTTTCCAGATAGGTCGGATATGAGTTCACGAGAATCGGTCCGCAGTAATCCCACCAACTGATGCCGGCTTCCCGATATCTCTCCGTCAGGCGCTCTCCGGAAGTGAACAGTTCCAGTTCTTTACGGAGTTTCTTTCTGGCGATGGAATGGCCTTCAAAAATGTCCAACAGGTCAGCCGGGGTAAGACTGAGTTGCTGGTTCAGCAGATAGTGAATCCGCCCCTTCTTGTTCTCCTGCTGCTTCCCTGTCAGAAGAACCTTGTCAAGCAGTTGATAATACTTGTTCATTGCTTTTTGGTTTTGATGTTGATATAATTATTATCTTTGTGTCATCTCACCTGAATATAAAACAATAGCGATATGACACAGAAAGAGGCACAGCCCCGTCCTTGCGTCTATCGCCATTTGTATTTGGGTGAGATCTTATACGGATTTTGGATGGGGCTTTTTCATACCCCGGAAGCAATTATTTCTTTCTGAACAGTTCAATTCTAACACCGCAGCCTATATAAGGGCTGACGGATCGTGACGGACCGATACCTGACCAATAAGCGCCGGCATCAATATGGAAGCTGAATGGTCCTGATGTATATGCGGCATAAACCCCAGCCTTCAGATCGATGCCTCCGGCATAGAGCCCGTCCCCAAAGACTCCATAAGCCCAGCCGGACAGAGGCTTGACAATCGTCTTTGTGATCTGTTTTTCCGGGACGGTAAGCCTTAGCCCCTCCAGCTGCGGCCGAGCTCCGGTAACCGTAGCGACATACGAGATTCCTGACACTTGTTCGACACCACGATATATGACAGAATCCTTATGTACCAGAATCGCCGAAGTATCTTCAGCACCTACTATAGACGCTGCCGGGATGGATACGTGAGACTCAGTGTGGTGTTCTTCAATGTTTGAGTCCTGGACAGGCAAATCAATTGTCTTTGAGACATACGAAGTATCTGACCTCTCAGTAGAATTGCCGCGAATATACCTGGCAGTCGACCAGGAGCCAACTGCCAACCCGACAATAAAAGAGACACAGACAATTCCTATCAGGAGTTTACTGCCCGCTTCCATCCTTCAATTCCTGCTTGATTTTCAAAACTGCTGTCTTTGCGGCATACTCGATGCCAAGCAGGGCGCCGGCAAAGGTAAATGTCTCACCTGAACCGATGAGTACAGAGTCGTGGATTTGGCCCTGTGGCGCAACGGCAAAGCCCATAAAGAGCAAAACAATCCCTGACAGGACCAAGATGACTGACAATATCACTTGAATCGTCAATTTCGTGGTTTTTTCTATTTTCATAACAAAAAAAAGCTCTATGTAACTAACCGCGAAAGTAGTCACATAGAGACTCAAAAGAAAGGACAAAAAATCCCTATTCCAGGATTCTGTCAGCTATCGACTTGGCCATATCCCTCCAGGAGCTCATCTGGCGGAATTCCTCTTCAATTGCCCCATTTTTCTGGCCGGAACCAATAACGAGAAGATAGTTATTCTGAATCGCTTCCATCCTGTTCTGGTCATAACGGCATCTTACAATCGCCGATATGATGTGATCGCGGTCGAATTGCCCTGGTCCGATGATGGCTGACTCGTATTCGAACGTTCCGTCTTCTCGTTCTACGACGTCGAAATTGATTATATGGCTTTTCTGACGGAATGAGTTGTAGGCGACCTCCAAAGCCTCCGGCCGCATATTCGCTGTTTTCTTCATCTCGTTTCTGTATTAAATAATTCTGTAACTTATATTGATTCTTAATCTTGGCCACATGAGCATTGGCAATATACCCGAATTTCCAAAAATGACGCAGTTTACTGATTCCCCGGAGCCGGATCTTGAATGATGCCGAATGCACGAGGAAGCCATAAAGGGAATTGACCGATGAAGACAAGTGCTCAAGTTCAATGAGGGAATCGACAGACGTGCCCTTCTTCAGCATCTTGCCGCAATGTGCGTCAAGTTTATCAATCGCATTATAGAAGTTGCCTACTGTCTGTATGTCCTTCCCGGCATAATGACACGGCCGACGAATTTGACGCCGTGCCGGTTGGATATAGAACTTCCGCGGATGAACTTTCTGATGGAGTTGCGTTTTCAATTTCCAAATCAATTCCCGCCTGAATTCCAATATATCCTCCTTCGCCTTGGCGGCCACGAACATATCATCAACAAATCTTACATACACCATCCCGCGAGGATTGCAGAAAGATACTGCCCATTCGTCGATGAAAGACAGTATGAAATTGGCAAAGTTCTGCGACGTGATATTCCCGATGGCCAGTCCAATATGTTTCAGCGTATTCAAAAGACTCTTCCACGGTTCAAGCTTGCTCCTGAGATTCTGGTTCCCACGAAACTCGCAATCATCCTGCGGGCAGTGCATCACCACCATCTTGACAAGCCAGACGAGCACTTGCATATTCGTCTCCGGATGCGCCTCTATAATCTTCTCCTTATTAGCGTCCATAAAAGCTTCAAGGAGACTCCACGTGACATTCTTGTCTATAGTCATGAAGAACGACCATATATCAATGGTGGGGACAAAGCCGTCTTCGGTATAGTTGTTCGTCATTGCAGCCGTATCCCTTGCGGCTCTTTCCGCAGCAGCCATCGTGCCGAAGCCCACCCTGCAATTATACGTCACATCGCCAAGCCCATGATGCCTTTCTTCGAAGAGCGGATCCAGCCTGATACAAATCCAGTGCTGCACAATCCTGTCGCGGAAAGCTGCTGCAAATATCTCCCTGACCTTAGGATATGCAACATAGAAACAGATGCTGGTCCCAGGACTATAATCACGAAGTATTTCAACCTGTGCCGCAAGAATAACCAAATCAAATGTGGAATCGAGCCTGTACATCGTACAGTCCACACTTGACTTTTTATGAAGACAGCAATCCTCAAAAGCCGTTATCCACCCAACAAGGACTTGTTCATCCAATGCCACGACCGCCCTGCTGACATTAGAATTATTCTTGTTTGTGTTGTTGCAATTGCCGGAGCCAAAGTTGACGATCCACTCGTTATTTGAATTATACTCCGACGAAGAACCAAACCAGCTGGACGCCTTTGCGCGGATTGGTGAAATAACTAAGCCCAAAGGCCCAGTACCGCGCCCATTCAACAACAAGTCCCGTTCCATCATAATCGCAATCAATCAGGAACAGTTCCAGCCCCAAATACTGGCGCTTGCTGACCGCCCTGGGATTTGCTCCCATCGTTAGCCTTGCGCCATCTGTTGACTTCAATCCCTATAAGCGTCATATCCTTCAGAAATGTCGCATATTGGTCTTTCGTGAGGAAAGGAGACTTCATATTCACTTCCTTCTGCATTTTAGCCCTCTCACGAAGCCCCGTGATGTGGCTATCAAGGTCTGCAAGGTACACCTCAAGGGTGCTGATGTGCTGAAGTAACTCCTGGCTTAATTTTGGTGACTTGAGGGCAAAAGAGGTCACAAGGAGAGCATTGTTAATGTCATCCAATATGGCCTTACCCTCGACTTGGAAAGACAAACTCTTTGGGAGCCGGTCCACAAGGGCCGACGCCCAAAGGCGAAGCTCTTCGAGCCTCCGGTATATTGAAGATTGCCTTGCCTTCATAAAATTTCCACAAAAAAAATTGGCTTCGCCAAAGGTAAGTCTTTTCCGTTACAGGGCAAAAGCCCTGTAACAAAAAAA
>ERZ1035032.552-NODE-552-length-29262-cov-7.260314_pt1 | contig 29262 bp, 45 predicted proteins | sample MGYA00520693_ERZ1035032 | MGnify/ENA primary metagenome ERZ1035032 (study PRJEB33766, sample SAMN09781740) | gut metagenome | biome: gut microbiome | host: Homo sapiens | place: Madagascar | study: EMG produced TPA metagenomics assembly of the PRJNA485056 data set... | reverse complement strand
TGCCATCCATGACCCGGATGCCATCGTTCAGGATCTGTACTCGTTTGCCGGGCAGGGAGTCGTGCCGGACAATTAGGCCGTTTTGCGGGGTGTACTCCAAAAAGTTTGTGGCGGTCTTGGCGGCTTCATCGGAATCCTTTTTTGCCTGTTCGGAGGCGGCAAACAACCGCTTCAGCATGTCCTGATGGTATTTTTCGGAGGTGTAAGCGCTTTCCATCAGCAGATTTGTCGTGCCCATATTGGCTACCTGCCTGTCAGTCAGGGTGCGGCGGGTCATGCCGAAGGTGAACTCCTTCTGCGCGGGTTTTTCCAGCGGCTCTACCAGCTTTGTGCAGAGCATGACGGCATCCACACTATGCGGTGCGCTGATAATATGGGAGTACATGGAAAAATCCAGCCGGTCTGTATCGTAGCCTGCGTCTACGAGGTCCACCGCCCGGATAACGTAGCTGGTCTTCATGGCGTAGTTCTGCTGCAATGCCTGCACACCGGCTGCAAAGGTGTCGTTCGCGCTGTCGGTGTCAAGTTCCACGATGCGGGTAATGATGCCGAACTTCTGCACGGCTGCATTGTTCTGGATCCATCCCTCTTCCAAGTTGTAGGAGTAGCCCGATGCAGGCAGATACTGCGCAACAGTAGCGGAATCTGTTTCCATGATGCCCCAACGCTCTTCGTGCTTATCCTTGGAGGGGTCCCGCCACCACATAAGCTTGTAGTACCACTTGGAGGTGTCCACCGTGTGTTTGTTGCCGATAGGGTAGATGCGGGTATAAAGGTCGGTGGCGTCGGTGGTCTCGCTCAGGTTGAGCAGATTGCGCCCGTACTCGATTTTCTGGGCGGTCTGCCGCTTGGCTTCCACTGCTTGGTCGCAATAGTTCAGCACGTTGTAGCCGGTAGCCGCGTCAAAGCCGCAGTAGAAGTAACCGCCGAACACCTTGAGCACCAGCTTGTCCAGAATGTCCCACACTTTGCCGTAGTCCTCGCCAACGCCGTATTGGTCGGCATCGCCGAACTGCACCACAAGGTCGCCCAGCGCGGCTGTCACAGTACCCAGCTGGAAGCATTTCATCTTGCTTTTGACCTGATCGTTGTGTGCGTCGATCAGGTGCTGCAAAAACTGGCGCAGCGTGCCCTTGTAGTTGAAGGGGGTGATGGAGGAATCATTGAAATAGCTCAGCGCGCCCTCGCAGTACACCACCCGCCGGTTATAAAAATCGGCCTCGTGCTTCAGCACTCGTCCACGCCAGATTTCTTTGCCGTCCCGCTGCACCTGCACAACCGTGCTCAGCTTTTGCAGCATATCGTACTGTGCATGATCCCGCGCCATAGTAAAAATAAGGCTGCCGCCCTTGCTGACCTCGCGGGTCAGCTTGGGGGACAGCACCAGCGCCTGCGGGTCGTTGGGACGATAAAGCAGCAGCTTTGCGTCCGGGTTTCCGTAGGGGTATGCGTAGATCTCGTACATATCAGTTTCCTCGTTCGCTCAGCACCGTAAGGTCTCCCAGGCTTCTGTTTACGCTGGGGGTAATGATGCGGCCTACCTGCTCGCCGTCAAGCGCGATCACGCTGTTTCCGGCTTCCGGCAAATATTTCTCCACCACGCCGTAGAGCCGCTCCATCAGCGCCTGCATTTTGGCTCGATAGGCCAGCATGGCGTTGTTGTCCGGGTTCATGACGTAGGGATCGGTTCGGTAGTCGTAACCTGCAAAAGCACGCTCGTTTCCGTACCAGTAAGCGTCCTGAATATCCTTGTAGGAGTGCACGTGCTGCGTGCTTGTAGTGCCGCTGCTCTTGCCCTTGCCAAACTTTGCCCAAAGCGCCACGCCAAGCGCCACCACACCCGCCACAATGGCGATGATCGCGGCAACTTCCGGGTTCGAGATGATTAGGCTGCCCACCTTTGCAATCAGCCCGCCTGCGCTTTCTGCGATCGTGCCAAGGCTGCCCATGTTCCCGGCAAGGCCTGCGATATCCGTACCCGCGTTGACGGCAAAGTTGCCCATGCTCGTGCCGATGGTGCCCAGCACACCCATGATCTTGCTGCCAACGTCGGAAACGTTGATGCCAAGCTCCTGAAACACTTTGCTCAAGCCCTTAACGTCCGTTGTAACGCCGTTTGCCTCGGCTTTGATGCCGTTGGACATGATCTGCTTAAAAGCGTTGAACGCCTCGCTTAGACCGCCGCCGGAATAAGCCTCGTTGATGGCTTCCAGCGCCTTGTTTGCCCAGTCGGACAGGACTTCGCGCTGCTCCTGCGACACCTCGCCCCACATTACGTTGACGATATCCAGCCCAAGCGCTGCCCAGTCCTGATTTTTCAGGTCGGTGTACAGGTTCTTGCCAAGCTTGAAGATTCCGCTGTTGAACTGCTGCTGTGCCTTGCTCAGGTTCTCTTCTATGCGCTTTTGGGTCGCCTTGATGCTCTTGTCGATGTTCTGTGCAGTCTCTGTTACCTTGTCCTGTACGCCGTCAATGTAGCTGATGACCTTGGTGTAGGTCTGCCGCACGCCGTCCACGATGCGCTCGCCGGTCTCGGTGGCGGTGGTCTTGATGTGCTGGCTGCCGTCTGCGTAGGTTTCCACGGCCTGCTGCGTGGTGGTGGTGATGCCGTTGAAGGTCTTTTCTGCAATGGTGGTCAGAGTGCCAAGCAGGGTCTTAGACATATCGGCGTAGACCTTTTTGGTCGTGGTGCTTATCTTGCCGTTTGCGTCCGTGACTTTCTTAGTTACAAGCGTATAGGTAGTAGCAACGCCGTTGACCATCTCTTTGCCGGTCTCGGTGGTGGTCTCTGTCACGCGGTCTTTGATGTTGCCCGCTGCATCCTTTACCTTCTCCTGCAGGGTCTCAACGCTTGTAGTCACAGCGCCCAGCGCGTTCTGTGCGGTGGTGGTTGCGGTGTGCGTCACGGACGCAATGACGGTTTCTGTCGTGGACTTTGAGCCGGAAGATTTGCCGGAGGAGCCGCCGTTTCCGCTTCCACCTCCGGTCAGTGAACTTGCAAGCGCTTCCTCTTGCGCCTGCCGCACGCGGGCGTCATGCTTTTCTTTTCTGGACTTTCTGTCCGCTGCTGTAACTGTTGACTTTTTCCCGGTAGAGGAGTCTGTTTTGCTGTCTGCATACGACTGTCTTGTGCTGTTATAGGCTTCGTTATAGGCGTCAATCGGGTTTTCACCGCGCCCAATGGCGGCAATTGCGTTTGCAACGCCATTTGCAACGCCCATAATGCGATTGAGTTTATCAAGGATAAAATCAGCCACGGAAGAAAAGTATTGTTTAACAGAACTCCACGCGCTGTTCCATTTTTCCCGGAATTTATCGTTTGTTGCGTATGCTGTAGTCAGAGCGCCAGCCAGAGCGCCAAGCAGGGTTATGACCACACCGATGGGGTTGGCGTTCATCACGGCGTTTAGCCCCGCTTGCGCGGCGGCTGCTACGCCGGTTGCGGTCTTGTAGGTTATCATTGCGCCCGCAGCAGTTCCAAGCAGCCCAACAAGAATGTTTGCGTTGTCGGAACAGAATTGGACAATGTTTGCAAGCCCGGAAAGCTCAGGAGTTGTCTCCCGCACGGACTGCAACAGCCCGTCGATACCGTTATCGTCCCATCCTTCCTTCATGGCTACAACCAGTTCGTTCGCCTTTTCTACGGCAGTGCCAAAAGTTGCGGAAAGGTTCTCGCTCAATGCACCAGCAAGCTGGCTGACGTTATCCTTCAGGGTGGATATACGCCCGTTCATGGTCTGGCTCTGGGTGTCCATGGCGTTGTAATAACGCCCGCCCTCCTCGCTGGCGGCTATAAGCGCCTGCGAAAGAAGGTCGTAGCTGATGGTCATGCTCTGGACTTCCTGCACCGATTTGCCGGTGTAGTCTGCCAAAATCTGATAGATATTGATACCGGCATAGGCAAACTGCTTGATGTCTATCGTTGCAGCCTTGCCCACGTTTGCAATCTGCTGCAAGTTTGCAGCCATGCGGGACAGTTCAGCGCTGCTTCCACCGGTTGCGGAAACTGCATCGCCCAGTGCATTGATGACCTTGCGGGAATACTCGGCGTTCTCTCCCGCGCTAATAAGCAGCTGGTTTGCCTGCGTCAAGGACGCCACGTCAAACGGGGTGCGGGCTGCGTCCTCCTGAATGGCCTGCATCGCTTCTTGTGCGGCCTGTGCGCTACCCAGCATATTGGTAAAGCCGGTGGTGTACTTCTCGATCTGGGCATTGTAGGAAATGCCCATTTCCACAAAGTTTTTTGCAAGGCCTACAGCTTTTGTCCCAAGCGAGGTAAGCATATTTGCAAGGACGGTCGCTTTCGCGCTTGCTGCTGCAAACTGGCTTGCCATGCCTGAAACGCCGTTCCCGGCGGTGTTTGCGCTGCGGTTCAGCGAGTTTGCGGCGCTTTGCGTCTCTTTTCTGGCCTGCTCAATGCCTTGTTCATACTCGGAGGTATCAAGCCCCAAAGTGGCCATTAAGTTGAAAATGTTCAGGTCTCACCACCTCCGTTCTGCTCTGCGGCTTTTTTACTGTCTGCAAGCGTCTTTTCCCAGCACGCCTGCGCTTCTTCCAGCGTGGTCTCGTGTCGGCGTTGAGATAGCGGCTTATCGTACTCTGCCATGATCTCGCTGAAGGACTGCTCCACCTGCTGTCCCAGCGATACAGCACAAAGAAAAAGCATATCAGCCGTATACAGCTGGTATGCTTTTGTGCGGTGGCGTTCGCGCATCTCGCTGATGACGAACCAGACGAAATACCTTATTCCGTAGGCGCGGAGATGCTGGAGGTCGGCGCGGCAGAGGTAGTGCCAAAACTCAGGCCGTTCAAGTCGGCCAGCGAGGACAAAAAATCCTGCATATCCTCCTGCATCACGGACTTGGTAAGCGCGGTGAATGCCTTGGGCAGGGTGTCTTTCTCGCCCTTTTCCAGCGTGTACAGCTGGTGCAGGGCGTTCATGGTGCGCTGCGGGTCAAGCTTCATCAGGGGCTTGATAAAGTCCAGCGCAGCCAGCGCAAACTCGCGCGGGGTCAGCTTCTTCTTGCCCTCTGCGGTTTCGGCGGGCTCTGCGCCCAGCAGCTTCATGGCGTTGGCAACAATGGTTTCCCGGGCGGCTTTGGTCTCCGGGTTGTCCACGTTGTCCTTTGCGTCCATGATCATGCGGGTGATGCCGTCCACCGCGTCATACAGCTTGGGCAGGGCTTCCACAGGGTCAAGATTGATTGTAAGGATCATTATTCTGCCTCCTTGACGTAGAACTCCATAGGCACCTTGCCGGTGTCTTTCATGTCATAGTGCCCCTTCAGGCTCAGGGTGAGGTTGCCTTTGCCGTCCTTGTTGGTTTTCAGTTCCAGACCGCCATCGCTTGCGGCTTTCATCAGCTTGACCGCAGCATAGCCGCCGCCGATCAGATTGCCGTGCCACCAGATATCCTGAAAGTCTGCTTCCTCGTAGTCCTCGCGCACGGTGATCTTGTTGGTTTCCACGTCCGCAGCGCCCAAGGAAAGCTTGATGGTGTCGGAGCTCACGGTCATGCAGGTGGTAGACAGACCGCAGTCCCAGCTGGTGATGTGCTTCAACTGGTAGGTGTTCTCGGGCACCTCGTCCAGATCCTCGCCCAAGTCCACAGTGTTGGGCTTGCAGGTGGTGGAGATGCCGCCGGAGGTCAGACAGACCATATCCTCTGCGGCAATGGGGGTAGTGCCCGCCGGGTCGAACTTCTTGAGCAGCGCGCCGGCCTGAAACTGCAGCTTTTTGAAAGCATCTGCCGAAATGGCGTGATACATTTTGTTCATGCGTTATCCTTTCTCACACCACAAAGGATGTGACGTCAAAAGTAAGGTATGTGCACAGGTATTTTTCCGGGGGATTGTCCATAGACTGAGCCCACGGATTGCCTGCGCATAAAAGAATTGCGCCGCCCTCGCACTCGATGGTAAGCCCATCACCAAGGGCAGCGCGCATCTCATCTGCTTTGCGGATGATGGGCAGCTTGCCGCCGTCCACCGGATACCACAGCCGCGCATGGAAGGTGCTTCTCTCGTCAAATCCCTTTGGAATGACCGGCAGCACCGTGATATAGGGCAGGGAAGCGCCCTGCGGCACGAAATCCTCCGGGTATACCGGAATCTTGAACAGCGTAAAATAGCTGTTCAGCGCCGTTGTAATGGCTTCTGCTGCGCCCATCAGGAAAGCACCACCTTTTTGCACTGCACAACGGCAAGGTTCATGCCGCTTTCGGCGGGCGAAATCTTGTCGCTGCTCGCGGTGGTAACCTCATAGGTCTGTCCGTCCTCCAAGCGCTTGATGCGGTCGAAGGGGGACAGATTGATGCCCTTATCCACATAGAGGGAGTATGTGGATGCCGTGCCCTGCTGCTCTGCCTGCTGCGCTTCGATGGTCTGGTCGTGGCGCTCGATGGCAAGGAACTCCATGCCGTCCTCCCATGTGGTGGTAGAGCCAAACAGGCCGTCCGATACCAGCTTTTTGACCATGAAACAGAATTTCTTGGTAAAATTCTCCATCACGGTGAATTTTGTGAAATCGTTTACAGGCATTACAGTTTCCTCCATTGGTTGATCTCCCGGCGGTAGCGGGTGCAGCCGTCTGCGGGCAAGCCGTCCGTTCCGGTGGCCATGCTGCCGCTCCAGCCATTGAAGGACTGGGAAACATAGCGCCCGCCGCCGGGGGTGGCTGCATCGTAGTCAGTGATCTTCTTGGCAAGCTCCACAAAAACGTTGGGAACCCGCATAGGCTGCACCGTGCCAGTGAAGGTTTCCGGGGTCAGAGGCTCACCCACCTGATGCACACCGTCATTGAAGATAGAGCCCTCTATCTTGTAGTACTGGTGCGGCGCAAGCCCGGACAGGATGTTTTCGGGATTCTCTGCAAGCACGTCCGTGTTGAAGTTGATCGCATCCCAGATATAGTCCGTGCCGATGATGAACCGCCCTGTGAACGGTGCATCGTACCTGTCAAAGAAGTTTCGCGTGTACACGCACAGTTCTGGCACAGTCATGCGGGGTTCACCTCCTCAAAATGGGCGATCACTCGCCCGGGGTAATGGTCTGGACAGAGATGCCGTCCAGATACTCGGCAAACAGGGTCACGCCGGTGATGGCAAAGCTTTCAGACACGGCGGTGGTGTAGTTGCCCTGCGTATGGAAACCGATCAGGTTACTTGCCTCGCCCGCGGTGGTGTACACCAGACCAGCCTTGGCATAGTCGCTGTCGGAGGGGTCGACATAGTACATCACGATGTTGTCCACGGGGGTGGCAATGACTTTGCCCTTTGCGATCTCGCCATCGGACAGCAGGAAAATGGTGTTGTAGCCCATAAAGTCCTTGATGTACTGGAAGCCGTACTGGTTCTGAATGGTGATGTTTGCGGTGCCCAGATACTCTGCCACATCCAGAACGTTTGCAAAGCCCACAACGCCGGTGACGGTGCGGTGCATGTTCTTGAACTTGTTCTCAACGCTGCCCTTTGCCATTGCCAGAGCCATCTGGAAGGTCTTGGGCGTACCCTTCAGGCTGCCGGTGTTCAGGTACTTGTAGAATTTGTCGGTTACCTTGGCGGTCAGGTCGTACAGGAACTCGTCATCGGTTTTCTGCACGGCAACCTCGTAGCCGTAATTCTGGATAGCCTCAAGGGAGACGGCCTTGGCGTACTTCTCGATGGTGATCTTGCCGTAGTCCTTTTCCTTTACGGTGTACTGGCTGTAGGGGATCTCCTCGCCCTCTGCCACGGTGCCGCTCTGCAGGGTGCCCTGTGCATACTTGCTCTTCAGCACAGTGCCGGGCTGCATACGGATGGGGCGCATGATGCCCATGATCTCCCGCAGATTATCCCAGTTGCGCTGGAAGCGAGTCACGAAGTCGATCTCGCGGGGGTTGACGGTAATCTCAGTGGTGGTAATCAGATTTTCTTTTGCTGCCATAGCTTATTCCTTCCCGCCGCCTGTAAACAGGTCGGCATTTGCTGCAATCGCGGCCTGACGCTCGCCGGCGTCCTTGATTGCAAAAATCTGGTCTTTGGTCATTTTGGATCCGGTGTTTGCGGGCGGGTTGTCCACCTGTGCGCCCTTGGTGGAGGTGCTGCCCACATAATCGCTCCAGTCGGTTTTCAGGCTCTCAGCCAGCTTGTCCGCGTTCTTCACGTTGCCCTTGCTGTCCAGTTCCATCTTGTCGATGTCCTCGCCAGACAAGCGCACGATGCGGTCAAAGTACTTTTCCAGCACGCCTGCGGCCTTGAGCTGCTCCCGGAACTTGGATTCCTTTGCGGCTCTGGATTCCTTGGCGGTCTGCTGGGTCTTGTAGTCGGTCAGCGCCTTTTCTGCGGTCTGCTTACCGCTGTTGGCTGCGTCCCGCTCCTTTTCCGCTGCAACGCGGGCGTTTTTCTCGGTATCCAGTTCGTCCCGGAGGGCGTCTGTCTCCTCGTGCAAGGCGTCCAGAATGGCTTTTGCCTTGTCATCGTTGGAGGTTTCGGCGTTTTCCAGAATCTTGCGGATATCTGCTCTTTTGAGTGCCATGTGTTTGTCCTTTCTGCCCTTGCTCGGGCTGCCATGCTTGGCAATCAGGTTATTTTGCCGGACGTGCTGCCGGTGTGGTGCCGCTTGCAGGAATCGAACCTGCAACTCCCCGGTTATGAGCCGGGAGCACTGCCAGTTGTGCGAAAACGGCATATAAAAAGCGGCTGACGCTGTGCGCCAACCGCTGGATATTAAATTGTATTAAATTCTCCCATACAGAGAGTAAACGGAGACAACGGTGTCCTCAACTGGATTCTGATACTTGCGTTTTCTCCAAATGCTTTTTCGCAGAGGCTCTGGAGACGAATCTTTGAAGATTCAACCTCTGTCCGAAAATCATCACGCCACTCCACTCGCGTCTTCGTCTTTTCTTTCAACTCCAGCATCTCTGCCTTAATGTTCTCTACTTCTTCTGCGGATTTTTTGTAGAGTTCATCAGCTTCTATCTGCTTTTTCACGGCTTCTTCAAGTCGTGCGCTCAAAGTTTCAAGTTCTGTCATGCTTTTATACCTCCATTTTCGCTTCCTCTACTGCAATCTCTTGCAGCTCTTTGATATGATCTTCCACCGCCGGGCGCAGGAATGGGCGGGGAGCCATGCCCCGGGTAAAGTGCCACTTGCCGTTGAAGTCCTGCCAGACCCACGGCGTTTTGCGTCCGTTGCCCTTCTCGGCAAAGATACCCGTACCGAGTTCAACGTAGACCGAGTACGCCAGATTTGAACCGATGGTGACGGTCTTTTGCGCCGCAGAGACAACGTAGGTAAGGGACTCTTTCAGCGCACCGCCCACATAGCCCTCTATGCCAGTGCTGTCCTCCGTGCCGGTGGGCACAAGCAGCTGTGCATAGTCCTGTACCTTCATGCCCCAGATGGTCAGAACCCTTTCCACCCACGCTTCCAGCGCTTCATGCAGCTGCGGGGTGTTGTCGGTGACTTTGATGTTGTAGTTAAATTTCATGGCTTATCGTTTGTTTCTGCTTCCTGGGGCTCTACGTTTTGGAATTATAGTTTCCGTATGTTTTGCGTCTGTGCCGATAATTTTTCTGTATTTACCATCAGGAGAGACAACAAGTGTTTTGGTCACGTCTGAAATTCTTTCGATAATGCCTTCGTCTCTATCAAAATGTTGTCTTTGCTTAAAAGACATATACACAATGTCTCCTTTACCTTTTTTGAACGTCACATCTCCAATAATGTCCCAAACATTCTTTGCTCTTTCCCCCATTTGGTTAATCGCCTGTCTTTGTCCTTGCGTAAAACCACCGCCCGCTCTCGCAGAACTGCCAGATCCTCTTTTACTCACGGTAATGCCTCCTCTCGTATTGAAACGGCTTGATTTTCGTTACGTTCCAGTCAAATTCCGCCGGACACTTTCCATACCACAAAATGCTTGTAGGTTTGAGCCTGTCCAGCGCCACACGGCAGTGCTTGGCAAAGCATTCTGCTTCGTATGGGTCAGACTGTGTGCCGTGGCTGCTTATGCTCACAATGGCGTTTCTTGGCTCGCCATCAAAGCACCAGTCATAGCTTTGCTCGCCGCACCAACAGAGCGTCGGGATAACGTGGATGCCGTGCGCCTGCCAATACGCCGCAAGCCAGTGCTTTTTGTAGTGCATGAAAAGCTGCACCGCCAGCGGCATATCGCTGTAAAGAGAAAAATCAGGAGAACATACCGCGCCGAACTGCTGCAATAGGGGAATGTATTTGTCAGGATTGTTCCAGAACCGTTCAAACTGGTAATCGTCCTTGTAAAAATGCACGCCTTTTGTGGCCTTGTCTTTGGCGGTTAGCGCATAATTGACCGGAATCCATTCCAACTTGTCAATGCGGATATCCGTTTCCGGCTTGATTTCAGGGATGCCATACTTGCCCACGCCCGGAAAAATCATTTTCTCGGTGTTTTCCATCGGCAGAATCACGGTTCATCCCTCCAAGCCTTACTTTTTCTTGAGTTTTCGCCCTGTTTTCCAGTTGTAACCACGCTTTTCCAACGCACGCCGTGCGGCCTGCGTCGATGGGTTGTCGGGATGCCCCTTTGCCTTACCCATCAAAACTTCAACACGGCTTTTTTCTTTGATTGCGCCAGATGCAACGCCCGCTTTGTATTCTGCAATAGCAGCTTCTCTTTTTGCGGAATATTGTGCAGCGGCTTCATGGGCTTCTTTTTGCATTTTTTCGGTCTGTCTGCGTGTCAAACCATGAGGAATACGCAGTTTATCGTCCATATAGTCGCTGATAGGCGAACTCAAACCGCGCTTTGCAAGAAATTCATCAAGCGTAGTTTTTCCACCACTTGCCCTTGTGGAACTACCAGAGCCGCGTTTACTCATTCTTGGCACTCTCCTTTCTGCGTTTGCGCTCTTCTGCCCGCCACATCTGTTCAGCTTCCGTGCCGCCCTTTGCCTTGTACCACTCGGTATAGGTCAGGTCTGACGTGGTTTCTTTTGTTGTGTTATCCCGCCGCTGGGTGTTCTGCCGGGGGTACTTTTTGAGCGCCCCGGTCACCTTGCAGCGGCAGTGATAGACCATTTCTGGGGCTGCGTTGGGGTCTCCCGGGTACTGTATTTCATAGCCCTGCACCTTAAACGGCTCGTCAAGGTCTGCGGTCTCCTGATCCAGCAGCCGGTGCATCTCGCGGGTGCGGTAGTCCAGCGTGCTGTTCCAGCGCTTTTGCACCTCAATGCCAAGGGCTTTGGCGTTGCGTAGCTGCTGCAACGTCCCGGCGTTCTGCGCACCGGTCAGGGCTGTGATGGCGTTGTTCATCGCCCAGTGCACCTCGGTGTCTGCCATGCCCTGCACAGCCTGCACTGCAATGTCGTGGACGCTTTTGCCCTGTATGATGCCCTTTGTGACGTACCGGTTGAATACCCGGGCGTCATAGGTCTTGTTGCTCTCGCTCTTGATGCGCTTGTTTGGCACAAGCTTGGGATTCTCCACCAGCAGCCGCTTGACCGCCTCGGTGTTGTACAGCGTCAAGTTGAACGCCACGCCTGCGGCCTGTTCCAGCTCGTAGAACGCCCAGTTTGCGCCAAGGGCAAAGATATCGTACTGTTCATCCCGCGCCAGTTTGTACGCCGTCTGCTGGGCTGTGGTGCACGTCTGGGTGATATTGTCCAGCTTCTGGTGCATCAATTCAGACTGAAACACCTGATTGCGCAGCCATGTGCGATAGTCGCTCTCGGTGATCTTTCCGGCTTCCAGTTGCTGCCGCTTGTAGGCGTCCAGCTTCTGGTAGTGTTCCAGAAACTCGGTCAGCTGCTCGGTCATTTCCCGGCGGGCGGTGCCGTATACCCGCAAAATGCGGCGGCGCAGCCTGTTCAGCTGCCGGGTGGAGATACGGTCAAGGTCGGTCGTCATGCTTCATCACCGCCGTTGTCCTCCTCGTCTGTGTCCTCGTCCACGGTCTCCCGCGTTGCGCTCTCTGCCATCAGCGCAGCCTTGGCCTGTTCCTTCTGCTCCGGGGTCAGGTTGGGCAGCAGGTCAATGGCCATGTCCTGCCCGATGATCGGCGCCTCAGAAATCACCGTTGCGACCTGCTCAGCTGTGTTGGTGATCTTGCTGCGGTTGAATGTCGGCATAGCGTTGTCAAAGCCAGCCAGTGCGCAGATCTGCCGGATAAACGGCTTGACCTGTGCCTCGAAGTCGTCCGCGTTCTGGTTCAGGGGCTCATAGGCCGCGTCCAAATGGTCGTTGGTGCTGTCTGCGCTCACGCAGTGCACGTCCAGCCCGCCGAAATCCTCATACACCCGGGTATGCAGCAGTTCAAGCAGCGCTTGCCGGGCCGTCACAGGGATCTCGGTGGTGTAGGGGGTGATCTTTCCGCCCTCGCTGGTGTCTGCGCCTGCAATGTGGTACAGATTCAGCTTGGTGAGGTACTCCACGAGTTCATCATCGGTCATGCCGTTGAAGTTTTCGCACAGCCAGTAGATCTGCGCACAGTCCTGCAGGTCGCTACAGAATCCGGACATCACCAGATCGGTGTTGTCGATGTAAGCTTTCAGCCCCACAAGGGTGCTCTGGTGCAGGTCGGAACCCCACAGCGGCACAATGGGCATGGCACTGTAGTTTTCGCCCTCCACGCTTTCCAACCCGCCGCCGGGTGTGGTGACGGTCACACTCTTGTATGCCTGCTTTGGCGTTGTCTCCTGCATCACGTTGCCGATTCGGCTTTCCGTGTACTCGGTGAAGCCGTCAAGCTCATACAGGATATAGTGCATATCTGTGTCAGGATTCAGGCGCCAGAAGCGCACGCCTGCCTGCAAAAGGCCTGTTTTTTCATCGTAAAGCGGCGCAAACTCGGTCAGCTTGAAAACCACCAGATGGTCGTTGTTCCAGAATCCAAAGCTCTCACCGTGGATCAGGGCGAAATATCCGGCCTTCTGAATCTGCTCGTCAAAGCTCTGCCCCAGCTTGTTCTTGTCCACGCCATCGTCCGCAAAGACCACGCCGTTGCCTAAAGAGTAGGTTGCCCGCTGCTTGTTGAGCCGCCGGAACAAATTGCTCTTGACCATATCGGGGCGTGGGGTGTCCGGCTTTGTGTTTTTGGACAGGCGTTTCAGCATCAAAGCGTAGGTCTGCGAAAATCGTTCCGCGCCCGGGTTCTTCTGTGCGTCGTACAGGTCGGCATCCAGCGCCATCTTGTAAGGCCCGGAAGTGCAGTGTTGCTGCACGAACCGCCGGATGAAATCAGGCTGTTCCCCGGCGGCTTGCGCCTGCTGAAAAGTCTGGAATGTGTATACAGTGCTCAAAATCAATCCCTCAGTTTCACAAGGCGCTTTGTGCGCACGAAATATCGGATAGCGTCCATGCAATGGTCGTTTACCTTCAGCACGGTGTCGTCTTTGTCTGGATCCCAAGCGTACACGCCGAACTCTTCCAGCGTATGCTTGCAGTCTTTGTAGATCTTCAGCCGTCCGGTCTGCAGCATGGTCTGCACGTCCAGAATGCCGCTCAGAACGTCATTGTTAGCGGGGGTCTGGGTGAATCCGTTCTTGCGCAGTTCTGTAATCAGGGGCAGGGCAGAGGGGTCAACAATGACCCTCTCCGGCTTGAGACATCCCAGCCACGCCTTGAGGTCTGTAACGTACTCGCCCACGGTCTTTTGCCGCTTCTGTTCGCGGCCACTGTAGTAATACTCTCGGGTGACAATCCAGCAATCTGCGTCTGCCTGCTTCTGGATCAGCAGAAAAACCGTGGCGTTCTGGGTGCCAAAGTCACACGCAACATAGGCGCTCTTTGTTGACAGCTCCGGAAGCTTGTCAACGACGTGCTTCTTGCGGTCGAACATATCATATACAAGACCCTCTGCAACCGTCCACAGTCCAAGAATGTAGCGTTGATAGAAAACGCCGCTGTACTGGCTGCGGTATCTGGCCTTGATGTCCTCGGAAAGCGACAGGTTGTCGTCCATCGTGAAATGAAGATACATCATCTTGCGGGAGCGGCACTTGCGCACCCACTCCAAATAGAACCAGTGCTGCGGGCTTCCCGGGTTGCAGTTGAACCAGAACTTTGACCCAGTTACGGAGCAACGGGCTGTGGCCTGATTAACGAAGCTCTGCGGCATCAGAGCCACCTCGTCGAAGAATGCCCCGGCAAGGGTAATGCCCTGAATCAAGTCTTGGCTGCTCTCGTCCTTTCCGCCAAAAAAGTAAAACTCGTTGGTTTTGTCACCCTTGCTTACGGTCATGCAGTTTTCTGCCCGGTGTTCCTTGACGCTGTAACCCCGGGCTGCCAGCTGCTGCCTGAGCGTGCCCAGCACGTTGCGCCGGAAGCTGGCAATGGTCTTGCCGCACATGGCGAACTGCTGGCCGTTGTAGCAAGCCATGCCCCACTGGACAAAAGAAAAGCTCATGGCAAAGGTCTTGCCCGAGCGAATAGCGCCATCGGCAATGATGCCGTTGAAACCGCTGTATGCGCTCTGCGGTGCCCACCAGCTCAAGACCTGCTTTTGCCGCTGGCTGAGGGCTTTCCATCGAAAACCGTTACTTTTCCGCATGGTCGTCCTCTTCCTCTGGCAGCATATCCGCATCATCCGGCGGACTGAGGTCTGCGGCAGCGCTCAAAGCTTCCAGCAGGCCATCGTCCGGGATGTCTGTTCTGCGCTGGTCTCCCAGCACAGCAAACTTGTCCACGATGGTGCCGAACGCCGTAGACAGCTGCGGCAGCGTCGCTTCTGCTATTTTGTCCGGGTCTGCCATTGCCTGCAAGTACAGCCCGAGAAGCTCCTGTGCTTCCCCGCGCTTGCTCTCTAAGTAAGAAAGCATGTCCTGCGTGTTCTGCTCTTTTTTTAAGGCGCACAAATCCGCACACTTGGGATTATCTTTCACGATTTTCCGCACGGTGCTTTCTGCCACATCGTTCAACTTTGCAGTTCTGGCGTAGTTCTGCAGCTGCACATAGTCAGCAACGATTTTCTTTTTCTGCCTGTCTGTTAGCCGCTTCGCACTCACCGCCACCACCTCTCTGAAATCAGGCAAAGCAAAAGCCGCCCAGACGGACGGCAGAATATCAAAATAAGCAGCGCTCCCGGTATACATTTTTTGCGGACAACGTAAACGGTGGAGCGCCGCTGCATCTGGAACTTTCGCGGCCAGATGCCCCGCTATCTGCGCAGCCCCCTCACAGGGTACGCAGCTGGCATTCCCGGCAGGGCTCAAACCTGCAGCCTGCGGTTTTGGAGACCGCTGTTCCATCACTTGAACTACGGGAATATAAAACGCCGCCCTTGGAATCGAACCAGCCGTGCCTACACACACGCGCCGCGCTCCAGACTGCGCTCAGGCGGCATATAACAAAAGAAAAGCCAGCACGTTTCCATGCTGGCTTTGTTGACGCACATCCTGCCGGGGGAATTATGGAAACCGGTGTACGGATTATGTGGCCTCCGGTGCGTGCGGAGGTTGTGAGGGCAGGTAAGGATACCCTGCCACTCTACACGCAGCCACAAGCGGGATGTCAACCCATGCGTCAGGTGGTCGCTGCTTCGGAAAAGCAACGTGTCGGAACCGTTAGCCGGATTCGAACCGGCACCATCAAGGCTGTATATGCGCATTGGTTAGGTGCGTAGTGATGTCCGTGATGTGTCACCAACGTTGTCCCGCCTTAACTCGGCGGCGCTCTTCCAATTGAGCTATAACGGCATAGAAGCAGCCCGCGAAACGAGAAGAAGAAAAATGCCGGTCAAGCCTTGGGAGGAAAGCATTTTTGGGGGATTCGTTTCGGAGACTGCGTGGCAAGCGTCTTATCGCTTTCGGCGATTCCGCTTATAACAATTTTAGCACAATGCCTGTTTTAGTTGGATATTTGCAGTATGAAGGTGCATTGCAAAAAATCAGGGCGGGTTTTGTGCGGTTTGTGCAACATTTCCGAAGCTGTCCCAAATCTCTGCCAGATAGATGCTGCCCCACTTGATGTAGATGGAGACCTGGTTTTCTTCCGATAGCCCCAGTTCCTCGCAGACCTCGCGCTGCTTTTTGTTCTTGACGTAGTACAGGCACAGGCAGTCAGCCTGTTTTTTGCTGGATTTGCTTGCCGTGATACAGTACGCCCGCCGGGTGGCTTCAATGCGCAGCAGGCACAGGTCTGTTTCCAGCTGCTGCAGACGGCGCTGCTCGTCCGTGATATCTGCTGCAGCAAGCCCGACCTTGTCACCGGCACCACCGCCGCCGGGCATCCCGTTCAGGCTTGGGGTGATCTTTTCGGCAACTTCCCGGATGCGCTGGATCTTCTGCTTTTGAGCTTCAACCGCCGCAGCCATATCTCGGCACTGCTGGAACCACGCCTTTACTTCGTGGTAGTCTACACCGGTGCGCGGCTTTGGCTGTTCGCTTTCAGGTGTCCATGTGCGGGTCATTTGCGTGCCTCCTGTAGTAGTTCATATCGACGGTCTGCCCGCAACAACGGCAGTACGCAACAGGTTTGTTGTCATTGACGTACTGGTTAAGCGCGTTGCATTCCGGGCAGTTCCACGACCCGGAAGGAGCATTGTCTGTGTATGGCCATCGAATGCGGTTTTTTAAAAACATCGTTTCAATGTCTTTTCTGTTTTGCGAATAATACAAAACGTCTGTTGCTTCAACTTCGAATCTGACACATATTTTCCTGAATTTTTCATCCCATATCTCGATGCACAGTTCAGTCAGAATGCCTAGAAGAAAAATCATAATTCCGAAACCGCCAACATAGCAGAGCGTTGTGCCAATTACATAAAAGACTTGGTTCATGTTGCATTCCCTCCAACGTAAAACCAAATTGTTAAGAGAATGAAAAGTGCGGTAACCAGAACAGAAAACAGCGCAACAGGGTGGTCTACAAGCAACCAGACAAGCCCTAAAATTGCAAAAGTTATCGCTCCTCCAACAAGAAGCAGGAGAAACGATCCCAACATCGCAGCTTCAATAGTCATATTATTCCTCCATTTCCTCGATCCAGATCTCCACTCTGGGGTTTTGCTTGTCGTAGTCCACCCGGCTGCCATCGTGGGCGGCAACGATGCGGCTGTTATCGTCTGCCAGCGCACCGGCCTTTACCAGTATGTCGCAAGTGGCTTCAATCAGGTTTGCAAGGTCAACCTTGCGCCGGGTAGCCATGTAGTACACGCACCGCACGTTCACGCGGGCAGAAATAGGCTTAGGCGGTGCGCGTATCTGCCACAGGCAAGCGGTCTGGTATTCTTCAAACGCAGCGCTTGGGGCCACGTAGCGCCGTCCTCCGCGCCCTTGTAAGATGCGTGCACTGTTTTTCTTTGTGCGGGGGTCTCCGTAAAGGATAATTTTCATTCGTAATCCTCCATGTAGCACCAGCTCTGTGGGGGCCGTGAAATATACCGGGACCGGGATTTGTAACAATCTTTCTTCATGTTGTCCCATTGCAGGCAAGTGCAACAGTCGCCAACATGCCTGCAAGGCTTCATGCCCCAAAAATTTTTGAGCTTTACCGGCTCATCCCATATTTTTAGGTCAGAAATGTGCCAGCCGTATCCCGGATAAATGCCGAGGTATTTAGAAAGTTCTGCATCCGTCAGGCAGGTTGTAAGCTCCTCTCGTTTTACATTTCCTTCTTCATCGTTGTTTTCCGGCAGTGTGTAAACCGGCAAACTCAAGCTTGGAGCCGTGAAATTGAATCCGATGCTGTCCCTGTCGATTTTATAGATTTCGTCACAGACAAATGTTCCGATAACGCGTTCTTCCATCTGCTGTAATCCAGTTTTTGGAAATCTCTGCCACCAGTTTCCTGCACCTGTGCAGTAGATGTACACCTTGAACGGCGTTTCCAGCTTCGGGCGGTTCTTGCGCACCTCTACGGTTTTCATGCCGCTCCAAATCAGCTTGCACCAGTTGGGTCTGATGCTTATCAGAACAGCCTTCATTTTTTCATCATTCCCTCCATTGCCAGCTGCTCGCACTGCTTTTCAGCTTCCCGGCGCTGCCGGTCATACTCAAACAGCATATCTGCGTACTCATTGCCCACCCGGCGGATGGCTGTTTCCAGCATCTCCGTCACAAGGTCTGTGTACTTTTCCGAGCCCTTGCGGCTGTTCTTGGCAGCTTCCCGGGCTTCCCACAAGTCGGTGAGTTTGTCCCGCCTGTCGGCGGTGATCTCGCCATAGCCGTAGGCGTCCTGAATCTGCTCCATGCTTTCCCAGCCTTCCAGCTCAGCAAATGGATCCGCTTCAGCTTTTGCCATGCTGCGGGCTTTGGTCTTTTTCTTGACATACCGGGTCAGGCCATCCTGAATCACGGCGCGGGCATCGTCCATCGCCTTTCGGACGGCCTTGGCCTCCCGTTCTTTTTTGAGCTGATCCGGCTGGTTTGCCCATTCTGCCATCAGCTCCGATTTAGTTTTCGGCTTCATGTTTTTCCTCCGTTTTGACAGCTTCACGAATGTCCAGCTTGCTAAGAGCCATATTCGCATACCACAACTGCCAATTTACAAACCAACTCCGGTTTACAATTTTCCCCATAAAGAAGATTCGTTCCTGCTCCATCAGATGATCGAGCGAAACGATATATTGTCCGGGCTTGTACTTCTGCGTCTGCGCCGTCTGTACGGTTTTCATTTTTTACCCCCATTGTTCAGCCATTGCCTTTGCAATACCTGGCGCAGTCTTGCTTCTTGCTTTTGCTCGCCCTTCTTGACCGTTTGTAACGCCACGAATACCCTCACACCATGCAATTGGCTTTCCTTTGCACTTCTCCCCTTGGCAAAAATATCTTGGCTTTGGTCTTGGCAAGTCGTTCTTTTTCTTGAGAATGGGAAGATTTTTCAGCCAGAGGCAAGTACGCTTTGTGTGATAGTTTTCCTCGTCAGATTCACTCTCTGCGAAATAGTACGGGTGAATGATCTGGTCGGCTTTTCTGTATGCCGTGTTCATGATTCCTACCGGATTTTCCACCGCAATGTGTGGCACGTCCGCCAACATGAATTGCATAAAGAAAATTGCGGCTTCCACGCGCTTTGCCCATCGCGCTACAACTTTTTCGGCTGGCGTTACTCGCAAACTATACGCTCTTGTCGCCGCGTTGGAAAGATAAGTGCAAGGCGGGTGTGCAATGAGCAAGTCCCACTTGCCAACGTCATGCGTTACGCCGTCCATCGTCACGACCTGCCCCCCTTTAATGGCCTTTAGAGCGTCTCCGAGGATGTGCCATTCGGGATGCCCACCGGACGGCTCTTGAATATCGCAAGAGTAGGCTTCGTGTCCTTTTGCCCGGAACGCTTTGCATACCTCCTGCGATTCCTCGCAGGCAACTAAAACTTTCATTTGTCTCCTCCGTTTTGTCCGAAATACTTTTTCTTGCCGCGCTCCCGGTGCCTGTCCTCATGGTCGCGGTGGTAAACGCTGCCGGATCCCATCATCTGCCGGTTGTATGCCGTTTCCTTTACGTGCTCTTTGCGCCACGCGGCAAACTGCGGGCAGTAGTCGTGACAGGCAGGATACCGGGCAGGGCAGTCTTTGCAATAGGGGTTTAACATGATTCGTCCACCCATTTTTTTGTTTTCCGCAGTCGTTCCCGGCTGCGTGCCATGCGCTCCGGGCTTAAAATATCGTTGCCAGATGACTGTGCTCTGTCTACGCGTGTGCCTTTTGCCCGGCTCCCGCCGATAGGGCAGAGCTGGTTATACTCCGCAACGGTCTTGCAGCCAAGTCCTTCCGCTTCCACAAGCGCCTTGCGGACATACGCCCAGCTGTTACCGCCCAGATCCGCGCACTTGTCCATGACCGTATACACAAGGTCTGCACCCATGCGCTCTATGTAGTCGGTCAGTTCTTTTTCGCCGGTCTTGCTCAGCCTGCCGATGTTCTCCCGAAAATAATCCATCAGAGATTTCGTCGTCCTCGTCTCTGTATAGGAGGAGTCATCTTTAGATGACGACGACTCAGAATCAGATACAGATACAGAATCAGATACAGATAAGCTATTTTTGCTATTAGCATTATGGCAATTGCTATTTTTGCTATTAGCATCATGGCAATTCCAACGTTTTTGCGCTCCTTTTCTGCCCGCTTCTTGTCGTGCTTCCGACGTGCTGGAATACTTTTGCGTGTTCATCTTGTCGAATGCTTTCACGGTTTTCCACATCATCCGCATGGAACGGTCTGAAAACTCTGGCTCTGCACCGGTTTCCACATACGCCGCATAGGCGCGGACAAATTGCCCGAACTCCTCATCTGTCAGTTCTTCCATCGTGTGGATGTGTTCCAGCAGCAGAATAAAACTGCTGCGTTTCTTCTCTGCCATAATTCACCCCCTCCCGCATTTTGATTTTAACTTGCCGGTAACTTGCTGGTAACGGTTGCCCGCTTCCGCACGCCCGTATAGCCAGATAGCACAGCTTGCAAAATCAGAACGGCAGGTCGTCGGTGTCCGATATCACGGAAAAGTCGTCCATGCTGCCCTGCGTGTAGGCGGGCTGCGGGGCGCTCTGTGCGGTTTTTGCTTCGTTGGTGTAGTTTTGCGTCTGCTGGTCAAAGCCTCGCGCAGCGGGCTTGTCTGCCGCCTTTGCGCCTGCAAAGCTGATATTGTTCGCCACAACTTCAACCGCTGTGCGCTTGTTGCCATGCTTATCCTGATAATTCCGGGTCTGCAAGCTGCCCTCAACGGCGATCATGCTGCCCTTCTGGAAGAACTTGCAGATAAATTCGGCGGTCTTGCCCCAAGCCACGATATCCACAAAATCAGCCTGCCGCTGCTCGCCGGGCTTGGAATAGCTGCGCTCGCAGGCAATGCGGAAGGTGCACACGTTGGTGCCCTGCGTGGTGGTGCGGAGTTCCGGGTCTGCCACAAGGCGACCCATGATTGCTACAACGTTAAGCATGTTCTAATCCTTTCTCTTCTTTTGGTTGCTTCTGGGCACAGTCCCAACACAACAAACGTCCATACTTTTCTTTTGTGGTTTTTGCAATATGCGTGTTGGAGACGCGCTTGCCTTTATACATGGCGTCTTGTATCGGCTTGCCACAACAAGCACACGTTAATATCATCTGCGTGTTGTCCAGCGCTGCCTGTACTTCTGGGTCACGCTTTGGTGCTGCGGGTACGCTCTCTGCCCGCGCACTGTACTTTGTCGGGTCTGCCTTCCAGTAAACATCTGCGCCAACGCCCAACGCTTTACAGGCAACGCTCTGGGCGTCCGTGTAAGCCTTTTTGTAGGCATCATCGTCCGTGCGAAGCCCGCCTTGCTCTCTTGCGATCAGCAAAGAGCCGCCAACGCCTGGAATCGGCGCGCTCCACGGCTTTTCTTCGCCCTGCCGGATGTAAAGGCATGTGAAGCAATGCACTACAACCTCCCCGTTTGCGCCCTGCTTTTCCTCAAATACGGGCGGGTCAAACTTCCATCCGACCCCGGCAGCGCCAAACAGTTCTGTCAGCTTCTTGATACGCCACATGGGGTTGATATCGCTTTTGCCCTTCAGGCGCCCGGCCTCGATCTTCCGCAGGGCTTCTGGCGGTGCTTTCCGCGCCTTGTTATAAATCTCCATATTCTCCATGTTTGTATGCCACCTCCGGGCATCCGTGCACGCGGCACCGGCTTTGCAGTGCTGTGTGCTGTACTGTGTATGCGGCCTCTGCCTCATAGGCAAGGTCTTTTGCCGTCGTGAATGGGCTGGACTGCGCAAGGATCACTTCAAGCGCAAACATTGCCTTGCCCATTGCCTCCGCAGCGTTCTTGCAGGCAAGCTGTCGGTCAATAGGGTAAGTGCCCATGTAGGTGCTTTCCGGGTTGTTCGTGCTCCACGCAAGGTCACCGGCAACAGATTTCTGCACCTTGCCAAGTGTGGAAACCGCCTCGCCGATATCTGCAAGCGCCCCCAGCGTCAAGCCAAGCTGCCACTCCGGAACGTTGACTGCGTAGTTCAGGCAGACTTGTTTTTTTTCATCACATTGCATAAACATTCACCTCGCGTAGACCTTGCTGCGGTGCTCGTCCAGTACAACATAAATCCTTGTCGGGTTTTCCTTTGCAAGGTCGTCCGCATATTGCACACCCTCCAGCGTGGTGCGCACCGGGATCTCGTTCACGAACCGGCGCTCTGCATCATAGATCTGTACCGTGCACATCCGCTCACCTCCTGTTGTTGTGCCGCCAACCAAGGGCGATATACCCAAGGTTTGCGCACAGAACGATAAAAATTAAGGTTTTCACGTTTTACCTCCTTGCGGTTTGCCGCACGTTGTGGTATTTTTGTGGTGATGGGCGGCGAGACTCATCACCCTTTTGGCTTGTCCGTGTTGGCGCACGGGCAGGCTCTTCTTTTTTTGCGGCGTATCGGTGGCAGACTGTCCACCTCATCGCGCTTTATGACTTCTTGAAAAAAGGAATACTTGTGCGGCTTTCTCTTTTTCTTGCGGCAATGATAAACCGATGATGCAAAACTGTTTGCACTTTTATACCCGAGCCGCCGGGCGCACATATCAGATGTACCGGATGCAAGCAGATTGCCAGTTTTTGCATCATACACGGTGTACCACATGACATGGTGGACAGTGTCAGGCATACGTGATCTCCCCGGACTCCTCTTGCAGCATCTCCCGCACGTTGTCCATTTCTTCGGCGCACATCTCCCAGACATTTGCCCGTGCGGAGTATCCAGCCCGGACAACAATGTCATCTGAGGCTTCGGCTTCTCGCCTGCAACGTTCGTTTGCCCTCAACGTACTCTTTAGCCGTCATCATGCCCCACGCTCCTGATTCTCCGGATACTCCGGGTTGCGGGCGTGGGTGCGGTTGATTTTGCCGCACTTGCGCCGCTTTGCGGCTTTCTCCCTGTCCTCTGCGGCAAAGCCCAGACGAGCCAGCAGAACGGCGGCCAAAATCAGCACCAGCGACACCGAAAACAGCGTGCCGGAGATGTATCCGGTGGTCTGTGCGGTGCCCTCTGCACCCATAGCTGCGCCCATTCCAACGCCGCCCAAAATGACAGCCAGCCAGTAGTAAGTAGTGGATTTAATCTTCATGCGGATTCTCCTTTCTCAAGTGAGGGGAAAAACAGTTCCCCGATCTCATCCTGTCGGATGTCCAGCAGTTCACACATTGCTGTGATCTCTGCGCTTGTCCACGGATTGTGCCCCTGCATCCTGCCGCTCATGGTGTCCCGGCCAATGCCGATGTACCTAGCGACTTCCTGATCGCGGTAGCCGCAGCTGTGGAACCGGCCCCGAAGTTTCCAGTATGGAATCTGCCGGAAGCTGCCCTGTATGACCTTCATCATGCTTTTTCGACCTCTTTTCTTCGATGTGTGCCAGCCGTGCAGGCTGGTTCTTGTCCCAGCGGGCTTCCCGCCAATACTTATTGCGCCCGTTCATCAGGCGGTCTCCTTTTTTCATGCGTCCAACTGCTTGGCTTTGTCTTTCAAAAACAGGTTCACAAAGTAGATTTGACCCTTGCCGGTCACCTTGGGCGTCTTGTTGATGCTGGTGTGCCCATCGGAGTGCACCACGGTGGTCTCCTTGATCTCAAACAGACCCTGCTCCACGGCGCGCTGCGTGGGCATATTGTAGTCGCTGCGCTTGGGGTCTCTGATGAGGTATCCGTGCTCCCGCATCCAGACAAACAGCCGGTTCTGACCGATCTGCACGCTGTTCTGGCACAGCAGCTTTGCAAGTTCGCCCACAAGGATGCTCTTCTTGCTGGCGTTTACCGCGTCTGCAAAGATGCCCTTGGGCGTAAGTTCCGCAATCTGCCGGTCTTTGTGCTCCAGTTCATCGTGGGCGGCGATCAGAGCCTGCGCCATCAGTTCAGCCCGGGAAAGCTGCGGGCGCTGCGCCAGCTGCTTCTCCATCGCGTTGAACGCTGCAATGTACTTCAGCTTCCACTCAAGCGCCGCCTTGCCGGTAAAGCCCATCGCCAGCAGCGTAAAGCCGTCACGGTTCATCAGGTACATGGGGTAAGCCTTGCCTGTCCCGGCGGTGTAGGTGGTTTTGAAGAACATCTGGGTCACGGCTGAATTTTCAGCGCTGATATTTTCGATGCTCTGCATCACGTTCTTGTGCTCCTTGCCGAAACTCTCGGCGATCTGGCGGCTGGATGCTACCGGCTCGCCGTTCTGGGTGGATAAGATGATATCTGTCATATTTTTTGTCCTCCTTGTGCTATGCCCCTCCTGTGCTATACTTGAGCGGGAGGGGGTGAGAAAATGAATCAGCGGGGATCCATGAACCAGCGTACAGATGAAATAGAGCGCATTCTGAACGCCAGTAAAGTGAATTATTCCAGCCCGCAAGTCTCGCAGCAGCCTACACTGTATGAGGTACAGCGGCGGTATGCGGAAGATTTGAAGCAGCTGCGCCAGCAGTTTGAAGAAAGCCAGCAAAAACAGGAAATCAAAGACCGCGAACAGGCAAAGGAAAATAAATCAAATAAGCGAATTGCCATTTTGTCTGTTATCGTGGCGATTGTTTCCGCTGCATTTGGCGGTGCATCTCTCATTGTTTCCGTCATTGCCTTAATAGGATAACAACGAGCGCGCCAATCTGTACTGCAAGCGCAAAGCACTGAATACACAAGGCAATCAGATGCAGTTCCGTAGAAGTCCAGTCGTGCTTGCGGCTGGGCTTTTTGTCGTTGTTCATACCGTTTTGCCCTCCTTTTCTTTGATAAGTTCGCTTACTGCGGCTTCCATCTTCTCGCGGATGCCCGGCGGATTGCGCTTGCTGCTCAGAATCAGCGAACAATAGCATCTTGAAAAGCCGAGATACTCTGCCAGCTGGGCTACCGTGATTTGATGATTGTGCATTCGGCCTACCAAACGGCCTGTCCATTTTTCAGGCACTTTCACACCTCCTTTGAAATGCAAGTTGAAACATAATTGACAACGGCGCACCGATTTGCTATACTGTTTTACGGCTCCTAGTTAAACTGATTCAAAAGGACGGTGATTTCATTGACCCAACTTTTGAGCCATCCAGTTCCAGACACAAGCAAGTGCGTGAAGCGCTAGGGCTTACAAGGCGGTGCCGACCCGCCAAAGGAAGCGGCGTACCCATAGCCCTGCAAGTTGTTTTTGCAGCCCGGGCGTTACTTTTTCACCGCGCATGGTGGAAAAGACGTGCAACCGCGCATGGTTGCATTACCGCTGGGGTGCAAGTGCGTTCTGGTGACAAATCGGTGAAAAGTCTGTCTGTGAAACAACCGCAGGCAGATTTTTTCTTATCGCCGTGTCAAACGACAGTTGAAAAAAGTTACAAAGTGTGATACTATGATGTTGCAGACAGATAGTATAAAAAGTTCAGGCGGAGTTAAACGCCGGGGCTTTGTTGTTTGCTACTTTTTTTAACTGACAAGAGCATTATACAGCTAGCAGAGTTAGTTGTCAACGGAATTTACTAACTTTACTAACCTTTGTATAGATGCACGAAAAAGGAGCTAGTTTTATGAGCACTTTTTACGACAACTATATAAAGCTGTGTGCCGCTCATGGCAAATCCCCGACGGCGGCATCTAAGGAGATAGGGCTTTCTAATGCAACCGCTAGTGGTTGGAAAAACGGGAAGAAGCCTTCTGCCGTTACAAAGCAAAAGCTGGCCGACTACTTCGGCGTCACCGTTGAAGAGTTGACCGGCGAGGAGCAAAAAGAAAAGCCCAATGCCTTAGACGGCATTGAGCTAGAGAAGTTATCCCCCGCCCGCCGGGCGCTGCTTGAAGCGCTGGACGGCATGACGGAAGAAAATATTATGAAGTTGGTGCGAATCGCACAAGCAGTCAAGATGGAGCTTCCAGAATGAGTGTATACCTCAATAGTAAAGAGCGCAAACTGTTGAAAGCCATGGAAGAGAAGTATCCCGGCGGAGTTGAGCGGACAGATGAGCTGTTTGAGCTTTCCACGACGCTTGAAGAGCTTGGGCTTGCAGAATCTATGGCTGTAAGCGTTGATAAAGTCGGTGTTCGGCTTACAGAAGCAGGCCGTCAGTATCTCCGCGCGGAGAAGGCAAATACTCGCTCCAAGCGGTTGAAGATAGCAGGCGGCATTTTGACACTGGTGCTTTTACCTGTGCTGGTAAACCTGATTTCTGATTATGTATTACCGATGCTTTTCAAATAGGTGAGCTAAGTCAATAAAGAACCAGTCGATATCCCAGATAATTCTGTGAAAAATATCGTCAATGAAAAAACGCGAGATTCGATGTTGGTTTTTAGGAATGTACCAGTTTCCGTTTTCGTCCTGTTTGACGATATTCATTTTACAAAACAGCATAGAACCTCCGTATCACTTCCTGAAGTTGATTTTCGGACAATGAGAGAATTTCGCTGACGGCAAGACGCACAAGCTTGTCGTGCTTCTCTTTTTCTTCCATTGTATCACACTTTGCAAACATTGTGCTAGTATCTTGCACTTTATTTTCCCCCTTTGGCTAGATCATTGATAATTTAAGGTTTCCGGCAGCTGTTTGGCTGCCTATTTTTGTTATTTTGAGGTGGTGCGGTATGGGGCTTTTGTCTCTTGTTTTCGGAAAAAAGCCATCTTTAAAGGATGAAGCGGAAAAAGATTTTGATTTGGTTGTGGAATCTCCAAGCACAGAAGAAAAGCCTTTTGTAGATGAACCTCCTATTCCAGAAGAGGACAAGAAGTTTTATGAAAATCCAGAGTACTACTCTGATTTTGTTCCTTCATTTTCTTTCAAGGCTAAAAATGGAATGTTGCGTGTGCAGTCATTTGCAGAGCGCAAAAAAACCTCTTATCCGTCACCTAGAGGTCTATATATTGGAGAAATAGCGCTGATCCATTACTGTTCTTTTGGAGATTACCCAAACCCAAAGCATAAATACCCCGGATTTTGGTGGTTTGAATATGGGATGAAGAACGTAAACTTTTATCTGGAATCCCTTGAAGAACGAGGATTTATCCAGATGCAAGAAAACGGAAAGTACAAACCGACTGAACTTGGAAATCAAGAGGTAACCGACAACTACTATGTGGTTTACATGAGAAATGCACCCGGAATGACGGTTGACAATCTTGAAGCATCTGACGATTTCTCTGTATGGGGTATAAATCGACGGCTTGCTGGCGGTGACCCGCGAAACTGGGAAGATGTTGTAAATCAAATATGGAGTGAGATTGACGAATACAAGGCTCGCAAAAAGGCTGAAGAAGATGCAAAACTAAAAGCTATTGGCGTTGATGTGGATAAATACCGAAAAAAGCCTGATTTATCATATTTAAACTGGGATGAACTTGGCTTTCGTGATGGGCTGCGCCGCGTTTCATCTGCTCTAAATATAGATACATCTTATGAAGATAAACTCCCGATTGGATATCTCCAGGCGCTTATGCGCAGGGTTCTGGACACCTTTTTAACTCTTGAAAGGTCAAAGGATGTTTCTATATTTTTTGATAAAATTGATTTAATCAAGCAAGACTTAAAGCAGCTTTCTTCGGCTGAACTCAAAGGCGTGAAGTTTAGTTATAGTCCGTCTTTGCTTCTTTGGAGCGTTGAAACGCACCAGAAAGATTTGTTTCGCATTGTTGTTGAAAATTCAACAAGCGCTCAAATGGACAAAATCTGTTCTTTGAAAACAGATCGTGGCCGACTGAACTCTAACCAGCACTGGAAGGAATCCATTGACTTGCTTGCTGAAAACCTTGACGATGAGTTAAAAGCAATCATTCAAGATTCTTTTGCTGAACTTGAAAAATCTAGAGAAGAGATGAAGAGCGATGCGTGATATTGATGGTGGCAAGCTTGTTTACAACTGCATTGTACAACCGTTTGGTGTATTCGTCAATCAATTTTAATGGCGAAAAATATCGCCAAAAATTTGAGATTTACGCTGAATCGCACGATTTACGCGCACTTTTAAGCGAAAAGCGCGCGGTTTACGCTTACTTCGCGCAAAATATGCGCGTTGTTACTGGTCGCCGGTGTCCAGCTGCTGCATTTTTTGCAACAACTGGGCGGCGCACTCCCCGCCGGGGCTTACCGCTGCGGCGCGCAGGGTGTGCAGGCCGGTGACCTTGCGGTTGGCGTACATGGCGGCAAGGGCTTGCTGCTCCGGGGTCATATCAACGTAACAGGCAAGCGCGGCGCGGATGTGGTTGCAGAAACAGGCGGTCTTGTTGTTGGTCATGGCTCAATCCTCCCAAGGCTGCGGGGCTTTGGCTGTGCCAGTAAGCACGCTGGCTGGCATTCCGTCAATGATGGTCATTTCCGGGTCTTTGTTGCTTGTTTGACCGTTTTTCATTTTGTTTTCCTCCTGATTTTTGGTAATTGTGTCAACTTATGTACCAAATTTTACCATGAGAAAGAGGAAAATGAAATACGGATAAAATTTGTCGAATGGCGCGGATTTTTTCTGCGCCATTTTTTGTTAAAAACACGCCGGTATTATGGGGGTGAAAGTATGAGTTATTTTACGGCGAGCCAAATCGGGAAAGCGCTTGCAAAAGCACGGGTGTCTGCGGGCTTGAGCCAAGTGGAGATCGCAAGGCGCATGGAGAAGGGAGAGCGGACAGTGCAGAGCTGGGAAAAAGGCTGCACCAGCCCGGACAGTGACGAGATCATGGATTGGTGTACAGCCTGCGGTGTGTCGCCCATCGCGGTCTTTATGGAGGTGTTGCACCCGGACTTGTATGCGGTGCCGGATCAGCAAAAGCAGGACGACGAGATAAATAGGGAGTTGCGCGCTATTGTGCAGGCGCTTCCGCCTCTAACGAAACGGCTGCTCCTCTTTGTGCTGAAGGGGCAGCATGGCAGCAGCGCCCCGGCGGTCATTTCCGAGATAGCCGCAAATCTGCATTGCCCTCTTAACAATCGCGTCAGCGTTTGCGGAACCATCATCGACCAGTACACCTTTGCCCAGATCAGAGGGCTTGACCCATGCCCGGACGACCCTCAACCGCCCATTGACGATCTGAAGATCCATTACAAAGCCGGGCGCGCTGCCGCTGAAAACGGCGCTCTTGGCTATATAGGACGCCGAAAGGAGTAAGGTTATGCAATGCATCAGATGCAAGCGAGAGATCCCGGACGGCGCTGCATTCTGCCTATGGTGCGGAAAGCGTCAGCCGGAGACAGCACCGCCCGCGCAAAGAAAAAAGCGCCGCCGCCCAAAGGGCAGCGGCACAGTGTACTCTTGTGTATGGAGGTGGATTTTATGAAAAAACGGGTCAACACGGCATTTTGGGTGGAAAAGGAAAAGCGCTGGTGCATCGCGGTTCAGAAGAACGGCACCCGCAAACGGTTTTATAGCAGCACGCCGGGCCGAACAGGACAACGGGAAGCAAACGCAAAAGCGGATGCATGGCT
>ERZ1035032.548-NODE-548-length-29346-cov-9.309344_pt1 | contig 29346 bp, 39 predicted proteins | sample MGYA00520693_ERZ1035032 | MGnify/ENA primary metagenome ERZ1035032 (study PRJEB33766, sample SAMN09781740) | gut metagenome | biome: gut microbiome | host: Homo sapiens | place: Madagascar | study: EMG produced TPA metagenomics assembly of the PRJNA485056 data set... | reverse complement strand
ATATATAACCAAAAATTGAGGTAAAAACAATGACAACTGAGCAAATCAAGGCCTGCGGACGCATTTATGCGCTGCTTCGCAAGGCCCTCGGCAAGGACAACCTTGCCGACGACAGCAACGTTACAATTTACCCGTTGCAGACAATCACAGTTTACGTCGTAGAGGCGCACCGTCGCAAACTCGTCACGGAGGCCTTGGACAAGGAACTAATGGAGTATTACGCAGAGTTCTCCGTCGATGAGTGGCAGGACAACTACCGCAAGCCAATGACCCTGGAACAGCAAGGCGTTTTCCTGCAAGCAAAATATCAGGCCATGTACAAACCGGGTGATGCCGAATGACCAGAGCACAGTATAATTTTGCCGCCACCGAGGCGGCGAAATACAATGATGTCGATTCCTTCCTGTCGGACGTGGCGACTTCCACGATTTGGGGGAAGGGATTTGGTGGAGAGGATGTTCCGATTCCGGCGGAACGAATCCGAGACCTGAGCGACATCTACGCTGCCGTGAACCGGAACATGAAGGAAGTCGTCTCCTTCACCGGACTTTCACAAGCCGGTTTTTCCGAGCGGTTCCTGATTCCGCTTCGGACGGTGGAATCCTGGTGCATGGGGACCCGCCCCTGCCCACTCTGCTGGAAGCTGCTTCTTCAACAGGCGGTGGGTCTGCTGAAAGTGCAGATCAGCAACTAAGCAAGTCACGCACAGCCCGTGCGTGTGGGTTGAAACAGTAATTTGGGTAGTTACCAAAAAATAAGAGCCGTTCCGTATGGAGCGGCCCTTATTCTTTACTTTTTGTACATCCCTTGCAAGACCCCGACTTCTTCAGCGTTGTCGATTGCCCGCTTGTGGAGGTATTCGTAGAGGGCCTTCATGCCTTCGGGCGGCTCCCCCTTTTGCCGCTTGTACGCCTCAATGTGCCGCACGACATCCTTGTGCAGGATGTTCATGTGGTTCATTTCTTCGCCGGACAGTTTGTAAAACAGTTCGGCCATTTCCGGATCGCTGGCCTTGTATTCCAGGGCCAGCTTGGCGTAGATGCGGGCATCCTTTAGCTCGTCTTCAACGTGCTCCATGAGGAGTTTGATTTCCGTCATGGCTTACGCCTCCTTCAGGGCATTGACGGCAATGGCGGTCACGCTGGCCACAGCAGCGCCGGACACCCATGCGTACACGTCAACGGGATACACAACGTCGGCGCAGTTGCAGCCATTCGGCACGGCCAGGTAGAGCAGATTATCCAGCGTCACCTGAGTGCTTCCCACGGCGACAGGGATGGTCTTGAGAGAGGCAGCTACGGGGACACCGTTGTAGTACACTTGCACGTTCAGGGTCCCGGCGGTGGTCACAGCCGCCGTCACCTGCGCCGTCACTCGGTAGAGGCCGGTCTTGCGGATGCCGATGTTGTTGCTCCGGTCCACAATGGAGGGGCCGGTGGGCAGTCCTGCGCTGGCCCCCATGTTCAGCGGGGCGGGCGTGGTAGTCAGGTCCTGGGTGGCATAGTTGTACTTCTGGGCCGCAGATTTGCGGTAATTGCAGTTACAAGCCATAGTCTTTTACTCCTTTCGTAATTTTTCAGGGCCGGATTTTAATTGAGACGGCCTTAGTCGATGTCAGTTATAAAACCGGCTTAAAATACTTCACGCAAAGGCCCCCACAGCGTTTGCCGTGGGGGCCGACGCTGTTAAAGCGTAATGTTGGGGCTATGCAGCCAGATCAGCCGCAGCACCCGCCGCAGAAGGGACTCGGACCGGCGTTGTAGCTGTACCCGTTAGGATACCGCACCACGCCATACATCCTGTTGTCCATTTCCAGAGAGGCGATGCGGGCGGACTGCTCGGCGATGCGCTGCTCAAGCTGGGACTTCGTCAGAGCCGCAAACTTGGCTTCCAGGTTTGCGTTGACCCCATCGATTGCCCGCTGCGTGGTGCAGCAGCAATCCGCCAGCTGCCGCTGGAGGTCGTTGGCCGTCTGCATGACGGTGGTGTTGGTCGCACCCTGAGCCAGGGCCATCTCCTTGCCAAGCTGGCCGATGTTGCCCTGCATGTCGTAACCCAGGCTACAGATGCCGTTGCCGATGTTGGTCAGCCGGTCGTTCAACAGGCCGAACTGCTGGCCGAAGAGGATCTCCTGCTGAGAGGCGGCCGTGGCGTACTGGCCGAATTCGCCCTGACGGTTCCAGCCGAAGCCGCCGCCCATGAAGGCGAAGAGGAACAGTACGATGATCCACCAGGACCCACCGCCCCAGCCGTTTTCACCGTCGCCAACGGCGGCACGAAGGTCAGAGAGAGAGTAGTTCTCCATTTTCTTATCCATCCTTTCTTAAAAATTTTATGATAAACCCGTTGCGCACCGGTTTTATCTCAAAAACTGCATAAACTCTTTTGCCTGCTCCTGGAGCTGCTGAAACTGCTGCTGGCTCATTGTGCCGGATTTAAGCAGTTGCTCCACCTGTTGTTTTGCCTGCTGCGGGGTCATCCCGGCGGCAAATTTGCGAAACTCCGAGAGCATGGCCAGGGGATTATTGGGCCTGGTCTGCGGGCTTAAAATGCCCATCAGCGGGTTCTGCTGTGCCATTTACGATAGCCTCCAATCTGCTCAGTCTTTGCTCAATGCTGTTTTGCTTCTGCTGGTCAGCCTGCCGGGGGTCAAATTCGGCAAACTGGAAATATTTGGTAGTCACCATGCCCATCGGGTCGGCCATGCGGACGGCGAAGACGCTGTTGTTTTGCACCATAATCCAGGCCGTCTGGCCGGGCTGGACGCTCACCTGCTCCACGTCCGGGACGTTCGGCACCCGTATCCAGTCCATGCTGTTCATCTGCCCCTGTGGCCCCACAGGCGGCCGGTAGGGAGACGTTTGCATTGGGGAGGTGTAACCGCCCCCGTTCATTCCGTAATTCGGTTGCTGCGGCCACTGGGGATTTGTCCACGCCATAGTTGCCACTCCTTCCGCTGTTTATTTTCTTGTGCCATTATCATAGCAAAAAACCCGGCCCGCAGATTATCGTCTGCAAGTCGGGTTTTTCTCGTTTTCTTCTCACCGAAAGTCAAAATTTCAGATTTTCCGGGAGCAGTTTACTGTATTTCCGGCAAAAATCATACTCTTTTTTTAACTTCCGGATTCTCCGGTTTAAGGTAGCAAGGGACATATTACAGGCGTGGCACTGCCTGATTTGGCTCCATCCTGCGGCACGGGTGCGGAGGATTTTTTCGTCCTCCGGCGTGAGGATCGCCAGGGAGATAAATTCCTCCAAAATCACCCGGTTCCACGGGACGGAATCCATTTAACCCTTGCCAACCTCCTTGTTGTAGGCGGCGCTGGAAATGCCCAGCAGAACGCCCAGGAAGGTGTCCACGGCGGTGATAGTACCTACCACCTGCTCCCCATAGGGGAAGCCCCAGATAGAGCAGAGGGCAAAGTACAGAGTGCCCAGGCCGGGCAGCAGGATGGTGGCAATCCACTTGAGGATGTCATACACACGGTTCGACAGTTTCATAGTTGTTTCCTCCTTGTAATGATTTTGTAATTAAATATTGTGCAGAGGCAGGCGTTTGACCTCCTCCATCACACGTTTTGCGGAGCCGTTGCCGCCAGCGGCGGAATACGGCACATACAGGTAATCGTTCAGGTTTTCATACTCGTCACGGGTGATGTATCCCCGCTCGATATACTTCATCCCCAGGTATACGATACGGTCGTGAGCGAGGCCCACAAGCAGCTTGGTCTTTGCGTCGTACTTTTCCCTCCGGGTGGAGATAAAATTCCACAGTCCGGTGGAGCCGATGATTGCCACCAGCACGGTAAGCGCCATTTCGACGAGTTTCAAAGGCATTGGCCCGGTCCTCCCTTGTGTTATTCTGTTTCGGTGTCCGTTGCGGCAATGCTGATTTTCAGGCTGTTCGGGTCAAACAGGGCCACTTCGCCGCTTGCGCAGGTGACAGGGGTTTTCAGCTTCCCGTAAAAGTACGGTGTGCCGCCTGTTTCAGTAATGAAAAGGCCGAATCCCTTTGCCTGTTTCCAGTCGGCGGTAGATTTTGCCCAGGTGATCTGCTTGACGTTCTTAATTTCACGGGATGCTGCTGCGCCGATAACGTCAGGATATGCAGCCCCGCTGACGGATACCAGGACACGGGCATAATTGCCGCCGGTCAACTCCGTAAACGTGCCGTTATCGGCTTCCGGGTCATTGGAGCAGAGGCCGATATAGACCTTGCTGTGGTTGGTCAGGCTGTTCTTGCCGAAAGCCCAGCCCAAAATGTTATTGGCGTAAGTGTTAGAAAATGGCATAGTATTGTCCTCCTTAAAAATCAGGGTATTCACTCAACGGGCGAATGTAATCTGCGACAGGTTCAAATATTGGGTACGCTTTCGCTGCTTCCACGTCTGCATCAGGGATGTAGATATACTCAGTTCCGTACTGACAACTGTCCGTTTTTGCAGCGGTTCTCGGCGTATACGAGTACACCATGCGAACTTTGTTTACTACAGTCTGTATTTTTGGCTGTTGAAAAGCAGATCCAACTGCGTAGAAATCTTTAAGACAATCAAGGCGGTACACAGCTAGTGCACTTCTCGAAATATTGTAGGCAGCCTTCATTCTAGCCAATGACAGACAGTTTTTAACATTTGCAATAGCCCCAGCAATGGCCTCTAATATGGGGCAATCCGAAACAGACTCAGCGCTGTCAATGACTTTTATCCTATACATGGATGCAAATATTGACTTACCACTCCAATTTGAGTTTTGAGAAACCCCAAGTAATTTATAGTGGAACTCAGTATCTGGACTGTCATCGGGGCTGTAAATCGCAGACCTTGAAACGTTATCAATGGTATTCCCCCATGATGCAACTAAACCGTTAGAATACTCAGTTTGTTCTTCATTTGCTATCCCACGCATAGAGACCAGTTTAATTCCAGCCTTCGTATATGTGTGTGATAGACTAAAATATGTTGTCATATTACTACCGTCACGGTCTGTTATGGTTTTTTCGCCATCGCCCCAGTCGATTTCAATATACCAATGACCAACAGAATTGTATGCCCCGCAGACGTTCAACACAAGCGAAGATGCTGGAATATCTACAAGCAGAATGGAACAGGGAATTCCATCTTTTGTATACTTTGGAACGATGTCGGCAAATGCTGTTTCACTTTTTGCAGAGGCAAGGTCATATGACCACTCTGCAAATTCAAACCCTTCCAGTTCAGGCCCAGCGGGTTCTTCGGTCAACGCTGCCACCTCTGCTCTGGTATATGAATGCACGATGTTCCCATAAATGTCGTAGTAGCAGATAGCGTGTTTCTGCTGTGCGGGTGTCGGTGTACCTCCGCTTTCCAAAGTACCTGTTACGCCGGAAATTGTTACATTCTTCTTGATGTTCTCCGGAAGCAAAGTAGCCGGTTTCGGAATCCCCACCTTCGACAGCAATTTCCCCGCAGACGGTTCAACTGTCATATCTCCGGCAGAAAAATCAAGTGTTACGGTTTTTTCTTCGCTTTCAGCCGTCCCACCTTCTGCTGTTCCGGTCACACCGGCCACCGTCACACCCTTGGAAATGTTCTCCGGAACAAGGGTGTCCGGCTTTTTCACGGTCAGGGCCGTCACAAGTTCGCCTTCCGGAATCTCAACTGCCATATCCCCGCCGGAAAAATCCGGCTCCACGGTCTTGCTGACGGCTTCCCCGGCGGTATATACCTGCAAGCTGCCGTCAGACTTCGGCACTGCGATAGGGAGACTTCCTGGATATTCCTGTGTACTTCCGTCCCGCTGCTTTAATACAATGTTGGCCATTACTGCACCTCCAATCGATTATTCTTTACTTCTGCACTGTACGCCTGCCGGATCACCAGCACACCGTCCACAACTTCCGGATATGTCCACGTCCCAAGCGTAGCCATGTAAACCGCAGCGGCAGCAGGGGAGACGTTCACCGTAACCGCAACCACATTAGCGGGGTTAATGCTGGTTTCGTTCTCCATTGCTCTTGCAGCCGTGACGGGCTTTGTGCCGGAAGTATCCAGCTTTGACGCTGCCGCTGTGTGGATCATGTTGCCCAAATGCAGGATTTTAATTGCAGCGGAGACAAGCAGCGCAAGCAGCCGGGCGGTCACTTTTCGGATAGCGGTTGCATTCTTTCCAGCAGTACTGCGCAATTTACCAAGCAATTTGGTCCCTGTGCGCCTAACGTATTCCATTGCCGCTCTGCGGTAAGCGACCAGAGTGCTTGCAATCTTAGCCCTCATCTCTTTTCCAAATGATATTTCTGCTGCGGATGCGGTCGTAACGCTTGAATTGGATTTGGTGGCATCTTCTTTATCGCAGGATAAGACTCTGGCTTCCGCTTTATTTGGGCTGAGATTATTCTGTAATTTCAACTTTACATTTACAAAAAGCAACGCAACGCTTTGAAAAATTAAGGATTTACCAAGGTAAGCCCTTATGATTTTTATTTTTCCGCTGAAAAGGCGTGTTGGAATCATGTTTGACCCTCCCTCCTGATGAAATACACCCGGTCATCGTCGATCTTCCCCTCCGCCAGCAGGGCATTGTACTCCGCTTGGGTCAGGATGATGGGCGTGACCTTCAAAAATTCCTGCTCCACTCGCAGCACGTCTTCCCGGAATCCTTCCGCCAGCTCTTTGTAGCTGAGTGCCTCATCCGGCGTTGCCACATAATCCGGAGGCTTGGGCCTGGGGACGATACGCAGGGTGTAGCCACGGAGGGTGCCGTCCACATAGCAGACATAGATATTTTTGTTTCCGGCGGTCTGGAGCCAACTGTCCGGGATGCGGACCCCACCGTCTGCTACGGCAATACGCAGCGGTTCCTCGCCGGTCCGGGCGAAGTCAACGTACACCGCATCCGCCTCCGGGATGTCCAGATAGCGGTTGGTGTCCCACTGATACAAAAAGGGATGGTCACGGATATTCATAAGGGCCTCCTTTCGCTTGTGTCCGATTTGGGCACGTCAGCCAAGCAGGGTGTTTACCCTGGTCTGCACGGCATCGTAGTCATACCCAGCAGCAGTCAGACGTTCCCGGCGCTCGGCCCCATTGCCCCACTCGCCACGGATGACCTCACGGGCCAGGTCCTCGATGGACTTCACAGGGGCTTCGGCAGTTCCGGGGATGCGGATTTTGTCGCCCACATGGATGAGGTTGGGGTTTGCAATGCCGTTGTAAGCCGCCAGAGCCTGATAGGTGGTGCCGTACTCCCTGGCAATACCGCTGAGGGTGTCCCCGTATTTCACGACGTAGACGGCCTCGCTGGGGGCCTCCGGGGGCATATCCGGCGCTTCCGGCTCTGTGGGCTTGACAGTTTTATCTACCCAGGCCGTCCCGTCGATTTTGCAGATGGCCTTCGCAATGGCACGGGCCGCATCCGCCCGGCGACCGACGATAAAATTCACACCCTCGGCGGAATTGTGGAAATCCACTTCCAGCAGGCAGGAGGCGGCCTTCATCATCCGGGTCTCATAGAGATTCTGGTTCTGAATTACACTCTGATAGCGGTTGCTCTTCTGGCCGGTTGCCCGCAGCTGCGCCACCAGTTCCTCCGCCAGTTCCTTTCCGGCGGCGTAGTAAAAGGCGATAGGCCCGTAAGCCGCCCCGCCACCCCCGGCGTTGGAATGCAGCGCCAGGTAGTAGTCTGCCCCCAGCCGGTCAGATTCGGCGGGCCGGTAGTCAATACCCAGGTCCCGGCTGGCCCGGTGATAGCGCACGCCACAGCGGTCCAGATGGGGCGTAATTACGTCCAGGAGGGCGTTCATCTGCGCCTCCTCCGTGCCGTAGCCGTTGATTCCGGTGTTGTCCGTCTGGTCAGACGGGCTGAGATACCAAAGATTTTTCATAATGTTTACCTCCTTAAAGTTTGTTATTCTGTACGTTTCCACATATATACGGCCAAATATGGCGGCATATTGTTGTGAGCGTTCCCGCCTCCGGTAGCGAAAATTGTAGAACTATCGGAGTAGCCCTGTGCTTTATTGGCAAAGCTGCCGATGGTTGTCCGGTTTTGTCCGTAGCTGTCCGTACCGCCGTTAATGGCGGCGTAGTGGTTATGACTGGGCATTTCGTCCTTGGTCAGCGTGTGGGTCGCTTCACCGCCGATCGCCCCGGCGGAATATCTGTCCCCAGCCGCCAGAAGAAAGCGGTCTTTCAGCCGCTCCCAGGTTCCGCCGAACAGGTCCGCCGGGTCAGTATCAGCCAAAGACATATAGATGGAGCCAACCGGGTAAATCCGGCTGAGAATGTTCTCGCCGTTCAGCCGCAGCGGAACGTTCAGCTGGAAAAACTCTTTCGTCCAATAGAAGGACGGCACACCGGCCATTATCTGGGCGGTATTTGTCGCCGTGAACAGTTTGTCCTCTGCCTGTACCGGGATGCTGAACGCCTGACGGTAGTCCAAGTCAGGCACGGTGATACTCGCCGTGTAGGTGTTCTTTTTTGTATCAATGGTAGGCGTTACCGCCACCCAGTCCCCGGAGGGATTCTGATATTTCAGAGTCAGCGTGTTGTCCGCCGCCCCGAAGTTTCCGGCGAAATACTGCCCGGAAACCTCAATCTGCGCCTCGTTGGAGGACGGCACGGGCCGGTTCGCCCGGAGGATGTTGCAGGTCAGCTGGACATAGGGGACCAGTGTTTTCTCAAGGGTCTGGGTAGTGATGTAACCTCGGCTGTCCGTGGCCGTGACCGTCACCTTATTGGTCTCCACGTTGGTGATGGAGTAGGATGTGGCGTTCAGCGGGACCTCCCTACCGGCTACCGTGATACGCTTGATGCTGGCGCTGTTCCTGGCTGCTACGCTCAGGCTTCCGGATGCCGTGGAGGCATACCGCACCAGAGCGTCAGCATTGCCCGTCAGCGCAAGGGTTTTCTCGTTGGTATCCTGGCAGGTAGCGCTTACAGTCGGCGCACAGAGCGCCGCCGCAGCCGTCGCCGTGAACGTTGTGGTCTCCGGGTCAAAGTAGTGGTCCTTGTCCGTGTGGGTCCAAAGGGTCAGCGTCACCTTGCCGGTGGCCGCATTGGGTATCTGAGCGTAAAAGCTATCCGGCAGCCGAAACGGAACCGTGCGCTGCATAAAGGTGACGTAGCTGCTGGATGGGTTGCCGTTGCCGTCCAGGTAAAAATTAAGGCTCCCGAATGTTACCAGCAGGCCGTGGGAAAAGGCGCTGCTCTTGGCGTTGATATAGATGGAGCTGACGCTGCCGATATTGGCATCCGTGGCAGACACCGTGGATGCTCTTGGGATGGTGGGCAGCGTGATGGTCTGGTCTCCGGAAATGGTGCCAATATACGTCCCGCCGTAGTTGATGTTCAGGCGGTAGCTGGCCCCGATCTTCCCGGACCAGGTGCCGTCTGCGTTATGTGGGACGGTAAACTTGTGGGACCCCAGGGAGACGGTCCCGCCGCCGCTGGAATAGATGTCCGGGCCGGTCCATTTGTATGTTTGGCTCCCGATGGTAAGGGCGCAGTCATCCGTACCGGCTCCCACGGAAAGCCCCGCATGGTGCAGGGACAGGGACATAGACACCGGGGTCGTATTGGCCACAACATCGTACTGACCCACGGTATAGGTCACAATGAGGTACAGGCTGGGTACACCGGATGGAATGTTAAAAGATGGCATATCTTACCCTCCCCTCAGATGTAGAAGCAGGCGGTCCCTGCTGCGCCGTCATCGTCTGTGTAGTCCTCAAACCGGGCATGAGAGCCGATGATGAGGTAATTCCGCACGGTCATATCCGTACCAATCACGCCGTCCTTGTTGGCCTGGAGCATGGTCTCATTGCCTCGCATGACATACATACCGGTTTCATCCAGCCGGTTTTCCATTTCCGATCCAGACCGCTGGATATGGACGTAGGATTCATCGATGGTCAGGCCGAAGGAGGTCGTCACCTTGTCCACGCCGTTCTCCACGATGGAGGTCACGGTGGCGCTGATCTCTTTGGAGGTCTGCTGCAACTGTGTGATTGCATTGCCCTGGTCCGAAACGGATGTAGCGATTCTTTCGGCTGTCTGCTCGATCTCGGAGATATTTCCTTCCAGGTCCTTTGCCGTAGCTTTTAGGCCGTCAATAGACTTTTTCAGGAGGTAATACCGGCCCTGCGGGTTCTGGTACTTCTCAGAGGACACGGCAGCTTTATCTGAATAATTCTGGTCTCCGGTGCTGGAAACCTGCGTCCCAGAGGAATCCGTGTAGACGGACATGACGTAGACCGTCAACTCCCCTGTCTGCACGGTGTTAATTTTGATAATGTCCCCGGCGTTGACCGCACAGGTCGGGAACAGCTTGCATTCTGCCGGGGTATAGGATATATCCTTTACTTTCGCATAGAGGTCTTGGGCGATTGCTTCCAGCGTGGGCGTATCAAGCATGGACAGCATAAGGTTTCCGGATATTGCAAATACGTTTCCGTCTGCATCTGCCGGGTAAATAACGCCAACGTCATCATCCGCCTGTTTCAGCTGCACCCGCTGAATAACGTCCGTCTGATACTGCTTGCAAGACAAGCTGTCCTGCATATACTGTATCGTTCCGGTAGCCTTGGAATCGCTTATGACGGTCTCCGTGGCTTCGTACCAGGCAAATTCAATTCCCCCGCTAGAAGTGCTTCGGCAGAAACACCCGGCAATCTGAGCGGCCCAGGAGACGATTTGCCGGGCTGTAATGCCGTCGGAATAAAAGGCCGGGACCTGTAAATCTTCATGAGAAAACGTTCCGGGCTTTCCTGTAATTCCCGCCAGGTCACAAACGGCATCCACAATGGTCCGAAGGCTCATTGGGAAATTATCCTGATTTTCCATGAGCCAGGGTGACGCATCCACGCCCAGCTTGGCGATGCTGTCATAGGCGGTAAACCGGATGGACACTTTGGAGGCTACGGTCGGGGCCTCGGCATAAAACACACCGACTTTTGTTTCCGTATTGCCATCCACCTTGTAATATTCCAAAGCCTCCCCGGTGACAATTCCCTTTTCAGGGTTCCGGATTTGCACGTCCACGGAATCCGCTGTCGTATCGCCGACGGTCAGGTTCGTGGAGCTATTTACCCCGGAGGTCCACTTGCAAGAGATGATGGAGGCGGAATCAATCACCGTTCCGTCGCTTCTCACAAACTTATTTAACAGCACTGATTCCGCCTCCTTTTACTTCTCAATGACGTTGATGCTCACGTCGGTATAGATGGTGTTCCCCAGAGCGTAGGAATACATGGTGTAGGAGCAGTTCGAGGAATACGCCTCCATCGTGTACTTTTTGCCACGGTCCAGGAACGTGAACTGATATTCTTTGCCCTGCATCAGGTCAACAATATAGTTCAGTTCAGCCTCGGTCATTGCCTTCCATTTCAGGCCGACTTTCCGAACGTCACGGCGCACCCAGTCGATATGGATAACGCCGTCTTCGGTTCGTCCGCTGCTGGAACCGGCAATGTTTTCATGTTGGATGGATACCCCGCCGCTGGGTTCGTAGATGGGCTTGTCGCCCACCATCCAGCGGTTCTGCGGGTCGAATTTGTTGATAGTCAATCCGCATCACCTCCGGTCAAAATTCCAGCAGGGGGTTCGCACCGGTACGAACGGTTTCGCCACGGGCATAATCCACCACAAACTCAAACAGGTTCTTTCCGTTGACGTTGGCGGACACCACCTGCGCCTGACCGCCGTTCTGGTTGTTCCCGCCGCCGGTAGCCGCAACAACAGCTTCGTAGACACCGGTTTTGAGGGCTTCAACGATCTGGTCGTTGTTGGCAACGGCTGTTCTGCGTCCGATGGAGCCGACCATTTCCGGGACACCGTTTTCACGGGCAAGGAAGAACTGGCCGGGGTCCGGGAAACCGCCGGAAGCGTAGGCACTGAACGACATTCTGGCTGTGCCGCCGAATGTACTCATGGTCCCCTTCAAGGACGGGTAGGTAGCGTTCTTGATGGCCTGAGAGATGCCGTTCGCCAGGGACTGGCCGAAGGAATAGCCGGTGGAATATCCGGTGCTGTTGTCAAACAGGGATGTTACGGAATCTGTAACAATCTTCGACACATAGGCCGTCTTATTCTTGAACCCTTCTGCGATACCCTCCATCATGTACTTGCCGTCTTCCGCAAAAAGCTTTGACGGGGAGTGAATCTTCGCAGCGTCTCGGACGGCAGAGTCCATACTTAAAATTGCATTTCGGGCTGCCCATGTACCGATTTTCAAATTGTCCGTAATGCCTGCGCCCAGCCCGGAAATAATCTGCTTACCGGAATTTCTTGCATTTGCTTCGCCGGTTTTCCCGGTTTCTTTAAGCACTCGCTGGATTTCCGTTCCCAAATCAGATTTGAAAACGCTGTTTGCAGAGCCGAAAGCGCCTTGCGGGTTATTGATTATTCTTGTGTCGAATAAACCGTTCAGGATATTCGTCATAGCGTCACCGGCCCATGCTGTTCCGCCAGTTCCGATTTCGTTCATGCTTTCCTGAATCTTTTTGTTGATAGGGTTGACGATATTCGTCTGATAATCATTTAACGCTCTGCTTGTGTAGTTTGCCGCCGTAGAACCGTTAAAAGCCTTTTCCAAGAAGTTCATCTTTTCCCACTTTTTAGCGGTTTCGTCGTTGACTTTCTGTGTTTTCTCCAAGATGTCACGCTGAACATCGTCAAACAGGGTGTTTACTTGGGCATTGATTTCTTCCAGCTGCTTCTGCCGGTCAGTCTCACTGATTGTCAGGACCTTTTGGAGCATCTCCTTAAAGCTGGCATTGTCGGTATGCGCAATCGCCCATTCCAGATTTTCTTTCAGGGAATCAAATGTGTCGGTTATAGACTGTTTTGCACCGGAAGCAGATTCGGAAATCTGTGCGAAGAAATCGTCCCTTTTTCCTTCGTCGTCCCAATTTATGTCCGTCATGGAGGCCTTCAAATCATCGAAGACCCCAGCAGTTTCGGATGTTGCCCCAGTCAGACTGTTCATTCGGTCTGTTACGTCCATAAATTTTGTGGTATATTCGCCAGCCGAGATTTCACCATTCTTAAACTGCTCGTTGAGCGTGTCCATCTCTGCATTCAAGGAGTTCAGAGTGTCAATGCCATCATTTCGGATCTGATTCATCATATCCACAAATTCCGGGATGTAGATTCCTGCCTTTGTCAGCGCATCGCCCAGAGAACCGGAAACTGCACGGATAACGTTGTCGTAGACCTCATCCATATAGGTCCGGGTATCGCTGGACAATTCTGCAAACTTTTCCGAAAGCTCCGGAACCTTCTCAGCCGCTGTCGCTGTGCCAAGTTCAATGGCATGGGCAATGTCGCCGATGCTCCCTGCGGTTTCCTCAATAGAGGATTTCAGGCCGTGGATGGTCTCCTGGTGGTCAATAATGGGCTTGTTTGTATCAACGATAGCGTTCATCAGACCGACATAGTGGGTGGTGATGTCGCTGATTTTTGCCCCGGTCCCAGAGTAGAACGCCTCGTTCGACATTTTGGTCATCATCTCGTCCTGAGCGGCCGAGACACCGACAATGGCAGCCGTCAGACCGACAACTGCGGCAACAGCCAGACCGGCAGGCCCAAGCGCAACGTACATCGCAGCGGCAGCGCCAGCGGCAGCTACGCCAATCGTGGCGATTTTTGCGCCCACATCGTCACAGCCCAGGGCCAGTTCCTTTACGCTGTTCTTGATGGTCACAAATTCCAGAAGCCCGGAAATGGCGACGATGGAGGCCTTCTGGATGCCGGAAAGCCCGTCTCTTACGCTGCCGATGCCGCTCTTGAGAGACTTAAACACTCCGCCTCCTGCACTTTTCACAGAATCAAAACCTTGCAGGAACGTCTTCACAATGCCCAGCCCAAGGAACCCTTGCCAAAGGCTCTTTGTCTTGCCGAACAGCTTTGTCAACGCCGAAATTGTGATAATTCCGGCCACGGCGACGGTGATTTCTTTGATGTTTTTCTTTACCCAGTTGATAAAGGGAGCCAGCTTTTTCTTGATAGCGCTGACCTTCTTATTGATTTCCTCTCCGAGGAAGTCATAGCCCAAAAGCGGGATGTCAAGGCCACCGCCACCCGCAGAAACGCCGCTCCCGCTCCCACCGGATGTTTTATCCGGGAGAACGTTCAGTTCGTCAAAACCGGCCAGGTAACGTTTCAGGTCTTTCGCCGCACCGGCGGCTCCGCTCATGTTGTCCTCGATTTCGCCGCTTGCACCGGCAGCGGTGGAAAAACTGCTGCCCCAATCGACTTCACCGATTTCGATGTTGAAAAGCCGTGCAAGCTCAACGACAATTTCCCGGATGCCCTGTGCCACGGCAATTAGCCACGGAAGGGTGTTGGTCATAATGGGGATAAAGATATTGCCAAATGCACGGGCAGTCTGTTCCAGTTCGGCCCTCAAAATCCGAAGCATATTTGCAGGCTGGTTCAGCGTCCGGGCCATGTCGCCCTGTACCTGCGTTACCTGTGTCATCATGGCGTAATACCGCAGCTGAGATTTTTCCGCCTGGGTCATGTCAGACACGCTCTTCTCGATACCGAGGTTCAGGCGTTCCTGCTCCAACCGGGCAACGGACAGATCGTAGCCAAGGCGACGCATTGGTTCAAGTTCGCCAGCGATACCAGACTGCACCTTCTGCATGGCCTCCGTGAACCCGATGTTGTAGAACGAGGCTAGGTCATAGCTCAGCTGGGTCAGGTTTTTTGACATATAGGCCGCTTTGTCACCGGCCACACCGAAGCCCGTGATGATGGTGTTGAAAACGCCCTGATTTTCCATCCATTCGGCAGGGTCAATACCCATCGCATCCGAGACGGTCTGTGCGTATTCATATGCCTCTTTGGCATATTCGCCCATGGAGACCGTAAACAGATTCAGGACTTCCTGATATTGGGATGCCTTTTCCATTGTTTTGCCGATGAGCGACCCAACTTTTTTTATGACGATGGCAAGGCTAACCTTTTTCAGAGCGGAACCAAAGCTGTTTGTGTTGCTCGTTGCCCTTTTAACCGTCCCGTTGTACTGCTCCGTGGATGTGATAAGCCGCTGAATCCGGCTGGGGAATGCCGCAAATCCGGAAGAAACCTTCGCCATTTCGTCTGCAAACGGCTTCATGGCATCGGCAAGGTCCCGCATCTCGTCTGAAAATTTGGCAATATCCAGCTTTCCCAGGTACTCGATCAGCTTCGGGAATTTCCCCAGCTGATTGATGTAGGAGGTCAGGTGCGCTGTCCCCAACTCAGAAAGCGGTTTCAGTCCGTCTCCGATGTCTCGCAGAATGGAGGCCGCAGAAGGGTCAATATAGGAAAGCGCAACGCTCAAATCCTCAAGGTTTTTCGGGAGAGCGGCGGAGATTTTCGCCGAATTACCGACGTCGGCAATGGTTTGCAGCGACGTGCCGATGCTGGTGATTCTTGCTGGGTCGGCTGCCAAGACTGCCTCGTTGAGCGCCGTGATGTTCTTCGGCAAAGAGGACGAAATGGTAGCAGAACGGTCGATTTTTAGGTTATTTACCGCAGTGGAAAGAGATTTCAGTTTGTCCCCAATCCCGGTCGGGTCGATGTCTTTCAGGGACTGTCGCAGCTTGGAAATGCCGTTTCCAATTTGGGAGAGGGAAGAAGCGCCTTCTTTTACATTGATTTTCAGATTCGACAGCGCACGTTCAAGCCGTTCAAGGCCCTTCGCTGCCTCGTCACTGTCGTTAATAATCTGGAACTCAATGCCCTGCATTTCTACGTTATCTGCCGTTTTCTTCACCGCCCTTCTTTTCAAAACGCCTGTTGAAGGAGACCATAAAAATCTCCATCATTGTCTGTGCTTTCTTGTCCGATTTCCGTTCTGCCCGCTCAATTGCTTTCGGCTTTTCTTCCTCCGGCTTTTTATAGATCGGGTACGGGGCATCCCTGTACGGAATCGGTTTTGTTCCCTTTTTCACAAAATCGTGGAGAACCGGGGACGCATTCAGAATCGCTTCGTAAACGTAAGCACCCATGAGCCAAAGGTCCTGATTCTTGGCCTCCTGCTTCAATTTCCATGCTTGCCGGTAATACTTGACCAAATCAACATCCTGCTCCCAGAACTGTTCATAGGTCATGCCGATTGCAAGATAATAAGGGAACGCCTTTTCAAAGGCCCGTGTGTAAGCGAAAAAGGGAGTGGGGGAATCCCCACCCCCTTCGTTTTCGGGAAGCAGATTGCTTACTCCTCCGTCTCCCAGTCGGGGTTTCCCTCGTCTTCAAGGGGAGTATCGTCGAGCAGCGTCTCGCTGGTAGCCCGGTACATATCAATGAGTTCATTGATAAGCGCCGTCTTGCGGGTCAGACCATCGTAAATCTTTTCGATGGTGCTTTCCTTGGTGTCCTTGTGGTTCGCCAGGAAAGCGCCCCGGAACAGCATGGGAATCATGGTGTTCGGCTTGTCGGTCAGCTCGTCCAGACTGAAGCCACTGCGCTCCATCACGGATGCGGTCTTCCGGGTGTACTCCAGCACATACTTTTTGTCCCCGCTGGGGATTCTGATTTTCTTAGCCATCGCTAAAACCTCCTAAATTCGGCCTTTCGCCGTGTTTTTACTCCGTAGCATCCAAAGTGATGGGCGTGGACGGGGCAATGGAAATGTTCAGGTCAACGACCTCATTCACGCCGCCGCCGGTGGGATAGGCGGTCAGCTGCCCGTCAAACTTGAACTTGCCATCAGAACCGGTGGGAGTCAGGGTGTCCGCCTCGCCGGTGCCGCCGAACCAGACCGCAAAACTGGTTGTTTTGCCTTCCAAGGCCAGCAGTTTCTTGTAGTCCGCCAGGGTGTAGTTCGCTGTAAAGGAAAGCGCATCCAGGGACTGGATACCGGCGATGTAGGTCTGCATCTTGTCGGACAGGGTGGTTGTCTCAAGCATCTCAGGGTCGCCGCCCAGGTCGGGGAACTCCTTGATGTCGATGAGCTTTTCATAATCGGTGCCTACGTCCTTCTTCTTCATGAGAAAGACTCGATAAGTAGAGATAGCGATAAGTCATCAATCCTTTCTTGTAAAATAAAATGGGCCGTTTCTTTACGAAACAGCCCATCGGCTTTCATTCCGCCCTTGCGGAATGTTTTGCGTTATTCAACGTCTAAATGTTGTTTTCCCGTCAGTTTCTGCTCGATACCGTGCATTCAGTCGGTAAATTGTGGCATTTTCCATGTTCGGAACTGGGTTCATGGAAATTCTTGTGAAATTCTTCCGGTAAAGCATTTCGTCAATGCAGTGAAGGATTTCCCGACAGGTAGATTTCTTTGCACCGGCCTTGTCCGAATAGACGTTCACTTCGTACAGGATCGTCGCATACCGTTCCCGGTCGCTGCTGTCCAACCGGCTGACCGTCGTGTAATTGTCCTGTTCGACAATGCTGACGTGTGGGAATTTGGACGGGGCATTCACATATTCGCCGCTTACGGAAATACCGGGGAACTTCTCCCGGAGTGCCGCCGCAATGGGGGTGTATATCTGATTCTCAATGTCAATCATCCAAACACCTCCTTGACAATTCTCGGCAGCTCCTGCTCAATGGCCTTTCTGGCCTCATACATTGGCATTGCCGGAGGGTTGCCGAAGGTATGCCCACCACCGGCGCTTTTGGGAAGATACCATCCTTTCGGGTCGTCCCAATGGCCCTTCCCGTCAGGATAGGTTCCTGGTCCCATGCCGAACTCCCCTGCCTCCGGGTGGCCGTAGCCGTATGTCACACCGGACCCGAACTCAATGAAAAGGACGGATTCACCATCCGCTTTCACCTTGTAACCGTTCGGCAGCTCCTCTACGGTTACATCTACGTCCTTTGGCCCGGTGTATACAGCTCTGGAAAACCGGATGGAAGCCACCGTTGCGCCCAGAGAGGCCAGGCGCTCCGCCAATTCCCGTGCCTTTTCCTCCTGCCATTTCCGGTAAACCGTCAATTCGTCCTGAATCTTCTGAATGCCGGATTCTGACAGGGGAACAACGATTCTTTTTCGGCTCACGACACGCTCACCTTCGTCACGGCATAGGCAATGGTGTTCAGGGACTTCGCCACCCGTTTGACAATGTAATCGTACAGAGGCTTTCCGTCCGCTTCCCGGTATTCCGGCTCTTTGTCCACAAAGAGAACGGTATTCTCGTCAATCGGGCAGGACATATCGTCCGTTACGATGACCTTATCATACCCGGCGAGGTTGCCGAACTGCTCTACCTGAGAGGACCCGGATGCGGGGGAAACATTCGCCCTGAGCGCTACAGCAGGCTTATAAACGATGATTTCTTCACCCGTCTCATTGCCTTCTGCGTCTACCGCAGGGGCCTTTCGGTCGTACAGCAGATACCAGAGGGGCCGCTTGTTGCGTTCCATGATTTTCATGTTGCCGCCTCAAACACGCCGACCGTCGGCACGATGCCCCGAAGCATAGAGGCCGGAACATCTCCGTTCTCATAGGTCCGGGAAACGCCATTCTCGGAATGTGCGGATTCCCCTTCCGCTCCCCGCTTATTCAGCAGGTAGACAGCGATTTCCACCTGCGTCATGGCGTACTGGTCCGGGACAATGTTCTGCATCGGGTCAAACGGATATGCCTTGCGGCAGATTTTGTGACCGGCCAAAGCAAGGTAGGCGGAAACCACGGCGGTATCCGATTCACCCGCCATGGCTTTCACCATGGAGATTTTTTCTTCTTCCGGCATGATTTCCGCCTCCTTTCAATTTAGCCGGTTACGGCCTTGGTATTCACGGGGTTCTTTGCGTCGTTTGCGATAAACACACTCCGGCTGTAGGTGGGAGCCGTAAAGGTCTGGGCGATGCCTGTGAACTTGGCATGATACCATTCGGGGCCGTGGTCCAGGCCAATCTGACCGAACAGCTGGTACTGCTCACCTGCGCCGGTCTTGGACAGCGGCTCCAGGAAGAAGTTGCCCTTGCCGGGAACAGGCTGATACACCGGGGCGATAACGTCCAGGTTCAGCAGCAGAGCCGTACCCTTGGGAAGGAACTCGCCCAGATACAGGTAGACAACGCCCAGAGGGGTCACAACGCTGGACAGTTTGATGCCGTTGATCTCACGGGCGGCAGGGATAACGGTCAGGCCGTTCTGCACAGCGTCGGCGTTGATCTGGAACATGGTGGTAGCATCGCACCACAGGACAAGGCCGTCCTGAGGAGCATTTGCCTCATAGACCTTCTTCACGCCGTCAGCGATGTTCCACAAGCCCAAAGGCTTGCTGGCCATGGCGATGACGTTGCTCTCAATGGCCTCAGTCAGGCCACGGGTCTTGTTGACGGTGGCATCGGTGGTCGCCTTGTTGTATTCACCCTGGACGAAGGTGAACTCAATATCCCGGTTCACCTTCTGCATCTTTGCCGCCACCTGGAAATCCAGTTCGTTCATGGGGTTTGCCTGCTGGCTGGCGATGTTGATACCGCTCAGGGTGCCCATGTTGGACTGTTTGGCATAGGAGATACCAACAGATTCGTGGAAAATCTGGGTGACGTTGGTCTTCTGGGCCCGGGTGACAACGGTCGCCTCAGGGGCCGTCAGGGATGCGGTCTCGGAAATGGCAGGCTGTGTACCGCCTGCGGTGGTGTACTCCTGGCCGGTCACGAACTCAACATGATTGGTCGTCTTTGCTCTGCCGCCGATAATGGAACTCAGAGGACAGCGGGTGTTGCCCTTGTTGAACAACATCCCGGAGTAGTTCAGTACGCCGAAACTGGTTGCAATTGCCATAGGTTTATCAGTCTCCTTTACTTGTTATTGGATGCTTCTGCCTCTGCCTGGAGGCGGGTGTAATACGCAGCGGCAGCATAATCACCGCTGCCCTGGGCCTCTGTGATTTTCTTGGAGTAATCCATGCCGACACCACCGGTCCCGCCGTCTGCGCCTCTGGGGGTCCCCTTCAGCTTTTCGGCGACAACACGCTTGGCGTAGTCCGTCAAAAACTTCTGGTTGTTGGTGAAAACCGTGGTCATATCGCCGGATTCCATGGCCGCAGCGGTTTCATTCGCAAGGGCTTCATCATAGCCCTGGGCCACCAGCTTTGCCTTGTACTCTGAAACGGTCTTCTCCTTGCGAAGTCCAGCCAGCTCCTTTTCCATGGATTCCAGCTTGTCAGCCTGCTCCTGCTGCTTCCGCTGCTCATCGGTGAGAAGGGCGTTGTGCTTCCGCTTCCACTCTGCGGCATCGGAATTTGCCTTGGACACCGCCGCCTTCTGCTTTTCCAGTTCGGCTGCGTGATCCTCGTACTCGAAGCCCTCCAAAGCGGCCAGCTTCTGCTCAGGGGTCATTTCTGCGTAACCTTCAATTTTGGACGTGTCGATTTTCATGTTTTCTCCTCCTGCGTTTGGTCAGGCGGTTCCCTCCGCCATGTTTTCCGTTTTTATGGGTTGTCTCCCGTTTGCGTTTTTGATATGGCAGCTTCCCTGCTGCCGTTTATGCGGTAATCGCCAGCTTTGAGTTGGTTTTACCGATAAATTCTTTGATTTGCGTATATTCCCACCCGCAATCAACAAGGCCGCTTACAAGCCTCTCCATAGACTGGACGGCAGATAACTCCTCCTGCGAGAATACATTTCGGAGATTTTCTTTTGGCCCGATACCATAATCAAGCCGAAGCTGAGCGGCATCTTTGCCGAAAAGTGTCTTGTAAATGCAATTTGTGTAATTGGAATATGCGTGTCCGTGCATTCGCTCGTCTTCACTGGACTGCTGCAAGGCTTTCGTCAGTGCCTGCCGAACGGCGATCCCTTTTTCACGCTCAATCAGCTTGCCTTGCAAGGCGGCATCCATAGCGTTGAACTGCTTGATGTACGCTTCCTTGAACTTCATGGCGAGTTCTCCGGTGTACCCCATGACCAAAAGAGTAAAACCGTCTCTGGTCATAACCACCGCTTTTTGCGTTCTTCCTCTGCTGTCCGTGTACGTAATATCGCCAAAATTGGCGGTATTAAATTCGTCACTGCATCCAAGCTCCCGAATGTCACGCATCACCTTGTCGTGCTGTTTTCCGAAGGTATCCGCCACATCAAGACTTGTAACTGTTGGCCGTTCCTGCTTCCCAATCTTTGCGATTTCTACGAACATTGTTATCAATCCTTTCTGTTGATTAAAATGTTTTGGATTTCAGCAGCATCCCTGCTGCCGTTATGGCGGGCGGAGCAGGATTCGAACCTGCGACGTCGTGATTAACAGTCACGCGCTCTACCAGCTGAGCTATCTACCCATTGGCCCCGGTCCGCTGTTGAGCAGTAGTGGAAAAACAAGCAGCGTGCCGACACATGGTGCTCTCTGTCCGGGTTTTTGATTGGAGCCGCTGGACGGGGTCGAACCGCCACCCTGCTGGTTACAAATCAGCTGCACCACCTGTTGTGCTACAACGGCATATATGAAAAAATGGGCTACCAACACCATTTCTGGTATCAGTAGCCCATCGGCTGTTCCCGCTCACCTATGAGGGGCAAAATGTTCAGTTCACACGCTTTCGGCGGATTTCAATGACAACGACCTTGCCTTGCTCCACCTTGAGCTCCGCTTGATTCCGGCGTTGGAGGATTTCCTCAACTGCCTCCACTTCCTTCTGTGTCAGGCTGGCTGCCATTGTCATCCCCTCCGTTCTGTGTGGCCGACGCATTCCGTTCCTGCGCCGCTTGGATGTATGGTAAACTCATGCGATAAGCCAATTGCGGATCGCTGAATAGGCCACAGTGGGTAAACGCCAGTTCCGGGGCGATTTTATCGCATCCCAACATTTGCGTCAGCACGGACGACTTCTGAGCGATGTTCTCATAATTCCTCCGGGTAAACCGGATTTCCAGAGCAGACAGCTTCAGGCTGAGGCCACCCAGGTCCCGGCAGATACGTAGGACCAGCTTCAGGAACTCTTTCTCGGACCGCTTGAAAACAAGTTCGCTATCCTTCGCACGGGCTTCCGCAGCGGACCAGCCGTCCCGCATGATGACCGCAGAACCGGTATCGCTTGTGGATGTTCCGCCGTTCCGGTTCGGCATCCCGCAGATGGTCAGGACGGCATTATACATACTGTCCACCAGCTTCTGAATCTGCTCCTGGTTCATGTCCTTGGTGATGAGGTCAACGTCAATGTTCCCGCCGGTATCATTCGGGGGGACCATGATTGCACCCAGTTCCTTGAACTGATTGAACAGCTGCTCATCAATCCGGCATCCCACGAACTTCCAGTAGGCCTGGACGAACTGCTCGATACCGTCAATCCGGTTGCTTTCCGTCATGTTGATGGCATCCAGCAGCGGAATGACAATCTCAAAAGAGCCAAGCCGGGCCTGATTCGCCGGGTATTCGATAATTGGGATTCCGAGAATCTGATCTTCGCTGCGAACCACAGACCAGGTGTTCCAGACCTCAAAATATCGGTTTTCGGTCCAGCAGGAGAAAACAAGCGTCCCGTCTTCTTTTTTGACGTACCGAACGCCCATCATGGGCTTGTGACCCAGCCCGACGGAGTAAACCACAAAGGCATACCGGGGGTCTAGGGTGAAGATTTCAAACGGGGCTTCATCCGCTTCTACGTCTGCAAGCGCATCCGGCAGAACCATTCTGTATGCCGTGCCGCAGATATTCCCCCAATCGACAAGTTCCTTGTCCTTTGCGGGCTTATCCTCCGACAGCATATAATCGTTCAGGGTCAGAACCTCGGAGGAAATGCGCTCATCCCCGCCTCGGCTCACATACTGGACGGGTTCACCCACCTGGTAGCCAGTCTTGAAGGAGACGATTTCGTTCGCCCGGTTCTCCACAACCATGTTATTGATTTCCGGCCGAACGTCCTTTTCCCGGTATAGGATAGGTTGATCTCCACGGTAGTAGCGATAGAGGTAGTCAATCTCGGCCTGGTTGGCAAGGTGCACGTCCTGGGCCTTCCGCAGCACGTCAATGATGTTTCCCTCGTTGATTTCGGAAACCTCGGTATAAATGACCTTCCGGCCAAACAGCTTTCTGCTTCCCGTCTCGCACACCCCCTATAGCTATCATTTCACGCATACAATTATACAAGTTCCATTTGGTTTGTCAAGTGCTTTTATGCTATATAACCATTCGCAACAAAATGACTAGAACGGACGGGCGAAAGCCACGACCTGCCCACCTCCCATGGACTGCGCATACTCTGCAAACATGGCCATTCCGTCGGGAACGTCATCGTGCTTATTTTTACCGGCCACAGTATAGGAGCAAAGCATATCCATCATTCTCCCGTAATCCGTGTTCCGCCGGAACTTGCTTTCATCCAAAAACAGACAATGCTCCTTGACCCATGCCGAATTTACGATGATTTTTGTCTCCTTGTTCGCCGTCGTGAACTTTGTCGTGATATTGGTGATCCCACCCCGCTTTTTCACGTCCTCTTGAATTTTCTCCGCCACTCGCCGACCGGCAGAATTGCTTTCAAAGCGGCAGGCGTTTACCTTGTTGCGGACAAGAACATCCGAAAGGCGAATATCAACAGTATCCGGCAGACCATTGTCGCATACGCAGTCCGCAATATAATAATCCTGCCCGTAGACATACCCGACAGGGAGAAATGCGTAGTCAGAGCCTTTGTCCTTTGTGTCGCAAACTCCTATGATCGCATCCGGTTCATTGCCCGGAAGTTCAAAGAAGCGCCGCAATTCTTCTGGGTGGTAGACCAGGCCTTCCCTCTCTATAGGTTGGTTCTGATACAGAGCCTTCCAACTTACCGGGTCCATTATGTCCCGCTGCTCCCGATAGAATTTCGTGGAGAACCCAACGCCGAACTCGTAGTCAAAATTACTCTCGTCGTTTTCGTCCATGGCCGGAATGCGAATAAATTTTGCCCTCGGATTGTTTTCATACTCCCGTTCCAGCCGCCCTATCACGTCATGGACGCTCCACCGAGTAGCAATATGCAGTTCTTTACACTTATCTCCGATTTTACGCTGCCGAAGGTCCGTTGTGTAGGTCTCCCACAGCTTATCCAGCCGCTCTTTTGACAGGGCCACTTCAATCCCGGATACCAGGTCATCGCAGTAAAGCAGATTCGCAGCACGGTACAGACCGGCGTTTCCGGTGCCGATGGACGTAAATTCCAGCGTTTCAAAGCGCTGCCGCTTGTCCAGGTCTATCCGGCAATCCTTGGCGTTTGTGCTGGATACCTGAACAGTTGGGAACACATCCCGCCACAGATACTCCCCCTTCGGGTCAAACAGCCGCAGGCACTCGTCGTAAACGCCACGCACAAAGGAATTGGAATGGCTGCCGGTCAGATTGGGATTGTTTGGGTCCCGGCCTGCAATCCAGGTCAAAAGAAATATTGCAAGCGTACTCTTCCCGACACCGGGCGGGAGGCTCACGGCCAGCAAGTCCAGTTTATCATCCCCGCAGAGTGCCTGCAAGGCATCAGCTACCGGTTTCAACTGCTTCCTCCTGGGGCGATAGAACCGTTTCTTCGCCTGCCGGTCCAACTCCATATAGAGCAGATAGCTGTCAAAATCATACGGCGCATCAAACAGCAGACACCGCCGCCACAGAGCGTAAAATTTCCCAATCGCTTCCGGCGGAACTTTTTCCATCATATCGGAGCATTTGTCCCGAAGCTGTTTACTTTCCCTGTGGGCCGCAGAGAAGTCCTCCCCGGCCCAATTTATGCAGAGCGATAACAGGTCCTCATAGGCCGAAACGTCCGCAGGGCGGCGCTCCATCGCCCCCAGAATGGACGTTGATATTTCTTGATAATTCATGGTTTCCCCCTCCGATAAAACAAAAAGGGCCGCCCGTGCTTTCGCACAAGCAGCCCTTCGGCGGTCCCTCTGCCCTTGCAGAGGCTTATTTATTTGTCGCTTTCCTGGCCCGACACTCCCGGATGCGCCGGGCGTTCGCTGTCTGGCTCGGCTCTATCTGCATTCCCCGTTCGTAGGGGCTGTTGGCGTTTACGCAGGAGTATGAGATGCCCAATATCCCGCAAATCTCCTTCTGCGAACGTCCCTCTTTCAGAAGCTCCCCGATCCGCCTGGTCATCGCCGTCTCAATTTCGCCATGCGTAATCAGGCATTTCCGAACGGTCCCTTCCGATATGTCCAGCTCCCGTGCCGTTTCCCTGATACTCAGGCGCTTTCTGTATTCCATTACGACATCTTCGGTAGTCATACGCCAGCCAGCCTCCTGAATGCGTTGTGGAGTTCCAGAAGTGCCCCATCATCGGAAACGAAGTCCAGAACGACCCCGGAATCACCTAGTAGTTCAATAACCTGGAAAAGTGAATCGTTTCTCGCAAGTATGTCAAGTTTTGTTGCAAGAACGGCCTCGAATTTCCCCTCTTTCGCCCGGTCAAGCACTCGCTTCAACGCAGGGCGGTCAAGGTTCAGCCCGGAGCATACGTCTTCTTCCCAGCCGATGACCTCATAGCCGTTCTTCTCGGCGTATTCGGAGATTCTCTTCTTCTGCCCTTCAAGGGCCAATTCCGGGTTCTGGCCTCCGGCCACCCGGACATATCCAATTGCTTTCTTCATGGCAAGCCTCCTACTTCTTCAACAGGACCTTGAAAATCGCCCCAAAGAATATCAGTGCATAGATAACCCACATTGTCAGCCACCCTCTTTCTGGTCAATTACGATCTGGTCCGCCCGTCTCGCTCCGGGCTTCCGCTCCTGAATAACGATTTCATAACCCAGAACATCGAGCATTTTTCTATACGGTTTATACTACTGGTCGCACTCATGCGTAAGAATTGGTTCATGCTGACCTTTTACCCATTCAGCTTCTTTGTTCGACCGTTTCCCATACCGGTACATCCCCTGATAGACCTTCTTGTTCTCGTAAATCGTCTGAATGGTGCTGATGATAAATGGCTTCCCGCTGCGGTTTACCTTTCCTTCCTGGTTCAGCGCTTCCGCAACCGCCTGATAGGTGAAACCTTCGCCATCCTTCAAGCGGAATATCTCTCGGACAACCTCAGCCTCCTCTGGCTCAATGACCATCTGATGGTTTTCAGCTTTGTAGCCAAACGGAGTCCGGCCTCCGCTGTAGCCGCCGTTTGCGGACTTTACCGCCCTGCCTCCGCTGGTGCGCTTCGTGATGTTATTCCGTTCCTGCTCCGCCACAAACAGCATCAGAGCCTTGTAAACATTCCCAAGTCCGGTATCATCATTGACAACTTCCTCTGTGGCGCTTACGAGTTTCATTCCCCGCTTTTCCAGCAGCATCATGAAGTAATAGTACAGTTTGATGTCTCTTGCCATACGGTCAGACTTGGCAACTATCACTGCCTCTACAGGAGGATTCTTGATCTCACCGTACAGAATTGCGTCAAGCTGCGGCCGGTTCTCTTTAACCCCGCTCTCTCCCCGGTCAATGTACCAGTCCATAATGGACATATCGTGTTTTTCACAATATCCGGCAATAATCTCCTTCTGAGATTCAATACCGAATTTATCATCCATAGCCTGAGCATCTGTGCTGACCCGGACGTAGGCAATTACGTTTTTCATATTGTAGCCTCCGCTGCATTTGATTTACGGTAACATATTATCATAATTACGGCTTGATGTCAATACCGTAATTGAAAAAATGTGGATTTTATTTTTGGTTAATTTTTAGAAATAGGCTTACGCCTATGCGCCCGAAGGGCGCTTTTTATAAAATGAAAAATCGCCTTTTTTATTTTTGCGGGATTTTTTGAATGGGGACATAAGCAGCCGGTTCCCTTTGCCTCTTCTTTCTGAAATGTAGGCCATTTTATTATTCAAAAATGAGTGCCCCGCCTTCATCGTGGATAAATTATTATCCACCTTTTGGGGGAAAGGGGCTTTTTATTTGTTTGGGTATTCGGAAGGGTTACTGCCCGACCTTCGGAATCCCCCATTCCCCCGCCCCCGGTGTGGTCAAGATCGGCCCAGCCGGGGCCGTGGCCCGTCTCCGGGCGTGCGTAAAATCGGAGAAAATAAAAATATTTACGGTAAATCTTGAATTACCTATTGACAAATACGGTAAATCATGATATAGTATCGCCGTAAACAAAAGCAAGGCGGGAGGAAGTGAGGAAATGAAAATCAAACGCTTAATAAATAGGCTCATCCAGTGGATGAAGGCCCACGGCATAAACGCCGAACTGATAGCCGATTGCATCGACTACATCACAAAATGAAAAGGCCGCCACGGTAGAAGCGTGGCAGCCTAAGCAAAACAATAGACCATGGGAACGGGCCTCCCGCCTGGCCTGCTCCCATTGTAACAGCCGGGCGGGAAAAAGTCAAGAAAAATTTTGGAGGTAAATATCATGACTAGCAACGGAAAAATCAAAATGACCAGAACCGACGTGGCCGCCATGGGTAACGTGGTGAGCGTGGGCTATTGTGGGGCGCAGACACTGCTTCGGGGCGTGTCCCCGGTCGGGTACGGCTCCGGCGTGTACGGGTGGAATTACGATGTGTATTCCATCCGGCTGCCGTGGGACGTGCGAGGCGGTGACCCCGTGACCGTCTGCACCGGATACCGGGCGATGCCCGGACAACGTGCCCGCAACGCTGCCGGGTATGAGCGCAAAGCGCAGGCCGTCGCCCGTGATACCTCCCTCACATGGGATCAGCAGCGGGAGCTGCTAGCAGCCCTCCGGGAGGAGTTCGCCGCATGGCAACTTGGCTACGTCCGCAACGGGTCCGGGGCTTGGGTGTACGGTCCTGCCGCCGTGGCCCTGATGGCTGACGACATCCGGGAGGCGCTCCACGCCTCCCAGGACTGGGACACGGAGGAGGACTTCTTCCGGGCCTATGCTGCCGCCCATTTGGCCCGATATGGTGAGCCGTGGGAAATTGACGGCCCTAACCCCTGCTATTGATGGGGGTGCTAGCATGGCATGGGTCAAGTCTAAGAGTACAGATGATTTGCTAACCCTCCTCCAATGGATCTCAGACCGCCGACGGTATCGGGCGGCCTGCGGCGTGTATAATTCGGCGGCATCATCGCAGGACAACGCCGCCGAGATCGCAGCGCTGGAAGAGCTTTCCAACCGGGGTGTGCTGGGAGGTGATGCGCTGTGCTGATCGTTTACGCTCTCATATTCTGCGGGGCCGTGCTCAAGGCCCTGCTAAAGTAATTCAAACCCGCCGGGGCAACGCTTCCGGCGGGTTTTCTTTTCGCCCTGGCGGGGGTCCTCCCCTGCTGGGGCGTTTTGCTGCTCTGCTGCCGTCCTCCGTTCCTCTTTTCGTGTCGCCTCCGTGGTGGCTCTGTGCTGCATTTTCTTTTTCCGGGTGTAATTTCACCCGGCTTTATTTTTCTTTCGTCCTGCGCACGTCCTGCGCTTGCGTGTGGCGTTTGCGTTCCCTCCGCTGCCGTGCATGGTGTTTCCCGTGGCCCTCTGAGGGCCGTTCCTGTGGCGGCTGGGCTTGCATATCCGGCCGCCAATGCTCCCGCCTGGGGGCTTCTGGGGCCGTCGTGGGCGGTCCGGGTCCAGGCGTGGCCGGAGGCGTTCCGGGCGTGTTCGGCGTGGCCCAGCCGATTTTTTGCGGGGTCTGCCCTGATCGCTCCGCCAGAGCTTCCGGGGGTGCGTCTGCCTGCGCCAAAGTCGCTGTGGGTAAAATCAAGGCCCCGCCAACCGTTTTCACGGTCAGCGGGGCTGAATTATAGTCGATGGGGCAAAAGTTGCCACTGTTTTTGTTCCAGAAAGTCGCTGGGGCTTATTCGGCCTTTTCTGCGTCAACTATAGTCGCTCCGCTCCCTCTCACGTCCTCCAGGTACTTCTTCCGCAGGTCCTCCGCCGAAGCTGCTTCACCAAGCGGAGAATCGGGTTTCAGGATCACTTCCTGCTGGTCCGTGTAGTTCATATTGTTTTTCATCAAGAAAATTCCAGCTACGGGGTTAATCTTGCCATTTTGCATGAAATCCTCCATCTGAGCGTTGATAAAATCCCGTGCTTTTTTGATGGTGTCTCTTATAGTCGGGTCCAAATGCCGCCCATCTGGCGTATCATTGCACCACTTCCACATCGTCCTCCGGTCGATTCCGAACGCCAATGCGAACCCTGCGAACGTCGGTTTCATGTCGTTTTTTCCGCAAAGCGTGAAATAGTCGATGCAGCGTTGCTGCACTGCTTCCAGGCTGTCCATGTTGGGTTTGGGCCACTTCATGATTTCCAGGGAGTGGTTGATGTACCTGGTGTTGTCGCCCGGTTCCAGGTCCGGGATTTGATAGGGTTTTCTTTTGGGCTTTTCGGTGCTGGTCTGAGCGACCTCTTTTTTCTGCGCCATAGTCGAATACCTCCTTTTACTTTCATAGTAATATTTTACTATCTTTTTTACAAGAGAACATAAACACAAGAAGGGAATAGAATAATCCGTAGTTGTTAATCATTTTTTGCATCCTTTCCGGCCTGTACCACAATCACAG